>Ga0256830_1000099_pt1 | contig 74837 bp, 51 predicted proteins | sample 128326metaG_FD_190537 | JGI IMG/M metagenome (GOLD analysis project Ga0256830, IMG submission 190537) | Hydrothermal vent microbial communities from Lau Basin, Pacific Ocean - 128-326 | ecosystem: Environmental > Aquatic > Marine > Hydrothermal vents | place: Pacific Ocean: Lau Basin | collected... | reverse complement strand
CCCCCCATTGCCTCATCCCTCGGTGCCTCCCCCCTCCGCCGCCTCATCCCTCAGTACCTTCTATTCCTCCCCCGCCTCTCGACCCAACTGACGGGAGCGCTGGTAGGCGGCCCAGATGGCCCGCGAGATGACGGTGCGCAAGCCCCCCTTCTCCAGGTGGTAGAGGGCCTCGGCCGAGGTCCCTCCCGGCGAGGTGACCTGGTTGCGCAGGCGGGCCAGGTGCTTGGGCGAGCGCCGGGCGTACTCCACCGAGCCCAGCACCGTCTGCAGGACCAGCTTCTTCGCCACCCGCCGGGAGAAGCCCAGGTGGACGCCGGCGTCCACCATCGCTTCCATAAACAGGAAGACGTAGGCCGGACCGGTGCCGCTGAGGGCGGTGGCGGCGTCCAGGTACCGTTCGTCGTTGACGTACTCCTCCTCGCCCAGCGCTTCCAGGATGAGGCGGGCCTGCTCCCGCTGGCGGGCCGTCGTCTCCGGCGTCGCCGTCCAGACCGACATCCCCAGGCCGATCTGGGCCGGCGTGTTGGGCATCACCCGGACGACGGCCGGTGTCCCCAGGGCTTTGCCGATCCGCGCCATCCGTGCCCCGGCGACGATGGAGAGGACCAGGGTCTCCGGGTTCACGTGGCCGGCCAGTTCGCGCAGGACGATGGGCAGGACCTGGGGTTTGACCGAGAGGACCAGGATGTTGGCTTCCCGGGCCGCGTCCACGTTGTGGGTCGTGACACGGATGCCGTAGCGCTGTCGGAGTTCTTCGCCCCGCTCCGGTCGGGGGCCGCTGGCGATGATCTGCTCTGGTGGGATCATCTCCTGGCGCAGCAGGCCCCGGATCATCGCCTCGGCCATCGTGCCACTGCCGATGAAGGCCATCGTCTCTTCGCGTAGCATCTTCTCCTCCTATGGTTTGAAGTCCACGGTCCTCAGTCCTCAGTCCGCAGTCCGCCGCTAAGCCGCCGGGCGCTAAGCCGCTAGGCCGCTAGGTCGGCGGTCGGCGGTCCGCCGTCGGCGGTCGTGTACGGTCCTCGGTCCTCGGTGCCTCCCTCCTCGTCGCCTCATCGCCTCATCCCTCATTACCTCATCGCCTCCCCCCTCGGTGCCTCCCCCCTCACCGCAACCGCAGGGGGGCGACGCCGCCTTCCTCGAAGCCGCAGGCCCGGTAGAAGTCGCGGGCCAGGGGGTTGCCCCGGTCCGTGTAGACGAAGAGGTCGGTAGCACCCCGCCGGCTGGCCCGCTGGATCGCCGCCTCCACCAGCGCCCGCCCGATCCCCTGCCGTCGGTAGTCGGGATCCACTGCCACGTCGTCAATCCAGGCCCGCAGGCCCGTCAGGGTCGGAACGAAGGAGAGGACCAGGAACCCCACGACCCGGCCGGCCACCTCGGCGACCAGGACCTCCAGGGCGGTGCTCTCCCGGAAGCGCAAGCCGGCGGCCCGCAACTCTTCCTCGCTCAGGCGGATGTTGGCCGGGATGAGGCGCAGGAGCTCCAGCACCCGGCCCTCGTCCTCGGGGCGGGCCCGGCGGATGAGGATGTCGGGGGCCAGGGGGTAGAACTCGTTGGAGGGCACGGCGAAGGGGGCCGTCGCCCCTTGCAAGCCGGCCCAGCGGGCCAGCACCGTCCGGTGGGTGCGGAAGGCCACGTCGGGCGGCAGCCCATCGGGGGGGAAGACGCGCACCTCGGCGGCGTCGTCGCCGGCCCGCAGTTCCCCCCCGACGGGGTGGGCCCGGTAGAAGATGATCAGGCCGCTGCGGGGCGGTCCCTCGGGGAAGGAGTCCACCCCGAAGAGCTCGACCAGCTCCACCTCCAGCCCCGTCTCCTCCCGGCACTCCCGGATCGCCGCCTGCTCCACGCTCTCGTCGGCCTCGATGAAGCCGGAGGGCAGCGCCCACCGCCCCGGGTGGGGCGGGTGGCCTCGCCGAACCAGGACGATCCCTCCTTCCATCTCCACCAGGATGCCCACGCCCGGCACCGGGTTCTGGTAGAGGACGTAGTCGCAGCGGGGGCAGACCAGCCGGGTCCGGCCCCCTCGCTCTCGAGCTTCCAGCCGGTGCCCGCAGCGCGGGCAGTAGATGATCTCCTCCATAGCCGGTCCTTTGGTTGGGTGGTCCTCAGTCCTTAGTCCTCAGTCCTCAGTCCGCCGCTAAGCCGCCAGTCGCTAAGCCGCCCCTCGGTGCCTCATCCCCCATCCCTCGGTGCCTCTCACCCCTCCCCCTCGGTGCCTCATCCCCCATCCCTCGGTGCCTCATCGCCCCTCCCCTCGGTGCCTCATCCCCCAGCTCAGCGCTCCCAGCCCGACGCCGGCGGCCAGGAAGAGCAGTGAGAGGGTGCGCCACCGGCGGGCGCTGCCGGGCAGCCAGGGGAGCGCCGGCGGGGCGGGCAGCGTGGCCGTGGGGCGAATCCGGCGGAGCGCCTCCAGCGTGGCCGGTGCGATGGTGGGCAGCGGCGTGGGAGGAGGCGCGGGGGGCGACGGCGTCAGGAGCGGCGAGGCCAGCGGCGAACGCTGGGGCGACGTCCCCGGCAGGAGCAGGGGCGACTGGCCTGTCGCCGCCATCCGGGCCGGCGCCCGTCCCAGGGAAAAAGCCAGCAGGAGCCCCAGGATCAGGACCGGCCAGAGGGGGATTCCCGGTTCGGGGGTACGGTGGTTCATCGGATGCCGTCCTCGCTCAAGCCAACTCCGGGCGCACAACGCGCTTTCCCCATTGACCGATAGGGCTTAACATTGTACCATTAACGGGTGTGGGATTCAAGGGCGGATAGCTGCGGTGATGACCCATAAGTGGGCGGGAGAGTGGTCCGTAGCAGGCCGTCCACGAATTTCTCACAAATGCACGAATGAGGCGGTCCTCAATTCGTGTATTCGTGCCCCATTCGTGGACGGCCAGTCTCCCTATCTCCAAAGATATGGGTAATCACCGCCGGAGCGCTTCTCTTCGTACCGCTTCGTGTCCTTTGAGCTCTTGGTGTCCTTCGTGTCTCTCGCCGTGGCCGGAGCGGATAGCTGTCAACGGATTTGAGGAACGGATTGAACGGATTTGGAACGGATGGGGGGCTGGTGCTCCCAAGAGGGCTTGTCCAGACTTTCGTACCGCTTTGTGTCCTTTGAGCTCTTGGTGCCCTTCGTGTCTCTCGCCGTGGCCGGAGCGGACAAGCTGTCAACGGATTTGAGGAACGGATTGAACGGATTTGGAACGGATGGGGGGCTGGTGCCCCCAAGAGGGCTTGTCCAGATTTTCGTACCGCTTTGTGCTCTTTGAGCTCTTGGTGTCCTTCGTGTCTCTCGCCGTGGCCGGAGCGGACAAGCTGTCAACGGATTGGGAACGGATTGAGCGGATTTGGAACGGATAGCTGTCAGCGGATTGGGGAACGGATTGAACGGATTTGGAACGGATGGGGGGCTGGTGCTCCCAAGAGGATTTGTCCAGACTTCCGTACCGCTTTGTGTCCTTTGAGCTCTTGGTGTCCTTCGTGTCTCTCGCCCTAGAACCGTGCCGCGTAACCCCATTCGTTTATTCGTTCAGCATTCGTTGACCGGGGATGGGAGACTCCTATGGCTTCACGACTGGATCGCCTCACCGCCCACTGGCGGCGGGATCTGCGCATCCCCCTGCTCTCCATCTACCTGCTGGTGGTGGGGCTGGTGCTGGTGGTGGCGTGGGTCTTCATCCGGCGGGCTGAGGTCCGCCTGGTGGCCGACGTGGGGGCGGCCGACAAAGCGCTGGTCCAATCCCTGGCCCTGGAGACGGAAACCTCCCTCCACCTGGCCCGGCAGGCCATCGCTGCGCTGGCGGAGGCCCCGGCCGTGCAAGCGCGAGACCCGGCGGGCATGCGGGCCCTCTTCCGCACGGCTATGGAAGCCCGCCAGGACCTGGTGCTGGTCTACCTCCTGGACGCCGACGGCACGATGCTCTACCACTACCCCGAGGGGCCGGGCAGCACCCTGGGCTGGAACTTCAGCTTCCGAGACTACTTCCAAGCGGCCCTGCGGACCGACCGGCCGGTCCTCTCCAAGGGGCGCATCTCCCCCACCACCGGCAAGCCCGTCGTCACGGCGGCCATGCCCCTGCGGGATGAGGCCGGCCGCTTCCGGGGCCTGGTGGCGATGAACCTGGCCCTGGAGCGGCTGAGCGAAGCCCTGCAGGCCATCGTCCGCGACCAGGCCACCCGGGGCCACAACGTCAGCCTCTCCATCTTCGACCACACCGGCCAGCTCATCGCCGATGCCGACACGGATCGGCTGCTGGACAAGACCTACAGCCTGCCGACCTGGCCGGGGAGCGAGGCCCCCTCCGGCGAGCCCTTCTGGGCCGTCTTCAGCGACGCCCCCGGCCAGCGGGCCTGGCTCTACACCTACGCCCGGCTGCCCGAGTCGGGATGGGTGGTGATGGTGCGCCGGCCGGCCGACCAGGCGATGGCCACCCTGCAGGCCTTTCGCCAGGGCTGGCTGCTGGCCATGCTCCTCTTCCCCCTGGGCGGAGCCGCCTTCTGGACCTTCCTCTCCCGCTCGGTCCTCACCCCCTTGGAGCAGTTGGCCACCTACAGCCGGGGGCTGGGGCGACGCCGCTACATCGGTGCCCCTCCCGACGAGGTGAAGCTGCTGGCCCGCCGCGCCGACCAGATCGGCCACCTGACCCGCTCGATGCGCCTGATGCAGGCCGACCTGGAGCGCCGCTTCCAGGAGCTGGCGACGCTGCTGGAGACGAGCCGGGCCGTCCTCTCCACCCTGGAGGCCCGGCAGGTGATTGACACCATCTTGGAGCAGGTGCAGCGCCTGCTGGACGTGCGCATCTGCTCCCTCTTCGTCTACGACCCCCAGGCGCGGATTTACCGGGTGCAGGCGACCCGGGGGCTGAGCCCCGGCTACGCCGCCCGCGTGCAGCTCCAGCCCGACGACGAACGCTCCCCGACGATGCAGGCCCTGCGGGAGCGGCGTCCTGTCCAGGTCGCCGACGTGGAGAAGGCCCCCGTCTCCGCCGCCCTGCGCCGGCGGGCCCGGCAGGAAGGGTATCGCGCCCTCCTGGCCATCCCCCTCCTCACCCGGGAAGCGCCGCCGGCCGCCCTCGTCCTCTACCACACCCGCCCCCACCGCTTCAGCGAGGAGGAGATCGAACTGGCCCTCCACTTCGCCCACCACGCGGCTATGGCCCTGGAGCACGCTGTCCTCTACGCCCAGAGCGACCACCTGCGCTACCTCCAGACGCTGCGGCTGGAGGCCGTCATCCAGAGCGTCCACGACGGGCTCATCCTGGAGAGCCTGGAGGGGAAGATCCTCTACATCAACCGGCAGGCCGGGCGCTTCTTGAGCTGCGACGTGCGCCGGGCCGTTGGGCAGCCGGCCGACCTCCTGCTCCGCCGCTGCCTGGGGGCCTCCCACGTCCCCACGGGCGCCTCGCCCTACGAGCCCCTGGAGGTCGTCGTCGAGGTGGGCGGCGAGAAGCGCGACCTGCGCCTCCTCAGCGTCGTCGTGCGGGAGGAGGACGGAACGCCGGTGGGGCGGGTCCACATCCTGCGAGACATCACGGCGGAGAAGCGGCTGGACCGGGCCAAGTCGGCCCTCCTCTCCGCCGTCTCCCACGAGCTGCGCACCCCTCTGGCCGCCATCAAAGGCTACGTCACCTCGCTGCTGGCCGACGACGTGGAGTGGGATCCGGCCACCCAGCGGGAGTTCCTGGAGATCGTCAACCAGGAGGCGGACCGGCTGCAGCGGCTGGTGACCAACCTGCTGGACCTCTCCCGGCTGGAGGCCGGCACGTTGACCCTGCGCCAGGACGCCATCCTCCTGAGCGACCTCCTGGAGCGGGCCGTGCGGGATGTGGACTTTGACGACCATCCGGTGCGGGTGGAGGTGCCGCCCCACCTGCCGCCGGTGAACGTGGACGCGGCCCGCATCGAGGTGGTGTTGCACAACCTGCTGGAGAACGCCGTCAAGCACACACCGCCGGGCACGCCCATCCAGGTGACCGCCGGCATCGCCGACGGTCAGGTCCTGGTGCGGGTGGCCGACCGGGGGCCGGGGGTGCGGCCGGAGCATCGGAAGCGCATCTTCGACCGCTTCTACCGGGCTCCCGGGGTGCGGGCCTCCGGCGCGGGCTTGGGACTGGCCATCTGCAAGGGGTTCGTCGAGGCCCATGGAGGGCGCATCTGGGTCGAAGAAAGCCCAGGCGGCGGAGCCACCTTCGCCTTCACCCTGCCGATCCACCTGGTCTAGTGGTCGGGTGGTCCATAGTCCGCATTCCCTGGACCACCTCCTGCCCGACGGCCTCGGCGTGGGGGGCGATGGCCTCCAGAGTCCGCGCCAACCGGTTGTCGTTGAACTTTTCGGCCGGGAGGCCCAGCATGTAGATCGGCACTGCCTGAGCCAGTCGGTCGGCCGGTCGGTAGAGGGGGCGGGAGGCCGAGAGGCGGTTGAGGATGAACACCGGCGCCACGGTGCCGTGGTCAATCTGGGCCAAGAGCCAGAGAAGCTAAACCCGCGTTTGCCACCTCGGTTGCCCAGTATCCGTTCGAAACGATCCGAGCGTGACCAAAAGTTGTTGAATCGCCGAGCGACCGGCGGGTTGGGTGGGTGAGGGGCATCGGCGTCTGGGTGGGTTCCCTCGACCGGTTTCCGGTCAACGAATGGGTTTGCTCCAGGACGGATGGGGCGGATGAGGGCTTCATCCAACCGCCGACCGAAGAAGGCACCGAGGGCCGGGACAGTGAGGGGCAAGGGACGAAGACTAGGGGCCGGGCGGCCACTCGACCACCCAACCACGTGACCGCCTGACCAAACGACCAAGCGACCGAGCGGCCACTATGGGTGGTTCCCCCTGGTCAGCGGGCCGGGCAACGGGCCAAGCGACGAATGGGGGCGAATGAGCGAATGCCCTCGTGACTTGCCGGCCTGCCGATTCGTTCATTCGTTTCCCATTCGTTGTCCGATTCCCCAACCAGGCGGGAGGGGGGGCGAGGGTATGGACGCCCGCCCGGGCGCCCTATCGGCGCCCGGGCGGGCCTCCTCGACCGGTTTCTGGTGAACGAATAGACAAGTGGAATTGCTCTGAGGCGGGTTGGGCGGATGGGGACTCCGGTTAACGGGAAGAAGCGTTGGGCTGACTGCCTCGGACTCCCGGAGTCTGGCAGGCTTTGGGTGTCTCGACCCAAGGGCTGTTCGCGCCGGCAGGGCTTTTGAACCGAGCGTGGCCGGTGACTATTGGGGTGAGGATGCAGGGGGGGGCGCTCCTACCGCTATGTCAGGGCGATTGCCCTACCCCCTACCCCCTCAGAGCACAACTTGCAGGTGCAGCTCCGCCAATTGCTCCGGCGTCACCGGCGAGGGGGCACCGGCCATCAGGTCCATCGCCTGCTGGGTCTTGGGGAAGGCCATCACCTCCCGGATGTTGGGCTCGTCGGCCAGGAGCATCACCAGCCGGTCAATGCCGGGGGCGATGCCGCCGTGGGGCGGCGCCCCGTACTCAAAGGCGGTCAGCAGGTGACCGAAACGAGCCTGGGCCTCCTCCGGCGTGTAGTTGAGCAGCCGGAAGATCTTCTCCTGGATGTCGCGGCGGTGGATTCGGATGGAGCCGGAGGCCAGTTCGTAGCCGTTGCAGACCATATCGTAGCAGTTGGCCCGCACCGCCCCCGGGTCCGTCTCCAGCAAGGGCAGGTCCTCCTCTTTGGGCATCGTGAAGGGGTGATGTTCGGCGTCCCACCGCCCCGCCTCCTCGTCCCACTTGAAGAGGGGAAAGTCCACGATGAAGGCGAAGGCCAGCAGGTCGGGGTCGGCCAGGGAGAGACGGCGGGCCATCTCCCGGCGCAGCGTGTCCAGCGCCCGAGCAACGACCTTGGGCTCGTCGGCGACCATCAGGATCAGGTCCCCCTCCCCCGCCTCCGTCCGCTCCACGATGGCCTGCACCGTCCCCTCGCCCAGGAACTTGGCGATGGGGGAGCGGACCTTCCCCCCTTCCAGCAAGGCTATGGTGGCCAGCCCCTTCGCTCCCTGCTCCTGGACCAGGTGGGTCAGCTCCTCAATCTGACGCCGGCTGTAGCCCGCGCAGCCCGGCGCGACGATGGCCTTCACCTGGCCGCCCCCGGCCACCGCCTGGGCAAAGACGCGGAAGCCGCTCTCCGCCACCAGGTCGGAGAGGTCCGAGAGCTCCATCCCGTAGCGCAGGTCGGGCTTGTCGGTGCCGAAGCGGGCCATCGCCTCGTCGTAGGTGAGGCGGGGGAAGGGGGAGAGGACCCGCTTGTGGGGGGTCACGGCGGCCACCAGGGCGGTGAAGAGCTCCTCCATCAGGTTCAGGATGTCCTCCTGCTCGACGAAGCTCATCTCCAGGTCCAACTGGGTGTGCTCCGGCTGGCGGTCACCCCGCAGGTCTTCGTCGCGGAAGCAGCGGGCGATCTGGAAGTAGCGCTCGTAGCCGGCGACCATCAGGAGCTGCTTCAACTGCTGGGGGGACTGGGGCAGGGCGTAGAACTTGCCCGGATGGATCCGGCTGGGCACCAGGTAGTCCCGCGCCCCCTCGGGCGTGCTCTTGAAGAGGATGGGCGTCTCGATCTCGACGAAGCCCCGCTCATCCAGGAAATCGCGGATGAACTTGACCACCCGGTGGCGCAGGATCAGGTTGCGCTGCATCCGCCGCCGGCGCAGGTCCAGGTAGCGGTACTTGAGGCGCAGCGCCTCCTCGACCGGCGAGTCCTCGTTGATGTAGAAGGGCGGGGTCTTGGAGGGATTGAGGATGGTGATCTCCTGGGCAACCACCTCGATCTCTCCCGTCTCCAGGTCGGGGTTCTCCAGGCCGGCGGGTCGAACCTGGACGGTGCCCCGCACCTGGATGACGTACTCGTTGCGGACCTGCTCGGCTACGGCGTGGGCCTGGGGGGCGATGGCGGGGTTGGCCACCACCTGGGTGATCCCCCAGCGGTCGCGCAGGTCAATGAAGATCAGCCCGCCGTGGTCACGGCGACGGTTGACCCAGCCGGCCAGGGTGACCGCCTGGCCCGCGTGCTCTGGACGGAGCTCTCCACACGTATGGCTCTTCATCATCGTTGTCCTCCCCCGGTGGGTTGAAGGGTGACGAGCAGTCTTGCTACCTGACCTATTGCCCGAAGACCCTCCCGCAGGTCCTTCCCACGGCCTGAAGCGTGTCGTAGGCAGTCTCCGGTGGACCTTGCTGTAGCCGGGCACCGCGCGACCTGCGGGAGGGTGACAACGGTCCGGTAGCCAGACGAGCGGTCAAAACGAAGAGGACCGCCCCTCGGTTCCAGTGGGCGGTCCCCGTCGGTGTCGTCGTGAGCAAGACTCAGGCCGTCAGCGCAGGCCAAGAACGGGCGGCCGCCCGGAGCGGTCCCCGTCATTATCGTTGTTCTTGCGGCCAGCGCTGTAGGCCCTCTCGATCATCTGCAGGCTCCAACCGGCTTCACAACGGCTCCGTGTTGAAGATTATACCACGCTCCGCCGGAAGGTCAAGCGCCCTCAGTAGGTAATCACCCGGGGCAGTTGCTTCGCCTGTTCGACCCAGTCCTCCACCTGAGCTTGGGAAGGGAGTTGGCGCACCAGCCTCTTGGCCTCGTTCACCTCCACCAGCTTCCGGTAGAGGTTCTCGGGATTCCGCTGGGCCAGTTCCGGCACCGTGTCCACCCCGGCTGCCTCCAGCAGGTCGGCGTACTCCTCGCCGATCCCCTTGACGCGAAAGAGGTCTACACGGTTGACCCACTTGAGGATCAGGGTCTTGCTGATGCCCGTCTGCTCGGCGATCTCCTGGCGGCCCTGGGGGGTTGCCCCCTTCTCCAGCAGGGCCTCCGTCGTCTCGATGCCCGCCTCCTTCAGCTTCTGGGCGTAGACCTCTCCGATGCCTTCAACCGTCGTGAGCTTTGCCATAGCTCTCCTCCTTGTTCTTCGGCAAGCGTTAACGTCCGTGCGGTTCCACGCGCACCGCGCACACCTTGTACTCGGGGATCTTGGCTACAGGGTCCAGGGCCGGGTTGGTGAGGAAGTTGGCCGCAGAGTCCGGGAAGTGGAAGGTGGCAAAGACCAGCCCCGGCGCGACGCGGTCGGTCACCTGGGCCTTGGCGACAATCTCCCCCCGGCGTGAGACCACCTTCATCAGGCTACCGTCCTCGATCTGAGCCCTTCGGGCATCCTGAGGACTGATCTCGATGAGTGCTTCGGGGTAGACGGCCACCAGACCGCGAGCCCGCAGGGTCATCTCTCCCCCGTGCCAGTGGTAGAGGACACGGCCTGTGGTCAGCACCAGCGGGTACTCCTCGTCCGGCAGTTCGTCGGGCGGCACGTGCTCTACCGCCGCGAAGCGGCCCAACCCCCGGCTGAACCGGCCCACGTGGAGGATGGGCGTGCCCGGATGGTCCTCGCTGGGGACAGGCCACTGAAGTTGCTCTCCCGCCTCCAACCGCCGGTAGGTGATGCCCGCGTAGATGGGGGTGAGCCGGTTGATCTCATCCATCACCTCAGCCGCCGTCGCGTAGTCCCAGCCCGCGTAGGGGGCATCCTCGCGGGGGGTGACCGCCCCCAGGGCGATCATCCGCTTGGCCAGCTCGGCGATGATCCAGGAGTCCGGCTTCGCCTCCCCCGGCGGCTCGATGGCCTTGCGCACCCGCTGGACGCGCCGCTCGGTGTTGGTGAAGGTGCCCTCCTTCTCGGCGAAGCTGGCCGCCGGGAGGATCACTTGGGCGAAGCGACCGGTCTCGGTGAAGAAGAGGTCCTGCACCACGATGAACTCTGTCCGTTGAAGGGCGCGGCGCACGTGGTTCAGGTCCGGGTCGCTGACCATCGGGTCCTCGCCGATGATGTAGAAGCAGCGCACCCGCCCGGTCTCTGCCGCCTTCAGCATCTCCGTGACGGTCAGCCCCACCTGATCCGGGAGGGGAACCCCCCAGGCTCGCTCGAACTTCTTCCGCGCGGCGGGATCGGTCACCCGCTGGTAGCCGGGGTAGACGTTGGGCAGGCCGCCCATGTCGCAGGCTCCCTGCACATTGTTCTGGCCCCGCAGCGGGTTGACGCCGCCTCCCGGCACCCCCATGTTGCCCAGCAGCATCTGCAGGTTGGCGATGCTCATCACGTTGGCCACCCCGACGGTGTGCTGGGTGATCCCCATAGCGTACAGGACTGTAGCGGGCCGGTTCTCTGCCAGCATCCGGGCCGCTTCCTCGATCTGCTCCGCCGGGACGCCGGTGATCTGGCTCACCACCTCCGGCGTGTACTTCTTCACCACCGTCTCCAGCTCTTCGAACCCCTCCGTCCGCTCGGCGATGAAGTCCCGGTCGTGCCACCCTTCGCGGAGGATGACGTGCATCAGGCCGTTGAGCAGGGCGATGTCCGTCCCTGGCTTGTGGCGCAGGTGGAGGTCAGCGTAGTCGGCGATGTCAATGCGCCTCGGGTCGGCCACGATGAGCTTGGCCCCTCGGAACCGTTTGGCCCGGCGGACCTTGATCCCGATGACCGGGTGCTGCTCGGTCGTATTGCTGCCGATGATAAAGATGCACCGGCTCTCCTCGGTAATGTCCCGGATGGAGTTGGTCATCGCGCCACTGCCGAAGCTTGTCGCCAGACCGGCGACGGTGGCGCTGTGTCATAACCGAGCGCAGTGGTCTATGCTGTTCGTGCCCAGCACTTGCCGCGTGAACTTGTTGAAGAGGTAGTTCTCCTCGTTGGTGCACTTGGCCGAGGCGAGGACGGCGAAGGCGTCGCTGCCGTAGCGTGCCTTGGTCTCGGTGAAGTGACGGGCCACCACGTCCAGCGCCGTGTCCCAGTCGGTCTCGATGAAGGTATCCGGGTCGGGCGCCTCTCGGGGGGCGTCGGGTGTGGCGGATTCGTCTCCCGCCACGCGCCACTCGCCGCTGGCCACCCGCTCTTCGACCTGAGCCGGGTCCAGCCACCGGGCGCGGACCAGCGGGCGGGTCAATCGGTCGGGGTGGTGTACGTAGTCGTAGCCATAGCGGCCCTTCACGCACAGGGCCATACCGTTCACCGGAGCGTCGGGGGCACTGGTGACACGCACGATGCGCCCATCGCGCACGTTGAGGTCAAAGTTGCAGCCGACGCCGCAGTAGGAGCAGGTGGTGCGCACCCGGGTCACCTGGCTCACCCGCCCCAATCCGACGCTCATCTTGTCGTACAGTGCACCGACAGGGCAGTAGGCCACACACTGGCCGCAGCTCTCACAGCCCGCATCCAGCAGGAACTGGTCCGCGCCGGCCACGAGCTTGGTCTTGAAACCTCGGTAGGCGAAGTCCCACACATCTCGGTTCTGAATCTCCCGGCAGGCGCGGATGCAGCGGCCACAGAGGATGCACTTGTTGCGGTCAATGAAGAGGAAGGGATTGGGGTCCGGGTCCACCTGGTAGGTATGGCGCTCCCCGCTGTGCTCGGGCCAGGCCACGCCGTAATCGTACACCAGGTCCTGCAGCTCGCACTCCCCGTTCACCTCGCAGGTCATGCAGTCGTTGGGGTGATCGGTAAGGAGCATGGTCAGCGTGAAGATGCGGGCCTCGCGTGCCTCTTCGCTCTCCGTCTCCACGACCATACCTTCGGAGACCGGTGTGGTGCACGCCGTCTGTAGCCCTCGGGTCCCCTTGACCGACACGACGCACATCCGGCAGGCCCCCACGTTGCTCAGATCAGGGTGGTGGCACAGGGTTGGAATGGGGATGCCTGCCGAGCGGGCAGCCTCTAGGATCGTTTGCCCCTCGTGGGCGACCACCCGTCGGCCATTGATGGTTATCGTTACGCTCATCGCGTTCACCCTCCCGCGGTCAGATGACGATGACTGCGTTGAAGTTGCAGACTTCCTTGCACAGGCCGCAGCGCTCGCAGAGGTCCGGGTCTATGACGTGGGGCTGGCGTTTCTTCCCCTGGATGGCCCCGGCCGGGCAGTAGCGGGCGCACACCATGCAGCCCGTGCAAAGCTCTGCCACGATCTCGTAGGTGATCAGGGCGCGACACTTCCCGGCCGGGCAGCGCTTCTCCTCGATGTGTGCCCGGTACTCCTCCTCGAAGTGGCGCAGCGTCGAAATGACCGGCGAGGGAGCCAACTGCCCCAAGGCGCACAGGGAAGCCTTCTGCATCCCTTGGGCCAGCCATCGGATCTCGTCCAGGTCCTCGGGCTTCCCCTCCCCCGCCGTGATGCGCTCCAGGACTTCCTGCATCCGGGTGCTCCCGATGCGGCACGGGGGGCACTTGCCACAGCTCTCGTCGCAGACGAACTTGGTGAAGAACTGGGCGAACTCCACCATGCAGGTCGTCTCGTCGGCGATGATCATACCCCCAGAGCCCATCACCGCCCCTACTGCCTGGAGCGAGTCGAAATCCACCGGCGTGTCCAGGTGAGCCTCCGGCAGACATCCCCCTAGGGGGCCTCCCGTCTGCACTGCTTTGAACTGCTTCCCTTGGGGGATGCCTCCGCCCACGTCGTAGATGATCTCGCGCAACGTGATCCCCATCGGCACCTCGATCAACCCGGTGCGGTTGACCATACCGGTGAGGGTGAAGACGGCGGTGCCGGGGCTGCGCTCCGTGCCCAGGCCACGGAACCAGTCGGCCCCCAAGCGGATGATGCGCGGCACGTAAGCGTAGCTCTTCACGTTGTTGACGTTGCTGGGCTGTCCCCATAGCCCGGAGACGGCGGGATAGGGCGGGCGAGGCCGGGGTTGCCCCCGCTCTCCCTGGATCGAGGCCATCAGGGCGGTCTCCTCTCCGCAGACGAAGGCCCCAGCCCCCTCCGCGATGGTGATGTCGAAGCTGAAGTCGGAGCCCAGGATCCGCTCGCCCAGCAGGCCCAGCTCCCGAGCCTGGGCCAGGGCGATCTTCAGCCGTTTGATGGCCAGGGGATACTCGGCCCGGCAATAGATGTAGCCCTGGCTGGCACCGATGGCGTACCCGGCGATGATCATCCCCTCGATCACCGAGTGGGGGTCCCCTTCGAGCACAGAGCGGTCCATAAAGGCCCCTGGGTCGCCCTCGTCGGCGTTGCAGATGACGTACTTGGGCCACTTCTGGGTCTGGCGGGCAAACTTCCACTTCAGGCCGGTGGGGAACCCACCGCCGCCCCGGCCCCGCAGCCCCGACTGCCTCACCTCTTCGATCACCTCCTCGGGGGTCATCGAGGTGAGCACCTTCTCCAGCGCCTCGTAGCCTCCGACGGCCAGGTAGTCGTCAATGGACTCGGGGTTGATCAGCCCGCAGTTGCTCAGTACAATGCGCAACTGTTTGCGGTGGAAGGGGATCTTCTCGTGGGTATCGGGGTCAACGAAGCTCAGCGAGTGCAAGGCGTGGCCATTCCCCCGGATGAGGATGGAGACGGCCTCGCCGACGACGACGCTCTTGCGCAGGGGGGCTCCCTCGAAGTAGGCCGCAAAGACCTCCGGCACGTTGCCCGCCACCGCATTTCCGTAGTTGATCCGGGGCCGGCCCCGCGCCTGGATCTCGATCATCGGCTCGTAGGAGCACATCCCCACGCAACCGACCTGACTGATCCTGGCTTGCAGGTTTCGCCTCTTGAGCTCTGCTTCGACCGCGGTCAGCGTTTCTCCGGCACCGGCGGCCAAGCCACAGGTTCCCATGCCGATGGTGATGTAGAGATCGGCGTTCACCTTCTCCTGCCAGTGCCGCTTCGCCTGTTCCCGCCTGGTCGAAAGAGCTTCCCTTTCCGCTGCTACCATCTGGCTCTCCTTTCGCGAGGTCGAAGGGCGACCGGGTCGCTCCGGCGGCCTCCCCCTTCGCGCAGCCACAGGCCCGGCGGGCATCCCTTGTAGAACGCCCGAGGGCTTCACTGCCCGGGGGAGACTATCGGGCCCCGATCTGCCGTTTCACCCGGCGTACCAGCATCTCCGGTCGCATCCGACCCATCACGCGCTCGTCAAGGACGGCGACGGGGGCCAGCGCGCAGGAGCCCAGACAATAGACGATCTCCACGGTCAGTTGACCGTCCTCCGTCGTCTCACCGGGACCAATGTTGAACTCCTCCTCGACGGCCACCAGCAGGGTGGGTGTCCCTTTCACGTGGCAGGCCGTCCCATCGCACAGCTTGAGCACGTGTCTTCCCCGGCGCTCCAGGTAGAACTGGGCGTAGAAGGTGGCCACGCCGTAGACCTTGGCCAGGGAGATTCGCAGCCTCTCCGCGATCCGTTCCAGGGCCTCCCTCGGCAGGTAGCCGTAGAGCGCCTGAGTCTGCTGCAAGATAGGGATCAGGGCGTTGGGTTGATCGGCATATCGGGCGAAAACCTCCTCCATCGGGGAGAGGTCAATGGCACCATTCCCACGGCTCATCTCAGCCCCCTTTTCTGCCTCGGATACGATCTGCGTTCTCGTGGCCTTTCGGTCTATGGCCACGGAGGCGTGGATTCCCCTTTAGGGCGGCGATGCCCCTGAGGGTCCTGCCACGAACGTGTTGGGGTAATTGATCAAGCTGCTCCCGCACGGGCTGGAGGATGATGACCTGGTAGGTCATCAGGGTGCCGGCGCAGGAGCGCTACCCGAGGATATTCTGGAGCTTCATCGCCAGCCCCATATCGCCGGTGACCTTGAGCTTGCCCTGCATAAAGGCACCGACCGGGTTCAGCTCCCCTCGGGACAAGGCAAGGAAGTCCTGAGCGCTCATTGAGAGGGTCACGGTGGGCGAGGAAGGGCTGCCGGGCTCCAGCGTCGCCTTCCCCTCGGCCAGCGTCAACGTCCACTGGCCGCCGCCCTCCCCGGTCAGGTCGAAGAGGATGACGCCGTTGATCTCCTTGATCTTCGCCGGGTCCAGCTCGGTGAGGCGGTTCAACGCTTCCTGGACGGTTGTGGGAGCCATCGTTTCCTCCTTTTGCTTGTGCCTGTGGACGGGAACGGGTGATCGCGAGGCGGGGAGCAGAAATGCAGACCTCGTCGCCTTGGCCCCTCGTCGCCTCGCCACAGATAGTTTAGCGGTTTTGCCGCCCGTGTCAACTCCTCCTAACGCCCGTGACTGTTCCACAACTGGTGAAAATCCCAAGTGGTGGGGCACAGACCTGATGTTCTCCCCCTCCACAGCCCGTATGTGGGGCGAGCACCGCCTTCCGACCCCGTTTTCGCTACCCCAGTGGGGTGATCTAGGGAATGTCACCGAACTTGGAACAGTCACCCTGGTGCGGTCAGCCCGCAGGGCTTTCCCCTTCTCAGCCCGACGGCCTCAGCCTCGGGCGGTGCGAGATGGAGCCAAACCCGCCGGCGGAACCACCGCCGGCCCAATGCGCGGCGCGAGGTTCGGCGAGGCGAGGGGGAGTGCCCATCTCCCATCCGCTCAATCCGTTCTCAAATCCGTTGACAGCGATCCGTTCCAGGGCGGCTTAGCGGCCTAGCGGCATAGCGGCTGGCGGCTTGGCGGCGGACTGAGGACTGAGGACCGAGGACTGTGCCTCCCATCCGCTCAATCCGTTCTCAAATCCGTTGACAGCCATCCGTTCCAAAGCGGACGGCTGTCAACGGATTAGGGGAGCGGATTGAACGGATTCCCCTTTGTGTCCGTCGTGCCCTTCGTGATACTCCCGGGCTACCTTCACCGGCGCGGACGGCTATCAACGGATTGGCGGCCCGGCCTCTCGCAACTCAGTGGCTTCATCATCCTCAGTGATTCAGTGATTCAAGGGTTCGGTCACCGTCAACAACCGGCCCGCTCCCCGCCCCTGCACCTCCGGGAAGTAGAATTCCCTCGCCGTGGGTGGGATGACCCGGTACTCGCCCGGCTGCACCGCCCGCATCGTGTAGCTGTACTCGTAGGTGCCCCGGGGCAGGTAGTCGGCGAAGAGCACCACCTTCTCGTCCCGCAGCTCGCTCCGGCTGTACCAGCGCCACCACCAGGCGTAGAAGGACTCCCACCACGCCCCCCGCTCCGTCCGACGGCGCAGGGCCGGCCCGCCCTCCAGCAGGCTCGTCGTCGCCAGCCCCGTGTCAATCGCCTCCGCCCCCGCCGGCAGCGGGTCCTCGACGACGACGTAGTAGAGGTCGTTGGGCGCGATAATGGTCAGGTCCACCCGGATCACATCGCCCACCCGCACCTCCCGCACGTCGGGACAGGCGGGGCCTTCCTCGCAGTCGGCCAGGGTGTAGCGCCGACGGACGATGATCCCCCGGTCCAGTGGCTCCACCTCCTCGACGGGGAGGAAGACCCGCAGGTGCGCCGTGTAGTAGAGCCGGCCCGGCCCCTCGCTCCGGGCCACCGTCAGCCGGTTCCCCACATCCCGCAGCAGATCGGCCACCGCCACCTGCAACGTCACCGGCTCGTCCACCGTTGCCGGGGTCACCGTCCCTGTCGCCAGCTCCTCATCGTTCAGCCAGAGGGCATAGTCGTAAGCCCCTTCCAACTCTCCTGTCCGCGCCATCCAGTCGGTCAGCGCGATGAGCGCCCAGGCCGTCTCCTGGGTCGTCTCCCAGTGCCCATCCCGCCGGGCCACCATCAGCCAGCGGACGACGTTGGGCAGCAGCCCGTTCTCCGGGTCCAGCCGCACCAGCGCCTCCAGGATGATCGCCGTCGAGCGGGTGTCGGTGTTCATCGCCCACCAGTCCACCTCCCGCTCCTCCCAGTGGGCTCCCGTGGCGCTGAGGATGACGGCGTTGTTCAGGTCGGAGAGGAGGGTGGTGACGCGCGGGTCCTCGGCCCCCGCCGCCCGGCCCAGCCCCATCGCCAGGTAGGCGCGGGCGTAGAGGCCCAGCATCTCCCGCCGCCGGAAGAGGGCATCCATCGCCGCCTCGTCGGGCCGGCCCGCCTCGGCCAGGACGAAGAGGAAGAAAGCCTGCCGGTTGGCCTGGGCGCTCGCCTCCAGCCGGCGGGCCGGCTCCACCTGCGCCTCCAAGTAGGTGAGCCCCCGCTCCAGCACGTCGTCCCGGACGGGGAAGCCGGCCTCCTGGGCCTGGAGCAGCCCGAAGAGGACGTAGGCGGAGAGGGTGGGGTTGCTTTCGTCGTCGGGCCACCAGCCCCAGCCCCCATCCTCGTTCTGCCGCCGATAGAGCTTCTCCAGCCCCTCCTCGACCAGGGCGGGCAGCCGGGCCTCCAGCTCAGGATCGGCGATCCCCAGCTTCCGCAGCGTCCGGTAGGTCAGGACGTTGGGCAGGAAGCGGGAGACGATCTGCTCGGTGCACTCGTAGGGGAAGCGCTCCAGGTAGCGCAGCCCCTCCCGTGTCGCCGCCGCCAGTGAGGGGTCCAGGCGGATCGTCAGCTCCCCCTGGCGGTCGTTGTATCGTGGGGGGAGGGCGATCACCTCGGTGCGGGAGCCGGCCGCCTCCAGTTGCCCACCCGTCGCCACCACCTCGGGCACGCTGTAGCGGTAGATGGGCAGCGTCTGGTCGGGGCCGGTCGCCAGCCGGGGCTTGCTGGCATCCTCGTAGCCATCCCCCCGGACGACGAAGGTGAGGTCGGCGTAGAGGGCATCTTCCACCGTCACCCACCAGGTCACCTTGGCCTCGCCGCCGGCCGGCAGCGTCACCCGCTGCTCCGGGCCGGGGGTGCGCTCCGTGTCCAGCGTGACGCCGCTGCCGTAGAGGGTGACCGTCGCCTCCTGGGTCTGGTCCGTGTTGTTGTGAACGGTGGCGGCCAGGGCCACCCGGTCGCCGACGACGAAGAAGCGGGGCGTGATCGGCTGGATCAGGAGCGGCTTCGTCGCCACCACTTCCACCGTCGCCTCGCCCACCTGGGTCTCCGCCGTCAGGCCAACACCCCGCATCACCCAGGTGGTCAGGTTGTCGGGCAGCGTCACCGTCACCTCCGCCTCTCCCCGCTCGTCGGTCACCAGGTCGGGCTGCCAGAAGGCGGTGTCGGCGAACTCCTGGCGGACGTTCACCTCCGGCGGTGGTGCAGCGGCCAAGGTCTCGGCTTCCGCCATCTTCTCGACCGCCCCCGGCCTCTCCATCGGCCCTTCGGTAGGAGCCGGGGCCGCCGGGAGGACCTCCTCCTGGGCGACCGTCTTGACCTCTCGTACCTGCTCCTCGACCTCCTGGGGCACCATCCGGTTGAGGGCGAGGGCCAGGCCGCTGGCCGTCTGCACCGCCAGGGGACGCCGGCCGTAGAAGGCTTGAACGATGGCCTCCGGCTCGCGGGGCTGGAGGCTCAGCACCGCCTTGTCCACCAGGTCCAGCGAGAGCTCCGCCCGGACCGGCTCCCCCTCGGCGTCCGTCACCCGAACCCGGTAGCGCACCGCCTCCCCCGGCCCGGCCTGTTCCCGGTCGGGGGTCAGCGTGATCCGCAGGGTCTGAGGCACCGGCTCCACGGTCAAGGGCACGTAGCCCACCTTGTAGTCGGCCGCCCGTCCGGTGGCCTCCTCCCCCTGGACCAGCACGACGGAGACGTAGACGTTGGGCACGTCCTCGGCGGTGAGGGGCAGCCGGTAGACCTGGCTGTTGCTCTCCATACGGACCAGTTCGTAGCGGCGGAGGGTGCCCCGCTCAACCGTCACCAGCGCCCAGTGCGGCCCCTGGAAGGGGGAGGGGATCAGGATCTCGGCCGTCTCGCCGGGCCGGTAGCTGCTCTTGTCCGTGATCAGCGTGATGCGGTCGTGGTTCTCCCGCCGCCAGGAGACGTAGCCCGGTCCGCTGACCCAGAGGAAGAGGCCGGATCGGACGGTGCGCCCTCCCTCGTCCTTCCCCAGGGCCACGACGTGGTAGGAGCCTCCCTCCGGGGGCGTGAAGTTGACGACGGCCTCCCCCCGTCCGTCGGTGGTGACGGTGACCGTGGTGATGGGCGTCTCCCGGGTCTCCCACTCCCAGTGCCCACCTCCCGGCTCCTCGACAAAGGTGTTGATCCACTCGCACCGGGAGACCTGGACGACGATCTCCTGGCCGGGCAGTCGGTTCCCCTCCCAGTCCACCGCCACCAGGTCCACGCTCATCTCCCGGCCGGCCTCGCCCACGTACCGGCGGGGGGCCAGGCCGATGTAGAAGCGGCCCTGGTGACGGATGATCTCCCCCCGGCCGGCGATCACCTGGTTGTCGGGGCCGGTGACGGTGGCCTCCAGGGTGAGGCGGACGCTGGTGGTGATGGGCCGGCCGTCGGGCCACTGGAGCGCCTCCGGCAGGGTGATGACCAGCCGGCCCTGGGCGTCGGTCCGGCCCTGACCGCTGAGGATCGGTTCCGGCACCGGGGGCTCCCGCCACCACCAGCAGTCGAAGCAGACCCACGGATCGTCGGGGTCGCTGAAGCGGTAGCGTCCGCCCCAAGGGGGCTGGAAGCGGTAGGTCTCGGCCAGCAGGTTCCACTCCACAGGGGCGTTGGTCAGGGGAGCGCCGAAGAAGTAGCGGGCCTCCACCGTCACCGAAGTTCCCTGACCTTGGACGATCTCCGGGGCATCGGGCGTGACCGTCACCTCGAACTGGGGTGGGCGGTAGGCGGCCACCAGGAAGCTGGTGCTGTACCCCTGGTCCTGGAAGGTGACCTCGATGATGTACTGGCCTAGGGCGGCCGTGGGGGAGAGCGCCACCTCACCGTGGAAGGTGCCGAATTCGCTGAGGGGAAGCGTCTCCTCGTAGACCACCTCGTAGGCGGCATCTCGCACGGTCACGTGGACCTGCCGCAGGCCGGCGGGGAGGCTGTAGCGGACGTCCTCCTCGGCCCGGACGATGCCCCGGAAGTGGACAGTCTGGTCGGGTCGGTAGATGGGACGGTCGGTGTAGACGTAGACGCGGTAGGCCGCCATCCCGTACCCCGGCTCCAGCCCGAAGTCCCAGGGGCTGATGCCCATGCCCCAGTCGGTGCTGGCGGCGCTGAAGGGCTCGCGGCTCACCACCCACAGGCCGTAGCCCTCCGTCCGGGCAGGCCGGGCGATGGTGGCCAGCCCCTGCCCGTCGGTCGTGGCCTGGGCGATGACCTCCCCTTCGCGTCCGTAGAGGGTGAGGGGAAGCCCGGCGACGGGCTCGCCGGTGGCCAGGTCCGTGGCCCAGACGAGGACCTCACGGGGGCTCGCCTTGAGGGTCAGATTGACGGGCGTGACGACGAGCAGGAGCCGCACCCGTCGCCAGCGGTCGGGCGGGAGTTCCGGCGCCGACACCTCCAACCAGTAGAGGCCGGCAGGCAGCGGCCCCCCATCCTCGCTCAGGTCCAGCCGCTGGAAGACCGCCTTGTTCTGGGGGGCCTCGACGGGCTGGGACCACCGGCGCAGGAGGGCGGAATCGGGCGGGGTGAAGTCGTACCACCCCTTCGACAGGGAAGGGATCATCCGGTCGAGGTCCAGGCGGTAGAGACGGGCCTCCAGGCGGGAGACGTTGAGCGCCTGGATGTAGAGGCGGGCCGGTCGGTAGGCGCTGTAGGTGCCCACGCCGGGGGTGAAGAGGCGGACCTCGGGCTCCAGGGGGGCGGTGCGGAAGCGGACGGTGAGGGACTGGCCCGTCTCGTTGCCGTAAGGGTCGGCGATGTGGGGGCCGATGCGCACCTCGTAGTCGGTGGAGGGCTCCGCCCCGAAGTAGAGGACGAAGGTGTTGTCCGAGGGGTTGAAGTAGGTGTAGACCTGGGTGGGCGAGAGAGGAGGTGTCACCGTGAGGTTGGGCATCACGGTGGCCGGGTCAATGGGCGCGTTGAAGCGGATCTGGAAGGGGGCGTAGGGGTCGGCAGCCTCCTCGCCGTCGCGGGGCTTGGTGTCGAGGATGCGCGGCAAGGGGACCGTCCTGAAGCGCCAGCGGTAGGGCGCAGCCATCCCCCGGCCGCCGGCCGCGCTGGTGACGCCGGCCTCGACCGTCACCTGGTAGGTGGTGTCGAAGGCCATCGGCTGGGTGGGCGTGAAGGTCAGCGTGTCGGTCAGCACCTGGAAGGTGCCGACGACGGCCGGGCTGATGCGGAAGGCGGCCTGGGCCGAGGCCGGGTCCACCGGCTGGTTGAAGCGGACGATGATGGGGCGGTCCACCGGGACCAGGGCGGACTCGTCGGCGGGGGAGACCTGGACGACCTGGGGGGCGGCCGTGGCGAAGTGCCAGACAAAGTCCTCGGCCAGGAGGCCGCCGGTGGTGTCGGTCAGGCCGGCGGCGATGCGGGCGGTGTAGACGGTGCCGCCGGCCAGCGGTCCCTCGGGCACGAAGCGGTAGATGGACGTGTTCACCCACTCCCCGTGGCCGGGGACGGGGGTGCAGGGGTCGCCGGTGCAAAGGGTGAGGGGCTGGGGGAGGTCCCCCTGCTCCTCCAGCGCCTTCAGGGGCACGACGGGCCGGTTGAAGAGGACGGTGATGGTGGCGCTGGCGGGGTCCACCTCCTGGGTGCCGTCGGCGGGGACCACCTGGGCGACCTCCAAGAAGCCCACAGTCTGGAAGCGGAAGCGATAGGCCTGGTTGAGGGGAGCGCCGTCGGCGGCGCGGGCGGCCTGGGTCAGCACCAGATCGTAGACCGCTCCCCGCTGCAGGGGGGTGCTGGGCCGGAAGCGGAGGGTGCGCCGATCCACCCACCGGAGGGTGCCCTCCACAGGCGGGTAGAACCGGAGGGCCGCCTCGACGGTCTGCGGATCCATCGGGCGGTCGAAGACCAGCTCAATGGTGCCGTCGAGGGGGAGTTCTCGGCCCGCCTCGGGGCTGCGCTGGATGACGAGGGCCGGCACCGTGTCCGGCGGGACAGGGGTGTAGCCCACCGGCGGGGGCGTGGGCAGCGGCGTGGGTGATGGACGAGGCGTGGCCGTCTGGAGGACGATGGGAACCGAAGAGGGGGTAGGGGAGGCAGACGGTTGCCCCCGCCGAGCCAGGCCGGCGACCATCGCGATCAGGGCGATGGTGACCAGGCCTCCCAGAGCGATCCAGCGGCGAGACCGTTGCGTCGTCATCGGGACTTCCCTCCTTGCACATCCAGCATCCGGGTGATCCATCTGCGGGTGACGACCCGATGGTACCCCTGTTTCGCCGGCTGCGCCAACAAGGTAGGAAGATGGGCCCTCCGCGAATGGGGCACGAATAGGCGTCACCCGGAGCAGACTTGGGCGTCTGTTCCCTAGACGCTGGAAGGGAGGAAAGGGTTCCCGCAGCCTCCTGCAGGAACCTACCGATCGCCCAGCGCAGCCAGAATAGCTGCCCGGAGCACCTGGTAGTCCCCGCCACGCTCGATGAGCTGTCCGTTGACGAAGAGGGTCGGGGTGCCGCGAACACCCTTCTGGCGGCCCTCGATCAGCTCCTGTTGCACCTTCGTCTGATAGCGGCCTGAATCGAGGCATTGGTTGAACCGCTCGGTATCCAGGCCCAACTCGGCGGCAAAGCGCTTCAGGTTCTCCTTGCCGAAGGTGCCGACGTTCTCACCAGATTGCTCTTCAAAAAGCTTGTCGTAGTAGTCCCAGAAACGGCCCTGTTCGTTGGCGCACTCCGAAGCTTCTGCCGCCCAACGGGATTCGTCGCCGATGAAGGCGAAATGGCGGAAGACGAAGCGCACTTTACCCTGGCTGACGAACTCCTCCTCGAGCCGACGCTCCGCGCCGGTGGCGAAAAGCCGGCAGTAAGGTCACTGGAAATCCCCGTACTCCACCACCACCACCGGGGCATCGGCGGCCCCCTTGCTCTTGTCCAGGCTCACTTCCTCACTCGGCGGGGTGTCCTCGGTTCCCCGCTGGATCAGGAAGACTGCACCGATGCCGCCCACCAGCAGCAGGGCGATCAGGCCGATGAGCCATCCGTGCCCCCGCAGCCAGGTGCGGCCCCGCGTGGGCCGGGGACGCGCCCGGGATTGGAGCCTTCGGGCTCGCTTCCGTCGCTTCTTCCGTGCTGCCACTTCGTTTCCTCCTTGACTTGACTTACGGTGACTTCCAGCACTTCGCTTTTACAGCACCCAGATCAGCAGGCCAAGGCCGAGAGCGGCCATTACCCCGCCGGTCACCCCCCGCACCGTGCGCGACGAGGAGCGCTCCCAGGCCCGGATCTTGCCGCCCAGCACCGGGTCCAGCGAGAGGATGAGCACAACGACGAGGGGGAGGACGAACATCAGGTTGTAGAGCACCAGGTAGGCGATCCCCTCCCAGAAGCCGGTCTGGCTGGCCAGCAGCCCCAGCACCGCCACGTAGGGGCCGCCGGAGCAGGGGAAGGTGTGCAGCCCCACCAGGGTGCCCAGGATCAGGGTGGTGGGGAGGGTGGCCCGGTACATCCACTTCTGCAGCGATTCCTTGCTCCCCTCGGGCACCTCCAGGCGGATGGGGAAGTTGGGGAAGAGGGCGCCCAGCAGGTTGGTCAGGCCCAACAGGACGAGCAGGGCTGCCCCGGCCTGGCCCAGCCAGTGTCCCCGCAGCAGGGTCGAAGCCCGCAGCAGCCCCAGCCCGATGAGGAAGTAGACCACGTAGACTGCGCCGATGTAGACGGCTCCCATCTGAGCCACCGAGACCCGCGTCTTGCGGATGGTGAACAGGAAGGAGACGAAGAAGAGCAGGATGGCGAGGGCGCAGGGGTTGATCCCATCCACCAGGCCGGTGAGCAGGACCACCGGGAGCAGCAGGGGGGCCGGCTCCTTGCTCTCCGCGAAGGTGTCGCGATTGGCCTCGAACCAGGTCAGGTAGGTCTCGATGGGTGTGTCGGCGGGGTAGTCTTTCACGGGGCCGGCGAAGGCCCACACCCGATAGCTCTCCTGTTTCCCCTCCTCGGCGTAGACCAGGATCCGCTCCGGCAATTTGGCCGTCGGTGCCAGGAGGGCCTCCACCACGTGCCGGGGCGGCTCGCCCTGCAGGATGATGCGCCCGTCGTCAATGTAGGTGGCCAGGTGGCTCTGCAGGTCCAGGGGCACGCCCAGCCGGTCGTTCAGCTCGTTCAGTTCCCGCCGGTGCTCCCGCCGGTTGATGTAGTCCTTCTTCACCAGGCGGATCTGGTAGGCGGCCATGATCTCCGCCAGCTCGCCCTCGACGTAGGTGGCACACTCGTCGCAGGCTTCGTTGTAGTAGACGACGGCTTGGCGTTCGGGCTCCTGGGCCTGGGTCACCGTGGACAATGCCCACAGCGTGATCAGTGCCAGAACCAGTCGCAGCAGCGCTTTCATATGCTTCTTACCCTTTGTGTGTTCCTGATGCCTGTTCGAGTTTTTCGATGAAATCCTCGCGCACGGGGTAGAAGATGTCCAGCATCACAAAAGGCTCATCACCTATGCAGGTATCCCCGTGGGGAACATTGGCGGGGATGCAGTAGAAATCCCCCTTTTGCACGATTCGCTCTTCGTCCCCAATGCGCAACACAGCTTTGCCCGCATACACCATCCCGATCTGTTCGTGAGGGTGGGAGTGCATCGGCACGGTGTGGCCGGGCAGTGTCGCGCTGAGGACCATCATCATCTTTTCGCCGTGAAGGCCGGTAAGGATGGTCGTCTCGAGCCCCGGCATCTGGGTGATTCTGGGGGCATTGGCCGGGTTAACGAAGAAAGGGTTCGTCTCCTGGGTCATCTCCGCATCTCCTTTGGCGAAGGGAAGGGTGTATCCACCAGGGACCCAACGAGCAGAACGGCCAAGCCGGCCAGGGCATTCAAGAGGCCCGGTAGATACTCTCCATAGCGTGTATCCATCGTAGGTCTTCTTAGCAGCAGGTGAGCGTCTTCGGGATCTCCCCTTCCTCCAGCGGCCCGAAGGGGTTGCCGTACTTGCGGATGTTCTCGATCATCGTCCGGTTGGCCTCCGTCTCCACCCCCTGGGCGACCACCTGGGCGCGTACCTGCTCCCCGGCCGGGTCGTGGCCCACGGGGCAGACCACCCGGCAGGCCCGGCACAGCGTGCACTGATAGAAGACCACCGAGGCGATGCCCCGGTCGGCCAGGATGGCCAGCCCCCGGGGGCTGATCCGCTCCTGGCGCAGGATGGTGAAGACGGGGCAGACTTCCCGACAGAGACCGCATTCGATGCAGGGTGGGTTCTCGGCCAGTTCCCTCAGCATAGCTTCCCTCGGTTGATACGGTGGTGGGGGTCGTACTGTGCCTTGAGCCGCTGCACCTCGGCCCGGAAGGCGGCATCGGTCCAGGCTTTCTTCTTCAGGCCGATGCCGTGCTCCCCGCTCACCCGACCACCCTCCGCTGCCACTCGCTCGTACAAGGCGGCGACCCGCTCGTCGTCGGCGCTGAAGCAGGGGTGCACGATCCCCACGCCCAGGTGCCCGAAGGTGGGGATGCCCTCGGCCTCCAGCCAGGCCAGCAGGGCGGCCATCCCCTCCCCCTCGATCTGGGGGTCCTCGATGACGGGGTAGCCCCGGCGGGCCAGCACCGGGTAGAGGCCGTCGCGGGCTTGCCACAGGGCGGCGATGCGATCGGGGTCGCCGATCTCCCCGCCGTCGGAGTCGAACTCGGCCAGGAGGTGGGGCCGGGCCTCCCAACCGATGGCCTCGGCCGCGTGACGGTTGAGGTACTCCAGGGCGGTGAGCCGGGGGTCGGCCAGCCAGCGGTCCCGCTGGGCCAGCAGCGCCGCCAGATCGTCAAAAGCCACCAGGGAGAGGGTGCGCTGCGCCGGTCGGGGGGCCAGCCGCAGGACCGCTTCGACGACGAAGCCTGTCACCCCCTCCCGGCCCACCGCGTCGCGCAGGGCCTCGCCGGTGAGGTGGTGCCAGCGCCCCAGGCCGTCCACCAAGGTGACCTCCTCCACCCAGTCGGCCATCGTGCCGTAGCGGACGGCCCGCAGCCCCGCCGCGTCGGTTGCGATCATCCCGCCGACGCTGGAGGCCCGGTGGCTGCCGGGGATGACGGGGAGGAAGAGGCCGTGAGGGGCCAGACGGCGGTTGAGGCTCCCCAAGACGACGCCTGCCTCCACCTGCACCCGGCGCTGCTCCGCGTCCACAGGGCCGATCCGGGTCAGCCGCGACAGGTCCACCACCACCGAACGCTGGGGGGTGGCCCCGCCGCAGAGGCCGGTGCCCGCTCCCCGGGGCACCAGGTCCACGTCCTCCGCTTCCGCCCACGCGACCAGGCCGGCCACCTGCTCGGGGTGGGATGGCCAGACGACGGCCAGGCACTCCCCCTCCAGCCGGGAGGCGTCCCGGCTGTAGACGATCCGGTCCTCGACCGTCGTGGAGATGTTCGCTTCGCCGACGAGGGCCGACAGGCTTGCCAGGTTCATCGCGTTCCCTCCCCTCCCGGCCCCAGGGCGAGGGCCTGGCTCAGCTCCAGCACCTCGACGCCGTCGGCGTTTTCCTTGAAGTGGGCATAGCAGAGGGGACAGGCGGTACATAGCCGGCCGTTCTCCACCAGGGCCAGCCGCTGGCGGGCGATGGCATTCGCCAGTTCGGGGAAGTTGGCCTTGACCCCGCCGCCTGCACCGCAACAGAGGCTCTGCTCCCGGTTGTCGGGCAGTTCGGTCACCGTCCATCCCGCCTCGGCCAACAGCCGGCGGGGCTCGTCGTATACCCCGGACCAGCGCCCCAGGTGGCAGGGATCGTGGTAGGTGATGGACGGGGAAGAAGTGGCTTGCTCACCACCGGGGAGGCGGTCGGCCAGCACCTGGGTCACGTGGTAGGTCTCCAACCCGTAATCGTGCTTCAGCGTGTGGTAGCATCCCGGGCAGTTGGTGATGATCCTGCGCACGCTGAAGCGGGCGAAGACCTCCAGGTTCTTCGCCTTCAGCGTCTCGAAGTCGGCCAGGTAGCCCGCCCGCTTGACCGGGCTGCCGCAGCAGAGGGTCTCGCCGGGCAGCATGATGAAGTCCACGCCGGCCTGGCGCAGCAGTGCCTCATAGCGGCCTTCGATCTCCGGCAGGGCGTAGTGGGTCACGCAGCCGGGGTAGTAGAGGGTGTTGCTCCCGGCCAGCTTCTCCAGCCAGCGTCGGAAGATCATCGCCCCTACTCCTCCGGCTTGAGGATGGTGACCCGGAACTCCACTTCGACCTCCGGGTTGTCGGGATCGTTGCTGCGGATGTAGATGACCCGCAGCAGGTTCCCGTACAGGTTCTCCTCAGTCGGGTCGAGCACTACGCGCAACTGAGCCGACTCGCCGGGGGGGATCACCTCCCGGTCCACGGTCGCCCGGGTGCAGTCACAGGAGGTGCTGACCTTCTCGATCCGCAGGGGGCTGCCCCCCTCGTTGCGGACGGTGTAGGTCAGTTCCAGCGGTTCTTGGGGCACCTCCCCCAAGTTCTGGGACGGGGGCTCCACGACGATGCGCGGCGAAGAGCCGCCACAGGCCGTCAGCAGGAGGCCGACGACCAGCACGAGGGCCAGGAGGCCCAGGCTCCACCTCCCTGCTGAGAGGCGTCCTGCAGGGTTCATACCGTTCCTCCTCGCGAATGGGTGGACGAATGGACGGTCTTCTCACGGTCCGCTGGCGACCGGGTATCCCGCCTCTCGCCAGGCGCGGAAGCCGCCCAGGATCGCCTTGACGTTGGTGTACCCTTTGCTCATCAGGATGCGCGCCGCACGGGCGCTCGACTCCTCGTTCGGTCAGGTGCAGTAGGTGATGATCTCCGCATCTCTGGGCAGTTCCTGGTAGCGGACCTCCAGATCGGCCAGAGGGAGGGAGATGGCGTTGGGGATGTGAGCTGTCTCGTACTCCCCCTGGGTGCGCACATCCACGAAGATCGCCGTGCCGCTGTCGAAGCGGGCCTTGGCCTCGGCCAAGGGGATGCGAGGCACCTCCGGGTAGGGGATGCCCTCCTCGTCGTGGGTGTCGGGCAGGGTGCTGGCCGCCGGCGCCGGACGCTCCTGGTCGAGCAAGAAGAGCAGGCCGACCGCGAGGAGCAGGAGGCTGCCCGCCGCGACCAGCGTGAAGGGCGTGAGGATCCGACGTCGCGGAGCCTGGGAGCGCCGTCGGCTCCGGGGCCGCTTCGACGAACGGGACGACGATGGGTTAGTCTTCGCACCGCAGACCCGACAAAAACGGGCTCCTGGTATCAGTTGGGCTCCACACTGCCCACAGACCTGAGTAGCCATACGCTCCGCTCCTTGGTTTCGGGTATCTCGGATCACGGTCTGGGACGGCTGCGCAACAGCCGCATGCCGTTGAGGATGACGATCAGCGAGGCCCCCACGTCGGCGAAGACGGCCATCCAGAGGGTGGCCAGGCCGGGCAGCGCCAGGGCCATAAAGGCCGCCTTCACCAGCAGGCTGAAGGCGATGTTCTGCCGGACGATCCCCAGCGTGCGGCGGCTGAGCTGCACGGCGAAGGGGAGCTTGCTCAGATCGTCGGCCATCAGCACGATGTCCGCCGTCTCCAGGGCCTGGTCGGTGCCGGCGCCGCCCATCGCGATGCCGACGGTGGCCCGGGCCAAGGCCGGCGCGTCGTTGACCCCGTCGCCCACCATGGCCACCGAGCCGTGCTCCGCCAGCAGCGCTTCCACCACGTCTACCTTCTCCGCCGGCAACAGATTCGCCCGCACCTCGTCCACCCCCACCTGGGCAGCGATGGCGGCTGCCGTGCGGGCGTTGTCGCCCGTGAGCATCACCGTGTGGCGGATGCCGGACCGCTTGAGGACGGTCACCGCCTCCCGCGCATCGGGCCGCACCGTGTCGGCCACCGCCAGGAGGCCCAGGGGGTGCCACGGCGCTGCGTCGTCAAGCTCCCGAGCGGCGACGAAGATCACCGTCTTCCCCGCGTCCTCCAGGGATTGGACCTGGGCGAGCAGGGGGCCGACCCCTACGCCCTCCCGCTCCATCAGCCGGCGGTTGCCCAGCAGCACCTGCCGGCCGTTGACGGTGGCGATCAGGCCGTGGCCCGGCACCGCCTGGAAATCCCGGCACTCCAGCAGGTCCAGCCGCCGCGCCTTCGCCTCGGCGACGACGGCCGCCGCCAGCGGGTGCTCCGACACCCGCTCGGCGCTCGCTGCCAGCCGCAGCAGATCGTCCTCTCGCCCCCGTCCGTCGGAGGGGAGGACCTGGGCCTCCGGGTTGGGGATGAGGTCGGTGAGGGCGGGCCGACCTCGGGTCAGCGTGCCGGTCTTGTCGAAGGCGACCACCCGCAGCCCTCCGGTCGCCTCCAGGTAGACGCCACCCTTGACCAGGACGCCGTTGCGGGCGGCGCTGCTGATGGCGCTGACGATGCTGACCGGCGTGGAGATGACCAGGGCGCAGGGGCAGGCGATGATCAGCAGGGCCAGCGCTCGGTAGAGCCACCCGTGGCCTCCCGTCGCCGGCTCCAAGAAGGGCTGTCCAAAGAGGAGGGGAGGCACGGTGGCGATGAGCAGGGCCAGGCCCACCACCGCCGGCGTGTAGTAGCGGGCGAAACGGTCCACCCACCGCTGGGAGGGGGCCTTCTGGGCCTGGGCCTCTTCGACCATATGGATGATGCGGCTGAGGGTGTTGTCCTCGGCCAGGCGGGTCACCTCGACCTCCAGGGCGCCGGCCCCGTTGATGGTGCCGGCGAAGACCTCGTCACCGGGCCCCTTCTCCACCGGCAGGCTCTCGCCGGTGATGGGCGCCTGGTTGACCGCCGAGGTGCCCTGGACCACCTGCCCGTCCATCGGGATGCGCTCGCCCGGTCGGACCAGGATGCGGTCGCCCACGGCCAGTTCGGCGACGGGCACTTGCTCTTCGTGGATTCCGCACCAGGGGCAGGGGCCGTTCTCGTAGAGGCCGCCCTCGGGGAGGGGGCGTCCTCGATGCTCCTCGCAGTCCACGCAGGGGCGCAGCACCGTGGCCTCGGCCGGGGCCAGCTCCATCAGGGAGCGGATGGCGTTGCGGGCTCGATCCATCGTGTAGCTCTCCAACGTCTCTCCCAGGCTGAAGAGGAAGATGACCAGGGCGCCCTCCTCCCAGGCTCCGATGGCCGCTGCGCCCACTGCCGCGATCGTCATCAGGAAGTTGATGTCCAGTTCTCGGTTGATCCAGGCCCCCCTCACCCCCTTGCGGGCGACGTAGAAGCCCCCGGTGACCATCGCTGCGGCATAAAAGCCGTGGGGGATCAGGCGGGGGAGGCCGGAGGTCTCCAAGGCGAAGGCGGCCAGGGTCAGCAGGCCGGAGACGAGGGTCAGGGTATCGCGTCGCTTGCTGGCCATGAAGGCGATCAGCCCGCGCAGCCCTCCTGGACGGGCTTCTTCGCCCTTCGTTTTCTCGGCCTCTTCGTCCACCACAGTGTAGCCCAGGTGGCGGATGCGTCCAACGATCGCCTCGGGGTCCAGCACTTCGGCGTCGTACTCGACGGCCATCTTCGCCGTGGCGAAGTTGACGGCGCAGCGGAGCACGCCCTCCAGCCGGCCGACACCTTTCTCCAGCTTGACGGCGCAGTCGGCGCAGTCCATATCGGCGATGCGCCATTCGGTGTGGCGGTAGCGCTGCTGGATGGTGATGCCTTCTTCACGGGCGTGGCGTTCCACCTCGGCCAGGGAGATCAGGTTAGGGTCGTAGTGGAGGCAGAGGCGGGTTGCACCGTTGTCCTGATCCACGTGGACCTGGTCAATGCCCTTGTGCCGGTGCAGGGCCTCTTGGAGGCGTTGCACACAGGCATCGCAGTCGCCGTTCTCCGGCAGAAGCACAGGGATTTCCAGTTTCAGTTTTTCGATCATTAGCCTCTCCTGAATCTGTGCGATAACCAGTCAGACCTCCGAGGTTTCGTTGTGGCCTCTCGCCAGCCGCATTCCGCCCCAGGCGTGCCAGAGGGTGACGATCAGCCCTGTGGCGATGAAGAGCACCGTGAATACCTGGGCCATGCCGCCCCCCGCATCCCCTGTCTGGGTGACAAAGAGGTACTCCAGGGTGAACATCACCACTCCGACGGCCGCCCCGAGCACTCCCAGGAGGCTGAGGCCACGGGGCCAGCCGGCCTGGCGGGACATGCCCCAGCCCAGAGCTCCGACCCCCAGCCCGACCAGCAGGTAGCCCCAGGTGCGGGTCATGCGGCCGGCGGTCTGCAAGGCGACGAAGGCCAGCCCGGCGGCGGACGGATCGCGGGCGTAGGTTGCGGGCAGGCTGACGTAGGCGGCCAGGTCCAGCGCCTCGGCGACCAGGATCAGGAGCCAGGCGACGAGGGTCAGGAAACCGCCCAGCGTCGCCGGGCCGGGCGCGGCCGGATAGAGTTGCCGGGCCAGGACGAGCCCGAAGAAGCCAGCCGCCGTCAACCCGACGACGTTCACCAGGCCGGCCAGCCGGATGAGGACCGGATGGTCGGCGAAGAAGGGCAGGACGTGGCCGGGGTCACCAAACCGGTTGACGTCCAGTCCCAACGCAGGCATCAGGCCGAAGAAGAGCAGGACGAAGAGCGGCAGCCAGAGGGCGGCGACGCCCCCCGCCAGTCCGGCCATCTGTAGGAGAATGTTCTTTCTCGAAGTGTCCGAAGCGTCCATCACCACACCTTCTACCCTCCATTTCGCACTTTCCCCACCGCCGAGGCGGGGAGAGCGCAGAGGCTCTGCGGAATCGGACTACCGGACGCCTACCCCCGCCCAGGTGAAGACGGCGGCGGTGATGAGAATGCCCCCCACGGCCCCGGCCACGAGCTGGGCCGGCGTGTGCTTCTTGCGATACAGGCGTGCCCAGGCCACCAGGGGCAGGCTCAGGTAGGTCCACAGAGCGCCGAGGCCGAAGATGTAGACCAGCACGGTGGCGAAGCCGCCCACGCTGACCATATGCAGGCTGATCTTCCAGAAGCTGGAGATGGTGAACATGGTCAGGCCCAGGCAGGCGTAGGTCAGGGCCAGCAGCCACAGCAGGCGCGGGGCACCTCCCCAGCCCAGGACCGCCAGGGCGAGCAGGTCACAGCTCAAGCTGACCAGGATGAAGCGCGGGCGGTCCTCGCGCCGACTGAGTTCCAGGTCGCTCACCCAGCCCCGGCGCAGCCCGATCAGGATGTAGGCCAGGGGGAGCCCGGTCAGGATGAGCAGGGCAACGACGGCCCAGCCAACCCCGCTCCACCCCGCCGCTTTCCATCCGATGGCCGGAAAGATGAACAGGGAGAGCACGGAGCTATCGAAGAGAACGGAAGTCCATCGGGCAAGACGGTCGGAGCTCATGTTGGCCTCCAGCGTTTTGGGGATGGTCTTGATCTCGGTCACCTTCTCTTTCTCTTCGTGGGCTAATCGAACGTAGATGGCGGAAGCGATCTCCTCGTCCACGGCGAATTGGCTGTAGCCGGCTTCAAATACGTATGAAGGGAAGCGCCGTAGCAGTTCGACCGATACCCCGGGCAGCACACCCATCGCCATGAGCTTCTGGAGACGACGGGGGTTGTTCATCTGGATGTAGGCGATCTGCCCCCGTTGGCCGGGCTGGAGGTCGCACAGCGGCGCGATCAGCCGTTCCGTCGATTCCCGCATCTGCTGGCAACACTTGCCTCGGGGGATGGGCTTGCCATGGGGACAGAAGCGCGGGTGTCCCAACAGGGTGCAAATGCTCTCGTCCACGCCGTCAACCAGGACGTGCTCGAGGCGACAGGCGTGTTCGTCCAACCGGGCCTCCTCCGTGGTCAGCACGTCGGCCAACAGCCGCTCGGCCAGCCGGTGCCGTCGCACGGCCTGGGCCGCTTCGGGCCGACCGGCCGGGGTCAAGACCAGCCATTCACCATTTTGCTCAACCAGGCGTGCCTGTATCAGTTCATCGAGGCCCTCCGGTGGCGGGTTCTTGATGGCTAAGCCGGGCCTCGCCTCCTCCTCTATGGCGGTCCATAACAGTTCCAGCAACTCCTGAGCGCTCTCGCTCAACTGCATGAAGTCTCTCCTTGTGAAGATGCTTTCTTGGCCCGTTTACGCTGGCGCAGCCGACGCAGCCAGCCCACAAGTTTTGCCTCCGGCGGCATCTCGTAACCACAGCGCGGACAGCGAACCAGGTGGCAGTCACCGAGCAGCGGACAGCCGCTGCAGGCGGCCTCGGCATTGGCCGGGTCGAACTCGTAACCGCAGAATCCACATCTCATAGCGTCACGCCCAACGCGATCAATAGCCGGTAGAGCAGGCCGCCCACCAGGAAGGCAAAGGGGAAGATGAAGGCATCAATGGCCAGGGCTGTCTTCCATCCTCGCTCTTTGAGGGTCACTGAGAACTGGGCGATGCAGGGCACGAAGAGGGTCATGGTCGTCGTGGCGACCAGCAGTTGCATGCCGTTCATCACCCCGCGCAGGTCGTACAGGCCGGCCGCACCGTAGTCGCGCCGGAAGAAGCCAAAGAGGAAGGCGACGGCCGTCTTGTCCGGCAGGCCGATCCATCGCACCAGGGGCACCAACGCGCTCACCGCCAGATCGAAGAGGCCGGTCAACCGGCCCAGCCAGATGAGCACGCTGGCCAGGATGAAGAGAGGGAAGACCTCGCGGAAGTACCACTCCATCCTGGTGTAAGTCTTGATCAGGACGTTGCCCAACATAGGCCGACGGAGCGGGGGCAGTTCCATGTAGAACGTAGGCCCCTCTCCCGGCATAACCTGGGCGGCCAGGAACCCTACCAGCAGGAACACGCCGGCGACGATGCTCGCCCACAGCGCCAGCAAGTCCGGCCGACCGGCCAGCAGGCCCAGCATCACCCCCAACTGAGCCGAGCAGGGGATGGCCAGGGCCAGGAGCAGGGTGCTGAGCACCCGCTCGCGCCGCGTCTCCAGCGTGCGGGTGACGATGGTGGCCATAGTGTCGCAACCGAAGCCCAACACCATAGGGATGACCGCCCGCCCGTTGAGTCCGATCCGCTTGAAGACCCGGTCAATCAACATAGCCAGGCGGGGCAGGTAGCCGCTATCTTCGATGATGGAGAAGGCGATGAAGAAGGTCCCCACGATGGGCAGGATGATGGCCACGGCATAGCGAACCCCTAGGGTGATGATCCCGTACTGACCGCCGAAGAGATCGCGCACCGCCGGCCAGGGGATGAACGCCGCCAGCATCTGGTCCACCCACGGGTTGATGTAGGTGCCGAAAACCGTCTCCTCCAGGAAGTCCACCAGCGTCTGCGCCCCGAGCACGCCGACGAACTCGTACAGCAGGAAGAGGGCAAGCACCAAGATGGGGATGCCGGTCAACGGGTTCATCATCGCCTCGCTCAGCCGTTCGGCAAGGCTGGAGGGGCGCTGCTCACCCTGGCGGGCACGATCCGGCAGGATCATCACCTGTTCCAGGATGCTCCGGGCGACTTCTTGATGCTTGCGAGCGATCACGTAGGATAGGGGACGGCTAAAGCGTGCCCGCACGGCCTCGGCGATGTGCAAGATGTCATCGGCGTGCCGGCCTTCCTGCTTTTGCACCAGCGACACGACTTCCTCATCGTTCTGTAGCAGTAGCAAAGCCACGGCCCGGCGCGTCAGATGATAGGTTCCTTGCAACCGCTCCTCTATCTCCCCCAAGGCTTCTTCGATGAGGGGATGGTACTGCACCGCCGTCTGGAGCGTGGAGGATGGATTGGAGGTGGAGGGGCCGCTGACATAGGCGGCAATCCGCTCCTTGAGCGGTGCTATCCCCCGACCCAGGGCCAGCGCCGTCGCCACGACGGGAACTCCCAGGGCACGTTCCAAGGCAGCCGCGTCCACTTGCACCCCCAGCCGTTCGGCCTCGTCCATCAGGTTCAGGTCCAGGATGACGGGCAGACCGGCCTCGATGAGCTGTAAAGTCATGGGCAGCATGCGCTCCAGGTTCTTGGTGTCCACCACGTGGACGACGACGGCAGGCTGCTCCTCCAGCAGAATACGGCGGGCCACACGTTCTTCCTCGGTGATGGGCAACAGCCGATACATACCCGGCGTGTCCACCACGCCAACCTCCACGCCATCGAGGCGGCCCTTGCCCCGCGAGACTTCTACGGTGGTGCCGGGATAGTTGGAGACGGTGACGTAAGCGCCGGTCAGAACGTTGAACAGCACGCTCTTGCCCACGTTGGGACAGCCGACGATGGCTACCAGCGGCAGGCCGGTGGTGTCAGCCTGAGGGCCACTATGACAGCTTGCCCCCTCTGTTCTCCTGTTCTGCTCACGCCTGATGAGTGGAATCCGCATTCTCCACGCCTTCCCTTTACCTGGCAACGGGCACAGCTCGTTGGCCGACGCGACCGGACGCGCGGGCGGGCGCGGCCCGACCCAGCAACAGCCGGCCTAGAGGGGTCTCGCGGATGTGCTCGATCTCGGTCCGGTAGGTCTGGTCCACCACCTCGTCCAGGTCCACCCGACCATCGCGCAGGGTGACGATGCGCCGGCAGGAGAGGGCGACCATCGGGTCGTGGGTGACGATGATCACGGTCACGCCTTCCTCGGCGTTCAGACGCTGGAAGAGCTCGACGATCCCCCGACCGCTCTCGCTGTCCAGGTTGCCCGTCGGTTCGTCGGCTAGGATGAGGGAGGGTCGGTTGGCCAAAGCCCGGGCGATGGCCACCCGCTGTCGCTCGCCGCCGGAGAGCTGGGCCGGGAAGGCGTCGGCCCGCTCCGCCAGCCCGACCAGGGCCAGCAGTTCCCGCGCCCGCTCCGCCTGCTCCCGGCGTCCCAGCCCTTGCCCCCGCATCGGGATGGCCACATTCTCGGCGGCCGTCAGCGTGGGGATCAGGTTGTGGAGCTGGAAAACGAAGCCTACCTCCTGGGCTCGGAACCGGTCCAGGTTGCGCACCGTCGCCAGGTCCCGACCGTTGACGCAGACCGTGCCCGACGTAGGCCGGTCGAGGGCTCCGATCAGGTTCAGCAGGGTGGACTTGCCGCTGCCCGACGGTCCCATAATCGCCACCAGGTCGCCTCGCATCACCGTGAGGTTCACGCGGTCCAGGGCACGCACGCCGGTGCCGTTGCCGTACACCTTGGTCAGGTCGTGGGCCTCCACCACCGCGTTGGGATCGTGCATCGTTTGCCTCCTATTCGTATCGCAGCGCTTCGGCCGGCGTCAGGCTGGCTGCCCGCCAGGCAGGGTAGAGCCCGCCGACCAGCCCCAGCCCGATGGCCAGCGCCAGCGTCTGAGCCAGCAGGGCCGGCGTGAAGGCCCCTCCGATGAGCAGCCGGCCGGCCGGGGCCAGCCGCGCCAGTTCGACCAATCCCAGCCCCAGGGGCAGCCCCACCAGCCCACCGCCGATGCTGAGGGCCAGGGCTTCGCCGGCGATCTTGCGCAGCACTGCCCAGCGGCTCCAGCCCAAGGCCCGCAGCGTGCCGATCTCGCGCGTGCGCTCATAGACGCTCATCACCATCGTGTTCAACATCACCACGCCCCCCACCAGCAGGGCGATGATCCCCAGCCCCCAGACCAGGCCCCGCAGGACCTCGATGTCCTGGGTGTTCTCGAAGAAGTCGGCGGCCCGGGAGGCGAGCACCTGGGGGAAGCGGGCTTGGATGTCGGTGATGACCTGGTCGGCCTGGTCCCGGTCTCGCAGCCGGACGAAGTAGAGGCTGACCTGGTCGGGTCGGCGCATCATCCGTTGGGCTTCGGTGAGGGGCATCACCGCTGCGCCATCCTGCAGGGGCACCCCCGTCTCGAAGATGCCAACGATGGGGAAGGGTTCGCCGAAGAGGGAGAGGGTGTCGCCCACCCCCAGTCCCGTCACCCGGGATGCCTGTCGGCCCAGGATGATCTCCCGGCCGCCGCGCAGCATCCGGCCTTCGACGATCCGATAGCGCCCGGTGATGTAGGCGTCAGGCTCGACGCCGAAGAAGAGAAAGTAGGGGGATGCGGGCGTGTTGGTGAAGCCGATGATCTGCCCGGCCACGTCGGCCACCTGAGGGTGGTCAGCCAGCCAGGCCCCTACCTCTTCGTCCAAAGCACTGAGGGAGAGGTCGGCCGCCGCCGCCTGGCGCAGCACCAGGTCGGTATCGTCGGCCGTGCTCAACCGGGTGTACTGGTTGACGAAGCCCTCGCTGAGGCCGACCAGGGCGACGACGACGGCCACCCCCAGCGTGATCCCGCCCAGGGTCAGCAGGCCCCGGGTCCGGCTGCGGAGGGCATCGCGCAGGGCGGCGATGGGGATCCAGCGGGGGACCGGACGGAGGCTTCCCCCTTCGGCCCGCAGCGCTTCGGCCGGCGTCAGGCTGGCTGCCCGCCAGGCGGGGTAGAGGCCACCCACCCCTGCCAGGACCAGCGTCACCCCCAGGGACCGGAGGAGGAGGGCCGGCGTGATCTCGCCACGCAGCAGCTTGCCCGAGGGGACGCTCCCCAGGTAGGCCAGCAGCCCCCAGGCCAGCAGGAGGCCGACCACACCGCTCAGCAGGCTCAGGGTCAGGGCCTCGCCCAGGATCGTCGCCAGGACGCGCCACCGGGGCCAGCCCAGGGCACGCAGGGCACCGATCTCCCGCGTCCGCTCGAGGACGCTCATCAGCATGGCGTTCATCATCCCCAGGCCCCCCACCACGACGGCGATGAAGGCGATGGCCCAGGCCAGCGCTCCGATCACCTGGATGTCCTCGGTCTTCTCGGCCACTTCGCTGGACCGGAGGACGCTGACGTCCGGGACCTGGGCTTCGATCTGCTGCCGGACGGTCTCGATGTCGGCCTCCGGCTCCAGCCAAACCTGGAAGATGCTGACCTGGTCGGGCTTCCTGAGGAGCGCCTGAGCCTCGGCCAGCGTCAGGACGCCGCCACCGTCCTCCCAGATCCGCCCCGTCTCGTAGAGGCCGGCCACGTGGAAGGTTTTGCCACCTAGGGCAATGCTGTCGCCGGGTCCGACCCCCAGGTCGTCGGCGGCCACCCGACCCAGCAGGACCTCACCGGGCGCACTCAGCCCGCTCCCTTCGACCACCCGAAAGCGATCCACCTCCTGACCGGTCGGGTCGTAGCCGTAGAGCAGGAAGTAGGGGGTGCTGGGGGTGGTGACGATTCCCAACAGGACGCCTTCCACCCGGGCTACGCCGGGCACGGCGGCGATGGCGTCGGCCAACTCGGCGTCCACGGCGCTGAAGAAGGCTTCTGACGCCCCTGCCTGCATCGCCGTCAATTCCGCCCCGCCGGCGGTGATCATCTCGTCGAACCGCTCCGCCAGTCCGTTGGCGATGGCCCCCAGCGCCACAATGGCCGCGACGCCTATAGCGATGCCGGTCAGGGTCAGGATGGTGCGCATCTTCCGCCGCCACAGGTTCTTGAAGATCATCGTTCTCTGCTCCTCGTTCGTTCCTCCCCCCTGGCCTCAGCCCTTGTGGCGCGTTCCCCACCCTCAGTGGCCGATATGCTTTAAGTCCACCTCTTCCATCTCATCGTCCCACAGGGCCAGTCGGCGTCGCCAGTAGAGGATCTGAGGGACCAGGAAGGGGAGCAGCCGCAGACCGCCGGAAGGAGGCGAGATGGAGACCCCGGTGAGTTCTCCCAGGGTCATCAGCATAAAGATGCGCTCCAGCTCCTCTCGCCGCTTCAGCATATGGGGCATCATCACCCACGACATCGCGGCCCCGAACATGAATTCCGTGACCCACACCCGCAGGTGGGTCAGCCGTTCTCTCCAGGCGTTCAGGTTCATAGGCTTACTTCCTTGCTCGGTCTCGATAGCCCAGCAACCGCAGCGCGTTGGCCACGACCACCAGCGTACTGCCCTCATGGGCGAGGATGGCCAGACCAATGCCCACCAAGCCGAAGAGGGCCGCCGGGATCAGCAGGGCGACCACCCCCAGCGAGGCGATCAGGTTCTGGCGGATGACCCACCGGGCCTGACGGCTGAGCCCCACGGCGAAGGGGAGCTTTGTCAGGTCGTCGGCCATCAGGGCGACATCGGCCGTCTCCAGGGCCACATCGGTGCCTGCTCCCCCCATCGCCACCCCCACGGTGGCCTGGGCCAGCGCGGGTGCGTCGTTCACACCGTCGCCCACCATCGCCACACGACCGTGCTGGGCCAGCAGGGCTTTGATGGCGTCCACTTTCTGCTCCGGCAGCAGGTTGGCCCTAACCTCGGTCAACCCCACCGTCTGGGCGATGGCTGCCGCCACCCGCTCGTTGTCTCCGGTGAGCATCACCATCTCCCGGATGCCCAGCGCCTTCAGGCGGGCCAGGGTCTCCCGGGCCTCCGGCCGCGGGACGTCGGCCAAGGCGATGAGGCCCAGGAAATCAGAACGCTCCCACCCTCCGTCTGCCGCCGGTTCCGGTCCGTAGATGACCATCGTCGTCTTCCCCTCCGCCTCCAGCCGCTCGACCTGGGTGCGGATGCTGTCAGGGACGGCGAGCCCCTCCGCCTCGAACAGCTTCAGGTTGCCGATGAGGACCGGACGACCGTCCAGCGATGAGCGGACACCCCGTCCGGTGACGATCTCCAGGCTGTCGGCGGGAGGCAGCTCCAATCCCTGTCGCTGAGCCTCCCGGACCACGGCCTGGGCCAGGGGGTGGTTGGAGCGGATCTCCACGGCGGCTGCCACCTTCAGCACCACCTCCTCCGGCAGGTGGTTGGCCACAACGTCGGTGACCTCCGGCCGGCCTTGGGTGATGGTCCCGGTCTTGTCGAAGGCGATGGCTCGCACCGCGCCCAGGTTCTCCAGGTGCACTCCCCCCTTGATCAGCACGCCGTTGCGGGCCGCCTGGGCGATGCCCGAAAGGACGGCGGAAGGGGTGGCGATGGCGAGGGCACAGGGGCTGGCAGCGACCAGGATGGTCATCCCCCGCAGGAAGGCGTCCTTGAAGGACAGCCAGCCCGTCAGGGGGGGGAGCGTGAGGACGAGGACCACGCCGATCAGCACGGCGGGCACGAAGATACGCTCGAACCGTTCGGTGAACCGCTGGGAGGGGGATTTCTGGGTCTGGGCCTCTTCCACCAACTGGATGACGCGGGCGAGAGTGGTCTCCTGGGCCAGGCGGGTGACCTGGATCTCCAGGGTGCCTTCGCCGTTGACGGTGCCGGCGAAGACTTCATCGCCCGCTTGCTTCTCCACGGGCACGCTCTCTCCGGTGATGGGCGATTGATCCACGGCCGACCGACCGCGCACCACCTGTCCATCCACCGGGATGCGGTCGCCCGGACGGACGATGACCAAGTCGCCCCGCAATACCTCCTCCACAGGGATTTCGACCTCACGGCCATCCCGCTGCACCAGAGCCGTCTTGGGCGTCAGTTCGCCCAGCGCCCGGATGGCCGCCCGGGCGCGGTCGGTGGCGTAGTGCTCCAGAGCATGGCCCAAACTGAAGAGGAAGAGCAGCAGGGCTCCCTCGGCCCAGTCGCCCAGCACGGCGGCGCCGATGGCCGCCACCACCATCAGGAAGTCTATGTCGAAGCGCAGGTTGAGGGCCGCTTTCAGGCCGTGGCGGGTGGCGTCGTAGCCGCCGGTCAGGTAGGCCAGCCCGTAGAGGACGATGGCCCCAGGCGCCGGCAATCCCAGGAAGCGCTCGCCAGCCCACCCCGTGAGCAGGAAGAGGCCCGACAGGATCGCCAGGACCAGCTCCCGATGCCTCTGCAGCCAACTTTCCTCCCGCTTCTCCTCGATAATCTCGTAGCCCAAGTAGGCCACCCGCTTGAAGATCTCCTGACGGGCGATGCGCTGGCTGTCGTACTCCAGGCGCATCTTCTCGGCAGCGTAGTTGACCGAGACGTTGAGCACGCCATCTAGGCGGCCCAGGACATGCTCGATGCTCAGAGCGCAGTCCGGGCAGTCCATCCCCACGATGCGGACCGTCTCATGGCGGTAGCGGTCGCTCACCTGGGCGCCGGCCTGCTGGGCCCAACGCTTCACTTGGGCGAGGGAGACCCGATTAGGGTCGTAGTGGATGCAGAGCCAGGCCCGACCGTCCTCCCGTCTCACGTGGACCTGGCTGATCTCCTTGCGCTGTCCAAGCTGCTCCTGCAGGCGGGCGACGCACTGGTCCCGTTCGTCGGCAACACCGGGCAGGAGCAGGGGGATCTCAAGGCGAAGGGTAGACTCATCCATAAGCATCTCCTGATATATGAACGAATATTCAAATATTGGCTCAAAAAAGAGAAAGCCTGCTCAACCCATACTTTTGCGTCAACTGTGCTCGATGTGCTCCAGACCTCGGTGGAAGAGGTCGTGGATGTGCTCATCGTCCAGGGTGTAGTAGACGTGGCGGCCTTCCTTGCGGAAGCGGACCAGGCGCATCTCCCGCAGGGTCCGTAACTGGTGGGAGACAGCGGACTGGCTCATTCCCAGGCAGGCCGCCAGTTCGTGGACGCAGAGCTCACTGTGGGAGAGGGCGGAGATGATGCGCACCCGGGTGGGGTCGCTGAGCGCCTTGAAGGTTCGAGCCAGTTGGGTGGCGGTCAGGCCATCAATCAGGTTCTCCTGAGCTCCTCGGACCCGCCCCTCGTCCACATTGATCTCCTCGCATCGGTCGCCAACCCGCCTCCGGGTTTCCATTGCGGTGCTCCCTTCGTGACCAGGCTAACATTTGAACGTTGGCTCATATGTTACCACAGCCTGTCCGGTTTGTCAAGGGCGGATCGGGGCTAGAAGTATGGGTAGGGGGCAGGCCATAGACCTGCCCCCTACCCCATCCCTCGGATCTGAACACGGATTCCCCAGGTCGGCCTTTAGTGGCCGTGGTGGCCGTGGTGGCCGGCGTGCATCCCGCCGCCCTCACCCTTCAGGTACTTCTCCGGGTCCTTCTCGAAGGCCACCTTACAGCCCGGCGCACAGAAGTAGTAGGTTTCCCCCTTGTACTCCGTCTTCGCCGGAGCTGTCTCCGGGTTCACCATCATCCCGCAAACGACATCCTTGACCTGTGCCATCTGTACCTCCTTCCGTGTATCTGGTCCTCATGCTGTGTGGATAGACCTGAGCACAACGCATTGGGTCGCCGTGGCCACGACTCCGGACAGGCTCGCCATCTACCTGGCCCTGGGAGGAGAGGAGCAGGTCGCCAGCGTCACGGGTGCCCGCTCTCTTCTGGGGTCGAGGCAGGCAGCAGGTGCTCGTAGAGGCCGCGCAGTTCCTCCGGCGAGGTCACGACCTTCAGCCCCTCGTGCACCGTCCGCAGGATGGCCGGGTCCTCAATGCGGGCGATCTCCGGCATCAGCTTCAACCCCTCGGCACCGAACTTGAGCTCCAGCCCCAGCTCGATGCCGGCCAGCAGCCCCTCCCGCAGCCCCTGCTGGAGCCCCTGCTGGAGCCCCTGCTGGAGCCCCTGCTGGAGCCCCTGCTGGACTCCCTTCTGGAACCCTTCCTGAATCCCTTCCTCGATCCAATCTTCGATGAACGACGCCTCGCGCATCATCGCCACCTCCTCGCGAAAGAATCGCCACAGAAACCCCTTGTCAAAGTAGCGGGCCGCAATCGCCACCGCCAACGCCAGCAGATCGCCCCGCTTCCGAGGGTCCGGCTCCTCCAAGATCAGCGCCCGCTCCACCTCCAGCACCCCCTCGTCCGGCTCCCCCACCAGCATCGTCAGCAGCGGCGCCAACTCCCGATACCGCCCCCGCCGTATCTCCTCCACGTGGTCCCACAGCCGCAGCACCGGATAGCGAAACCGGTTGACCACCTGCCCCCCCAGCCGCACCTCATAGGCCTGGGGCAGCGGCCCCTGACGCGGCTGCAGGTAGAGCACCAGCGAGAGGACCGGCAGGCCGAACTGCTCACCCAGCAGGGCGTGGTAGAGGTGCATCCGCCGGGGCAGGCCGGCCTCGTGCTTCAACTGGAACTCGATGTGCAGCAGGTACTCCTCCCCCTCGTGCTCAACCCGGTGGGCGAAGTCCACCCTCCGCGCAGGGAGGGCAAGTTCCACGTTCTCCTCCGTGCCCACCAGCCGGACCGGCAGATCGGGAAAGGCCAGGTCTAGCAAGGTGTCGGCATAGTGACGGGCAATGATCTTGAGCGCCCGGTCGAATACGCTGATCTGACGCTCGGTGGCCATCCTTACTCGCTCCGCACCCCTGGCTGGATGTAGCGGACGCGGGTGAAGGGCTTGACCTGGGCAGCGACGTTGTCCCGGAGCAGGTTGCCCGAGATGTGCATCAGCGTGTCGTCGTAGTCACTGTCCACCCCCATACTGGCCAGGCAGGGGTAGTGGTGGTGCAGCATCCCGGCCTTCTGTTCCGCCTCATCCACATCCACGCCGATCAATCCCTGGGCTGCGTAGCGAGCGCACCCACAGACGGCATCCCGTTGCACCTCGACGGCAGTGATCCGCCGGGTCTCCGGGTCCACCGTGATACGCAGGTCTGGCCGGCCGAAGTGGCGGGCGAAGGCGGCGATGAGCGGATCGTCGTACTCGATCCGCTGCCGACGAGCGATCTGGTAGTCGCGTTCGGTCAGCGAGCAGAGAGGCTTGGGGGTCACGCAGGCCACCCCCATCTCTTGAAGCCAGCGACGCAGTTGGCGAGCCAGCCCCCGGGGGAGCCAGGCTTCGCTGTCCACCGGGGCGATGACGGCCCGGGCACCGGTGACCCGGGCCACCTCGGGGAGCAGCTCCGCGATGCCCGGCTTCTCCCCAAAGGAGAGGACGAGATCGGTCGGCGGCAGCGTCTCCGGGACGAACTCCTCCGGGTAGTCCACGATGGGGGGCAGGATGGCCGGGGCCTGCCAGACCTCCACGGTCCAGTCGGAGGGCCCGTGGGTGCGAATGTTCTCAACGTGACGCCGACCGTACTCCCCCGAGATGATGGCCAGAAGGCGCATAGAGATTCTCCCCTGTGTGGCCTGTTGCGGATGGCGTAGCGTGTGGGCAGGCTACTTGAGATAGCTGGGCCGAATGTCCACGCGGCGCAGGGTGTTGGCGTTGGTGACGACGGTGATGGAGGACGTAGCCATCGCAACCTCTGCCAGCACCGGGTGCATCCAGCCGATGACCGCCAGCGGGATCATCACGACGTTGTAGAAGAAAGCCCAGAAGAGGTTCTGCTTGATCTTGCGGAAGGTGGCCCGGCTCAGGTTGATGGCCTCGACGACGCCGGTCAGCTCCCCCCGCACCAGGGTCACATCGCTGGCCTCGATGGCGATGTCGGTGCCGGTGCCGATGGCGATGCCCACGTTGGCCTGGGTCAGAGCAGGGGCGTCGTTGATGCCGTCACCCACGAAGGCGACCAGGCCGAACCGCTCCTGGAGCTTCTGCACCTCGGTGACCTTGCCATCGGGCAGGACCTCGGCCAGCACGTGGTCAATGCCCACCCGGCGGGCGATGGCCTGGGCGGTGCGCCGGTTGTCGCCGGTGATCATCGCCGTCTCCAGCCCCATCTGTCGCAGTTCCTGGATGGCGGCCACTGAATCCTCCTTCAGCGTGTCGGCCACGGCGATGACGCCGGCCAGTTGGCCATCCAGGGCCACCAGCATAGCCGTCTTGGCTTCTTCTTCCAGTTGGCGCAGCGTCTCCTCCAGCGGCGTCGGATCTAGGCCGTGCTCTTCCATCAAGCGGCGGGAGCCAACCAGCACCCGGTTCCCGTTGACCGAGGCCACGATCCCCTTGCCCCGGATAGCCTGGAACTCTCGGGGCTCGGCCAGGGCCAGCCCCTCGGCCTGGGCCCGCTCGACGATGGCTCGGCCCAGCGGGTGCTCGCTGCCCCGCTCCGCCGCCGCCGCCGTCTCCAGCACGACGGCTTGGTCGAAGCCGTTGACCGCCACCACATCCGTCACCTCGGGCTTCCCCTTGGTGATGGTCCCGGTCTTGTCGAAGATGATGACGCGGACATCCTTCAGGGTTTGGATGGCCTCACCGCTGCGGATGAGGATACCGTGTTCGGCGCCCATTCCGCTGCCCACCATCAGCGCTGTGGGGGTGGCCAGCCCCAGGGCGCAGGGGCAGGCGATGACCAGCACGGCAACCATCGAGACGATGGCCAGGGTGACGACCCCCAGGTCTGGGTTCACCCAGGGTAGGAAGGTACCTGCCCGGACCAGGGGCTGCATCGCGCTCGGCGCGACGATCCAGGCCAGCAAGGTGAGGACGGCGATACCGATGACCACGGGGACGAAGACACCGGTGACGCGGTCGGCGAACTCCTGGATGGGGACTTTGGAACCCTGGCACTCCTCGACCAGCTTAATCACCTGGGCCAGGAAGGTGTCCTTGCCCACGCGGGTGGCCCGCACTTTCAACAACCCTTCCTGGTTGACGGTAGCCCCGATCACCTCGTCGCCAGGTCGCTTGTTGACCGGCATGGACTCGCCGGTGGCCATAGACTCGTCCACGGCGCTCTCTCCCTCGAGGACAACGCCGTCGGTGGGGACCTTCTCGCCGGGGCGGACGACCATCACATCGCCTACCTGGACATCCTCGATGGGGACCTCAACCTCCTGACCATCCCGGATGACGCGGGCGGTCTTGGCCCCCAGTTCCAGCAGCTTGCGGATGGCTTGGGAGGCCCGTCCCTTGGCCGACTCCTCCACGTAACGCCCGGTCAGGTGGAAGGCCATGATCATCGCGGCGACACCGGCGTAGTTAGCGACGGGGAAGAAGAAGGATGCCGGCCCGGTGAGCAACGAGACGCCGGTGCCCAGAGCGATGAGGGTGTCCATATTGGCGTAGCCGTGACGTACCGCCACCAAGCCGCTCCGGTAGGTGCGCCAACCCACCCAGAAGAGCACGGGCAGGGCCAGGAGGATCACCCCCAGGTTGTAGAGAGTCGCACTGGGCCAGAGGATGCCGAAGAACATCTCGGCGAACATCCAGAGGATGATGGGCACGGTGAAGATCCAGGCGACCCGCATGCGGAAGCGGGCCTCCCGCATCTTCCGCTCGGCCTCGTCTTCCTCCTCCTCACCCACCGCGCCGGCTTCCGGGACCTCCAGCACCTCGTAGCCTGTCTCGGCCACGGCCCGCTTGAAGTCGGCCAGGCCGGCGACGCCGGGGATGAAGGTGACGGTGGCCTTCTCGGTGGCCAGGTTGACGACGGCGTCGAGGACGCCAGGAACCCCTTTCAGCGCATGCTCAACGTGGCTGACGCAGGAGGCACACGTCATCCCGCCGATGGGCAGGGTGACGGTCTCGGTGGGAACATCGTAGCCCGTCTCCCGAACCGCCTGGATCAGATCGGTCAGGGGGACCGGGCCGTTATCAAACGTGACGGTGGCCTTCTCGGTCGCCAGGTTGACCTGGACCTGGGCCACTCCCGGCACCTTTTCCAGAGCATGGGCGACGTGGCTGACGCAGGAGGCGCACGTCATGCCCTGGACGGGCAGGGTAACCTGTCGTGTTGCCATTGAAGACTCCTTTCTGATCAGCCAATCTCTCCGATCTTTGAGCCTTTGGCTGTGGAGTCATTATACCCCGCTGGTGGTCGGCGCACAACCGCCGTTTTACGGGCTCTGGGCAGGCCATTTGGCCTATTGGTCGAATGGTCCGGTGGTCCGATGGTCGGGTGTTGGGTGCCGTGGTGCCTCGTTTCTCACTCCTCGGTGCCTCCCCAGAGGCTACCGGCGGCGCTTGCGCTTCTTGGCCCGCTTGCGGGCTTTCTTCTTCTTTCGCTTGGGCTTGGCGGGGGCCGAGGGCGTCGTGGAGGGGGGATGGACCCAAGTTCCTTCTCGTTCGTCCCACGCCATGGGCCGGCCGCAGTGGGGGCAAAGGGGCTCTCCCCAAACGGTGAAGCGGGCCCGTTGGTAGATGCCTTGTTCCTCGTCGAAGAGCAGTCGCTCGCGGGCGGGCAAGGGGGTCTTCACCTTCTGCCCTCGGAAAAGGTTGGCAAGGAAACCCTTTTGCTCCGGGGCGGGAGGGGCGGGTTCGCCCAGCTGCTGCAACGCCCAGCGGACGTAATCCCGGTCCACATCGTCGGCCTGGGGGTCCTCCAGAGCCTGTCGGAGGAGGGGGACGGCCCGGCGGTCCTTCAGGTCACCGAAGGCGACGGCCACCAATCGGCGCTGCTGGTCCCAGGCAGCTTCCCGCCAGAGGGTGGCCAGCCAGGGGTAGGTCTCGGGCTCGCGTTGGCCGGCATTGACCAGCACCTCGGCCAGGGCGACCTTGGTCTCCACGTCCTGGCCATAGCGGAAGTAGTCGGCGACGGCCGGAAAAGCGGCACGCTCCAGGGCCAGCAGGGCCAGGATGGCCGACTCGAAGAGGGCCGCATCCCACTCGGTCTCGGCCACCACCTCGACCAGCGTCTCCGCCGCCTCGCTTGCCCGAAGGTAGCCCAACAGGCGGATGGCCAAGGCGGGAGTCCATCCTTCGCCCCGTGCCTCTAGGGACCAGGTGCTTCGATCCTCCACCAAGTCAATGAGAAGGGGGATCACCTCCTGGCGGTGGCGGCGGAAGCGGCGAAGCAGACGGGTGTCGGGTTTGGCCGGGAGGGGAGGAATCTCGTACAGGGCCTCGATCAACTCGGAACCGACCTTCGACTCCTGCTCGCGGGCGAGGCTATCGAGCACCCGCTTGGCATCGGGGTAGTAGGGCAACGAGACCCGAAGGATCAAATTCGGCGCGGCCTGAAGCGATCTCTCCCCCCAAGCTTCCAGGGGGTAAGCCTGGCTATCGTCCAGGGCACGACGCAGGGTGGCGATAGCATAGAGCCATCGGTTGAGGGGAGATGGCGCTTCCTTAGGCCAGCGCCTCCAGAAGGGACGTCCTTGCAGGACGAGGGCACCGGCCTGGCCCACCAGCGCCTCGGCCTGGGCGAAGTCCTCTCCCACGAGGCGACGGGCTTCCAAGATGAGCGCGTTGGGGTCGGCCTCTTCGTCGTAGGCACCACGCCAGTAGTGGTCGAGGGTCAGCCAGAGGCCGTGCAATCGGTCTTGGAGTTCACGGCCGGCGCAGGAGGCGATGTGCTCGTAGACCCGGCGCAACCAAGGCTCGTAGCCGGAGAGGTCGTCCTCGAAATCGAGGACTTCGCTGGCTTCCCGAGCCCGGCTCAGGACCTTCGTCATTGTCCTCTCGTCTCCGCTCAGGAGGGTCATCGAGACCGCCCAGGTCAGTTGGAGGAAGTAGAAATCGGCAACCGCGTGGGCCAGGTGGGCGGCCTCGGATTCCCCTATCTCTTCATTCCCCTCGATAAACTCCGCCAGTTCCTGGGGATCGGTTACCTCGGCGATCATTCTGTCCCACCGGGATAGAATCTCCTCGCGGACCCAACGGCGTTCCAAAGTGAGCAACCGCTCATCGCCTTTGGGAATGCCCAGTTCTTCCAGCGCAGCCAAGACCTCCTGGCGGTCTATGGCCTCCTCGACGCTTTCCAGTTGATCCCAGAGCAGGGGGACGGCCCGTTGGTCCCCCAGATCGGCCAGGGCTATGATCACCAGGCCCTTCCCCTCTTCCCAGGAGAGCTCCTCCAACAGCCGGGCTAAGGTGGGGAAGGTGCGCTCGTCCTCACCCGCCACCTCGACCAGAGTGGGGGCGAGGTCGGCCTTGGCCTCTGGGAGGCGGGAGTAGCGCATAAACTGGAAGAGGGGCTCCGCCGCCGGCTCTCCGATCTCCTTCAGGGCGCTCAAGGCTTCGTTGAACAGGTACTCGTCGGGCTCGCATTCGGCCACCAGGTCAATCAGGGTGGGCACGGCCTCGGCGGCCTTCAGGTGGCCCAGGAGGTGGACCGCGTGGATGGGGACGAAGCCTTCACCGGGCGCATCCATCAGGGCAAGTTCTTCATCGGCGGCCAGCTCGATCAGGATGGGAATCACCGCCTCTCGGTTCTTCTCGCAGAGGGTGTAGATCTCCCGAGGGAGATCTCCCTCCCCGATCTCGATCAGGCGCTGTTTCAACGTCTCGGCCAGCTCTTCGGCCTCCTGCTCGGCCTGTTCGTACTTGGCCTCTAGCCTCTTCCAAGCTCGCAACCGTTCCTCCTCGGCTGCCCGGCGCTCGGGAGGCTCGGCGAGGTAAGCTTGGAACTCGGCCCGCCATTGGTCTACCGGCCCCATCGGAGGCCAACCTTCTTGGACGGTTTGCCCGTAGAACAAGACGTCGGAGAGCCACTGGGCCAGAGGACTTCCCCCGACCTCTCGCGGCCAGCGCCACCAGAGGGGCTTGCCCTCCAGGTAGAGGGCGCCGGCTTGGGCGATCAGTTCCCGCCCCCGCTCGGGGTCCGTCTCGGCCAGGGCCAGGGCCTGCTCGATGAGTTCGTTGGGATCGGTGCCCGCATAAGTGCCCCGCACATAAGCTCGAAAGATGGCCGTGAGGGCCGAGACAATCCGGGGGATCATCTCGCCGGCGAGGGTGGCCAGGGCGCGGTAGTAAGGGGTTAGCTCATCGTCGTCCGAGAGGGTCTCGGCCGCCGAAGAGAAGTCGAACCCTCCCACGGCCTTGGCCAGGGTGTCCAAGGCTGCCTCGGCCTCCTCCAAGGGGAGGGCAGCGGCGAGCGACAGTAAGCTCCCCAGCCCGATCTGGGTCAGTAGCGCCAGGTAGGCAATGCCGAGTTCCTCGGGGTCGTCTCCGTAGCGGGCACGCAGGTCGGGCAGTTCCTGCCTAAAGGTTTCAGGAGTCAACCTCTCCAGGATGTTCTCCAAGAGCCTCTTCCAAGTGCCTGTCGGATCCTCTGGAGGAGTCGTGGTCATCGCAACTCATTCCTTTCATCATTCTTGGGTAGGGGAAGGGGGTTGGCTCGATGGGCGGAACCGGCGCCGGAGCTCGGCCTCCAGGTCCTCCAGGGTGAGCCCCCGGGCGGCCAGGAGGACCAGGCTGTGGTAGACCAGGTCGGCCATCTCCTCGATGAGCCGCCGGTCTCCCTGGCTTTTGGCGGCCAGGATCACCTCGACGGCTTCCTCACCGACCTTCTTGACGATCTCGTCCTCGCCGGCGGCGAAGAGGCGGGCGGTGTAGGAGCCCGGCGGCGGGTTCTCCCGCCGGCTCTCGATGACGGCGAAGAGCCGGTCCAGCACCCGCCGTCGCCCTGGTGTCACCGCCTCCCGCTGTGCTGCCGCGCCCTCCTGGGGTTCTCCGGCCTCTTCCACGAACGCCTCCCAGGAGCGGTAGAAGCAGCTCCGGTGGCCCGTGTGGCAGGCCGGGCCGGCCGGGTCCACCAGGACCAACAGCGTGTCCCCGTCGCAGTCCACCCGAACCTCGCGCACCCGCTGGATATTGCCGCTGGTGGCTCCTTTGTGCCAGAGGGCCTGTCGGCTACGGCTCCAGAACCAGGTCTCGCCCGTCTCCAGGGTTCGCTGCAGGGCTTCTTCGTTCATCCAGGCCACCATCAGGATCTGGCGGGTTTCGGCGTCCTGGACGACGGCCGGGAGCAGGCCCCGATCATCCCATCGCAAATGGCGTAGGCTGGCTGTGTTGCTCATCGTCTCGTGGGGAGCGTCCTATGCATCACCGTGTCAGGGATTGTACCGCAAAGTGGCGGAGGGGCAAGGAGGAGTTTTATGGAAGACGTGGAGGCGGCTCTCGGGCTTGGCAATGCCCAGGGGCCGGCTCACCGCTCCGCCCCGGGTTCGGCCTCCCGGCGATGACGCCGGGCACCGATCAACCAGAGAAGGCCCAGGGCCAGGAAGGGCAGCAGGCAGAGCAGGGACCCCAGCCTGTTGGTGCCGGGCGGGGTCACCCGGACCGAGAAGGCCCGCTCGCCCTGCCCGGCCGGGCCGTTGACCACCAGCCGAGCCTGCCACATCCCCTCGGTGTCGAAGGGGATTTCGACGACGAAGGTATCCGTTCCCTCGGTCTGACGCCGGCCTTCGTAGCCCGCCTCCTCCCGGTGGCCGTCCTGAGGCCGAACCCAGAGGGTGACGGTGGTTCCCCCGGGCACGGCCCGTCCGTTGGCCAAGGCGAGTTCCACGGTGAAGGTCCCCCCGCCCACGTCGGGGTCGGCCAGCAGGGTGACCACGTAGGGGCCCACTGGCGACTCCAGCAAGATCGGGTAGGGGGCACTGCCATGGGCTTGCACCGATGGCGGGAGGATCAGCGTCAGCGTGAGGAATCCCAGAAGCAGGCCGGCCCGGACCAGGACGACCGCTTGGAGGGCCAGGGGGTGGCGTGCTCGCTTTCCCATCATCTCCTTCCTATAGGTTCTCGGTTCGCCGCTCTCTCCCCGACGGTTGGTCGCCGGTGGGTCCGCCCAAACCGCGCCGGGCTGTCCCGGTAACCCGTGACCGGTTCCACCCGTTGTATAGCACAAGAGGGAGCCTCCGTCAAGGGTTGGTTCAAACTCTGTGGTCGGGAAGAGCCCTGGGTTGAGGTGGTGCAGGAAGAGGACGGGAGCTACAGGGCCACCATCTGCGGCCACTTCACCTCTCGGTGAGGGGAGACCATCCCTTCAAAGCCCTGCCCTGGCTGATGCGGGTGGAGAGGGTGCTCTTTGGCCGCTAGGAAGAGGTGACCGATGGGACGGTGCGTTGCATCTACTGCGGCTCGACCCAGGTGGTGCGCAAGAGCCGGAAGCCCCGTCTCAAGAAGTACTATGACGCCGAGGGGAACCTGCAGACGGTGGAGGTGTACCGCTACTACTGCCGCAACCCCTTGTGTGAAAAAAAGAGAGGCCTGGGGCCGTGGTCATCTTTGAGTTTCTAGAGCGGCATTGGCCTACCCTGGTCAATGGCATCGAGAGCCGGGTGATTCCCAAGACCAACAATGCGGTGGAATTGGTCATCAGGCGGTTTGACCGGCACTGCACTCGTGACGGTCGCCCCCTACCCCCAGTGCAAGATTGGACAATATGTGGTATAATGTCCCCGCAGGAGGAATGCCGGTATGACCCAACAACAGGCCACCATCCTGATCATTGACGATGACCGGTTGATCACCGAGCTGGTCCGCCGCCATCTCACCCAAGAGGGGTTCGAGGTCCTGGTGGCCCACGATGGGCGCGAGGGGCTGCGCCAGGTCTACCTTCACCATCCAGACCTGGTGCTGCTGGACATTATGATGCCCCAGATGGATGGCTGGACAGTTTGTCAGCGGATCCGCGAGGTCTCCAACGTGCCCATCATTATGCTGACTGCCCAAGGACGGCAAGAGGACATCGTGCGGGGGCTGGAGGATGGGGCGGACGATTACATCGTCAAACCCTTTGAACTGCCGGTCCTGGTCGCTCGTATCCGGGCCAACCTACGCCGGGCAGCGATGGGCCCTGTGGAGATGGCCTCATCGGAGGAGCCGCTGTACGCGGACAGTTGGCTGAGCTTTAACGCAGCCAAAAGGCGGGTCACGGTCAACGGTCAACCTGTCAAACTGACACCCACCGAGTACAATCTGCTGGCCCTGCTCATCCGGAATGCCGGGCGCGTTCTGACCTATCGGGAGATGCTCGAGCAGGTGTGGGGTTGGGAGTACATTGACGATGTAGACTACCTACGGGTCTACATCTGGCACCTGCGTCGGAAACTGGAACCCGATCCTAAGAACCCCCGCTACATTCTCACCGAGCACGGCGTCGGATACCGATTCGAGAGCCAACACTGAGCCGATGAATGGGTACTGGCTACTGCTGTTGATCGTCATCACACTGCTGGGGTTGGGCTGGGGCCTACGACGCCGTTCCATCACTGCCCGCCGGTCCTTCGACGAATTCCAGCGGATCCTGAATAACCTCCAAGATGCTATACTGGTCGCCGACCCGCAGGGACAGATCCTGTTCGCCAACGTCGTGGCGCAGGAGTGGCTGGGCGTCCAGCCCGGTGGTGGTGAGCTCCGCGACTTGACCTCCACCATCGTCCCCCAGGGTGCCTTCCTCTCCCTCCTGGAGGCCGGAGGGGAGTGCCATCTCCAGGTGGGCGATCGCTCGATGAAGGCTCTGTGCCAGCGGATCCCCTTGGATGGCTCCTTGGTCGTCACCCTGCTGCTCCGGGACGTGACCACCACCGAGGCTCTTCTGGCCGAGGAGAAGCGTCGAGCCCACGAGCTTTCCACCCTCAACCAGATCGCCCAGGCCATCAACGCCTCCCTGGACCTGGACACCGTGCTCAAGGCGATCCTGGACAACCTGCGGACCCTAGGGGATTACCGAGCGGCCAGGGTCTGCCTCTGGGACGAGGCGTCGAACAGCCTGATCGTGCGCCGGGAAGCGAACGAGGACCTCCCCTCGGGCGAGGAGAACAGCGGTCATTGGGCGAACCAGACGTACAGCGACTGGATTGTCCAGCACCGGACCCCCCTGTTGGTCCCCGATACCTCCCGGCTTTCGGAACTGCAGCCCCCAACGGGAAAGGCGGCGCTCTTCATCCGCGCCTACGTGGGGGTGCCCCTTCTGAGCGGCGATCGTCTCATCGGCACGCTGGAGATGGTCTCCGATCGGCCTGGGGCCTTCACCCAGGAGACCCTCTCCACGCTCGAGGTGGTCGCCAATATGGCCAGTGTGGCCATCGAGAACGCCCAACTCTACGCCGAAGCGATGATGCGGGCAGACGAACTGGCCACCCTGAACACCCTGGCAGCCGTCGCCAGTTCCTCACTAGACCCAGATGAGATCCTGCAGGTCGTCGTCTACTCCCTGGTCCAGGCCCTCAACTGCCAGAAAGCGGCCATCTTCCTGTTAGATGAGGAGCGGAGAGAGTTGTCTCTGCACACCTCGTGGGGGCTGAGCGAGAACTTCGTCGCCCAATCTCAGCACATTCCCATCGAGCCTGAAGGACGGGGGCAGGTGATCTTGGACCGCTACCCCCTCATCGTCCCCGACATCCGCAAGGAGCCCTCTCTGGCCTATCTCCTCCCGCTGGCCGAGCAAGAGGGCTTTGTTGCTTTTGCCGATGCTCCGATGCGGGGCCGGGAGCGGGTTCTGGGCTCGCTTACCGTCTACTACAGCCAGCCCCACGTCTTCCCTCCTGCTGAGGTGGAACTGTTGACCACCTTCGCCAACCAAGTGGCGATCGCGCTGGAGAACGCCCTACTCTACGATCTGACCGACCGGGCCCTGACCCGACGGGTGGAGCAACTCTCGGCCATCGAGGAGATCGGGCGGGAACTGACCTCCACCCTAGACCTAGAGCGCGTTTTCAACCTGCTTCTGCAGCGGGCCATGGGAACGACGGGGGCTACGGCCGGCCTCCTCGCCCTCTACGAGGAGAAGGAGCAGGGACTACGGCTGATCGCCCATCAGGGCTACCCGGAGGAGGTCCTTTCTCCGTATCGGGGTGATCTCTGGCCCCTCACCCACGGGCTCATCGGTCGGGTGGTCCGCACAGGGGAGCCGGCCCTGGTCCCCAACGTGCAGGAAGATCCGGCCCACGGGAGCCGTCGCCCCGACACCGTGGCCCAAATCGCCGTGCCCATTGTCAAGGAGAAACGGGTCCTGGGCGTTGTCTGCCTGGAGAGCAACCGTTCTCAGGGCTTCAGCAAGGACGACCTGCATTTCGTCTCCCACCTGGCGGAGATGGCCGCCATCGCCATCGAGAACGCCCGCCTCTTCCAGCAGGTGCGCGAGGGTCGGGATAACCTCCAGGCGATTGTGGATTCCATCCACGAGGGCATCCTGGTCTTCGACCGGGAGGGGCGGATTGTCCTGGTCAACCCGACCATCGAAGCCCTCAGCGGCATTCCGCCGGAGCAACTGCTGGGTCACACCATCGAGGAGGTCGTGGCCCAACACGGTCCCCGGATTCTGGAGATGCTAGGCTACGCTCCTGAGGATCTGGACCGCTTCTCCGCGCAGTTGCAGAGCCGTAGCGAGGAGGTGGAGAAGCGCTCCTTCGAACTGGCCGGCCCCATCCCCCGGGAGATCGAGCGCACGGCCACCCCGGTGCGCAACCGGCAGGGGGAAGTGATCGGTCGCATCATGCTCCTGCGCGATGTAACGGAGGAGCGCCACCTGGCCCGGATGCGCCAGGACCTGACCAACATGATCATCCACGACATCCGCAGCCCTCTGACCGCTGTGGTCGGCGGTATCGAGTTGGCGGCCGACGTGCTGCAGGACGGGGGAGAGATAGAGATCGCCTTGAACGCTCTGGCTATGGCCACGGAGTCCTCCAACCAGATCCTGCACCTGGTGAACTCCCTGCTGGACATCAGCCGGCTGGAGGCTGGGCAGATGCCCCTGCACCTGGCCCCCTGTTCCATCGCCGATCTGGCCCAGACGGCGCTGGAGCAGATGTGGCCCCTGGCCGAGCGGAACGAGATCACGCTCCGAACGGAACTCCCCCCCGACCTCCCCCCGGCTCACGCGGATCAGGAGTTGATCCACCGCGTGCTGATCAACTTGATGGACAACGCCATCAAGTACTCCAACCCCAAAGGGCGTGTCACGCTCTCGGCAGAGCTGATGACCGACCGGAGGGAGGGGGAGGTGATCTGCCTCTCGGTGGCCGACACCGGACCGGGTATCCCCCCTGAGTACCGAGAGAAGATCTTCGAGCGGTTCATCCAGGTGGATGGGCAGCGTCGGGGAGCCGGTCTAGGTCTGACCTTCTGCAAGCTGGTCGTCGAGGCCCACGGAGGGCAGATCTGGGTTGAGCCTGCCGTCCCCGAGGGTAGCATCTTCCGCTTTACCCTGCCCATCGCCGACCCACCCTAATGCTGGATGGCCCACCAAAGGCGCGCCCTACCGTCCTGATGGGTTTGGTGATCACCTGTATCTTGGGGGTGGGGAAGTGAGCCGTCCACGAATGGGCACGAACACACGAATGAGGAGCCGCCCCATTCGTGCATTCGTGAGGATTCGTGGACAGCCCGCTATGGCCCACTCCCTTGCTCACTGGGGGGTAATCACCAGGGATGGGTGAGTTGGTTGTGCGAGGAGTGGAGTCCAATGTCCAACCCAGGCCAGCAGGGAAAGGTCCACTTCTTCCTTGGCATCCTCGGCTTGCTCTCTGCTATCCTCGTCAGCCTCGTCTCCCCAGGGCTGAGAGAAGGAGACCTGATCGCCCTGGCCCTCTTCACTCTGTTGGTGGTCCTGGCAGCCCGGCTGGGATTCCCCCTGGACTCGGGATACGTCAGCATGGCCCATATCATCATCCTGGCCGCCTTGCTGGCGTCAGGGGCAGCCCTGGCGCTCTGGGTAGCGGTGGTGGGCTTTCTTCTGGCAGAGATTCTCCAGCCGGCTTTTGCCTGGTTCCTGGGACAGCCACCTCATCCCTGGAGGCAGCGCTTTTCCACGGCGCTGAGCCGCATCGGCCTCCACGCCCTGAGCACCCTCGTCGCTGCTGGCCTCTTCCTGGTCGCCGGAGGAGAACTACCCTGGCGGTTCCCGCCGCCCCCTCTCCCCCTGCTCGTGCTCTTCTTCGCTTACTTCCTGGCTCACAGCACTTTCGTCCGCCTGCTGGTCTCCTGGGAGCAGGGGTTGACGCCGGCCCATCGGACGGTAGAAGCCCCCTTCTTCCACTACTCACCTTGGATCACCCTGCCCCTCGCCTACCTCCTCCCGCTCCCTTTCGCCCTTCTCTTCGCCTACCTCTACCTGAAGGCAGCCTTCTCCTTGCTCCTCCTGACCGGTCTGGGGTTGGCCCTCTTCTCCGCCCTGAGTGGCCGGTTGCAGGAGACGCGACGCCGGCTGGAGAAGCGGGTCCAGGAGCTTCAGACGCTGGGGCGCATCGGCCAGATGCTGGGGGATAGCCTAGACCTGGACATCCTCCTGGAGACCCTTTACCAGCACACTGTCCAGTTGATGGAGGTGGACCGATTTGTCCTGGCCCTCTACGATGTCACGACCGATGAGATCACCTTTCCCCTCATCGTTGAAGAGGGCCAGCGCCAACACCAGGGAGCGCGTCCTCTGGGCAACCGGCTGATTGACTACCTGATCCGCACCCGGGAGCCCTTGCTCCTGCAGGGCAACGTGCCCGACTTCCTCGAAGCCCATGGGTTGGAAGGGACCACCCCTTCGCCCCGCGCCTGGTTGGGCGTCCCCCTCATCGCCCGCGATCAGGTGCTGGGAGCCATTGTGGTCCAGAACCACCACCAGTCCGACGCCTACGGTCCTTCGGACCGGGAGATCCTCTCTCTGCTGGCTGCCCAGGCGGCCGTCGCCATCGAGAACGCCCGGCTCTACGGCCAGATGCGGCGCCGGGCCGCCGAATTGGCCCTCCTCAACACGGTTTCCACCGCCGTCGGCTCCACCCTGGACCTGGATCGGGTACTGGAGATCGTGACTACCTCCGTCATCCCGGTGATGGGTTGTCAGAAGTCGGCCATCTTCCTGTTGGACACCGACGCGGGCGCGATGCGGCTGGCCGCCTCCCACGAGCTTCAAGAAGCTTACATCAGGGTCTCCCAGACAATCCCCTTGGGCGGGGGGAGCCGTGTCCTCGCCGCGATGGAGGGAAAGCCCGTCATCGTACCCGACATCGAAGCCGATTCCCGCTTCGCCGACCTGCAGGAACTGGCTCGCAAGGAGGGATTCCGCGCCTTCGCCGACATCCCGCTGATCAGCCGGGACCAACTTATCGGCGTCCTGTCCATCTACTACATCCATCCCCACCGCTTCACCCTGGCCGAGCGAGACCTGCTGACCACCTTCGCCAACCAGGCAGCGGCCGCTATCGCCAACGCCCGCCTCTACGCTCGCACCGACCAGGCCCTGGCCCGGCGTGTTGAGGAGTTGGCCGCCATCGAGGCCATCGGACGACAGCTGGCTTCCACCTTGGCCCCAGAGCGGGTCATCGAGATGGTCCTAGAACACGCGATGATCGCCACAGGGGCAACCCAGGGAAGCATCGCTATGGTGGATACCGCCCTAGAGCAGGTGCAGGTAGTGGTCCACCGGGGCTTCCGATCGGATACACCGCAAAGCCAGGCCCGTCCGCTGACCGAGGGGATCGTCGGGCGTGTCATCCGCACCGGCCAGGTTGCGATGGTGTCGGATGTGCGTCAGGACCCCGATCACGTGGCCCTAGACCCCCAGGTCCGCTCTCAACTCACCGTGCCCATCGTCCGCAGCGGTGAGGTTCTAGGCGTGATCAACCTGGAAAGCCATAAGCTCGACGCCTTCGACCACCAGGACCTCCGCTTCGTCCAGCATCTGGCGACCCAGGCGGCCGTAGCTCTGGAGAACGCTCAACTTTTTCAGGAGAGCAACCAGCGGGTTCTGGAACTCTCGCAGCTCTACCAGGCCAGCCTGGCCTTGGCCTCCAGCCTGGATCTGCCCGACCTCCTGGCCGAGATTGGCCGTATTGCCCAGCAGTTGACCCGCTCGGATGGGGTGACCCTCTATCTCTACGACAAGGAGCAGGACGAGTTCATCCGGGCCAGCGTCGCCGGTTCTGCCTCCGACGAGGGGGCCGACCTGCCCATCCGCCCCCACGGGATCACCCGCCAGATCGTCGCCAGCCAGGAACCGGTGCTGATCCAAGATACCCTGACCTATCCCGACATCAGCCCCTACGTCCTACAGCACGGTATCCGTTCGCTGATCGGTGTGCCCCTGGTGAGCCGGGGGGAGGTGCTGGGGGTGCTCTACGTTAACAGCCACCGTCCCCACGCTTACAGTGCCAACGAGGTGAGGCTTGTCTCCGCCCTGGCCAGCCAGGCTGCTGCGGCCATCGCCACAGCCCGCCTCTTCGAACAGGTACGCCAGGGGCGGGACCGGCTGGAGGCGATCCTCAACTCCACGCGCGAGGGGATCCTCATGCTGGACAACAGCGGTCGCATCCTGATGGCCAACAGCCAGATTGAGGCCCTCTTTGGTGTCTCGGCCGAGAGCCTGCTGGGCAAGGTGATCTCCAGGGCCGCTGGCGATGGAGCAGAGGATCTGGCGGTGCTGCTGGGCTATCAGATCGAGGATGGTGCCTCCCACCTGCTCGCTGCCCCCTCTCAACGCCCTCAGGTCATCGAGGTGCCGGGTCCTCAAACCCGCTTCCTCCAGCACTTCAGCACCCCTGTGCTCAACGATGCCGGCCAGGTCATCGGCCAACTCCTCGTCTTCCGCGACATCACCGAGGAGAAGGAGTTGGAGCGGATGCGGGAGGAACTCACCGATATGATCATCCACGACCTGCGCAGCCCCTTGACCGCCATTATGGGGGGATTGCGTCTGGTCAAGGATGGGGTGACGGACGATGAGACCAACGTTCAGGCCCTGGAGGTCGCCGAGCGGAGTTGTCAGCACATGCTGAACCTGGTGGAACTCCTGCTCACCATCAGCCGTCTGGAGGCCGGCGAGATGCCTATAGAGCAGCGGCCAGAGCCCCTCCCCCCACTGATCCGCACGGCCACCTCTCAACTGCGCCCGCTGGCCGTAGACCGGGGTGTCTTGGTCCGGGAGGAGATCTCCGACGGCCTGCCGATGGTGAACGTGGACCGGGAACAGATCGAGCGGGTCCTGCTTAACCTGTTGGACAACGCCCTAAAGTTCACCCCGATGGGAGGCGAGGTGGTGATCCGGGTGGAACCGCTGGACAACCACTTCATCCGCTGCGCGGTGCGCGACACCGGTCCCGGCATCCCTGAGGAGTTTCAGGATCGGGTCTTCGATCGCTTCTTCCAAGTGCCCAACCGTGCCTCTATGGGTCGCCACGGGAGCGGTCTGGGGCTAGCCTTCTGCAAGCTGGCCGTTGAGGCCCACGGCGGTCGCATCTGGGTCGAAACGCCCGCCAACGGTCCAGGCAGCATCTTCTACTTCACCCTCCCCACTGCCGATCTGCCGCCCCTCGACGACGAATGACCCCATCGCCTCCCCCTGCCGAAGAGAGGCCGGTTTCCAGGTCGCCCGCTGCCTGGGGCCGGCGGCTGCTGGTCCTCCTCGCCGACCTGTGCACGCTGGGCCGCCTTAGCGCCGCCCTCACCCTGATCGGGTTGGGGCTGACCGTCGGGGCCCCCGCCCTCCCCCTGGCCATCGTCGTCACGCTGCTGGGCTGGACCTGCGATGCGCTGGATGGGCCGTTGGCTCGCTGGGCCGGCCCCGCGCTGACCACCCGCCTGGGTCGGCACGACTTCACCTTCGACGTGACGCTGGCCTGGGCGACCCTGCTCTACCTGGGACTGGCCGGCTTCCTCCCCCTCGTCCCCATCCTGGTCTACCTGACCCTAGCCCTCCTCGCCATCGTGCGGGCCCGGCGCAAGGCGGTGACCATCGCCCTGCTCCGCCCCGTGGACATCACTTGTGTCCTGACGGTGCTCTGGCACGCCCCTCGGTGGGGGGGGGGCGTCCTGGCCTTCCTGTTGCTCCAGCTTCTGCTCCACTGGCACCGCTTCTTTCGCAACACCCGCGCTTGGTGGCGGGAGCTCACCGAGATGGTGGCAGGTTACTTGAGCCGAGGCAAGGCGTAGCAGAGCCCCCTCCTGGATGCTTGGTCCGTTGCAAACTTAAGCAAAGAATTGACGCTCCCTGCTGGGGAATGTATAATCAGGATACGGGCCGGCTCCGGTGCACGTTGACAGGAGGGACGAGATGGGAATCCAAGCGAAACGTCTGGCCGATCTACTGACGGCCACGCGGCTCCTCATCGCCGGCCTGATCCTCTGGATGGGAGTCGTCGGTGGTCCTGCTGCCCTGGGGAGCGTCGTCACCGCCCTCGTCTTCGGCTGGCTGACCGACCTGCTGGATGGTCCTCTGGCCCGCCGAGACCCTCATGCACTCCAGACCTGGCTGGGAGACAACGACCTGGCCGCCGATGTGGCCGTTGCCTTCGCCCTGACCGCCTACATGGGGTTGAGCGGCTACTTTCCCCTCTCCCTGGCCCTGCTCTACCTCCTCCTCACCACCCTGGCGATGGAGCGCACCCGCTCGGCGGAGTTGGGATGGGCGGTGCAGGCCCCGCCCTATGGGGCGATCCTCTACCTGGCCCTGCGCCACACACCGCTCCAGGGCGCTCTGGCGCTGGCCTACATCGGCTTCGTCCTGATCGCCACCTGGCCCCGCTTCCCCCACCAGACGTTGCCCCAGTTCCTGGAGGGAATGAAGGCACTCCTCCGCCGACGGCCATAGCTGGCACCGACGCCGATCCCCAAGAAGGCCCTTTGACCACCGCCGTCGGGAAAACGACGGGCAGTCATCCCTTCATCACCCCATTCCCGTCCATTCTTCCCGCTGCATCTGTGCTATCCTTGGAGGCGATGAAGGGAAGTGTCTGTGCCTGTCGAGCTCTGAACGGAGGTGGCCCAATGTCCCGCCTGATCGCCCGTCTCGCCCTGACCCTTTTGATCCTCCTCGGTGTTGCCGTCGCTGCTCACGAGGGGATCCCCGAACCGATCCCAGACCTGGTCTCGGCCTCGCCCCGCGAACCGTCCCCAGAGCCGGCCGCCCTCAGCCCGCTCCCCCTCGCCTCGCCGTTGCCCGAGGCAACGGCGTCGCTATCGGCGGAGGCCCCTCCCCGGCTGCTGGCCCGCGATCCGTCTGAAGGGCGTCTGGCAGAGCGCCGTCCGGCCATCCGCCTCACCTTCGACCGCCCGATGGATCTGACGAGCGTCGCAGCCGCCCTCCACGTGGAACCCTCCCTCTCCTTTCGCCTGCGCCAGCAGGGAGAGGTCCTGATCGCCGAGCCCCGTCAGCCTCTGGAGCCCGGCGTCCTCTACCGCTTCACCCTGGAGGCCACGGCCACCGACCAGCAGGGCGTTCCCCTGGAGCGGAGCTACCGCTGGAGCTACTGGGTGCAGCCCCTTCAGGCCGACCTCGACTGGAGGGGCAAGCGCGGCGAGCTCAGCGCTCCCCTCATCCTGCGCTTCAACTACTCGATGGACCCGACCTGCGTCGAGCAGGCCCTCACCATCGAGCCGGCCATCGAGGGGGAGATGGCTTGGGATGCAGAGTACACCCAGGTCGTCATCACGCCCACGGTCCCCCTGCTGGAGGATGCCGACTACACCCTGCGCTTCACCGATCCCCTCTGCAGTGCCGAGGGGGACGAGTTCCCCCCCCTAGAGCCGCTCACCTTCTCCACCCCATCGCCCATCCTCGCCGTCAGCCCCCGCGCGGGGGATCAGGTCCATCCGGCCTCCATCATCGAGGTCACCTTCGACCGCCCGATGGACCCGGCCCGGACGGAGGCCGCCTTCCAGATCCGCCCTGCGGTGGCGGGGCGCTTTGAGTGGCAGGAGACGACCCTCCGCTTCCTGCCCGAGGAGGGCTACCTGGAGGGAGAGACGGAGTACACCGTCACCATCACAACGGAAGCTGCCGATGCCCAAGGCGACCCGATCCTGCGTCGGCCTCACACCTGGTCCTTCCGCACCGGACCGTTGCGGGAGGTGGCCAGCTTCGGCTACGGCCCCAACGCCCAAGTGGTGGACGCCGACGGGCGGCGGGCCGTTCAGTTTCAGCTCTTCCAGGGCGAGCCGACCCTCCTCGTCTTCGAGCTCTACCGCCTCGACGTGGACCAGTTCCTGGACCGCTACGCCTCCGGCTTCCGGGGGGTGGCGGGCTTCGAGGACCGTCCCATCAGCACCCAGGGGGCCGTCCTGGTCCGGCGCTGGGAGGTCAGGGCCGGCGGCGGAGGGGTAGGCTGGAAAGAACGGGGGACCGGCCTGGCGCGGCCCCGGCAGGGAGGGCTCTTCCGGGAGGCCCAGATCCCCCAGGACGTGCCGCCGGGCCTCTACGTCCTCAACCTGAAGGCCGGCCGCCTCAACGACCAACTCCTCCTGATCCTGACCCGCCACGTCGTCGCCCTCAAGCAGTCGGAGGGCCAGATCGTGGCCTGGGTGACCGACATCAACGGCGGCAGCGTCCCCAACGCCGAGGTCAGCGTCTACGCCCGGGACGGCACGCTGATCAGCCGGGGGCGGACCGACGCCAACGGCCTCTACCGGACCCAGGTCAGCCGAGACCCCCAGCCCCTCATCGTCGTCGCCCGCGTCGGGGACGACCTGACGGCCACCGGCCTCAGCAACGAGTGGCTCAGCCGAGGCCACCCCTGGTGGTGGTGGTGGCGTCCTGCACCCCAGGCTCCCGACTATGCCGTCTACATCTACACCGACCGCCCCATCTACCGTCCGGGCCAGACCGTCTTCTTCAAGGCCATCCTGCGCCGCGACGACGACGCCCAGCTCAGCCTTCCCCCCGAAGGGACGCCCGTCACCGTTCGCCTCCGCGACGCCCGCAACAACGTGGTGCGGACGGTGACGATGACGACGAACGCCTTCGGCACCGTCCACGGGCAGTTCTCGCTGGCCGAGGGCGCGATGCTCGGCGACTATGCCATCGAGGTGGCCCTGGACGACGACGTCCACCGACAGCCCTTCAAGGTGCAGGACTACCGCAAGCCCGACTACCAGGTCACCGTCACGACCGACGCCGAGCACTACGTCGCCGGCCAGCCCATCCAGGTGCGCGTCGAGGCCCGCTACTTCTTCGGCGAACCGGTAGCCAACGCCCAACTGGTCGTCCGGCAGTACACCCTGCGGCCCTACTACTGGTGGGACGAGCGCGGTGAGGAAGGCTACGCCTGGTACGCCAGCGGTCGGCGGGAGATCAAGGCCACCACCGACGCCAACGGTGTCTACACCTTCACTCTGGAGGCCCGATCTTCTTTCTCGGACTACCGCCCTTTGTGGGGCAGTAGCCTGAAGCGGACCATCTGGGGCATCGAGGTGACCGCCGACGATGGCAGTCACCAGACGGTGAGCGGTTTCACCGTCGTTCGGGTCTTCAACGCGGCCGAGAAGCTCACCCTGGAGACGGGGGGCCGCTTCAAGGCCCCCGGCCAACCCTTCTTCGTGCGGGCCCGGGCGACCACGCTGGACGGTGGGCCGCTGGAGGACCGGACGCTGCGCCTGGAACTGCGTCGCTACAACCGCCGGACAGGGGACTACTCCACCGTCGTCCGGTCGGTGGACCTGACCACGGAGGCCGATGGGCGGGCCCAAGCGGCCATCACCGTGGAGGAGCCCGGCTTCTACCAGGTCTTCCTGAGCGATACCGACGAGATGGGCCACGAGGTCTTCGTCAAGCACTGGCTCTACGTCTTCCACGGGACGAGCCGCTGGACCTACTTCCGCGATGGGGCCCTCCACATCGCCGCCGACAAGGAGCGCTACCTGCCGGGCGAGACCGCCCGTCTGGTCATCGAGTCCACCTTCAGCGGGCCGGCTCTGCTCACCTTTGAGCGGGGCACCACCCGCCGTGCCCAACCCATTCAGCTCACCGCCCCCCTCACGCTGATCGAGGTACCCATCCGGCCCGACGACGCGCCCAACATCTTCGTCACCGTCAACGCCTGGGAGCCCCAGGATACGGCCCAGAGCGAGGGGTACTCCCTCAACCGGCCTGACAGCCAGTTGCACGTCGCCCGCGTTGAACTCCAGGTCGCCGTCACCGGGAAGCGGCTGCAGGTCACCATCACGCCGGACAAGGCGAGCTATCTCCCCCGCGAGGAGGCTACCTTCACCATCCGCGTCACCAACGAGCGGGGGGAGCCCGTCTCGGCCGAGGTCTCCCTGGCCCTGGTGGACGAGGCGATCTTCAGCCTGAGCGAGGACCTGACCGGCCCCATCTTCGATGCCTTCTACCGCCCCCGGCCCTTCCTGGTGCGCACCTACGACGGGATGGCCCTCCGTCGCTGGGCCGGCGGACGGGGGGGCGGCGGTGGTGGCGAGGAGGCGCCCGCCAATCCCCGCAGCGACTTCCCCGACACGGCGGCCTGGGTTCCCATCCTCCACACCGACTGGAAGGGAGAGGCGGTGGTGACCTTGCGCCTGCCCGACAACCTGACCCGTTGGCGGCTGACGGCCCGGGCGGTCACGCCGGATACCCAGGTGGGCGAGGCGATCACGACCATCGTGACGCACCAGGAGATCGTGGTGCGCCCCCTCCTGCCCCGCAGCCTGACGGCCGGCGACGAAGTGGTCCTCTCCGCCTTCGTCCACAACTACGGCGACCGCCCCCGTCAGGTCACCGTCGCCATCGCCAGCGACCGGCTGACCATCCACGGCTCCGCCCGCCAGACCCTTCGCCTGGCTCCCGGCGAGCGGCGGATCGTGGGTTGGACGGCCACGGCTTCGACGGCCGGCGAGGCGGAGGTCCTCGTCCAGGCGACGACCGATGGTCCCGGCGATGCGGTGCGGCTCACCTTCCCCATCCATCCTCTGGCGGTGCCCCAGGTGGAGACCCAGGTCGGGGCGTTCCAGGGGGAGATGAACCTGGCGTTCGATCTGCCTGAGGGGGCGTTGGCGATGAGCCAGGTCCAGGTGCAGCTCAGTCGGTCGGTGGCCGGCAGTCTGCTCCACGGCCTGGAGTTCCTGACCGGCTTCCCCTACGGCTGCGTCGAGCAGACGATGAGCCGCGCCCTGCCCAACGCCGTCGTCGGTCGCGCCTTCCACCAGTTGGGCATCGGCAACCCGACGTTGCAGGCCGATCTGCCGCCCAAGATCAACGCCGGCCTGCAACGGCTCTACGGCTTCCAGCACAACGACGGGGGCTGGGGCTGGTGGTACGATGACAGCAGCCACGACTACCAGACGGCCTGGGTGGTCTTCGGCCTGGCCGTCACCGCCGAGGCGGGCTACGAGGTGGACCCGGAGGTGATCCGGCGGGGGGCCGACTGGCTGAAGGAGCACCTGGAGGAGATGGACCCGCGCACCCGCGCCTACGCCCTCTACAGCCTGGCCATCGCCGGCCACGGCGACCTGGAGGCCACCCGCACCCTGGCCGCCCAGGCAAAGGAACTGGACACCTTCAGCCAGGCGGCGCTGGCCTTGGCCTTGCACGAACTGGGGGCGACAACGGAGGCCCAAGCGATCCTGGACCTGCTGGCGGAGACGGCGACGGTCACCGACGGGGGGCTGGTCTACTGGGACAACGGGAAGATGGACGGGAAGTACTACCGCAAGACGATGGCCTCCACCACCCGGAGCACCGCCCTGGCCCTCAGCGCCTTCGCCCGCCTCCGCCCCGACCACGAGTTGGTCCCCGGCATCGTCCACTGGCTGATGGGACGGCGGCGGCAGACGGGGTGGGGGACCACCAACGAGACCGCCTTCGCCATCCTGGCCCTCACCGACCACCTGTTGGCGACGGGGGAGGCGATGGCCGACACCACCTACGTCGTGGAGCTCAACGGGCAGGTCATCGCTGCCGGCACGCTGGGGCGGGGGGAGCCCGCCGTCAGCCTGGAGATCCCTGCCTCCCAGATGGTGTCCGGTCGCAATCGGTTGCGCCTCCGGCAGAGCGGCAGCGGGCGGCTCTACTACGTCGTCAGCCGCCAGGTCTACCTCCCTGAGGCTGAGATCGAGGCGGCCGGCACTGTCCGGGTCTCCCGCACCTACCTGGACCCGAAGACGGAGCGGCCCATCGAGCGGGCGGAGGCCGGTCAACTGGTGAAGGTGCGCTTGAGGGTGACGCTGCCCGACGACGGCTTCTACATCATCGTGGAGGATCCCTTGCCCGGCGGATTGGAGGCGCTGAACGAGCGGCTGAACACCACCAGCCATGAGGCCACCACCCGTGGGGAGCCGTCGCGCCACTGGATGGACTACGGCTACAACCGGAAGGAGGTGTACGGCGACCGGGTTCGCTTCTTCATCACGGAACTGAAGCGTGGGGAGCGCGTCTTCACCTATCTGGCCCGGGCCACCCGCACCGGTCGGTTCGTCGCTATGCCCACGGAGGTCTGGGCGATGTACGACCTAACGACCTGGGGCCGTTCCGCCAGCAACCGGTTCACCGTAGGCCGGTAGACCTCCGTGAACGGGTTTTGATCAACCGTTTGTGTTGTGGCAGGCCGTCCACGAATCCTACGAACGCACGGACGGACCGGTTCCTAACCCGTGTATTCGTACCTCGCTCGTGGACGGCTCACCTTCCCATCCTCAAGATATGGGTAATCACCACGACCGGTTGACTTGCGCAAGGATTCCAGTACAATATAAGGGCGTTGCCGGGTCGGGTTCGCGAGCTGCAGGTGCGGGCAGGCTACACGATGTACCTCTACAACCCCTATGCCTTGGTCCCGGGCCTTTCCTTCCTCCTCGTCGCCGCCCTGGGCCTTTACATCGCTCTGGAACGTCCCCATACTACGACAGGGTATCCCTTTCTGAGGTTCGTCCTGATCAGCGCCTCTGCCCTCCTGACCATGGCGATGACCTGGCTCTCTCGCTGGCCGGAAGTGGCTTTGCTGTGGGGATGGCCTCAGAACGTAGCCCTCTTTTTGATGCCTGCGGCCTTTTTGCACCTGATTCTCGTCCTGACGCGGGGAGAGATGATCTCCCGTTGGCGTCGGGTAGTCCTGCTCCTCTACCTGCCTCCGCTCCTGCTTATCGGAGCCCTGCTGCTGGGTCGCCTGCAGTTGGAGCCTCGCATCACTTTCTACGGCTACAACGTCGTCCCCGCCGGCGGACGGTGGCTCTTCGCCCTCTATGAAGCCCTTTACTACCTGTTCGCTCTCATCCTCTCCCTCTCCACCTGGAGGCGGACGAGCGCGGGAGAGGTTCGGCACCACCAACTCCGCTACGTCAGCTTGGCCCTGTTCGTGGCCTTCCTCATCGGCGCGACCAGTGAGGTGATCCTGCCGCTCTACCGGGTAGTCTTCCCCTCGCTGATGGGGCCTGCTATCGCCATCTTCGTCGTGGTCACCTTCTACGCCTCTCGTCGCTACCAACTTTTCTCCGTCATCCCCATCTCCCTGAGCACTGTGGTCGAGGCCATCCCCGATGGTGTGGCCGTCCTCGACGATGGGAACCGAATCGTGGCCGCCAATGCAGCCTTCCGTCGCCTCTTCCACCTGCCTGAGGGAGCCGATAGCTCGCCGAAGCGGGTGCAGATCCGACAATTGATGGAGCACCTGACCGATCCCGAGGAGGCCATCAAGGCGATGGAGCAGGCCCTCCAGAGCTCCGATGGGTTCGTCGGAGCCACCGTCACCTTCGCAGAGACAGGCAGGACCTACGACATGCAGATCACGCCGATCCGACAGCGGGATCGGCTGATCGCCCTGGTCACCGTGTTGCGGGACATCACCCCACTAAAGCAACTGGAGGCCGAGGTGGCCGAATATGCCGCCAACCTGGAGCGGGTGTTGGACGCCTGCGCCCACGCCTGGAAGCGTTCCGAGACCCGCTACCAGGAGTTGGTGGAGACGATCTTCGACCTGGTCTTCACCGTGGACCGGGAGGGCCGTTACACCTTCATCAACAGCCGTTCCCGGGGGGTGCTGGGCTACGAGCCGGCAGAGCTCATCGGCCGCCCGATCACCCCGATGATCCCGCCCCGGAATCGCCCCCAGGTCCAGGCCCTCTTCCAACGGGCTTTGCGGGAGGCGGTCGAACTGGAGGAGATCGCCATCTACACCCGGGACCGCCAGGTCCGATACCTCTCCGGCATCCTAGGCCCTCTGGTCGAGGAGGGGGAGGTGGTGGGCGTCCAGGGGGTGGTCCGGGATGTCACGGAACAGCGGCAGATGCGGGAGCGGTTGATCCGCTCGGAGAAGCTGACGACGGCGGGGCTCCTGGCCGCCGGGCTGGCCCACGACATCCGGGCCCCTCTTACCGTCATCAAGGGCTACTTGGAGCTGACCCAAGAGGAACTCCCGGACAACCACCCGGTCCAGGAGATGCTCAACCGGGTCTCCCGGCAGATGGACCGGATTGACCGGCTAGCGGAGGAGTTGGCCCGCATCGGCGGACCCCACCAGGACAGCATCCAGCCAACGGACCTGAACGCCATCCTGCGCAACGACCTCATTGACATCGCCCGGATACGGCTGAGCAGCCAGGGGATCCACAGCCGGCTGGAGTTGGTCGAGCCTCTCCCGCTCGTCTACGTCTCGCCTAGCCAGGTGGTTCAGATCCTCCTGAACCTGATCCACAACGCCGCCGATGCGATGCCCCAGGGGGGCAGCCTGATCTTGCGCACCCGCGTTCAGGACCAAGCCGTCGTCCTGGAGGTGGAGGATACCGGTCACGGGATTGCCCCGGAGATCATGCCCCACATCTTCGAACCTTACTTCACAACGAAGAAGAAGAAGGGAACGGGGTTGGGGCTCTTTATGGTGCAGAGCATCATCAACCACTACGGCGGGACGGTGGAGGTGGAGAGCCGCGTGGGGGAGGGGACCATCTTCCGGCTGCACTTTCCCATACGCCCCTGATTCAAGTTACCCTCCCGCAGGTCACGCGGTGCTTGGCGACAGCCGTAGCTCATCGAAAGCAGCCGATGGTGTGCTTTGGGCCGGAGAGGGAACCTGCGGGAGGATCCGCGCCAACAAAAAACGGAGCCCTCTGCAAGCGAAGGGCTCCATCCGTCTTCCCTGAGCCACCCATCGGACTCGAACCGATAACCGGCCGCTTACGAAGCGGCTGCTCTGCCGATTGAGCTAGGGTGGCTGTTGCCTAGAATTATACCAATCTTGTGCCTAGTTGACAAGTACTCTACTCAGCCTACCCTCCCGCAGGTCACCGGTCGAGGACGCCTTCAGCCCCGATGGACTGTTTGAAGCACGGTTTCGCGTCGGAAACGCGCCTAACCTGCGGGAGGGTGAACAGTTTGCTTGACAAGTGCGAGGAGGCCTATGCCCACACTACTGCTACGCCACGCCGATCTGCTGATCACGATGGACGATGAGCGCCGCCGGATTCCCGACGGCGGCCTCTTGGTGCGGGACAACGTCATCGAGGCGGTGGGGCCCAGCCGGGAACTGCCCACCAGCGCCGATCGGGTCATCGAGGCCCGAGGCAAAGTCGTCCTCCCCGGCCTGGTGAACACCCACCACCATCTCTACCAGACGCTGACCCGGGCGGTGCCCGCCGCTCAGGACGCCGATCTCTTCCATTGGCTGAAGACTCTCTACCCCATCTGGGCTCGGATGGATGGGCGAGCCGTCTACATCAGCGCCCTGGTCGGGCTGGCCGAGCTGATCCTCTCCGGCTGCACGACGGCCAGCGATCATCTCTACATCTACCCCAACGACGCGACCATTGACGATGAGATCCGGGCTGCCCAGGAGATCGGCATCCGCTTCCACGCCAGCCGGGGAGCGATGAGCCTGGGGGAGAGCCAGGGCGGTCTCCCGCCCGACGAGGTGGTGGAGGACGAGGACGCCATCCTGCAGGATATGCGGCGGGCTATCGAGACCTACCACGACCCGGAGCCCTACGCGATGGTGCGCATCGTCCTGGCCCCCTGCTCCCCCTTCTCCGTCACCCCCGACCTGATGCGGGAGGCGGCAGCCCTAGCCCGCGACTACGGCGTCCGGCTGCACACCCACCTGGCCGAGACGTTGGACGAGGAGCGCTTCTGCCTGGAGCAGTTCGGTCACCGCCCCGTCGAGTACGCCGAGGCCCTCGGCTGGACCGGCCCCGATGTTTGGTTCGCCCACGGCGTCCACGTCAACACCCAGGAGATCGGCCTTCTGGCTCGGACGGGCACCGGCGTCGCCCACTGTCCCAGCAGCAACATGCGGCTCGCTTCCGGCATCGCTCCCGTCCGCGAGTACCTGGACGCCGGCGTTCCTGTCGGGTTGGGGGTGGATGGCAGCGCCAGCAACGACAGCTCCCACATGCTGGCCGAGGCCCGCCAGGCCCTCCTGCTCCAGCGGGTCCGGGGCAACCCGGCCGGCTTGACCGCCCAGGAGGCTCTGGAACTGGCGACCCGAGGGGGCGCTGCCGTCCTGGGCCGCGACGACATCGGCCAACTCGCCCCCGGCAAGGCGGCCGACTTCATCGCCTTCGACTTGGACCGGCTGGCCTACGCCGGTGGGCTTCACGATCCCCTGGCCATCCTCGTCTTCGGCGCCCCTCAGACCGTGGACCTGAGCGTCATCAACGGGCGCGTCGTCGTCGAGGAGGGGCGGTTGATGACGGTGGACCTGGGGCCGATCATCGAGGAGCATAACCGGATCAGTGGTCGCTTGGTCGGGTAGTCGGGTGATCGCTCGTCCCTTGGTCCTCAGTCCTCGGTCCTCAGTCGGCGGTCGTCGGTTGGCTATGACATCCTGACCTCAATCGGGGACGATTGTCACTACCACCTCGGGGCCTCCCCCGTTATAATCGAAAACGCTCAGCGGTCAGATGATCGGTTCGTGGAGGTCCGGCCCGACCAGGTCGTCGTGATGGCCGACACGGCGGAACGGGCGGAGGAGATTGACGTGCCCCGAGCAGAGGCCGCTCGCCGGCGGGCGGAGGCCCGACTGCGCAGTCGCCAGGAGCGGGTGGACGTCGCCCGGGCCGAGGCCGCCCTGCGCCGGGCGATGGCCCGCCTGAAGGTCGCCGAGCACCGGAGGCGCCGGCACCGGAGGCGAAGGGAAGAAAGCAGCTAGGAGGGAAACCACGATGAACATCGGCATCCCCAGGGAACGGCGGGATTCGGAGTGGCGCGTGGGGCTCACGCCGGCCGGCGTCCGGCTCCTCACCGAGGCCGGCCACACCTGCTTCATCGAGCACAACGCCGGGCTAGGCAGCGGCTTTCTGGACTACGACTACCAGCAGGCCGGCGGTCAGATCGTCTACTCCGGCGAGGAGGTCTACGGACGGGCCGACCTCCTGCTCAAGGTCGCCCGGCCCACCGTCGAAGAGTTCGGATGGATGCGAGAGGGCCAGATCGTGATGGGCTTCCTGCACCTGGCCGCCGGACGGCGGGAGAAGATCGAGACCCTGCTCCAAAAGCGGATCACCGCCATCGCCTACGAGACGATCCAGGACGACGAGGGGCGGCTGCCGGTCCTCACCCCCATCAGTCAGGTGGCGGGCCGGATGATCCCCCACGTGGCCGGCACGCTGCTCCAGAACAACTACGGGGGCAAGGGGATCCTCTTGGGCGGTGTGCCCGGCGTCGCGCCGGCCGATGTGGTCATCCTGGGAGGCGGCACCGTGGGCACCTACGCCGCCCGCGCCTTCCTGGGGCTGGGAGCCAGCGTCCACGTGTTGGACCGAAACCTGGAACGGCTCCAGTACCTGGACACCCTCTTCAAGGGGCGGGTGACGACGATGGTCTCCCACACCTTCAACATCGAGCGGGTCGTCCGCTTCGCCGACGTGCTGGTCGGGGCCGTCTTGGTCCCCGGAGCCCGCGCTCCCATCCTGGTCACCCGGGAGATGGTCCGCTCGATGCGTCCTCGCTCGGTGATCATGGACATTTCCATTGACCAGGGCGGGTGCGTGGAGACCAGCCGGCCCACCACCCATTCCAACCCCACCTTCGAGGAGGAGGGGGTCATCCACTACTGCGTGCCCAACATGACCGGCGTCCTGGGGCGGACCGCCACCCACGCTCTGAACAACGCCTCCTGGCCCCACGTCCGCCTCATCACCGAGCTGGGGCTGGAGAAAGCCCTGGAGGCCGACCCGGCCCTGGCCCGTGGGGTGAACACCCACAACGGTGAGATCGTTCACCCGGTCCTGCGGGCTGCCTACGAAGCCATCAACGCAACAAAAGGAGCGAACGGATGAGGTGGGTTGAGCACTACGAGCGGAAGGTCGTCACCGCCGACGAGGCAGCCCAGGTCATCCAGTCGGGGATGCGGGTCTTCCTGACGGGCAACTGCAGCGTGCCTCAGCAGGTGCTGGGGGCGCTGGTCCGGCGGGCTCCGGAACTCCACGACGTGGAGATCGTCCAGGCGCTGACGGTGGGGCCGGCCGACTACGTGGCCCCGGAGATGGAAGGCCACCTCCGGGTCAACACGATGTTCATCAGCGCCAACGTGCGCCGGGCCGTCCACGAGGGGCGGGCCGACTTCACCCCCGTCCTCCTCTCCGAGTTCCCCCTCCTCTTCAAGCGGGGCTTTCTCCCCCTGGATGTGGCCCTGGTGCACCTCTCGCCTCCCGACGAGCACGGCTTCTGCAGCTTCGGCATCGAGGTGGGGCTGACCAAGACGGCGGCCGAGTCGGCCCGCATCATCATCGCCGAGGTCAACGACCAGATGCCCCGCACCCTGGGCGACAGCTTCATCCACGTCAGCAAGCTGGACTACATCGTCCCCGTGAACTACCCGCTGGCCGAGCTCCCGATGGCCGAGGGGGGGCTGACGGACCTCCACCGGCGCATCGCCGAGCACATCGCCGAGCTGATCCCCGACGGCGCGACGATGCAGATGGGGATCGGCGCGATCCCCGATGCCGTACTCCACTTCCTGTACGACAAGAAGGACCTGGGCGTCCACACAGAGCTCTTCTCCGACGGGGTGATGGACCTGGTGGAGGCGGGCGTCATCACCAACGCCCGTAAGACGCTCCATCCGGGCAAGATCATCGCCGGCTTCATCCTGGGCACCCATCGCCTCTACGAGTGGGTGGACGACAACCCCCTCATCGAGTTGCACCCCACCGAGTACGTCAACGACCCCTTCGTCATCGCCCAGAACGAGCGGCAGGTGGCCATCAACTCGGCCATCGAGGTGGACCTGACCGGGCAGGTCTGTGCCGACAGCATCGGCCCCAAGCTCTACAGCGGCGTGGGCGGGCAGTTGGACTTCATCTACGGGGCCTCCCGCTCCAAAGGTGGGGTGCCCATCATCGCCCTGCCTAGCACGGCCAAGGGGGAGACCATCAGCCGCATCGTGCCTATGCTCCGGGAGGGGGCCGGCGTGGTCACCACCCGCAACCACGTCCGCTACGTCGTCACCGAGTACGGGGTGGCCGACCTCTACGGCAAGACGATCCGCCAGCGGGCCCAGGCCCTCATCAACATCGCCCACCCCAAGTTCCGGGAGGAGTTGACGCGGGCGGCAAAAGCGCTGAACTATCTGTAGGGGATGGTTGTGGGACCGGCGATGGAGCTTCAGAACATCTTCGGATAACTCCGATGGGCCGGGGCGTCCGGTGGCCGGGCGGCCGGAGATGGGGAGCCCATCGCCCTGCAACGACAAGGGGAGGCCCGATCGCACGAACTACGGAGGAGGAGTTGCTATGTTCAACAAAGACCGCTGCCTTGCTGGTCTTTTCCTCAATCTGCTTCTCACGGCCTTCTCCAGCCCATTCCAGGCCCCGGAGCGGCAAAGGGGGATACCCCGGTGGGTTTGGGTGTTGATCGTCTTGCTCCTGCTGGGCTTGCTGGTCTGGTGGTGGCTGCGCGGTCGCCGTGAAGAAGCGCCGATCCAACCCTCAGCGCTGCGGCCGGAGGAGCCGGAACGGGAGCCTCCAGCGGTCCGGACGGAGGCGGGGGCTTCCGCCCCTGCGGCCGGAGAAGCGGCCCCGGCGGTGGAGGCGACGCCGCCGACGCCGGCCGCCGAAGAGGTGGCCATGGCTGTGGAGGCGGCACCGCAGCCCCCCGACGATCTGACGCGCATCGAAGGGATTGGACCCAAGATCAGCCGTCTGCTCCAGGAGGCCGGCATTATGACTTTTGCCCAGTTGGCCGAGACCGATGTCGAGCGGCTGCGGGAGATCCTCGCCGAGGCCGGCCTCACCGCTCTGGCGGACCCAGGAACCTGGCCGGAGCAAGCGCGTCTGGCGGCCGAGGGCAAGTGGGATGAGCTGGAAGCCCTGCAAGGAGAACTCAAGGGTGGCCGACGGGTGTGATGGGCGTTAGTGATTGTTCCGAGTTTGGTGGAAGATTCAGGGGGAGGCGAAGGGTCCCCCCATCTTGAGGGCTTTCAAGCAGCCACGAGTTCGGCGAGGTCGTAATCGGCTGCCTGAGCGCCCAGCCAGCCCAAG
>Ga0256830_1000098_pt1 | contig 75424 bp, 85 predicted proteins | sample 128326metaG_FD_190537 | JGI IMG/M metagenome (GOLD analysis project Ga0256830, IMG submission 190537) | Hydrothermal vent microbial communities from Lau Basin, Pacific Ocean - 128-326 | ecosystem: Environmental > Aquatic > Marine > Hydrothermal vents | place: Pacific Ocean: Lau Basin | collected... | reverse complement strand
TGCTCGCATTTCCAACTGTCTTCGCAGTCCTCAGGGTTTAATTTAAAAGGGTGTCGGGGCTTTTAAACCTTTCCCCGGGCGCGAGCAGCTGTGCCAGTGGCCGAGCACTTCAGCTTCGTCTTCGCCCACAATACCTCATCCCGAAGATTCTCCGGATAGCTGGCATAAGGCTTCCTCCCTGGTATCGAGTACAGGAAGCTCGCCAGTCTCACGGTAGTGCTTCACCAGCTGCTGCATCCTGCGCCGGGTAATGCCAAACTGCCTCGCCACAAAGGCGGTGCTTAAGCCATAGTCAACCACCCGCTTTACTATCCTCTCTACATCACCCTGATTCAGCTTCATCAAAGGCTCGTGCCTAATACCGCACAAGCGAAATGTTTTGCAGATAACACAACAACCCCTTAAGCACCGTAAAATTTATATATCCGTAGTGCATCATGAATGAATGCCCTTGGAGTGTTAGGAACTGCTTTTTCTTCTAATCTCCAAGGGCCCCCCTCCCCAACACCTCCCTCCCCTTTTTATTATGCCTGATGCCGGTTTTGCGCCGCTGCAGAATTTTCCGCCCCCATACCTGTTTCACCGCATCCATCACAGGTACAACTTCACATCACATGCAGAAGGTTTAATTAGCACCTCTTACAAAGTGGCTGGCAGGGGGTGAGAGGATGAGGAAGACTGTTTTCGGCGAAGTTGAGATTGTGTGGTTCGGACACGCAAGCTTCATGCTCGCGTGCGATACGGGCCTGGTTTACATTGACCCGTATCTGCTGCCTCAGTCACCGGAAAAGGCGGATATAGTGGTAATGACCCACGAGCATGCAGACCACTGTGCCGCTGAAAATGCCTCCAGAATCTCCAGGAATTCAACCATAACACTTACCACACCTGCGTGTGCGGTTCGCTGCTCTGGCGATGTTCGCACCATCAGGGCCGGCGATGTCGTGGAGGAAGGTGGCATAAAGGTTGAGGCTGTGGAGGCGTACAACAGGAACAAGCCCTTTCATCCGCGCGGTCTGGGCTTCGGAGCTGTTGTGGAAATGCAGAAGGTGAGGATATATCATGCCGGCGATACAGACCTCATACCTGAGATGAAGGGTCTCAATGTGCACGTAGCCTTGCTCCCCATTGGAGGCCACTACACCATGGATGAGCGGGAGGCCGCAGAGGCGGCTCTGACCATAAAGCCCAGAGTTGTCATACCCATGCACTACAACCACATTCCGGGAACAGAGGCGGATCCGGAACTCTTCCGCAGGCTGGTTGAAAACAGGGCTGGCGATATAGAAGTGCGCATCCTTTAGTCTGACTTATCGCCCAGTATCTCCCGCTTCATCTCGAGGTACTCTTCCCTGGTTATCTCCCCCCTTGCAAGGCGTCTGTTCAGGATGTCTATGGCGCTCTCCTGCTTCTCCTCACGTCCGGTGAGGAGCAGATAAAAAAACGCCAGCACAAGCACCCAGAAGGCTATGCCAAAGATGCTGAATCCGTATCCAAAAGCGTAGCGTCTGTGCATTTCCATCATACCCCCCCACGCCTGACAAATCCCCCAGGGGTGTCCCGTCTCATACAGCAGGGTGAGCAGCAGCAGGAAGCCCAGTATCCCGAAGGTTATGTAGCCCAGGTACCTCTTCATCAGACAGTCACCATCTATAACTTCTCCTGTCTGCCTTAATACTCTTTCTCAGAAAAATAAAAAGGGAACGGCTACCACCCATAGCCCATCATGGGGCAGTGGTAGTAGCCGTAGCCGGGCACAGGGGCCGTCTGATTGCCAGCCACCCCGAACTTCTGCAGCAGTTTGAGCACCTCTGCACGAATCTCCCAGGGCGGCGCACCCTTCTGCTGCAGCTCACGCACTCTGTCCTGCAGCTCCGCCATCTGCTCCTCGCTGAGCCCATTTCCGTAGTATCCCCAGCCGTAGTATATCCACGGCGGAAGGGGCGCATATCCCATGCCCATGGGGCCCATCACGGGTGCACCGTACCCCCACCCGGGATATCCCCAGCCGCCGTGGGCACTACCTGTGCCGACCAGAAGCAGCACCACAATTGCAGCAACCGCAACCTTGGCCTTCATTTCCATCACCGTGAATATTCTCATCCCCAGTGCTGGTATAATTTGCCAGAAGAACCGGATACAGATTCTGTGCAACTGTCCGCGTTTGACATCTGAAAACGTCCATAATCGTCCAGAACAGACGAATTATGCACAATATGTGCCATGCACTATTTTTTTATCCAGTCGGCAATAAAAACTTTATATGTCCTTCCAAGCCTTTCCCTCGTTATAATTCCTTTCTTTTCAAGATTAAGAAGCAGGGCACTAACCTTGGATTTTGAAAATCCTGTACGAAAACGCAGTGAATCCTGTGTAATTCCCTCATTTTCTCTGATTATCTCTATCAGCAGCGCCTCGTCGTCGCTAAGGGCACGCTCAAGTATAGCGTAGCTCTTATCCTTTTTCTCCCCCACCTCATCCGGTTTTGCCCACAGGTAGAAGAGCGCACCTGCAGCTATGCCCGCGATAAAGGAAAGGGTGAGCCGGTACCTTAGAAGAGAGATGTCCTCCTCGGTGAGCAGCAGCGAGGTCAGCGAATCCAGGCCGAAGTAAACTATGAACACCAGCAGGAAGGTTGCCAGAACCCGCTCATTTTCTGTAGCTGGCTTTTTTATTTTCATCCTGCTACACCTATTTGCGCCGGTCATATAAGAAGCCTATGGCAGAGCCCGCCTTATTATCCCCAGCATCTCCACAGCAAAGGCTGTTACAGAGGCGAGCAGGAGTGCAGAGCCAAGAAGAGAAGCAGCACCGGCGCCCAGGTACATACCTGAAGCGAGCAGCAGTACACCGGCATTGAAAATGTAGAAAATCCATCTGGAGCGGCTGGCTGAGAAGAGCTCCTTGAAGGAGGCGGGTGCCCTATCTCTCTCCCTGGGCAGAATTCTGGCCCATGTGAGGGTGGGTATTACATGGTAGAGTCCGCCTATTGCTGTCTGAACCACAAAGCCCAGAGCAGCAAGATGAGCGTGGAGAAGTGTAAGGTCCCTGCCCGGATACAGCGTCCCCAATATTCCAAGTATCAGCACCATGAGCAGATAACCCAGCGCTGCAAGAAAGAACCTGGCCTCCACCGGCTCCGACTTCACCGGCACCCGCGAAGGCGCCGTATAGCTCTTCACCATGTCGTATGTGAAAAGAAGTGCCGCAGCGAGCAGGATTAGCCCCCCGGGAGGAACCAGCTGCCAGAGGCCTGAGAAGCCCAGCACCATGATACCGGCGGCAAGGAGTGTCCCGTAAAATGTGTAGTCCAGCCAGCGGCGGTTGTAGATGTCCTTAACAACCAGCATGGGCAGCATCCAGGACATGGCGCCGAAAATTATCAGTGTCACACCCCCCACCAGGGCAAGGTGCGCGTGAGAGGCGCGGTATCCGTATAGCACGGGGTTTAAGGCTATTAAAAAACCCAGGGTAGCGCCCAGGCTGAGAAGGACGCTGGAAGCTGCATAAAACTTGAAGGCATAGTTTTCTCCCCTGCGTTCTGCCAGAGTTGCCAGGATGTTGTAGGTGAACAGGTAGAAGCCCAGGAGCATCAGAAGCGCCCCGATGGAGGCTGCAGCAGCACTCGATGGATAGGTTATGGAGAAGAGTATAAGTCCGGGATTAAATAGCCAGAAGCTTGCCTCCGCGGCACGCCTGCTGTGCAGCTCTGTTCCTGAGAGAGTTGGAACCTGCTGGTACATTGTGGCAATTATAACCCCGCATACAAATCCCACCAGGGCAAGGTGCACATGCACCGGTGTGGCGACAGGAAATCCCAGCAGCCCGGCTATACCCAGGAGTATCCCCAGGACAAGGTACACCAGCGCTGCTGCCAGAAAGCGCAGGACGATGGCGGACATATCAACTAACCGTGGATGAGCATTGGCAGACACCGGGTGCATATGTAGTGCTTGTCCTGCCTGTGGTAGTACTTAAGAAGTGGGACCTCATCCTCACTTCGCTGGCAGTTTTCACATCTCTTCATGTCAGGAAATAGCCTCCTGCAAAATAAAATATTTTTTTGCGAACATGTTCAAAAAAGAAAAAAGATTGGAGCTCAGGATCTCCTCCTTCTCCTGAGCATCGCATATACCACAAGAGGCACTGCAGCCAGTGCTGCCACAGATGTGGGACCGCACACGCCCTTCTGCTTCTCCAGCTTTGCGACGCGCTCCTCAAGCTCCTTCTTCTCCCGCTCCATCTGCAGCCACTCTTCCATCATGTTCAGCTTGTCCATCAGTGTATCTACCGCACCGTTCCACTGAGTCCAGTCAGGGCCCATCATACTGGCACCCATCCTCCATCTGCGGCCATCGTGGTGCCAGATGTAGTAGTACATTATCTCTGGAATCTCATCGATCGGGTTGGACTTGTCGATGAGACCCTCCTCGTAGGCGGTATTCAGGAGCTTTTCGGCGTAGTCGTAGACGGTGTTGTAGTCGCTCACAACCTTGTCGAAGCTCTCGAAGTAGCCATCCACCCAGTCGCTGGCGTGGCACACTCTGCACACCTTCTTCATCTCTGCTCTGCCCTTCTTTGCCTGCTCCTCATCGGGCTTCTGCTCTCCCAGTGGCACCTTGCTGGCATCGTCCCACTGAGGTGTGGACCTCTTTGGCTGCAGCTCCCAGTACAGCCTCGCCCCAACGTCGTGGGTGCTCTCAACCACACCGCCGAATCCGGACATGTGGCAGGTGGCGCAGGTAGGTGCGGCTATGTCCTCCGGTCCCCACTGGCCAGGAGGTACGTCCCAGTTCCAGCTGTCGCCGCTGCTCTCATATATGTTTCCGTGCTTGCTCTCCTTGTATATCTCTATCTGCGGATGGTCTGGACCCACGTGGCACTGGCCGCAGGTCTCCGGCTTGCGCGCCTCTGCTATGCTGAACCTGTGTCTGGTGTGACAGGCGGTGCAGGAGCCCATGCTACCGTCGGGATTAATCCTGCCTATGCCGTTGTTGGGCCACCCGTCCACCAGATTGCCGTCCCTGGCAATCACATAGCTGCCGTGGCACTGCATGCAGCCCAGCACCTGGTTCTCCTGATTGTACTTCTCATCCTCCAGCAGGCCGATGCGCTTCAGGGCTCCGCTGTCTGGATAGAGAGGTGTGAGCCGTCCCCTTATGAAGTCCCTGGGATTGTTCTCCATGGCAGTCTCCTGCTTCAGCGGGTCCTTCCCCTGCTTGACCATCTCCTGGTACCATGGCTTCAGCGGACCTATGAAAGCCGCCCAGGCGTGCTTGCTCCTTGAGAACTCCTCCACCTGCCTGGGGTGGCAGCTCTCGCAGTACCTGGGCGAAACCACGGCTGTCACCCTGTAGCCAAAGTGGTCAAACCCCGAGGGGTCGTCCTCCTTTGCCTGGTGGCACACGTAGCACTTGACACCCACCTTGCTGTGCTTGCTCTCCTCCCACTGTTTTACTATACCAGGCGTTACCGTATCGTGACAGCTCAGGCATGGAGCACCCGGTTCTTTGAATTCCTGTGCCTTAACTGTGCTGAGCAACATCGCTGCAGCTATTGCAAAAATTAAGAGATGCTTTAACCTCATATTCTCACCCAGTTAACAATCTCCTAATTCATATATTAAAAAGGTTTTTTTAAAAAGTCATTTAAATAAAGAAAGGGATGTTAAAATTTAGTTTAGATGGATACATGTGCATAGCGCCTCAATTCCGGCAGGGGTGAAGAAACGGCGTACACCGTTCCTGCGCAGGTCTCAACATCCTCATGCCGGTGCACCAGCCTCACGGCAGGTTCCCACCCATCACCGCGGCACGTGAGAAGTGCGCCGTCTATGAATCCGGAATTTAAAGAAAACTTAATCAGCGCTGTAACAGCACCACCGTCCTGTCCCGCAGAATCCGCGGTGGAGCGCGCGCCCACTATTCGCCTGAACCTCCCCAGGTACTCAGCCCTCTGCCCGTCCCGGATCAGCGTGTCCTCGAGCAGTCTTAAGGGAAGCGCTGTTCTGGTGCACGCGGCGTAGCAGAGCTCACAACCCGCCGGGCACCTCCCCTTAAGCCTGGGAAGTCCGTTTATCATCTGTATCTGTCCGCACACCGCTGCACATGCGCCACAGGCATCGCACACACCCGTGGCCACTATCTCGCGCCACAGCTCCGCGTACCCCTTTCCGCTGGCTAACCGCAGCACCTGCTGCATGTCCTCCAGATTCCGGGTAGAGTAGTGGGGTACCTCCATCCCCTGCTCAATTCTGGCTTCAATTCTCCTGGTATTCTTCTCCACCTTGGACCCCGCAACCCGGCTCAGCTCCTCCACGCCATCCTCCAGCTCTATCAGCTCGACAGCACCCTCATCCACCGCCTCATTAAGCAGGATTTCTCCGTTGCGTGTTCTAACAATCAGGGTGCTCCATCCAGGAGGCGAGCCGGCGCTTCCGGCACTGATATCGGAAAGCTCTGAGGTGAAGTCCACACACAGCCTGCATGCCATCCTCGTGTACCTCCTCAGCTCCCTCAGCGGCAGCACCATCTGCATCCTCTTCATTCTCAGTTTCACCACGCCTCCGGAAATCACCATTCTTGTAACCTCAGCAGCGCTTACGCCGTGCTTCTCCAGAAAACCACGCATGCAGGCGTAACTCCAGTTGCCAGTGCAGAACAGCCCAAGCACCAGCTCCACCCTCCCTATCCACTCCCTCCCGGTGGCTGCCTGCAACGCCTGCAGCTTTCGCAGCCCCTGCACCTGGCATGGAGTTCCCACAAATCCGAGCCTTCTCACTCCACCTCGTCCTCCACGTTCAGATACACCAGCTGGAAGTCCACAACATCCTCCCACTTTTCTATCCTCTCAGACAGTTTTTTCAGCTCCTTTGTTGTTCTGCCCTCCATAACCACTGCTATTCCCTTTGCACCCCTGCCCTTGACCTCCACCCCCGGAAGACTCCGGAGGCTCCTCTCAACCTCCTCCTCCCTGCCCGGCACGGGCACAACAACTGCTCCGGATATCGGCAAGTGCTTCACCTCCTGATTCTGTAATACAGGGCGCCGGAGGGACATGCATCCCTGCACAGCCCACAATTATCACAGTCTTTATCGTTGTAATCTTTATCTATACCCAGCTCAACAGGGCGCAGACCGTAGGGGCATACGCGATTGCATTCACCACAGAAGATGCATCTCTCCACCTTTTTGCCAATTCGCAGCAAACGCTTTGCCCCCAGCGCTGAGAGGAATCCTCCCGCAGGGCACAGAGAGCGGCACCACACCCGCCTCGCTGCCAGCGTGTCTACCGTTAGCACACCCGCAAGCAGGAGCAGCCCACCGGTGCTCAGGGTACCGTACGTCAGGAGGTAGAAGAGCTCCCTACCCACAACATGGGGCAGATCAAAGGCGGAAACAACCGGAGTTGCGAAGAGCAGCGTGAGCAGCAGAGAGAAAACAAGCAGCTGGTAGCGGTGGTCTCCCGCTATGAGCACCAGTCTCCTGCGCATCCACAGACGCCCCCTAAGCCGCTGTGTGAGCTCCAGGAGAAACCCCGCCGGGCACAGCCAGGAGCAGAATACCCGGCCCATCAGAAGGGTAACCAGCAGCGGTAAAAGAGCACTGAGAATCAGCGGCAGGTACAAAACCCTGGATGCCAGTACCGCTTCAAGCGCTGCCAGCGGATGGGTGATGCTCACTCCATAGAAGCTGAAGCTCCATGTATCACCCCATACCCTGGACACCCTCGGGGTGGGAAGCTCGCCCAGAGCTATTCTTGAGGGTGCCCATTCTATGGGATTCTGAGAGTACAGGGGCACGGCTATAAGCACCCCGAGCACCAGTAGCTGGAAAACCCGCCTCGCATGCTCTGCCTTCATACTACACCCTCTTAACCACCCTTACTGCAGGCAGCTCAACCCCGGGTCCGGCTCTCCCTATCACATTCCTCACCATGGCTGCATACCTCTCCTCAAAGTAGGTGAGCTTTCTTCCCGGCTCAAGGGTGGCGCTGGCTATCTTCTCATTTACAGGACACACGTAGTTGCACATCCCGCAGCCAACGCAGTGCTTCTCGTTGACGTAGGGCCGTATTCCCACCGCACCCTCAATAACCTCGCTGGGGGGATAGTCCAGCATGGCATCATCCCGAAGGGGGCAGTTGTAGTAGCATTCACCGCAGGAGTCGTACTGCCAGGCGAGGCAGATATCACGGTTGAGCACAGAAACACCCATCTTCAGCTCATCCGGCAGAGAGAGCAACGTTTCTCTGGTATTTCTTATTCTCGTCAGTGCGCCCGTTGGACATGCTTCCCCGCAGAGCAGATACTCGCCCAGGGGCTCGTCTTTGCCCTCGCCGGTGCGCTTAAGACACAGATAGCACGGAGTCTGCAAGGGGTCTATGTAGGGTGTGGCAAACAGAGCCCCTGCAGCTATGTCGAAGAACCTTATTGAATCGTAGGGGCACGCCTCACCGCACCTACCACAGCGTATGCAGCGGGCAAGAAAGTCGCGGGTGGCTCCCGGAGGGCGAATCACCGGCCTGCGGACGCCTCCTCCAATACCGGCGAAGCCGATCAGAAACAGGCTCTTCATGAAGTTCCTGCGGCTCAGCCTCACCATCCACCCTCCCTTTCAATCTCAACCACCGCCACCTCATAGTGTCTGCCCTTAATCTGATACGGAACCACCACAATACCCCTTACCCTCACCTCAGCACCCTGCATGGGCATTGTCCCTCTGGTAACAATCCATATATCACCTGTGCCATCGCTCAGGAGATATGGCTGCTCATCCACAAACTCAAAGGCAAGTCCGGGTGTCACAGTACCCCTGAGAACCACCTCCTTTCCCTCATACGCCTCCGGATTTTCCAGTATATCTCCTATCCTGAGCTCATCGCCGCTCTGCTGCAGAATACCTGAAGGAGTCTCCTCACCCGAAGCATCTGCCCCCTCCGCGTCTCCGACCATGGCCACCTCCTTCTCCACACAGCCAGGGAGGAGCAAAAGCATCAGCATCAGCAGCAGCACAGCAGACCGCATCTCATCCACCAGCGTTTTTAATTTAAATATATCGCATCAATAACTTATAAAGATAATTGTAAAATAAAATTTAGAAAACCTATTTTTTAAAACCAGAAGGGGCGGTGGCCTATGCCCTGGCCACCTTTATCTTGCACACCTTGTAGTCGGGCTCCGCAGCCTTTGACCAGCTCTCCGGCACGTCTATGGTAAGGTCGTTTATCAGCCTGTTCTCATCAAACCAGGGCACGAACACCATTCCTGGCTGAGCGCGTTCTGTAACCCAGGCGGGCAGAACTATGCTTCCTCGCGGGGAAATAAGCTTTATCTTTTCCCCGCTCTTAACTCCGAGCTTTCTGGCATCGCTGGGATGAATCTCCACGTACGCAGCCGGGTTGAGCTCCCGCAGCAGGCGCACCCGCATGGTCATCGTACCCGTATGCCAGTGCTCTATAACCCTGCCCGTGTTAAGCACGAAGGGGTAGCTCTCGTCTGGCATCTCGTAGTCAAACTTCGCAGCCAGCGCCCTGATAACCGCCTTGTCCTTGGTGTTCTTGAGCTTGTGCTCCCCGTAGTAGTTGATGGGACCGGGGTAGCCCAGCTCCTCCATGTGCTGGTCGTAGAGGGTCACATACCCCGTGGCGTACCTCTTCTTATCCCTTCCGAAGACCCTGATGGCGTAATCGCGGGAGATGTAGCGCTTGTTGCTTCCCCGGTTCTCAAACTCGGTGCTGGGGCACGGCCACTGCACCCCGCCCGCATGGGCCTTGAGCTTCTCGTAGGTGGCACCGTACAGGTCAACGTCTCTGCCCCTGGTGAGCACCCTGTACTCGTTCCAGGCTGCCTCCTCGGGAGTCATCTCGCCCCTCTTGACCCTGGGGTCGTCGTAGAATCCGAGACCGTACACCTCAATGGTGTCCAGTATCTTCAGGGGCTCCTGCCTGTCCCTTATCGCATACCTGACCTTCCTGCCCAGCTTCTCGGCTATCCTCCTGGCAACCTCGTTTATCTGCCAGAAGTCAGGCCTGGCATCTCCCGGTGGCTCCACCAGCTTCTCGGTGAACTGGCTCCTCCTGTCGGTCTGCCCCATCACGCCCTCCTTCTCCACCCACATGGCGCTGGGAAGCACCACCGTAGCCACCTCGGTGGTGCGGTTCCAGTAAACGTCGCTCACCACCGTAAATGCCTTCTTCATAGCCTCCGCATACCTGTCGCAGTTGGGCAGGCTCTGGGCTGGGTTGGTGGTGTTTATCCATATCGCCTTGATGTCCCCCTTCTCCAGACGCATGAACATGTCCACCGCGGGCCCCGTGGGCTTGGTGGGCATCTGCTCCACGGGTACGCCCCACACCTCCGCCACCTCCCTGCGGTGCTGCTCGTTGACGAGCGCCCTGTGCCCCGGCAGGATGTGGGTTAAGCCGCCCTGCTCCCTCGTACCACCGCAGGCGTTGGGCTGCCCGGTGAGGCTCAGAGAGTCGCATCCGGGTTTGCCTATCTTGCCGGTGAGCAGGTGCAGGTTGTGAACCTGGCAGTTGAGCTCCACACCCTGGGTGCGCTGATTCAGCCCCATGGTCCACATGCTCAGCGCCGTGTACCCCCTGCGTCCGAACCACCTGGCTGCGAGGCGTATATCTTCGGCATCCACGCCGGTGATGTCCTCCACCTTCTCGGGGGCGTAGTCCTGCAGGAACTCCCTGAAGGCGTCAAGGTCCATCTCCTCCCCCTTGGGCCCCAGTCCAACTCTGAAGGTGCAGTACTTCAGGTGCTCGTAGTCAACCATGTCCTCTTCTATTATCACGTACGCCATTGCGTTCAGCAGGTACATGTCGGTGCCTGGCTTGAACTTCAGGTGGAGATCAGCATACCTCGCCGTTGGCGTGGTTCTGGGGTCTGCCACAATCACCCTTACCCTATCCGGATAGGCGCTCTTCCTGTCTATGACCCTGCGGAAGAGCATTGGGTGCTGCTCCGCCATGTTTGAGCCTATGATGAAGATGGTGTCGGCGCTGTCAATGTCGTCGTAGCTTCCTGCAGGCTCGTCGGCGCCGAAGGTGTTCAGATACCCGCCGACCGCCGAAGCCATGCACAGCCTGGGGTTGCCCTCAACGTTTGCGGTGCCTATTATGCCCTTGAAGAGCTTGTTCGCAGCGTACGCCTCCTGGGTGGTGTTCTGCCCCGAGCCGTACCAGGCAACGCTGTCGGGACCGTACTCCTCTATGTACCTGGCAAAGGTGTCAGCGATTAAATCAAGTGCCTCCTCCCAGCTTACCTCCTTATAGGTGCCGTCCTCCTGCCTGACTAAGGGCCTGGTAAGGCGCTCTTTTCCGCCCCCGCCGTACATGATGTGGGGCAGTGAATACCCCTTCATACACAGCCTGCCGAAGTTTATGGGTGAGTTTGCATCGCCCTTCACGGCAACAACTTTACCATCACGAACACCCACAAGTACTGTGCATCCGGTACCGCAGAACCTGCACTGTGCCCGTCCAAAGGTGATTCCCCCGTCTCCCTGGGCTGCCATTGCGGGAGCACTCATACCGGCAGCAAGCATCGCTGCTGTGGCAGCAGATGTCTTTATAAATTCACGTCTGCTCATGCTTATTTCCATACTTTCACCTCCGCCTCTCTATAATATTCATGAATTTTAAGGTTAATAAAACCTTTTTTTAAAAATTTTATTTATATCCCTCCGCCATGTTAAACTAATTTTTATACACCCCCTCGACCAGACCTTTTCAGTTTAATCACATATTTAATTTCAAACGATTATATTTAAATGTTGCCTTCCAGTGACAGCATCGTCATGAAGGCCCGCTTTCCCGTGTCGGATATGTAGTAGTGGCGGTTTTCGTCCTGTGCTATCAGCCCCGCCTGCTTTAGCACCCTGAGGTGGAATCCAAGTTTGGCGGGCTCGTCGATGTTGAGGTAGTTCATAATATCGGTAAAGCGCGCTTTTCCCTTCGCATGGAGGTACTCGATTATCCTGCGCCTTATGGGGTTGGATAGAGATTTTAGCACATCCTTTCCCGCTTCTCCTGTGCCTGTCTTCTCCCTGAAAACCTCCTCTATCCTGGTCTCCTCAAGAAGCCGGAGTATCTTGTTCCTTATCTCCTCCACTTTGAAGGGTTTGAGTATGTAGTCGCTGGCACCCATCTTCATGGCCCGCACGGCACTGTCCACAGTACCAAAGGCGGTGATTATTATCACCTTCGTGAGAGGCGAGTATTTCTTTACGTTCCTCAGCACCTCCATCCCATCGGCTCCGGGCATCACGAGGTCTGTAATAACCAAATCGAACTTCTGCTTCTTTATCATGTTTATTGCCTTTACACCATCCTCTGCTATTTTCGGGGAGTATCCCTTCTTCTCCAGCAAGATCTTCAGTCCTTCCCTGAGCTTCGGGTCATCTTCAACTATCAGTATTTCCTGCATGCGACTCACCCGGAAGATATATTCTGAAGGTTGTTCCCCTTCCCAGGCTGCTCTCCACGTCTATCCTTCCGCCGTGCTTTTCAATTATGCTGTAGGTTATGTAGAGTCCCAGACCGGTGCCCTTGCCCACCTCCTTTGTCGTGAAGAAGGGGTCAAATATCCTGCCCAGGTGCTCCTCGGGTATTCCTGTGCCGGTATCGCTGATTTCCACCACCACCTCTCCATCGCTTCTGCGGGTTCGTATGGTGAGCTTTCCTCCTTCATCCATGGCATCGATAGCATTTGTTGCAATGTTTATAAACGCATCAAGGAGTTTTGCTGAATCACCCTTTATTTCCGGAAGCTTCTCGTCCAGGTCAAGCTCGAGTTTTATATTTTTGTACTGTAATTGGGGTTTAAGGATATTTAACATTTTCCTGATTACCTCGTTAACCTGTGTAACCTCATTTTTGAACTCCCTCTGCCTTGAGAAATCCAGCAGCCCCTGCACCACCCTGGACGCAAGAGTTGCTTCCTCCTCGATGATTTCCAGCACCTTTTTTGTCTCCTGGTCCTTCACATCCTCCCTGTGAATCTGTGAGTAGAGGATTATATTGGCCAGCGGATTGTTTATCTGATGCGCTATGCCAGCGGCGAGCTTGCCCACCGTCGCCATTTTTTCACTCTGTATGACCTGCGCTTCCTTGTTTTTGAGCTCCTCTACCATACTGTTGAAAACCCTTGCAAGCTCTCCGAGTTCATCCTCCTTTTCAACATTCACCCTGGCGGAGTAGTCCCGCTTTGAGAGCTTCAATGCGGCCTCCTTGACCTTTTTGAGGGGTGTGATAACCACAATTCTCATTATTCCAAGTATTGCAAGCATAATTCCAAGTGAAAGAGCAAAACCGTAGAATATAAGCTGGGTCCGGGTCCTCTCCAGGGATGTTAGAACGTCACTTACAGGTATCTCCACCACAAGAGCACCGCGCAGGTCGCCCTCCCTGTATCCCTGGTCCACATGACACCTCAGGCACGGCTTCTCGATGTACATGGGCACCGCATATTCATACAGCTCAGAGGTTACTGTGTACCTCTCCTCGGACACACCCTGCATAAAGTCCAAAAGAGCCTCTCTTTCAAACTCGTCTGCGGGATAGTTCTCGGGGTCTCTGGGCTTGAAGGTTATCAGCTTTACCTTGTAGTCGTACATTTCATTTGAGAGCTCTGAAAGCTCATAGGTGAGCTCCGCGGGCACGGGCATGACTCTCTCCCTGTTTTCGGCAGCCCACAGCCTGACAAGCAGTATCTGGTCTGTCACCGTCTTTGCCTGCTGTCTGAGCTGCTCCATTATGTTCCTCTCATGATTTTCACTCATATAGTAGAAGATGCTCTGCACTGACAGGAACACTATTACTCCCACGGCAAGCATCACCTTTGTGCCCACGCTTGCCCTCACCCGTTCACCTCCGGGGGGAACACCTTCACCGGCACGCGCCCTGGAAGCTGACGCAGGTCAAGCACTGCGATGCCCCCGTTGTAGTCTGCTACGTATGCTCTGCCGTCGGAAACCGCTATACCATAGGCGTTGCCGGGGGTGTCGTACTCTGCCACCAGCTCCAGGCCACCATCCTCAAGAATCTTCAGAATCGCCACCCCGCGGTTGGCGAGGGTTACCAGCAGGTAGTCCCCGTATGTTGCCAGCCGCAGTGCAAATCCCGGCAGGGGAATGTTCTGGTGGTGTACCAGTCTGCTGCCGGCCATTCTGTAAACATCCACACCGCCATCTGAGCTTGCAACGTATGCGTGGTCGCCTGCTATTACAACGTCATGGGGCACACTGGTGGTGGGCACAAAGTAGAGGAACTCCACGGAGTCGTTTGTGACTCGCGCAACGTACAGGCGCATGGCGAAGTCGGTCAGGTAGAGCAGCTCATCCTGCACATCAACACTTTTTGGATAGCTGTACTTTCCCGGCTTGTAAAGTCCCACCGGCCTTAGTGTGGATACGTCCAGTATAACCAGACCGGAGGAGACGCAGGCAAGGTATGCTCTTTTCCCTGATATCACAATCCTCTGGGCTGTGTGGTTCAGCTCCAGTTCTGCAATCTTGCTGGGACGGGAGGGGATGCTAACATCCAGGATATGCAGTCTGCCCAGAGTGTCGCTGACATACAGCACGCCCCCCGAGAGCGCCAGCGTCTGAGCCTCTCCGGGGGTCTCCACACCTCCAATCCTCCGGAGGCTGCCCGCACCTGTTCTGAAGATGTCCAGCCCCCAGGGTGAGACCGCGTACAGATAATCTCCATATGCGAGCACATCATAGTAATAGTGAGGCTTCTCTGGCTCCGGATACTGAATCTCAGAATTGCCGCCGGATACACATCCTGCAAATATAACCAGCAGGGATACCGTCCAGTAGATAGTTCTGTGCCCAGACATCTTTTCCTCTAACCGTGCTACGGGTTTTTTAAAATTTTACTTATTTATCGTTTAATATAAAATTCCCTTTATATAAAATTTCTTTTAAAATAAAGTTTTAAGGACTGAATATTCAAAAGGTGATACAGGTGATACTATGCTTGTGGGAAACGCTGAGCTCCTGGTGGTGCTTGTGCTGGTGCTCCTCCTTTTCGGAGGGAGCAGGTTGCCCGGGCTTGCGCGCTCCCTGGGCAGAGCCAGGGTGGAGTTCAGGCGCGGCATGAGGGAAGAGGATTAGCGGGTCTGTGGCAATGCATGATGGGGGAAAATGAGCAAAATACTGATAGTTGATGACGACAGGCACACAACGGGTGTTCTGGAAAAGGCGCTCCGCAGGAGCGGTTTCGATGTGGTAACTGCGGAAAGTGCTGCCGATGGTATAAACATGCTTATCGAGGAAAATCCGGATCTGGTGCTGCTCGACCTTGTTTTGCCTGATATGGGCGGCCTCAGGGCTCTTGACGAAATCAGCAGACTTTCGCCGGAGACCAGGGTTATAATAATAAGCGCCTTTCCCTCAATCAGCGATGTTGTGGAGGCCATGAAGCTTGGAGCGTGCGATGTGCTCGTGAAGCCCTTCAATGTGGAGGAGCTTATAAGCATCGTGAAGAAAACCCTGGAGGAAGCCAGGCTTGAGCGCCGAATTGAGGCAAAAATCAGCGACACGGTGATAAAGGCTCTTTCGAATCCAATACGCAAGAGCATAGCCTTTTACCTTTTATACGCAGGTCTCAGCCGCTTTTCTGAAATAGCCAGGAACATACAAATGGATGACCCCTCCAAGCTGAGCTTTCACCTTCGCGTTCTGATGGATGCGGGAATAATAAGCAAAAACAGAGCCGGGCAGTATTCTCTTACCGGAAACGGCCGGGCAATAGTTGAGAGGCTGCTTCTCAGGCTTGAGAAGGGCAGGTAGTCAGAGAAGGCAGCGCTGCAGCCGGAAGTGGTACAGATAAAAAGAGCTGCTCAGCGCTTAACTGACAGAAACCTCGCCACCAGTACCAGGACGGGGACCTCTATCACCGGCATAAGAGCGAGGAGAGTGTGGATAAGCGGCATGCCCGGGAATGTGCCCATGGCCACTGCCAGCGCTACCGGTGAGTTTCGAGCAGAGGTGGTAAAGTAGAGAAGAATCGCCTCCTCCCTCTTGAGGTTGAAAATTCTGCTCAAAAGATGGCTGAGCGGGAGGACCAGGGCAAAGTAGACGATTACCAGGCCAAAAACAGGAAAAAGCTCCAGAATGCTCCGATATATGCTCTGCTGGGATGCGAGTATGCACATCACCGCCAGACTCAGGAATAGCGTCTGAGCTCTTGAGATGAGCAGATTTAACTTTGACGGAAACACCCTTTTTGAGGTGAACGCCATCAGCAGTGGCAGGAGGAAGAAAAGTAGAAGGGTCTCTGCAAAAAGCTTCCAGCTGAAGGGCACTGAGGCACCGTAAAAAAGCAGTAAGTATAGGGGGAGGAGTGCAAGCTGAAGTGATAAATTTACCGGAATCAGGAGAACACCCTGTGCCACGCTGCCCCTTGCCATGGAGGTGAAGGTGAGAAACCAGTCGGTGCATGGGAGAGCAAGGTACAGGAAAAGACCCAGCATAAGCTCCGGCTGGGAGGCGAATCTGAGGCTCATCAAAAATGCAAGAACCGGAATTACGGTGAAGTTCACGAGCAGGTTCAAAACCACAACACGTCTGTTCTGCATCACAGAGAGCACTCTTGTCGGAGGAAGGGTGAGCATCGCACCCCAGAGCATGAGTACCAGAAAGACAGGAGCGAGCTTTGAAACATAGCCGGGAACATGCCCGCTCAGCAAAGCTCCGGCCGCTATGCCCGAGATGAGCAGAACGGGTTCGCGGAGCATGCTATGCGAACTCCGCAAGCTGATTTATAGCTTCCAGTGCCCTCCTGCCCCTCTCTGTGAGTATATATCGCCTGTCTCCATCCTGCACCACGAGCTTTGCTTCTTTAAGTCTCTTGAGATGGAAGTAGAACTTTTTATGGTCCCTCTCACCGACGCTTCGCTGGAGCTGGGTGAAGCTCAGCCTCTTCCTGCTTTCAGCGAGGTGGCTGAGTATGAGCCTCCTCAGGGGCGAGTTCAGAGAGCTTATAACCTCTTCCACCTCTCTGCTGGTGCACAGTCCCCGGGGACTCTTTCTGAATCTGGTCTCCTCCAGGGCGCGTCTCACCACCACGGGCAGTTCTCTGGTACTTAAAGGCTTTTCTATGTAATCGCTGGCCCCCCGCCTCATCGCCTCAACGGCACTGTCTATCGTTGCGAAGGGGGTTATCACAACCACCGGCAGGGTGGAGTTTATCTTCTTCAGTATTTCAAATATTCTGTTCAGATGCTCTTCGGGTATGCCGGTGTCGCTTATCAGCGCCACCACCTCATCGTCTTCCCTCCTTTTTGAGCTTTGGCTCCGGCACCTCGAGCCCGTGCATATCAGGCAAAACAAGGTCGAGCAGCACAAGCTCTGGCTTCGCCCCCGCCAGCCTGCCTATCCCCTTGGCTCCGCTCTTCGCCGTTGCCACGCTGAACCCCCTGTTCTCCAGCACCCTCCTGAGCCTCTCCAGCACATCCACATCGTCGTCGATGATGAGTATGCTCATCTCTGCTCGCTCTTCTCCTCCTCTTCCCTCATGCCTCGCTTGAACTCCACCCTGGCTCTGCCCAGGGAGCGTGCCAGCTCCGGCAGCCTGCTCCCGCCGAAGAGCAACAAAGCTATGGCGAGGACCACAAGAAGCTCATTCTGCCCCAGCATTGAGCTTCACCTCCTCTACCTTTTCGTAGTAGCCATCGCCTGCGCAGGATCTGCACACGCCGTCGTGCATAAACCCCTGAGGCTGGAGCTCTCCGCAGGAGGGGCACCTCGCTATTGGCGTGCGCCTGGGCTTTAGGTCCAGGCTCAGCCTTATCCTCTCCACCCTGAAGTAACCCGCGTCCATCTCCAGAAAAAGCCTGGCGAGAGAATCCCTCTCCCGGTGGCTGAGCTTAGCCCTGCGGTACATGAAGGTGCTCAAAGCCTCGCTCTGCGCAGCGGCCTCGCTCTTAAGCGCCACGCGGTATCCCTCGCCGGAGGGATAGCGTGCTATTGCTAAGGCGAGCTTGCCCAGGTCGTAGATTATGAGATTGCCGTTGCCCGGCGTTGTGCCGGCGACCGCCATGAGAGCATCTGGGAGGCAGACCCTGGTCTCAGCCACGCCTGTCAAACCCTTTCCGGGCTTTGGATTGCCCAGCTTTTGCATGGCAATGCTCGCCATGCGCACACCCAGCGCTATCCCCGGCGCCAGGTGGCCGTGAATCGCCACCGCGCGCTCCAGCGCCTCCTCAAGCTTTACGCCCCTTCCTTCTCCGCTAATTCCAGAACCTCCTTCAGCTGCTCCGCATCCAGGCTGAGGTAGCCTCTCGTCAGCTTTGCCACGCCGCGGTAGAAGTCGCTCTCAGCCTCCTGGAGCATGACCCCGCAGAACCTGGGAACCCAGGCCAAGATGTGCTCCTCCAGGAAGCTCTTCTGCACCCCGAGCAGGCGCAGCGCCTCTTTTCTGTCACCCTTCCTCCAGCTCTCCGCCTCGCGGTAGCTCGCCAGCGCAAGGAATTTAAGCTCGGTGCCTATATAGTCCGGCGGCCCGCCGTACTCCTCGTTCAGCGCAAACCCTGCATTCAGGTACTTGCTCATGACCTTTTGCGTCGCCTCGCCCATCACCCTGCCCTCGCCCAGGTAAACCGACTCGTAGGGCGGCGGGGGTGAGTAGCCCTTCTTGATGCCCCTGAAGAGCCTCGTGAACTCAACCGCCAGCTCCTCTGTCACCTTCTCCCGCTCCCTCTCCCTGTTCAGCTTAAGAAACTGCTCCAGGAGCTCCGCACCTTCCCTCAGCTCTCCCCCGGCAAGCTGCGCCAGCGCCCTGAGCTCCTTCTGAAAGCCCTCGCTCAGCATCTTTGCAACAAACTCCTCTTTTGGCACGGAGTTGTAGAAGCTGCTCAGGAAGGCGTATATCGTACTCCTCCTCAGCGCTATCTCGGCGAACATGCTCACACCTTAAATAAAGGGGTGCTCAGGGATTCACCGCACCCTCTACTCCTGCGTTCATGTACAGCTCTCTCGCGGGTCCATTCTGCTTGTGGCATCCGAGGCAGATAGCCCTGTCCACCACGCCAGGAGCATCCCGCACAGGAAGCTTGTACCTCCGCTGGTACAGGAAGTCGTCCGCATAGCCGGAGATGTGGCAGTAGCTGCACTTAAGCCCGAGAACCTCCGCATGGATGTTGTGCCACCTCTTGCCAAGCTCCATGCCGTACTCTTCTCCCACGTCTATCTCGCCGCTTCTTATCTTCTCCGCAGTCTCCCAGAGGTTCACGGGCACCTCCTTCTCAACTTCCCTGACCACCTCCTCGGTCTCCTGCTTCTGGGCGCAGGCTGCGAAGAGCAGCAGCATTGCGATCGCAAGGAGAGCCGCAAATTTAAACCTCATCTTCATCACCTCACACCAGGTAGTACACCTGCGGCCTCGTGCCGTACTCCTTCTTGAGCTGAATAGCTCGCCTGCTCGCTATGAGCTTTGAAACCTCACTGCTGGGGTCGTCGAGGTCGCCGAAGTACCTCGCTCCTGCAGGGCACACGGGTACGCACGCTGGCGAGGAGTCGTAGTCGCTTCCGGGCTTCTTGCCCTCCTCAAGCGCCTTCTCAATGCGGTGCCAGCACAGGGTGCACTTCTCGGCAACGCCCGGCTTCTTCCTGTGCAGGGGATGCCTCGCCTCCGCGGGCAGAGCCTCGTAGGGCGTCTTCTCGCCGTTGGGGTAGAGGGTCTTCTCCTCGTCTATGAAGTGGATCACGCCGTAGGGGCAGGCGGCGATGCAGTAGCGGTAGCCCCTGCACTTTTCATAGTCTATGAGCACCACGCCGTACTCGTTCTTGCTTATCGCCTTTGCGGGGCACGCCTTCATGCAGGGCGGGTTCTCGCAGTGCTGGCAGTTCATGGGCACGAAGATTCTGCGAACACTGGGATACTTCCCCTGCTCGTACTCGAGCACAAAGTTCCAGTGGTTCCCGGGCTGGACCATGTTCTCAACCTTGCACGCGGCGACGCAGCTTCTGCAGCCTATGCACTTCGCCAGGTCTATAACTAGGCCGTATCTAACCATCTACACCACCTCCTCACGCCCTGTACACCTTAACCTTGGTGTCCAGGAAGCTGTTGTGCCCTGAAATCATGTCAGGGTGCAGCTCCAGCACCAGGTTTATCGCTGTCCCCTTCCTGGCATACTCCGGGAAACTCCTTGCAAACCTTCCGTAGTGGTAGCTCACCGCGACGGTGTCCGGGCGAATACCCTCGCTGAGCTTTGCCCTGGCTTTGACCTTGCCTATCCTGCTCTCTATCCACACCTCGTCGTCGTCCTTGATTCCGAGCTCCTTCGCCTTGGCTGGATTTATGAGCACGTAGTTGTAGCCGGAGTCGTGGGCAACCTCGTTTAGCACCGGGTTTAAGGCATCTGGATTTGCCTGGTTCCTGTACATGCGCTTGTAGGTTATCAGGTACAGCGGGTACTCCTTGGCCTTCCTGTGGGGCGTTGGCAATGCATGCTCCTTCCGGGGGAAGGGCGAGAGCTTTATCTCAATGAGCTTCTTAAGCTCATCGCCACTCGCCTCGTACCACTCTTCGAAGACCCTCCTGACCCTGCTCTCCCTGCTCATTATCTCCAGCACTTTTTCGCGAGTGTGCACCAGCTGCTCCGCATAGAAGTGCATCTTGGGCTTGCCCTTGCCTCTGAACTTCTCAGCGTCTTTAAGATACCTGTGCTCCACATCCACGGTCTTCGCAACCAGCCCGTGCTTGAGCGCGTAGTCGAAGGGCTTGCCCGTCTTCTTCTCCCAGAGTATCTTGACCGAGAGCCTGCTCAGCTCCTCCGCATCCTTCTTGCCCGCAAGGCTGCCGCCGTTCTTTGCCTTGAGCTCCTGGTACCTGCTCCTGAGCGGGTTGAACTCACCCTTCTTGAACTTCCACTTCTTGTGCATTCCCTCGATGTACCTGTCGAGTATGCCCGCCTTGTCTGCGAGTATCATCAGGATGTCGAAGTCCTGGTGGGGCAGGTTGTAGGCGTTGACTATGGGCTGGCGTATTGCGCTGTGGCTCGTGCCTGGAGTCCAGCGCGTTGGGGAGAAGTGCCAGCACTCCAGGTAGCTCTTGTTCGGCAGCACAAGGTCGCTCATCTGTGTCTGCTCGCTCAGCACGATGTCTATTGCTATCTGCTTCACCTTCTTTGCGCCCTCTATCTGCTTCTCCACGTCCGAGGTGGAGAACAGCCTGTTGGTGGCATAAACTATCTGAAGCTTTGGCTTGTAGGGCAGGCCGTACTTCTCGGGCTCCAGGTAGGTGAGGTGGGGCTGCTGCGCCACATTGTGCGTCCCATGCGGGTAGAAGACGCTCTCTGAGAGGTCCACCTTACTGGGCGGGTACTCGCACTTGCCGGGCTTCATGTTCTTGTAGTCCGGATTGGCCTTGTGCAGCATGAGTCCGCCCACGGCGTCGAAGTTTCCTACCAGCATCTGCACCATGAGCGCCGCTCGCCAGTTCTGGGTGCCGTACTCTCTGGCGCTCATCCCGCGGAAGGTGTGTATAGCAACGGGACGGTAGCGGAGCTTCTTGCCCTCAAGCTCTATTGTGGAGCCTATCCTGGCGTGCTCTCCGAACTCCTTTGCTACTCTCATTATCGTCTCCGCGGGTATGCCAGTAATCTCCTCAGCCTCGCCCAGGTCAACGTTCTGGAACAGGTAGTCCTTGAAGACCCTGAAGGAGGTGCGGTACTCCTTTCCATCGACGGTAACCCTGCCGTCCAGCAGGATCTCCTCGGCTTCGTCGTAGGGCATCGCCTTCTTGGCCTTGCGGTCCCACACCAGGGGGTTGCCGTCCTCGTCCCTGAGGAACTTCCCATCCTCGCCCACAAGATACACCGCGTCGGTGTACTCCTTCAGGAACTCCTCGTCCACATAGCCTTGAGCTATGAGCTCCCTCGCCATCGCAAGCAGGAAGACCACATCTGAGCCCGGCTTTATGGGTATCCACTCCGTCGCCTTGGCAGCGAGGTTGCTCAGCCTGGGCTCAACCACCACCAGCTTCATCCCGTCCTCGACGACGCGCTTCATGCAGACCCTGTCCAGCCAGCGCGCCCACTGCTCAGCCTCTGTGAAGTTCGCCCCCATGTTAAGGTAGTACTCCGTGTACTCCAGGTCAGGCAGGAAGCCGTGCCCTCCCCAGGTTAGCTCATCCGCCACGTGGCGCGCGGCCTCGCAGACAGTGGTTCTGTGAACGTTGTTGGGCGAGCCTATGGCCTCGTTTATAAAGGCCTTGAGGAACTTGTCCTGCACCAGGTACTTGCCGTGTCCCCACAGGAAGGTTATTGAACGCGGGTCGTAGTCCATCGCCTCTTTTATCATCCTCGCAGCCTCTTCGAAGGCCTCCTCCCAGCTTATCTCCTTCCACTTGGGGTCGGCGTCGGGACTCTTGTCAGGGTTGGTGCGCTTGAGCGGCGCCTTTATCCTGTAGGGGTTGTAAACGTCGAAGAGACCGCTCTGCCCCTTGGGGCACATGTGCCCCACGTTGTAGGGGCTTGCGGGATTGCCGTAGATGGCGCGTATAACGCCGTTTACCCTGCGCACCCTTATTCCGCAGAAGTTCACGCACATTACGTCGGTGCTGGGTATGAGCACGTCTTCGCTTACTGCAGTGGCGACCTGCTTTACACTGCCCTGAGCTCTGCTCGCCTCGGCAGCTACGCTGCCCAGCGAAACCACCTGCGAGCCAAGAGCAGCCATTCCTGCTATAAGGCTCGACTTTTTTAAAAACTCCCTCCTCGAAAGATTCATTCCACCACACTCCTGCCTCTGACATTTAAAATTTTTATTCAGTCAAATAAAAAGATTTTTAGAAGTATAATTATATAAAATAATTGTGTTTCGACATTTGAAACATGATTAAAGCTCTTTTATGTATATTATAACAGTTGCACCCTGATAAATGTTTGAAAATAGTGTAAAACATCCTTTAAAAAATTAGTCTGCCGCTTCACCACTTTATAAAAATTTTTTTATAAAAACCTTTTTATATTAAATCGTTTAAAAAAACTACTGATTTAAATATAAATGTTTACAGGTGGCACCGGATGGAAACCCTTGTGCCTCTGCTCAGAGCACGGGAGCTCGTGGATGCCCTGAGAGAAAGGTACTATTTCAACCGTCCCTGTGAAGCTGTGAGGGTGGACACCTCTCTCCCGGGCAGGGAGCTTTCAAAGGATGTGGTTGCAGCAGAAGATTCACCGCCCCGGGACATCGCAAGTTACGACGGGTACGCCATGCGCAGCATCGATGCGGAGCACTATCCGCTGCGCATCGTGGGAAGCATCTATGCCGGTGACGCCTACGAAACCCTGCCACAGCTTCGCAGGGGCGAGGCGATGTACATCGCCACCGGAGCGTTTCTGCCTCCGGGCGCTGACTGCGTGCTCCGGCTTGAAGATGCGCGTGTGGAGGGTGACAGGCTGTACGGTGTACCAATCGAGAAGGGCACAAAGGTGGTGCCCCGGGGGAGCAACTACCGGCGGGGTGAGGTCATCCTGAAGGCTAAAACCAGGATAAGGGCGCAGGAGTTCGGGATTCTGTGCGGCATGGGTATAGAAGAGGTTGAGGTGTACCGCAGACCCCGTGTGGCAGTGCTTGCAACGGGCAATGAAATAGCCCGCGGAATAATCAGAGACATAAACTCCTTTGTGGTGCTCGCACTGCTGGAGAAGTGGGGGTGCGAGACAGACTATCTGGGTGCAATCCAAGACGATTACGGGACAACCCGGCGCGCCATCGCAGAGGCCGCAGAGCACTACGACTGCGTTGTCACCAGCGGCGGTGTAAGTGTGGGGAAGCGGGACTATGTACTCCGCGCTATTGAAGAACTCGGCAGGGTGGTATTCTACAAGGTCAGGACGCGGCCCGGCAAGCCCATAGCAGTTGGCGTGGTGGAAAACACGCCCGTGTTTGCGCTGCCGGGCAAGCCCACCGGCGCTCTTGTGGCTGCTCAGCTTCATCTGCGCAGGTACTTCCTGGGAAGAGTGGAGGAACCCTTCCTCTACGCCAGGATAACAGAAGACATACTGCTCTCCAGAAAAGATACCGACTCGCCCGATATCGCAAACCTGGTGTTTGTTCACCTTGAAGACGGCCTTGCAAAGCCGGTTGGCTTTGAAGGGAGCGAGATGCCCCTGATGAAGAGGGGTGATAAGTACAACGTCTCTGCAATTGCATCCAACCTGCGCAGCGCCCTGGTGGACGGCTACGCCATACTGGAGCGGGATACAAGGCGGGGGGAAAGGGTGAAGGTTCATCTGTTCATGTGAGGTGTTGCTCATGGAGCTGAAGGAGAGGGAAGTGGTGGAGCTGGCCGAGAAGCTGCACGGCCACCTGGCGCCGGGGATAGCGCTGGGTGTGCGCATGGCCACGCTGGCGCTTAAAAAACTTGGCACCAGGCGGGGGAGCAAGAAGCTCATCGCCATAAGCGAGACAGCACGCTGCCTCGCAGACGGCATGCAGGCAGCAACCGGTGCTACGCTGGGGCACGGCAACGCCTTTGTGGAAAACTACGGCAAGCTTGCCCTGACCGTGGGCAGGGTGGACACAGGAGAGGGGTACCGCGTAGCCCTGCGCCGCGACGCATGGAGGCACTCCGCACTCATGAAGAAGTGGATGCTCCGCGAGGGAAAGCTGACCAGGCAAGAGGAGCACGTGCTTGCGCAGGAGCTCCTGCACCTGGATGAGGAGTGGCTCGATGTGGAGCCGGTGAAGATTGAGATGGAGGCGCTCTTTGAAAACTCAGCGATAGTACGCTGCTCCTCCTGCGGCGATCTGGTGCCCGAGAAGCTCAGCATAGGCGAAAACGGCACGCGCATGTGCAGAAGCTGCGCCGGCGTTGGCTACTACCGCAGGGCGGAGTGCGTGCTGCCATAGGCTGCTCCTTGTGCCTGTCCCCAACCGGGGGCGGTGAGAAAGGTTTTAAAACCATCGCATTATAAAAAGAGCTATGAACCTGCTGGAGTTCGCCGAGGTGGAGGAAGACACCGGCGTAATTAAGGAGATTCTGGAGGAGTTTGGAGAGGAGTGTGTTTTCGACCCCTACTGTCTGGCAGAGCTCACCAGGAGGGCTCTTTCCAGCGGACTTTCCCTTCCGGCCAAGAGGAGGCTGCTGAAGCAGACCTATCGCGTGTGGCATCCCCTTCCCCCACCCTGGAATCAGCAGTTTCTCAACCACCTGCTGAAAAACCACGGGGTCTCATCCATAGGCTCGCTGCGAAATTTTCTGAGGTTTGTGGACGAGCCACGCCCTGCCTATGAGAACCTGAAGCTGATTCTGAGTTCACGCTCCTCCAGGAAGGACGAGCTTGCCTTGATGATTCTCTCAGGGGCACCGCAACTGGCAGATAAGCTTGCAAAAGAAGAGCCCGAGGTTGCTGTTCGGCTGATGAAGAAGGTGCTGCGAAGCGGGAGAGACTTCGGGGAGCTGCTCAGAAAGGCTGTGCCCATTATATACCGCATCGAGAGGAACGATGCCTTTCTCAAAAGCTTCCTGAAGCTTAAACTGAGGGACAGGAGGGAGGAGGAGATTTTTATCGGATTTCTGAAGGCCTGCAGGGAGTGCGGAGACCTCGCCTTCGTGCGGAGAGCCTTTGACGAAACCATAGAGCGCGTGGGCAAGGTCAGAATCCGCAGGCTGGCCTACATCTACGGAGCTGAGGTCTTTGGAGAGGAGTACAGGAAGAGGGCGCTTAAGGACAGAGCTAAAAGTATAAGGAAGTGGGCTGCGGGAGAAAAGCCCAGGAGATGGAGTCCGGAGGAATACATAAAGAGGGGTATGTGGTATCTGGAGCAGGGCAGGGCAGACTCTGCCCTGAAGTGTGCCGAAACCGCCTGCGAGAAGGGCGCCGGCGACAGGGCGCTGATTTTGAAGGCGCAGGCTCTCTACGCGCTGGGAGACTTTGCGAGAGCCGAGGCGCTGCTGGACGGGCTGATTCAGAAGCAGGACCACGACGCCTACGTGACTAAAGCGCTGCTGCTGCTCAGCTCCGGGAGACTGGAGGAGGCGCTGCGCACCGCAAGGGAGGGTGTGGAGAGGTATCCGGAGAGCTTCGACCTGAGGATGTGCCTTGCCCAGCTGCTGTACTTCCAGGGGGATGAGGAGTACACGAGAATCCTGGAAGAGCTCCACCGCGAATATCCCTGGCGCACAGCGAGCTTCATGCTCACCAGCTGGATGGAGACGCCGCCCCTGGAGGTTATCCGGGAAAGATTTGCGGCCTTCAACACCGCCCTTTATGGGGGCGAAGATGAGCTGAGTGAAGAGGTAATTGAATGGTTCAGGGACATGGGGATGCGGGAACAGTCCCAGGCCCTGAAAGCCATAAAGCTGTGGATGGAGGGAAGGGACGAGGAGGCGGAGCAGCTGATTCGCTCCATCCCCGAGAGGTTTGAGTTTCTGCCGCTGCACCTGGCGTTTCATCTCAGAAGGGGAAACGCGCAGAAGGCTCTTCAGGTGCTGGACGCAATAGAGGCGGAGAGGCTCTCAGAAGCTCTGCCGGAGGAAATTCAGGAGATGCTGAAGAAGCTCAGGAGCTTTCTGGAAAGCTCTACATCACCATGACCTCACCCTCTCGCGTGATTGCAACCTCAATCTCCGAGAGCACCCTCCTGCCCCTTATCTTCTCTCCGGCACCCTGCTGTATGAGCACCGCCAGCGACGGAAAGCTGTAGGATATCCATATCCCCGCCTCATCCGCCCGGCGGTATATCTCACGCACGGCTTCGTTCAGGTCCGTCTCAGGCTTTATAACAACACTCAGGGGCGCCTCAAGCATCCTCACAAGCCTCAGGGTGTTCTCAGCACGTCTTATGTTCTCCCTCGCCTTCCTCTCAGTGGCCGAAACATTTGCCACCGTCGTGCCCAGGCGCCTTGCAATCTCGCTGGTGCTCAGCCCCTGAGCCTTGAGCCTGAGCACCTCAATCTGGCGCTCCGTGAGCACCGTATCACGCACCATGGCGCAGGAACCTCTCCTCAACGAATTCGGCCAGCCTCTCAATGTCGTCGAATCCGAAGACCCGGCACTCCGCCTCCACTTCAGCGTCGCTCACCACTGCAACTATCTCACCACCCGCGGCTCCCGTGAAGAGCTTCAGGTCCTCCTCGCCGGTTGCGACCAGTATCTTGGGCGTCTCGGCCCTCGCGTAGCCTTCGGTTAGCACCACATCCATATCCCCCATGTACCTCCCTACAATATCCGTGAGGAACATCTCCCTGGGGGTTGTGCGCATCAGAACAAGGCGGTCCGGAGAAGATATCGCCACAACATCTGCACCGGCGGCGGCATGTCTCCAGGTATCCTTGCCAGGCATGTCCATGCTGAATCCATAGTGGATGTGGTGTTTCACAGTGGCCACGCGGTAGCCTCTCGCCTTGAGCGCCGCAATCAGGCGCTCCATCACGGTGGTCTTTCCGGCCTTCTTCCTGCCTATAACTGAAACTATGGGAGGCATCGTTAAATTATAATGTTTAATTCGATATAAAATTTTCGGACTTTTCCGGGTAAATAAAACAAAAGGATTTAAGCTGGTATCTGCACAGGCTCAAAAGCTGTCCGGAAAGCACAGGTGCAGCCACCTGTCAAAGAAGACCTCGGCCCAGCGGTTCAGCTCCCTCACCCGCTCCTCCAGGTTCTGGAGAATCTTCTCCCGCCTTTCGGGCACTTCTCCGGACCACTCGCGCACCATCTCCTCCGTGACCTCAAGGTGGAACTGCAGCGCGTAGCTTTTGCGAGCACGGAATGCCTGATGGGGATACAGCTCCGAGCTTGCGAGCAACCTGCCTTCGCGCGGAAGGTCGAAGGTTTCACCGTGCCAGTGGAAAACCTCAAGGCGCGGGGGAAAGGCGGAGAAAACCTCGTCCCTTCTTCCCTCATCTGTCAGCGTTATGGGATACCACCCGAGTTCCTTCTCCTCTCCGGGGTACACCCTCGCCCCGAGGGCACTGGCAATGAGCTGCGACCCCAGGCAGACTCCCAGCACCGGTTTATCAGCCGCCATAGCGCGCTTTATGAGCGCCTCCTCCTCTGCGAGGTAGGGGTACTCCTCCCTGTCGTTGACGCTCATTGGTCCGCCAAGAATCACAATCAGGTCATACTCCAGAGCACCTTCCAGGCCGTCTCCCCGCCACAGATGGCGGTACTCCACACCGATACCCCGAGCCTCTGCAAACTCCTCCAAACAGCCTAAGTGCTCCCCCTCCGCATTCTCAAGCGCGAGCAGCCTCACGCCACGACCTCAGCACGAGCTGTGTTCTATCGCTCCCTCCGGGCATGCCTCCACGCAGGCGCAGCACTCAATGCAGTCAGCCACGCGCGGGGCGGTGCTCTTACCCTCCACAAGTTCATAAACCTCTGCAGGACATACGTCCACACACTCTCCATGACCCTTGCACTTGTCATAGTCTATCTTGATGGTAACATCAGCTTTAAACTCCCTTATGTCCGCCATGTCTCCACCTCCTGGATTATTTCCCCCCTCCCTCTATTTATACTTGACGCCCTACGGGTGTTCCTCCACCCAGACTTCTCCCCCTGCTGTGTACTCCTTCTTCCAGATGGGCACATGCTTCTTGAGCTCATCTATAACGAAACGGCATGCCTCAAAAGCGTCCTTTCTGTGCTCTGCGGCGGCAACGATCAGCACTATATTCTCACCTGTCCCCAGCTCTCCATAGCGGTGCACCACCGAGACCTCAATCAGGTCAAACTTCTTTTTTGCGAGCTGGCGAATCTCCTCAAGCTTCTTCTCAGCCATGCCCGGATAGTACTCAAACTCCAGCTTTTCCACATCCCTGCCGCGAGAGAAGTCGCGCACAGTGCCCAGGAAGGTGACCACGCCGCCTATTCGCTTCGACACCGCCCTCACCCGGTTTATCTCCTCCTCCACTGAGAAGTCCTCCCTCTGCACGCGCACCCATTCGTATGTCATAGGAGCACCAGAGGTTAAGCGCAGACTACCGTGGAAAAGTTTGAAATGGGCTTAACCTTAATATAGGGGTTTCTGCATATAATCATGCAGTTCCGGGTGGAGGACTGGTTGATGAAGCCAAAAATTCTCGTGGTGGATGACGAGGAGCTCATACGGCTGAGCCTGAGGAAGCTTCTTGAAAAGAACGGCTACAGGGTGGAGGTGGCCAGCTCTGCCGCAGAGGCGCTGGAGAAGCTGAAAGCAGACGGGTTCAGAATAGTAATAACCGATATAATGATGCCTGACATGGACGGGGTCGAGCTCCTGAAAAAAATAAAGGAGCAGGACAGGAGCATTTACGTAATAATGATAACCGCCTATGCAAGTCTGGAGCGCGCCATTGCCAGCCTCAAGTTCGGCGCCGGCGATTTCATTCAGAAGCCCTATGAGAACAGGGAAATCCTCGAAGCTGTGCAGAAGGCGGTGGAAACTCTTGAGGAAGACGGAAAAAGTGTGGAGCTTGCGGTGTCTGTGAAGCAGGAGGTGGTAAATGCCTTCCGCTCAACCTGCCACAGGAGCGTGACTGAGCTTGCCAGCGCAGTTAAAAAGATTACCGGAACAGATACAAGCATTAATATAGAGGGCCCGGTGGTGGAGGAGGTGGAGAACTTCCCCAACCTGGTGGGCGGTGAGGGCATAGCCATGGTTGGCTCCTATGCCAGCCTGTACGGAGCCCTCAGCGGAAGCGCTACCCTGCTCTTTCCCATAGAGGATGCAATACGTTTTGTGGAGATACTCTCCGGCAAAAAGGTGGACTATGCAGACTTTCCCAATCCTCAGGACAGGGAGGTTCTGAAGGAGGTGGGCAGCATAATCTCCGAGGACCACACCAGAAGGCTGAAGGAGCTTGCAAACATCGATGTGAAGATAACCCCCGCCAGCTTTGTGGACCTGGTGTCCGGAAACTTTGTCTCCTTCCTCGAGCTCCGCACCGGGCGTAAGAGGCAGTACTACTTTGCCCACAGGCTGAACTTCCACATAGGGGGGGCAAAGCAGATACTGGGCTATCTTCTGTTCATCTTCGACCTGAGAAACATAGGTGTGCTCAACAGTCGATTTTCATAGATAACCATCAACTTTTTATAGCACCTGTTTTTAAACAGTAGTTGAAGGGCGCAGCAGTTTTCAGTGTTTATTGCGGTCCGGGATGTAGCCTGCAGGGTGGGCATGTGCAGAGCCGGGTATGAATAATAAAAGCTGCAAGGCGGAAAAATGGATGAAGACCTCAAGAGGGCGATAGAGTATCACAGACGGGGTGAATACGAGAAGGCAAGAGAATACTACCTCAGGGCTGTTCACAGAGACCCTGAGAACCCGAGGCTGAGGGTCCTTCTGGGAAACACCTTCTACTACGGTGGACACGTGGAGGAGGGGATTGCCCAGTACAGGGAGGCGATACGAATTGACCCCGACTACTGTGTGGCCTATTTCAACCTGGCCATCGCCCTGGAGGAAACCGGGGACATACAGGGGGCCATAGACAACTACAGGAGGGCAATAGACAAAAACCCGCAGTATGCGGAGGCGTACGCAAACCTGGGGGCGCTGCTGAAGGAGTGCGGTGAGATAGATGAGGCAATCATCTGCCTGCGCAGGGCTCTGGAAATAGACAGAAGCCTTGAGGCACCCCGCAGGAAACTGCAGCAAATCCTCAACGAGGTGCACGAGCAGGTGAGGATGAGGGAGCGTGTGAGGGAGGCGGAGGAGTACATAAAAGATGGCGACATCTTCGAAGAGGTGGGGGATCTGGACAGGGCCATAGAATGCTACAGGAAGTCCATAGAGGTGTACCCCAGCATAGTGGCCCACTTTCTGCTCGCCCTTGCCCTTGAAAGGAAGGGAGACTTGAAGGCTGCTACCCGGAACTACAGGGCCCTTCTCAGTATGGACGTGTCCAACATACGCGACTTCACCTCAGAGACCCTCAACATTCTGGGCAGGAAGCTTGGAAAGATTAAGTTCACCAGTGAGGACCTGGTAAAAATGCTGAAGAAGCTGCACTCACAGGTGAAGGAGAGGAGGCACTTCATCTCCATGATAGGATATGTGCTGAAGGAATCTGTGCAGACCGCAGACGACTTCATAAGGCTTGGCTCCGAGTACGAGCAGAAGGGCGACCTTCAGACAGCTGTGGACTACTACCGCCGAGCAGTGGAGCTGGAGCCCGTGTCGCCGGTGCCGTACTACATCCTTGGCATGGCGCTGGAGCGACTTGGAAGAAAACGCGAGGCGGTGCGCCAGTACCGGCGTGCCCTGGAGCTTGACATAGGCTCGCTGACTCCTGAGGCTTCCAGGAAGCTGGCTGAAACTCTTGCCAGGCAGATAGGGAGCATGTACGTGAGCTTTCTGGACTCCAGACAGCTTCTCATGGAGTTTAAAGAATATGTGAAAAGCAGTGGCGATGCGAGCTTTGAGAACTTTATAAAGCGCAAGCTAACGGGAGAGGTGGAGAGCAAGATCGAGGAGGGCTACATGCTGGACAGGGAGGGTACCCTTGAGGTGGCGATTCAGAGGTACCAGGAAGCTGTGGAAATAGACCCCCACAATCTCGTCGCTCACTACATCCTGGGCCTCGCACTGGAGACCAAGGGCGACTACGAGGGTGCCATTCGCAGGTACAGGGAAAGTGAGAAGGTGGACCTGGAGCAGGCCCCCAGGGAGATATCCAGGCGGGTTATTGATATCCTGAACAGGTACCTCACCAGGACCACAAAGGACGGCCACAGGGTGGGCACCATCCTGATGAGATACTTCGAAATAATCAGCCAGAATCCCGAGAAGATGACACAGCTCCTCAGCTACATCGAAGACATAAAGCTGGACACCCTCTCAAAGATTCTCAAGTCCTATGTGGAGAAGGCCATGAAGGATGGTGGAGGCGGAGTGATAATACGGGATATGGAGGACTTTGCAGAGAACTTTGAAGAGCAGCTTAAAATGAAGAGGTCCGAAGAGCTGAGCCGGGTGAGTGTGAAGCTGGCCTGGAAGTACAAGACTGGCAGGGCTATAAGGTGTGCCGCCATGTCCTCCGGAGGCGAGGTTATAGCCGGTGGTTCCGAAAACGGCAGGATTTACTTTATCAGCAGAAAGGGCGAGCTCATCTGGAAGAAAAACAGGGAGGTTATGATAGTGGACCTGGACGTCTCCCCGGATGGTGGGTACATTGCCCTTGGTTTGCAGAGCGGCATCGTGGAGCTTATAGACTCGGAGGGGGGGCTGGTGTGGAGGAGGGACTTTACTAAAAACGGGGTTACCTGCCTGGCGGTCTCCAGGGGGGCGGAATACACCGCTGTCGCCACCAGGGACTCCAGACTGATTGCCCTGGACAGGTTTGGCGAGGTGGTGTGGGAGCGTTCTGTGGACGGATACTGCACCAGGATGGACATCTCCCACAGCGGGAGGGACATAATAGCCTGCTCCGACCTGGGCTACATCCACTTCATAAGAAACGAAGGCATTGTAATACTCGACAGCATGATGGTTAAAGACACCCCCCACTCGGTAGCAATATCCCCGGACGGTAGATTCTGTGCCTCGGGCTCCACCTCCGGCAGGGTGTACTTCATGAACAGAGAAAAGCAGGTGCTCTGGAAGCGGGAGACCGGAAGCCCTGTATACGGGCTGGCGGTGAGCGGAGAGGGAAAGAACGTGGCGGCGGGCACATCAGCCGGCAGGGTGTACCTTTACAACGGAGAGGGGGAGCTTCTGTGGGAGTACCCCACCGGTGTAAACATCTGGGATATCGACATCTCTTCTGACGGCAGCAGCACCATCGCTGCCTGCGGACTGGTCTTCGGAGACATCTACCACTTTATTACCTGAGTTCCAGCGCCTCCACTTCGAGTTCCATAGCAGCTACGGGAAACTCCAGCTCGAAATTCTCCAGCACCTCGGGATGGAGCTCCCCGAACAGGCCCGCCTCATCATCACCCACCAGCAGGGAGGCGCACCTTCCGGTGATAAAAGCCGGGTCTTCTGCAGGCGCCACTCTGTACTCCACACCGAGGTCTCGGAGAAGTCCCTGGAGCAGAGCCTTTATCTCAGTAAAGCTGGCCCTGTCGTGCACTACCGCCACGCCCAGCCTGCGCCTCCGCGGGGCACCCGCATCACCGTCGAGCAGCACCACATCCCCCAGCTCAAAAATTCGCTGGGGAAGCTCGCGGTGCCTGTTGAGCCTGAGGGTGCGCAACAGGCCCGGGATGAGGGAGGTCCTCACTATGGTGTGCTCCTCGCTTATAGGGTTCTTTATCCGCACCGCCTCTCCATGACGACGAAGTCTGGAGAAGTTCTCCCTTTCGTTGGTGAGCATCAGGTTCATCACTTCGGTAAAGCCGTAGCCGAGCATGAGCATGCGCAGCTTTTCGCAGAACACCTCCAGTGGCAGCTTCTCACCTGTGGTAAGCACCCCGGGAAGGGAGGCCGGAAAGTTCCCGTAGCCGTAGCCTATGGCAACGTCCTCCACCAGGTCTATCTCATGGAATATGTCGCACCTGTAGCAGGGGACGCTCACCAGAAGCTCCTCACCGTTGAGTCCTGCACCGTAGCCCATCCTCTCCAGGCAGGACTTCACCTCCTCGGCTTCCAGCTTCAGACCGAGCATTCTGTTCACATAGCTCAGGCGCAGCTTCATGTGTCTGGGAGAAAAGTCGGGCGTTGTCAGACTCTGCCTGGGGTACCTGACCTCCACCTTTCGCACCGTGAAGCCCCGCTCCGCAAGGGCGGTTGCCAGAATGTTGAGCGCCTGGGAAATCAACCTCAAATCGGTGCCGGTAACGTCGATGAAGAATCTGCGCGTAGCCTCCGTCACCCGGGTGAGCTCTCCGTTTATGATGGGGGGGAGGCTGAGCACATTGTTGCGGGAATCCAGGATAACCGGGTAGCGGTCGAAGGAGGAGATTATGTGGGCATATTCCACGCCCTTGGGGTGCTCCTCCAGTATCTGCCTGGGAGTCATTTCCTCCCGGTAACCCAGAGGTACAAAGCGTATCCCATCCGGCGCCACGGTGGTGTACCTGTAGGGCGGTGTTACCCGCGACGGGTCGTGCACGCCTATGGAGACCTTCCTCCTGTCCCTCCCCAGAGCCCAGTGCAGCCTCTCCTGCAGCTCCATGAGCTCTGCAATGAGCTCGTCGGTGAGCCTGACATTCTCAACCTCACACGCGACGACGAAGTCGCGCACACCTGAGACACTTTCATCTACGATAAGAAAGTTCTTCGCCTCCCCGGCACTGTACTCCTTAAGCCCGGGCTCTATACCGAAGAAGGCCCTGTAGGCCCGGGCGATGCCCTCCACGGAGTAGAGGTCAGGGCGATTTGGAAAGTATTCAGCGTAGATATACCTGCCATCGTAGCCCTCAATATCGCAACCCAGCAGCGGGAGCTTCTCCATGAGTTCGGCGTCGCTCATCTCGGTGCGCATCAGGCGCCTGAGCTCATCACACTCAATTTTTATCACCGGCATTTATCTCACCCTCGCTCTTCGCAGCCAGTTGATGTCGCTCATGTAGAGCTCGCGGATGTCCTCCAGACCCAGGCGCAGCATCGCAAGGCGCTCTATTCCGAGGCCCCAGGCCAGGACAGGGTGGCGTATTCCCAGGGGCTCTGTAACCTCCGGGCGGAATATTCCAGCGCCGCCCAGCTCCAGCCACTTCCCCTTATCCGCAAAGAACACCTCTATTTCAAGACTCGGCTCAGTGTACGGGAAGTAGCCGGGACGGAAGCGCACCTGCTCAAATCCCATTTTGCTGTAGAACTCGCGGAGCAGCCCAAGCAGATCCGCAAAGCTCACCTCTCCGACAACTATGCCCTCCACCTGGTGAAACTCCGGAAGGTGTTTGAAGGTTATGCGCTCCTTGCGGAAAACACGGTCAACGCAGAAAACCTTTATGGGCGGCTTTTGCTCTGCTGCAAGGTGGCGTATTGTAGTCGCGGTTGTATGTGTTCTGAGCAGAGCTGTACGCGCCAGCTCCTCGCTCCAGGAGTAGCGCCAGCCCGTTGAGCCGGTACCTGCACCGTTTTCATGGGCGCGTCTCACAGCCTCCACAATCCTCCTATCCGGCAGCTCGAGTCTCGCCGGCTTCTCCAGGTAGAAGGTATCCTGCATCTCCCGTGCGGGGTGGTCCTGGGGCACAAACAGTGCGTCGAAGTTCCAGAAACTTGACTCCACCAGAGGGCCTGAGATCTCCTTAAAGCCCATCTGCAGGAAAATGGAGCGGATTTCGTCGATTATTATCCTGAGCGGATGCAGCTTGGCTGGCAGAAGCTCCGGCGCTGGCAGGGTAACATCGTAGCGGCGCAGCTTCTTCCCGCGCCAGGCACCGGTTTTTATTATCTGATGGGTGAGCTGGGAAATCTCCTCCTCCAGCTCTATGCCCTTTGCAAAAAGCTCCTTCCCGCGCCGTGTTAGCCTTGCCTTCCTGAGGCTCCTCTCCTCCATTCTGACGACCTGCTGCCTCCCCCTCAGAAGCTCCAGGGCTGAGCGCTCTTTCTCTGAAAGCTGGCTCAGCATGAGCTCGCCCTGTGCAAGCCTCTCTAAAAGCTTCTCATCCTCAGTCCTGTCACCCCTCCTTCCCTCCTCAGTGAGCGCCAGCCTTCCTCCTGTAATGCTTGCCAGACCCTTTCTGCGCAACCAGCCGAGTGCTATGCTCACCTCGTCCTTATCCAGCACCTCACCCAGTGCCGAAATCTCAGCCTCACCGCCTTTGCTTCTGAGGTACTCCAGCGCCCTGCGCTCCGGCAGACCCCTCTCCGCATAGAGCCTGCCCTCCTCCCCCAGAGCCACAGCGCAGTCCTTTTCCTCCTCAACCTCCGCCAGACCTTTGCGCACCAGCCAGTACAGCGCGCGGTTAACGGCACTCACTCTCAGCTTGGTGCGGGATGCTATCTCCTCCGGCTCTGCACTGCCCAGCTCTCCCAGCGCCTTTAAAACCAGCTTCTCGTTTCTGCTCAGCTCCATGTTATCCCTGCTCTGCCCTTTTTCCAGCCCCATCCTCAAAGTAGAGCATTGCAATCAGCACAAAGAGCACGGCCATGGCTATAAAGTATTCAAAGTTTGGCTGGTTTTTTACAACAGTGTAAACAGAAATTCCACCAAAGAGGACCCCGAGGCCAGAGAAAAGCCAGAATATCTCAGTTTTCCCGAGCTCCCTCTCCAGATAGTACACGGCAAATATGACGAGGGCAACACCCACACCAAAAACCACACGCGCATCCATTGCAGTGCAGAGTTTATCTAAATGCTATAAAAGCTTTTTCCAGGAAACGGCTGCCACCGGGATGGGTATGCTGTCAGCTATCCGCACGGGCAAAATTTATATCCCCCGGGCACAATCTTTTTGCCATGCCCACCTGCGAGATATGCGGCGAGGAGGTGGAGGAGATATACTCCTGCGGGGTCTGCGGCTACCACTTCTGCGCCAACTGCGGCGACCCCGCGAGCGGAGAGTGCGAGTTCTGCATGGAAGAGGAGGAGCTCTAACCCAAAACCTCCACCAGCGCCTCGTAGGGGGCGTCGGTTTTTATGCCCGTGGCCGAGATGTGGGTTCTGCTGGCGCTGTAGCCGCGGCGGTGGAGTTCTTCCAGGATTTCCCTCATCGGGGGCAGTTCGCCCAGCGAGAGGCGCCTGGCGAGGTGGTGCACATCGTAGAAGAAGGGCACCTCAAGCTCAGAGGCAATCGCTGCGAGAAGCTTTGAGCAGCGCTTATCCTCCAGGTATGCCGCCTCTTCAGCCGCCCTCCTCGCGAGCTCCGCATCTTTAAGTTCCCCCAGCCACAGCGCTCCCGCCACAGCATAGCTCCCGCCGCACGCGCAGCGCTTTTGAGAGGGAAGGGGCGAGGCTTCGCTCTCACGCCTGCCGCAGGCAGGGCAGTAGTAGAGGTAGCCCAGCTTTGCGAGAGCCTCGTCGGCACGCCTCCTGCCGGAGCGCAGCGCCACGAAGGCGCGGAAGTAGTGGTCGGTGGCGTGGGCGAGCAGAACGCGGGCACCCCGGCGAAGCTTCGCAGCCTCGCGCACCACGCCCGCGATGAGTATTCTGAGCCCCGCCTCCTTGCACAGCTCGCCTCGCAGAGGAATAGAAAAGTACTTCCTGAGGCACGCCTTCGGGTAGACGCCGCAAAGCGGCGCGGTGTCTGTTGCGGTTACAGCGAGATACCCGCCCCGCGGTGGGAGCGCCAGCACGGCGTTGTGGATAAAGGGCACGGGCGTGCCGAAGGGGTCTATGTCGATGAAGTTGAAGCTTCCCCGCCGCTCAAGCAGGAAGAGGTTCGCCTCCCTCAGGGAAATGCCCACCTCCAGGTTGTTAAGCGCCGCGTTCCTCCTTATAAGCTCCACGGCGCTCTCGCTTCCGTCGTTGAGGTGAACCTCCGCTTTTGCCTCCTTCGCCACGCGCAGCCCCTTTGCTCCTGTCCCTGCGAGCAGGTCCAGGAACTTTACCTCCTCCCCGGCAGAGAGGAGCGCCCTCACAACGGCGCAGGTTACGTCGCGGTTGAGCTTCATGCGGGGGTTGAAGAATACGGGAGGGAGGGACTTCTTTATCTCCCGGGGCGATGCCAGGCTGCGCTCGGGCACGAGAAGCTTCGTCCTGCCCTCCACAATCTCGAGGAACATGCTACAGCTTCATCATCTCTCTAAGCCTGCGCCCCACCTCCTCGATGGGGTGCTCCTTATCCTTTGCGCGGAGGCTGTTGAGCACCGGCAAGCCCGCGCGGTTCTCCAGAATCCACTCCCGCGCGAACTCCCCGCTCTGAATCTCCCGCAGGATTCGCCTCATCTCCTGCCTTACCTCGGGGGTTATTATGCGTTTCCCCCGGGTGCGCCCCCCGTACTCTGCGGTGTTTGAAACCCGGCGCCACATGCCCTCTATCCCCTCGCGGTAGTACAGGTCCACGATGAGCTTGAGCTCGTGCAGGCACTCGAAGTACGCCACCTCTGGCGAGTAGCCCGCCTCAACCAGGGTTTCAAAAGCGGCCTTTATAAGCTCCGCGCTGCCCCCGCACAGGTCCACCTGCTCCCCGAAGAGGTCGGTCTCAGTCTCCTCGGCGAAGGTTGTCTCGAGCACGCCCACCCGGGTGGCGCCGTTCGCCTTCGCAAGCGCTAAAGCGCGCTGCTTCGCCCTGCCGGTGTAGTCCTGCTCCACAGCAATAAGCGCCGGCACGCCTGAGCCCCGCTCAAACTCCCGCCTCACCATGGCACCCGGTCCCTTTGGCGCCATCATTATCACATCCACATTGCCGGGAGGCACAATCTGAGAGAAGCGGATGTTGAAGCCGTGGGAGAAGCTCAGGGCGTTGCCCTTCTCAAGGTTCGCGTGCACGTACTTCCTGTACACCTCGGGCTGGGCCTCGTCTGGGATGAGCATGTGCACAATTGTGCCCCGCTTGGCCGCTTCCTCTATGCTCAGCACCTCAAAGCCGTCGCGGGAGGCGCGCTCCCAGGAGGCGCCGCCCCTGCGTAGCCCGAGCACAACCTCCAAACCAGAGTCGCGGAAGTTCTGCGCCTGAGCGGAGCCCTGAATCCCGTAACCTATAACGGCGATAACCTCATCCTTAAGCACGTCCAGGTCCACGTCCCTGTCGTAGTATATCCTCGCCATTAAACCACCTCGAAGAGAAATAGCGCCCAGAATATTTAAACAATTCGTTGCAGAAAGGCTCACCTGCGGTTCCTTTCCCTCTCCCTCAGAAGCCGCTCCATCTCCCTTTCAAGCGCCTCTCTGCGCAGTTCTATCTCAAGCCATCTCTCTGCAAAGCTCTCTGCTTTACCCATCAATTATAGAAGTTTACCCGCTGCAATATAAACCTTTCTATATGTGCCAGATTACTTTCAGCATCAATAGCAATTGATTATATACATGAAATTTATTTCACATAAACTGGTGAGCGAAGACATCTTCAGACTCCTGGGAAGAAGAGGAGTAATCGAACTCCTGTACAGCCTTGAGGGAAAGAGGCGGAAGTACAAGGAGCTTGAAGAGATCATAGGGAATCCCTCCACAACAGCACGCCGGCTGAAAAGTCTGGAAAGGCATGGCCTGATCAGGAGAGAAGTTTCCTCTGAGAAGTACCGGCCGGTGTACTACTCCCTCACCGAGAAGGGCAGAAAACTTCTTCTTGTGGTGCGGCAGGTTAGGGAGAAGTACGGCGAGGAGTGAAGCTATAAATATGAGGGAAAATTTAAATTAAATTTGATAGCATGCCGGCGGTGAGTGTGGTCAGGGATTCCAGGCCTAATGTAAAGAAGGCCCTGGAGTATATCGAGTTTGAGCCGGAAGAGTGTGAGGTGCTTGTAATAAAGCCCCACCTGTGCTGCTCGAAGCAGTGGTACACCGGCGCCACCACAGACCCGAGAATCCTGGAGCAGCTCTTCAGGCTGTACGAGGGGCTGGCCGACGAAATCTACGTGGTGGAGAGCGACGGCTACGAAAGCAGCGCCGACGAAATCGCCAGGGAGCTCGGAATAATTGAGCTGTGCGAGCACTACGGCGCGAGATGGGTTAACCTCTCCCGGGACATCCTCATACCTGTGGAGAGGGACTTTTTAGCTCTTGAGAATCCCTTTCCCACGCCGCGCACAGTGCTGAAGGCAGACCTTGTTATAAACGTGCCCAAGATGAAGACCCACAGCATGCTCACCGTTAGCCTGGGGCTTGCGAATATGTTCAGGATAGTGCCGCGTAGGAAGGAGGTGTACTACCCCAAGATATCCGAGGCGATATGCGACGTGCTCATGATCCGCTCGCCGGAGCTCACTATACTGGACGCGGGCATTGCGATGGAGGGAAACGGCCCGCTCAAGGGCACGCCAAGGCGTATGGGCTTAACGCTCGCCAGCCGTGACCCGGTTGCGATAGACACCATAGCGTGCAGGATAATGGGGATAAACCCGATTCACGTGGAGCACATAGTAAAGGCTGGCTACTACGGCTTCGGCGAGTACGCTGAGAAGCGCATCTCAGTGAGGGGCGAGAGCATAGAGAATGTGCGCACCCGCTTCCGCGTGCCCTAACGCTCAACCAGCACAATCGCTTCAGGAAGCTCCGGCACGGAAACGCTCTCCACCTCCCTGCCGGCGAGGGAGATTGCCCGCTTCACCTCCTTTATGTGCTCCTGGCGAACCTCAAAGCGCTTCCCGTCGAGGGTGAAGCGGAACACGCCCTCCTCCTCTATCGCACGCGCCACCGCCTCGGCGCTGGAGCGCAGGTAGCCCGCAACCCTGCCGGCGTCGCCCTTGAACTCGGGTCCAAGAGCTGCGAAGTTTGGCACCACCTCGAGCACGCGCTCCTCCGCCGCGACTGGCTCTGAGGTTATCTCCACCCTCCCTATCTGAAGGGTGCCCTCTATTGTGTCCACACCCCGCCTGAGCGACTCCGCCACCTCCAGCGGGGCGCTTACGGTGAGCGCCTTCAGCGGAGCGTTGAGCGCCATCCCGCGCTCCGCCTTGTACCGCCGCACCGCAGCCACGAGCGCAACGATGCGCTCCGCCTCCTCCTCAAGAGAGGGGCGTATCAGGTCGCGCCTGGGCTTTGGCCAGGTGTCCGCGTGGATGCTGCGCTGGGGCTCGCGCTTTGCGTAGTAGCTCTGGTATATCTCCTCGGTTATGTGGGGCGCAAAAGGTGCGAGGAGCTTGAGCGAGATGAGGAGCACCCTGTACAGCGCATACTGCGCACTTCGCCTCGCATCCTCGCCGTACTTCTCCGGGTTGTACAGCCTGGCCTTGACCATCTCCAGGTAGTTGTCGCAGAACTGCGAGAGGAAGAAGTTCACCGCCGCCTTCTTCGCCTTCGAGTAGCGGTACTCCTCGAAGTAGGCGGTGCACCTCTCAACCAGGCGGTACGCCTTGGAGAGTATCCAGGCGTCTATTATGTTGAGCTCCTCCGGCTTCTCGCCGTGGTAATCCTGCAGATGAGCCAGAGCGAAGCGCGAGGCATTCCACAGCTTGTTCAGGAAGCGCTGCGCCGCAACCAGGTCCTTCTCTTTAAAGGGCAGGTCCTCGCCCAGCTTGCTCTCCGCCGCCCACAAACGCAAAGCGTCGGCGGAGTACTTTTTCAAAACGTACTCCGGCTCTATAACGTTTCCCTTGCTCTTGCTCATCTTCTTGCCCTGCGGGTCAAGCGCCCAGCCGCTTATCATGGCGTTGTACCAGGGAATCTCGCCGCGGTGGAGCAGGCCTTTTACCACCGTGTTGAAGAGCCAGAAGGTTATTATGTCGTGCGCCTGGGGGCGGAGAGACATGGGGTAGAGCTTTCTGCGCACCTCCTCGTCCTCTATAAGCTCCGCCGCGATTATGGGCGTGAGCGAGCTCGTGGCCCAGGTGTCGAGCACATCTCGCTCTGGGACGTACTCCTCGCTGCCGCAGCGCGGACACGGCGAGGGCGGGGGGTCGATGGTGGGGTCAACGGGCAGGTCCTGCTCCCTCGCCAGGATCACCTCCCCGCAGGCCTTGCAGTACCACACCGGGAAGGGCACGCCGAAGTAGCGCTGGCGGGAGATGCACCAGTCCCAGCGCAGCCCGTGAATCCAGTTCTCGTAGCGGGAGCGCATGTGCTCCGGGTGCCAGCGTATGCGCCTGCCCGCCTCAAGAAGCTGCTCCTTCATGTCCAGGTAGCGGATGAACCACTGCTTGGTGTTCAGAATCTCTATCTCTGTGCCGCAGCGCTCGTGCACATTCACCACGTGGGTAATCTTCTTTGAGCGCACCAGAAGCTTTGCCTTTTTCAGATCCTCTATAATCGCGGCCCTTGCCTCCTTTACCTTCATACCTTTATACTTCCCCGCCAGAGCCGTCATGCGCCCGTCCCTGGTAATCGCCACCTTTAGCGGGAGGTTGTGCTCCATGTACCACTCTATGTCCTGCATATCTCCAAAGGTGCAGCACATCACTATGCCGGTGCCCTTCTCAGGGTCCACGCGCGGGTCTGGCTTTATCTCCACCCAGTGCTCGAAGAGCGGCACCCGGGCGCGCTTCCCGAAGAGGTGTTTGTATCTCCCGTCCTCGGGGTGGGCGAATATCGCAACGCACGCCGGAAGAAGCTCTGGTCTCGTGGTGGCGATTACCACCTCGCCTCCGTCCTCGAGCTTGAAGATTATGTCGTTGAAGCTGCTCTCAACCTCGCGGTCCTCCAGCTCAACCTGGGCGATGGCTGTCTCGCAGCTGGGGCACCACAGGAAGGGCGTCTCCTTCCGGTACTCCCTGCCCATGCGGTAGAGCTCGATGAAGGAGCGCTGGGAGATTCGCCTGCAGTGCTCGTCTATGGTGGAGTACGCCAGCGACCAGTCCACGCTTATGCCTATCCGCTTCCAGTCCGCAACGAAGCTCGGGCGAATCTCCTCCAGCGTGCTCAGGCACAGCTTTATGAAGTCGTCGCGCTTCATCTCCTTCGCCCTGACGTTCTTCAGGCGCTCCACCAGGCGCTCCGTGGGCAAGCCGTTGTCGTCGGTGCCAAAGGGGTAGAAGAGGTTGTAGCCCTGCATGCGCCTGAAGCGGGCGATGAAGTCCATCTGGGAGTAGGAGAACGCGTGCCCCAGGTGCATGCGCCCGCTCACAGTGGGCGGTGGGGTGTCTATTGAGAAAATCGGCTTCTCGCTCCTGGGGTCGAAGCGGTAGACGCCCTGCTCCTCCCACCAGCGCTGCCACTTGGGCTCAATCTCCTTGGGGTTGTAGTTTTTCGGGAGCATCACCGCACCTCTATCTCATCGCCAACCGCAATGCGCATAAAATCCTTCGCCGCAACCGTTGCCACGCCGGTCTCGCGCTCAACGCGCCTGGCCTCCCTGTCGGCGATGCCTATCATAGCCATGCCGAAGTGGTTCATTACAGCAAGCTCAGGCTTTACCTCGTGCAGAATTTTTATAACATCCTCGGTGCACAGGTGCCAGGGTATCCGCCTGTTGGAGGGGCGGATGACGTTTATAATCAGAACCCTCGCCTCTGCATACGCCTCTTCTATTCCCGGGAAGTATTCTGTGTCGCTTATGTAACCCACCACTCCCTCCTCATAGAGGAAGTTAAGACCGACGTTGGTGGGGTCGCTGTGCCTCGTCTGCGCAGCCTCCACGGCGAGGCCGTTGATGCTCATGCGCTTTCCCGGCTCCAGCACCTGCAGCTCCTTCACCCTGGAGGCGTGGTACCTGGAGAGCACCGGACCTATATCCTCAACGCCCTCCACGGCACTTTTGCTGCCGGCGAAGGTGCCCCGGGTGGTGCGCATGCCGCGTGTCATCGCCTCGACCAGAATCTCGGCATCGTTGTAGTGGTCCGGGTGCGAGTGGCTCACCACAACCGCATCCGTGCGCAGGGCGCTTATTCCGGCGTGGGCGATGTTGACTATCGCCCCGGGACCCGGATCCAGGTGGATTCTGCTCTCCCCGTGTAGTCTTATCCCGCCGGTGCGCAGCCTCTGCATGAGCGTGGTCCAGCGCCCGCCGCCGGTGCCGAGAAATATTATCTCCATAACAGAAGAAAGAGTCTTGGCTCACATAAACTTTTTTGCCCTCTCGATAACCCAGGCCGCATCTCCGCGCACATTCTCCTTTTCGTGGGCGAGAAGCCTCTCAAAGGCTCCGTGAAGCTTCCGGAGCATCTCCGGCCTTGCCCTGAAAAGCTCCTCCAGGGCGAGCATCGCACCCATCTTAACCCGCATGCTGCTGTCAGCGATGAGCCCGACGAGCGCCTCTGCCACAGCAGCGTCCCGGGCGGCCCACTCCCCGGCCTTTTCCGCCAAACCCCGTGCAAGCATCTGCCTCACCACCTCCGCGCGCCTCCGCCGGTCGAGCACCGCCTCTATTGCGCCTGCTATCTCCCTCAGGGAAGCGTCGCCCTCAAGCTTGAGCTTGCCGTCAACCACAAGCGTTGGCGTAGCTGTGACCTCGTACTCCTCCCTCAGCTTCTCCTCCACAAGCGCGTCCACCACCACGCTTCTAATCCAGCTTTCCCTTAGCGCCAGCATGTTGCAGCGCTTCACCACCCTTGCACAGCGGGGGCATGAGCTGGTGACGAATACTAAGAGCTCCACCTCCTGCTCTGGTTTCAGGGGCTTCAGCACAACCTCTGGCAGGCTATTTCCACCCGCCGCCTTCAGGGTTTCCAGAAATGGTGTGAGCTCCCTTCCCACAGGCAGCGTGCGGTACACCACCGCTCTTCTTCCGGCCTTTTCGACCGCCAGTGCAGGGGCGTTTGCGCTGCCCCCTTCCACCCTCAGCTTTATCCTGCCGCTTGTGCGTGTGAGCTGGCGGGCGAGCTCCTCCATCCTCTTCCCCGCATCTCCGTTTCTCATCACCACCAGGGTGACCTCGCCCTTCAGCGAGCGCAGCATGCGCCTGGCCCTGTTCAGCTCCGCATCGCTTAGCATGGAACCACCTCTTCACAAAAGTTTTAGACGGGAAGGTTCGTAACAAGGGAAGTCTTGAGAGGTGTTAGGTATGAGCAAGGGCACTCCTTCGATGGGCAAGAGAAACAAGCTCCTGCACGTGCGCTGCCGGAGGTGCGGGAGGAACGCGTACCACGTGAAGAAGAAGCGCTGCGCCGCGTGCGGCTTCGGGAGGACGCGCAGGATAAGGAGCTACTCCTGGCAGAACAAAAAGGTCAACCGCGTGCGCAGAGTTTAATGACGTAAGCTTTATTAGTATTTTTTGCCTACTTAAGAGCATTCAAGGAGAGAGGTTTCCAGCTTGCTACGCGACAGGTGCGGCGTGGTGGGAATACACTCGCCTGACGATGAGAGAGTCTCCTACTACATATTCTACGCCCTGCTTGCTCTCCAGCACCGCGGGCAGGAGTCCTGCGGCATTACCATGCGCACCGGCGGAGAGTTCATCTCGGAGAAGGGGATGGGGCTGGTAAATGAGGTGTTCTCCCTGGATAAGCTTAACAAGCTTGAGGGGAATGCCGGAATAGGGCACGTGCGCTACTCCACGACTGGCGAGTCGGAGCTCTTCAACGCCCAGCCCTTTGTGGTGGGGCACTCGAAGGGTACAATTGCGATAGCGCACAACGGCAACATAGTCAACGCCGAGGAGCTCCGGGAGAAGCTGAAGGCGAGCGGCCAGGCCTTCGTTTCGACGAGCGACACGGAGGTTATCGCCCACCTGATAGTGAGGGAGTACCTTAGAAGCGGGGACATGGTGCATGCGATAGCAATGACGATGAGGAAGCTCGTCGGCTCCTACTCGCTGGCTATACTCACCGACGACGCGCTCATAGCGGTGCGCGACCCCCTCGGCATACGCCCCCTCTCCCTCGGAAGAACCCGCGACGGGGGCTACATCTTCGCCTCTGAGAGCGTGGCCTTCGATGTGATAAACGCAAGCTTTGAGCGCGACATTAAACCGGGTGAGATATTTGTGGTGTCAGAGAGCGGTGCGAAGAGCCACCGCCCCTACAAGCTTCCCCGGAGGGCGCACTGCATGTTCGAGTACGTGTACTTCTCCCGTCCCGACTCTGTGCTCAACGGCATACCCGTGTACGAGGTGAGGGAGAAGCTGGGCATGCTCATGGCGGAGCGCGACGAAGTCGAGGCTGACCTGGTCACGCCTATTCCCGACTCGGCCATACCCTTCGCCCTGGGCTATGCGCGCGCCAGGGGAATACCCTACCGCGAGGGCTTGATACGCAACCGCTACGTGGGGAGAACCTTCATCCTGCCCAGCCAGAAGGCCAGGGAGCTGGCGGTGAAGCTCAAGCTCAACCCGCTCGCGAGGCAGATCGCGGGCAAGCGCGTGGTGCTCTTCGACGACAGCATCGTGCGCGGCACCACCTCGCGCAGAATAATCACCATCCTCAAGGAGGCGGGCGCAAGGGAGGTGCACATGCGCGTGGGCTGCCCGCCCATCCGCTCGCCCTGCAAGCTGGGCATAGACATGCCCACCCATGAGGAGCTCATCGCAAGTTCCCGAAGCGTCGAGGAGATACGCCTTGCAATAGGCGCTGATACGCTGAAGTACACGCGGATTGAGGACCTGATAGAAGCGATAGGCCTGGGGGAGAACAGACTGTGCCTGGGCTGCCTCACGGGCAGGTACCCCGTGGAGATCGCCAGGTACGAGCAGCTGCGCCTGCCCGTGTATCTTAAAAAGTAAAAATCACCCTGCGAGTTGCACTCTCCAGGAGCACAACCCTTATTAACCTTCCCGCCAACTCTCTGGCATGGAAGAGGGAATGACCTACGCAAAGGCGGGGGTTGACATAGACAGGGAGAGCCTCGCGATTCGCGCTATGGCGGAGCGGCTCAGGGCTACCCTTGCCCTGAGGAGGGGCAGAGCCGGGGAGAGCCTTCTCGGCGTTGGACACTTCGCTGCGCTGGTGAAGCTGGATGATACGCGGGTGCTCGCCCTCTCCGCAGACGGAGTTGGCACCAAGATACTCGTCGCCAGGGCGATGCAGAAGTACGACACCATAGGCATAGACCTCGTGGCAATGAACGCCAACGACATAATCTGCGTGGGTGCGGAGCCGCTTGTATTGCTGGACTACCTCGCGGTGGAGGAGCCCGACCCGGAGATAACCGCCCAGATAGCAGAGGGCCTTGCGAGGGGTGCGGAGCTCGCGGGAATAAGCATCCCGGGCGGAGAGCTCGCAACTCTCCCCGAGATCGTCGAAGGCTTCGACCTGGCGGGCTTAATTATCGGCATGGTGGAGACAGACAGGATAATCACCGGCGAGAGGGTGGAGCCGGGCGATGTTGTAATAGGTCTCGAGAGCTCCGGCATACACAGCAACGGCCTGACCCTTGCCAGGAAGGTAATTCTGGAGCACTACCGCATAGATGAGGAGATATTCCCGGGGAGAAAGGCGGGAGAGGAGCTTCTCGAACCCACGAAGATTTACGTGCGCGAGGTGCTGGAGTGCATCGCCAGAGCGGAGGTTCATGGTCTTGCGAACATCACCGGCGGCGGGCTCGCGAACCTCACAAGAATAACCCGGCACGGCTTTTATCTGGATGCTATGCCAGAGCCTCCGCGCATCTTCGGGCTGATTCAGGAGCTCGGTCGCGTGCCCGAGCGGGAGATGTACAGGACCTTCAACATGGGCGTGGGCTTCTGCATAGTAACAAGCGAGGAGGAGAGCGAAAAGGTGGTCGAGATATGCCGCCGGCACGGCACCAACGCGAGCGTAATTGGGCATGTGGTGGCTGGAGAAAACGTGGTCAAAATCAAAGGCAAGAGCTTTGCGCTGAGCTACTGACGGCGCGCTCTGTACAGGAAGCGTTTTCCGTCCCAGCGCCTCTCCACCAGGCCGAGCTGGTAGAGCTCCTCCAGCAGCCTGCGCGTCTTGCTCCTGTTGCTGAAGGTCGCACTTGAAAGAGTATCCAGGTCCATGTACGCGCTCCCAAGAAGCCTCAAAACAAAGGTGTGGTCCATGCTGAGCTTCATAGCCTCACCTCACATAAAGAAGTAGAGATGCCTTATGCTGTTCTCAGCTGCAGCATACCTGCCAGCGGGGGAAAAGGCTATCTTCGAGTAGATTTTTCCGTAGCCGCGCTTCAGCAGCACCTTCCCCGAGGCGTCGAAGTAGTATATGTTCCCGTCATAGCTCACCGCCGCGAAGTAGGAGTAGTCAGGAGCCGGGAAAACCTGTATAACCTCGGCTCCTGTTTTTATCTCCAGCGGCAGCTGTGGCGATGATGAGCTGAAGATGAGTATCCTGAAGTAGTTGGTTCCGGCTACCAGGTGTTCACCCTTCCCGTCCAGAGCCACATCCAGCACATCCACATCGAAGGTGTAGCCCTTCCACCTCCATATCAGACTCCCCTTCCGGGAATACATGGATATACTGCCGTCCTTCCCCCCGATGCCGATAAAGCTGCCATCTTCAGATAGGGCGAAGGTGGCTATGTCAACTTGAGTGTCCACCCTTCGCAGAAGGCTTCCGCTCCCAGCGTCAAGCAGGTATATCCGTCTGCCGCTTGAGTAGGCGAGTACCTCCCCATTGCCGCTGAGGACCAGCCTCTCCACGGGCTCAGCTGCACTGTGCTCCCAGAGGGTAGAGCCGTTGTAAAAGGCGTAAATGCGGCGCTCCCAGGAGGCAGTAGCCCCGTAGAGCACACCTTCATCCGACAGCACGAGATGCTTTGCTTCTGCCTGTGTTGGATAGAAGAAAAGACGCTCACCACGGAAGTTGAATAGGTAGAACCCATCCTCCGCAGCCACTGCAACCTGCTCGTCTGATGCCGCAAGCTCGCTGACTATCTCGCCCAGATTTACCTCCGCAACAAGTGCTGGTGAAGTGTTCTGAACAATTTCTTTGTAGCTGACAGGCTTTTTTTCCACGGGTGAGGCTTCTTCAGAAACTTCCTGCGGAGGTGCTTCTGTCTCTGTTCTCCGCACCTGCTCGGGAGCAGGGGTTTCTGCCACCTCAGGCTCTGCCTCAGACTGTTCCTCTTCCTTCCTGCCGGGTATCGCGGGGTCAAGCGGGCTGGGGTCGAGGGGGTCCCAGATACCATCGCCGTCGGTGTCCACCTTTGTGGGGTCTGTGCCAGCCCTCGCCTCCTGGGCATCGTCCCAGCCGTCGCCGTCAGTGTCGGGGATTTCCTCCTTGATGCAGCCGGAAAGGAGGAGCAGCACAAGGATGAGCAGAATCCTTTTCATCGTTTAGCATCTCGGGGGGAGGATATATAATTCTTCCTGCACCCACAGTACCTGAGATAAAATTCCGCCACCTTCTCGACAACCTGCTCAACGCTCAGCCCGGAGGTGTCAACGCTGCAGTCGTGCTCCGCATAGCGGGGGGCGCGCTCGCGCATCAGCTCCCTTATCCTCTTCAGAGGGTTCTCCACCCTGAGCAGAGGTCTGCTGGAATCTCCGCGGAGGCGCTCGTACACAACCTCCGGCTCCGCGTGCAGGTACACTATTATGCCCTTTTTCCTCAAGTTCAGGATGTTCTCCCTGTTGAGCACCACACCTCCGCCGGTGACAATGACGCAGCCCTCCAGCTCTGAAACCTCCTCCACCACGCGGCGCTCGAGTTCACGAAAGTACGCCTCGCCGTGCTTCTCGAAGATTTCAGCAATGCTCATCTTTGCCCTGCGCTCTATCTCGGCGTCGGTGTCAATGTAGCGCAGCTTAAGCTTCTCCGCGAGCCGCCTTCCAACGGTACTCTTGCCCGCGCCCATGAAGCCTGTAAGTACGAGGTTCTTCTTCATTGCCCTACGCGGGCAGAGTAACGAGCTCAACAAAGCTTTATATTAAGGCATGCTAAGTATTCGCATGGTTAAGATTGCGATTATCGGCGGCAGCGGCGAGTTCGGCAGGCTTTTTGCCAGGATTTTCGCCGAAGAGGGGCACGAGGTGCTAATCACGGGTAGAGACAGCGCCAAGGGGGAGCGCGTCGCGGAAGAGATAGGGGTGCGCTTTACGCGGGACAACGTCGCCGCCGCAAGCTGGGGAGATGTGGTGATAATAAGCGTTTACATAGACAACACCGTCGAGGTGATAAGGCAGGTGGCGCCGCACGTGCGCGAGGGCTCGCTGCTGATGGACGTGACCAGCGTCAAGGTGGAGCCCTGCAGGGCGATGCTTGAGCATGCGAGGCGAGGGGTTGAGCTGATAGGCACGCACCCCATGTTCGGGCCCCGCGTCAAGAGCCTCGAGGGACAGGTCTTTGTGCTCACCCCGCTCAGAGGCGAGAGGTGGAAGCGCTGGCTTTTAGGGTGGCTGGAGAAGCACAGGGCGAGGGTTATAGAGACCACACCGGAGGAGCACGACAGGATAATGAGCGTTGTGCAGTGCCTGACCCACTTCACCTACATAAGCGTCGCCTCAACCCTGCGCGAGCTGGGTGTGGACGTGAAATACTCGCGGCGCTTCGCCTCGCCGATCTACGAGCTCATGCTGGACCTGATTGCGCGCATAGTTGGGCAGAATCCGCACCTCTACGCGAGCATACAGATGCACAACCCCCTCGCAAAGAGGGTGCACGACGCCTTCATAGCGCAGGCTAAGAGGCTGCGCGATATTGTCGCAGCGCGAGACAAGCGCGCCTTCGTTGATGTTATGGCAAAGGCGGCGCGCCACATGGGCGATGTGGAGGCTGCGATGGGGAGAAGCGACAAAGCTATACACGCGCTGAGCGAGGAGCTGAAGAGGCTGAAGGAGAACCTTGGCAGGGAGGTGGCGCTGCGCCACATTTATTCCGGGGCGGTGCACATAGGGGTTGTCAAGCAGGTTACCCCCGAGAGGGTTACCCTCATCTCCGGCAGGAAGGAGGTCTCGCTCAAGATTGCCAACATTGAGCTCCTGAGCGAGGAGGAACTGCTGCGCCACAAGGCTGAGCGCCTGCCGAAGCAGAGGAGGGACTTCTCGGTGGTTCTCCCCGAGAGCGCTGACGAAAGGCTGATTGCCGGGCTTTTAAAAAGAGTGGTGCGCGGGGTGCTGAGCTGCGAGGTTATAGACATCTACCGCGGGGAGCAGATACCCCCCCGCATGAAGAGCGTCACCTTCCGCGTTGCTGGCGTTGACATAGACTTTACTCAGGTGGAGCGCCTCCTGCGCGGGATAGGGGGCACGCTAAGATGACCGCCTCAGCTTCTTCACGTAGTCCTCCACCATGCCAAACCCCACAAAAAGCAGAAGAAGGACAACTGCCACAGTCGCCAGGCCGTACTTCGCCGCGAGCTCCGTGAAGAGCACCTTCACCCATCCTATCTTAGGTATCCAGAATATCACCTTTCCCTTTAGATTCTGCTCGCTCACCGGCGGGGCGAGCATTACTCGCGGGTCCTGGTCGGGGTAGGGGTTGGTGCGGTTGTTGTCCCCCTTGGTTATGAAGTAGCGCTTTCCGTCTATCTCCTCGATGGCTACGACGCGGTGCACCACGGGTATGTGCTTGAAGGGGTTGTAGTAGACTATTATGTCCCCCACCTTAACCTCCTCTGGCGCTATACCCTTTATCACCACCAGGTCGCCCTTGCTGAAGGTCGGCTCCATGCTGCTGCTCACCACCGCCATAACCGGCTTCTCGGCGCCGAGCACAAGGCCGAGACCGAAGTTCAGGGCTACGGCGAGAATCAATCCTATCACTATGTACCTGAAGGTCTCCCTGAGCTCGCGCTTCAAATTCATCAATGCTCACATGAAAGGGTACTCTCTTGAAAAGTATTTAAAATTCAGAACAGCAGCAGCCACCGCCATAGGGGTATAAACCTGACCCTGCCACGCCTGCCGAACCAGGAGACTTCCCTCTCATCCTCATAGTCCCAGGTTATGACTTTCAGCTCGCTGCACCTGAGCAAATCCGCAGCCTTCAGAAGAGCCCTTATCTCCCTCTGCTCCACTTCATCAAAGGCACTTGCATATGTCACCTGGATAAGCTCCTTGACCTTTATGCCGTTTTTAACCACGAAGTCAACCTCATGCCCCTGAGCGTCTTTGAAGTAAAATATCTCCATCTCGGGTTTCCAGTAGCCCTTCCTCCTCAGCAGTTCAACCGCCACAAGATTCTCCATAAGCCTGCCCATGTTTTCCGAAAACCTTAACCCCAGAGCGGTGTGAAATCCCGTATCTACCGAGTAAACCTTCTTGGGAAATCCCTCTTTCTGAAATGGTTTGAAAGAAAACCTATCCAGGAATAAGAACAGATACGATTCCTTTAAATATTCAAGGTAGTTCTTCGCTGTGTGGTCGCTTCCAAGTCCAAAAAGCTTTTTCAGCCTGTTTGCAGAGACTTCTGTTGAGATATTGGAAAGCAAGGAGAAGGCAATCTCTTTAAACGTTCTTACATACTTTATTCTCTTTCTGAACACAACATCCTTCTCAATTATATGAGAGAACAGCTCTCTCAGGTAAATTTTTGGATTCTCCCCTTCAACAACAACCTCTGGAAAGCCGCCGGCGAGAATGTAATCGGAAAGTTCTTTCTTTATTACTGCTCTTTCCCTTTCTGTGGCTGCGCCAGAAATCGCTTTTGATTTCAGATACTCTCTGAAGCTGAAGGGGAAGAGGTCAATTTTCACATGCCTGCCCGTGAGATGTGTTGCGAGCTCTGTGCTCAGAAGCTTTGCATTTGAACCGGTGATGAAGATGTCAAAGCCCTCTCTATGCAATCTGTTCACAAAAATTTCCCATTTTTCAAGGTTCTGAATTTCATCAAAAAACAGCTTTTTCAGATTTCTCCCATGAATCTCAAGCAGAGCCAGAACTACTTCTTCGGGATTTACTTCCATCAGCCTTTCATCATCAAAGTTTGCATAGCCAAAATTCTCACCTTTGAGCGAGAGATACGTGAAGAATGACTTACCGCACCTTCTCACGCCTGTTATTACCTTTATGAGCTTTGTTTTTTCTGCAACTCTTCGTTCCCGCTCCACAATATGCGTGCTTTTTATTTTTTCCTCAAGGTACTCCCTCTGCTCTAATAGTATTTCCTTCATGTCCCAATTATTACTGCGAATATTTTATAAAATTTTCGCAGTGGCACTGCGGTCAGCCAGAAAAAAGCTGCTCAAGGGTGCACTCCTTTGCCGCCTTGTCGCTGCGAAGCCTCACAAAGCGGGGCATCCTCAGCCTTAAATCCCTGGTGACGGAGTCGTAGGCTATCTCGGCCACAAGCTCGGGCTTTACAAAGCTCGCCTCTCCGCCCTCGTAGCCCAGGAGCGCAAGCTCAGCAACGCGCAGCTTTTCCAGGCGCTCCCTCAGGCTGAGAAGCGTGGCTCTATCGAAGCCAGTCCCCACCTTGCCCACGTAGCGCAGCGCTTTGCCCTCGTAGAGTGCCAGCAGAAGCGCGCCGAAGCTCTCCCCGCGCGCTCCTTTGCCCGGGGTGAAGCCCGCGATTATGCAGTCCACGCTCCTTATGCGCTTTATCTTGAGCCAGCTTTCGCTCCGCTTTCCGGGCTCGTATTTGCTCGCCCTGTGCTTGGCCACTATTCCCTCGAACCCCAGCTCCAGCGCCGCTTTAAAGTACGCCTCCCCCTCCTCCTCCACGAAGTCCGCAATGGCAACGTGCCTCCCTTCGCGGAGCACCTCTGCGAGTATGCGCCTGCGCTCCATTAAGGGCCTCTCAAGCAGCCACTCTTTGTTGCGCCTTAAAATGTCGAAGACCACGTAGCTCGCCGGGAAGCGCCTGGAGAGGTAGGAGATGCGCTCCTGGGGCGCGTTTAACCTCTCTATCGCGAGCTGGAAGTCCGGCCTGCCTTCGTGGAGAACCACTATCTCGCCGTCCAGAATGGCGCTTTCTGAGACAAGCTCTTTCAGCTCCTCGAGCTCTGGAAAGGCGTTGAGCAGCTCCTTGTTGTACCTGCTCCTGATGCTCAGCTTTTTATCCACAAAGGCTATTGCGCGGATACCGTCCCACTTTGCCTCGAAAATCCAGTCCGGCGAGGAGAAGGGCTTCTCTGCGCGCTTTGCGAGCATGGGCCTTATGAACATCTCCTACTCCTGCTTTGCCTTTAGCTCCTCCACCGTCTTTCGCAGAGCCTCCATTAAGCTCTTAACCTCTTCCTTCTCCGCCTCCTCCACCACAACCACCTCGCCGGCAAGCTTCCTGTTTATCAGCTCCTGCAGCTTCTCCAGGTACTCGTCGCGGTAGCTGGAGAGGTCGAACTCACCAGAAAGCGCATCCACTATCGTCGCGGCAAGCTCCAGCTCCTCCTCGGGCGGCTCCTTCAGGCGCTGCAGCTCCTCCATATCGCGAGGGTCAACGACCTCATGGGGGTAGTGGAGCGTCGTTGCAATTAGCGCCCCCCTGTAGGGGTGCACCAGCACCGGGTACTCCTTCGAGCGCAGCGTAAGCCTGCCAGCTCCCGCCTTGCCGGTGCGCTGCAGCACGTGCAGCAGCAAAGCATAGGCCTCCTCGCTCTTGTCCGGCGTGAGGATGTAGGAGGTGTGGAAGTATATCGGGTCAACACTTGCAAGGTCCACGAACTTCTCCAGGGCTATCCTCCTGCTGGAGGCCGGCTTTATCGCCTCGAGTTCCTCTTCTTCGAAGACAACGAACTCGCCCTTGCGCACCTCGTAGCCCTTCACCACCTGCTCTAAGGGCACCTCCTCCCCGCACCTGCTGCACACGCGCTTGAATTTTATTGGAGAGTTATCCCTGGAGTGAAGCATGCGGAAGGAGAAGCTCTTCTCCCTTATCATGGGGTAGAGCTTCACGGGCACATTGACCAGGCCTACGGCAATGCTGCCGCTCCATATCGCCCGCTTCGGTGGCTTAGCCCTGAGCTCCATGGGCGATCAACCTCTGGGGCTTGAAGAACCCCTTCCAGGGGTCCTTTCTCTCAGCTACTGTATTAATATTGAACTCTGCGGGGGATAAACCTTTCTCCAGCTCCTCCCAGGCGAGGGGCGTTGAAACCGGTGCCCCCTCAAGGGGGCGCAGTGAGTAGGGCGCCGCCATGGTCTTTGCAACGGCGTTCTGGGCGTAGTCTATCTTCACCTTCTCCCTTCTTGCTATCCGCGCGAGCTCGTGCGCAAAGGCTCTGGTGTCTGAGAAGGAGTACTCCCTTGCGATGGGAATGAGCACGTGCAACCCGCGAATGCCGGAGGTTTTGACGTAGCAGCGCAGCCCCAGCTGGGAGAGCACGTCCTTCAGCTCGAGAGCCACCTCGCGCGCTTCACCAAAGCCGTTCTGCGGGTCTATGTCTATGAGCACGAGGTCAGGGCGCTCGAAGTCGTCCACCCGCGAGAGGGTGACGTTTATCTCTATGCTCGCGAGGTTGGCCAGCCACAGGAGGGTGTCAAGGTTATTGCAGACCACGTAGCGTATCTCCCGCTTCGCATGTCTTGAGTAGCGCCGGAAGGTGCGCACCCACTCAGGTGCATGAGGAGGAGCGTCCTTCTCGAAGAATCCTCCTTTTTCTATGCCATCCGGAAAGCGGTGCATCACCACCGCGCGGTCCTTTAAGTAGGGGAGCATCTTCGGCGCCACCTTTATGTAGTACTCGATTACCCGCGCCTTTGTTATGCCCGGGAAGAGCTCCTTGCTCAGGTTGGTGAATTTAACCCTGGTGAGCTCCAACCTCTATCCCCCGCTCTGCGAGGAAGTCCCTCGCCGCCCTGAGCACGCGCTTCGCGTTCGCATAGGTAACCCTTGCGTGCGCCTCCTCGAAGGGCAGCCACGCGTAGTCCACGTGCTCATAGCTCAGCCTCACCTCGCTGCTCTTCGCCTCGGCAAGGTAGAAGACAACCTCCTTGTGCACCAGCTCCTTGCCCAGGCGGTAGAAGTACTCTATCCTCTCCCTGAAGCCCGGGACTATCTCCAGCTCGCCTATGCCGGTCTCCTCCTCAGCCTCCCGCAGGAGGGTTTCAACCTCGCTTTCTCCTGGCTCAATGTGCCCCTTCACAAAGTCCCAGTGCCCGGCGCCGTACTTGAGCAGCAGGTATTTTACCTTTCCATTCCTCCTGAATATCACCGCACCCGCGCTCCTCTCGCGTTTCATTCTCCTCCCTCCTTCGCCCTGAAGAAGAGCCACGCCTTCTCGCCGCCCTTTTTGAAGCGCAGCAGCACGTAGCGCCCGCGGAGCTTCTCGCCCTTGAGGTGGAGGACCATCTTCTCCTCCTTCAGGCTCTCAATCTCGTAGGTTCCGCGGTCCCAGATTCTCACCTCCCCCGCGCCGTAGAGCCCCTCGGGAATAACGCCCTCGAAGTCTGCGTACTCCAGAGGGTGGTCCTCCGTCTGAATCGCCAGCCTGCGCACCCCTCTCTCGGTGGGCGGCGGCTTTGGAATCGCCCAGCTTTTGAGCACGCCCTGCATGGCTAAGCGCAGGTCGTAGTGAAGGCGCCTCGCATGGTGCTCCTGCACAACGAAGATGTTCTCGTGCTTTGCCCGCGCCTCCGGCTCGGGTTCAGGGGTCTTTGAGAAGTCGCGCTTCTTAGCATAATCCTCGAGGCTCATTGTTAGAATTATGATGCGCCGTGGATTTAAGGTTAGCCTTTAAATAAGCCTTTGCCCAGTATTAATTGGTGATAAGATGGCGAGGATACTCCAGCGAACCCCTGCGGTCTGCGCCTCGATAATAGAGCACTCTGTGGACGAGTTTTTAAACACGGTGCGCCTCGCGAGGGGGGCTGACATGGTTGAGCTGCGTGCCGACGGGCTGAAGTTTGAGGAGCGCAACTACGGGGCGGAGGTTAAGCGCCTGCTGAGAAACGCCCGCCTGCAGACGGAGCTGCCCATAATTCTTACGGTGAGGAGCGAGAGGGAGGGAGGTGTGTTTCCGGGCAGTGAGAGGGAGATGGCCGACTGCCTGAAGGCGAGCCTGAAGCTGGCAGACGCCATAGACGTGGAGCTGCGCATGAACCCCGAGCTCAGGGATGAGATAATCCAGCTCGCAAGGAGCAGCAACGTCGACGTTATAGTCTCCTGCCACGACTTCAGCGCCACGCCGAGCTTGGAGGCGATGCGCGGGATACTTGAGGAGGAGGTGGACGCGGGAGCGAGCATAGCGAAGCTCGCGGTTACAGCACGCTCAAGGCGGGATGTGGTCAGCCTGCTGAGGGTTACCCAGGAGATGAGCGAGCGCCTGGATGTGCCGATAGTTACCATAGCTCTGGGAGAGCTCGGAAGGGTTACCAGGATAGCTGCCCCCATGCTGGGCTCGGCGATAACCTACGGCTATGTTACGCGCGAGACGGCGCCCGGGCAGCTCAGCGTTGAGGAGCTTAAGCAGATGCTCTCCGCACTGGGTGCGTGGAATGGTTGACGCGAGAACAAAGGTGTTCGCGGTAATAGGCTCGCCGGTGGAGCACAGCCTCTCGCCACAGATGCACAACGCCAGCTTTGCAGAGCTCGGGCTCAACTGCATCTACGTGGCGCACCGCGTTGAGGCGCATGAACTGAGAGATGCGGTCGCGGGCTTTAAGGCTCTCAAGTACGGCGGGGTTAATGTCACGCTGCCCCACAAGCAGGCGGTGCTCAGCTACGTAAGCGAGCTGAGCGATGAGGCCCGTGCAATAGGCGCCGTTAACACGCTGGAGTTCAGGAAGGGCAGGGTTGTGGGCCACAACACCGACGGCGTGGGCGCGCTTAACGCGCTGCGCGAGGCTGGCGTTGAGGTGGACAAAAAGAGGGTGCTTATAATCGGCGCCGGCGGCGCGGCGCGCGCCATAGCGATTACCCTCGCAATGCGCTGCGATGTTGCCGGAATAACCCTGCTGGGCAGAACGAAGGAGAAGCTTATCGCACTCGCAAGAGATGTGGAGCGCGCGGGTGCAGGGGTTACCACCGCCCTCCTCGGCGATGACCTGCGGAGCGTGGTGGAGGAAAGCGACATAGTTATCCACGCCACGCCCGTGGGGATGCACCCGCGCACAGAGGAGACGCTGCTCAGGGCGGAGCACCTTGCCTCGAAGCCGGTGGTTATGGACATCGTTTATACTCCGAGGGAGACGCTGCTCCTGAGGGAGGCGAAAAAAGCGGGATGCAAAACCATAGACGGCGTTGGCATGCTGGTGCACCAGGGTGCGGAGGCTGAGAGAATCTGGCTCGGCGTGGAGCCGGGCGTAGAGGCGATGCGCAGGGCCGTGCTCGAGGCGCTGGAAGATGGCTGAGAAGAGCTGTCCACGGGAGGCCATCTCCTGCTTCCTGTATTTCATAAAGGAAAAGGACCAGGAAATAGGAAGGCTGTGGAAGAGGGCAACCGGGCTGCTTAAGGAGGGAGAGGAGCTCAGGGTGCTGGAAGAGTACAATCAGCTAACCCTGGCAAGGAGATTCAGCTCGCCACAGGCGGAGCTCAGCCTCTACCTGCGGGGGGACGTGGTGATACTTCAGCTGCTTCTGCTCTCCCCCGAGGACGACCCGGGAATGCCGAAGCGCCTCAGAGAGGCCGCCTCAGCCGAGGTTTCACTTTTCCTGGGGGAGACCCTTCTTTTCATTTCTGAAGACCGGGAGAAAATAGCAAGGTTATACGGAGATATTAGCTGGAGGAAAAGTGAGCTTCGCCAGGGAGACCTGTATCTCCTGGAGGAGAGTGGAGAGAGGCAGAGCTATCTTCTCCTCTCTTCTGTACCCCGACGGGATTTTTTCATCAGATTCGCCTACATCGACCTCCTGGGGAGGAAACTCTCCAGGGAAGCGGAGTTCTTTCTGGAGCAGCTCGCGGTCACCAGGCAGAGAAGGAAGGAGCTCGAAAGCGACGCCTCAAAAATGCTTGCAGAAAGCTGCTGCACAATGGAGGAGTTCGAGAGAGTTATAGACAAGCTGAGCTCAGTATACATAGAGCTGGCCCAGTATCTGGAGTGGATAAGCTCCAAAGTTTCTGTGCTCAGGGAGGACATTCATCAATTTGAAAAGGAGGTTAAGGGTCTGCTCGCAGGGAAGGACGAAATATTCTCTGAGAATATGAAAAGCTACAACTATGCACTTGACACGCTTATGTACGGGAGGGAGAACTTCATCCTGGCTCAGGAGAAGGTTAAGAACGCCATGGACGTGGTGAGGATGAAGATAGCCATAGAGCGGGGCAGGGAGACCATAGAACTGCAGCACGAGAGCATCTCCCTTCAGGTGGCGGCGGGCTTCATAGAGTTCATAGTGGTCTTCTACTACACACTAAACTCCTGGAAAATCCTGGCTGGTGAGGCCTTTGCCTCCCTCTCCCCCGGTGTCATACTTCTGACACTCAGCGCCTTCTCCTCCTCCGTGGTGCTTTTCACCCATGCTGTCGCCACGGCAAGAAGGGAAAACAGGAAGATAACCCGCGAGATGATAGCCTCAGTGTTGCTCATTCTTCTATTTGTACTGGTGATGTTCCTCCTGAGTGTTAAAAGCCCCTGAGCAGCTTCAGAGTCTTCAGCCTCTCCTTCAGGAGCTGCTCATGCCTCTCCTCATCTCTGACAAGCTGCTCAAAGAACACCTTCGTCTCAGGGTCTCTCGCCTCCTGCGCTGCCCTGCGGTAGCGTTCTTGAGACCCTTTTTCGCTTTCTATCGCCTCTTCAATCATCTTTATGAGCTCGTCCACACCAATCACCAGCGTTTTCACAGAGCATGATAACGTGTTGAAGATTTTTATTTTTAACATATCTCAGCATTTTTCTGAAATGGCTTTTACAGATTTAAATCTGTGCCAGAAGCCTGAGAGTCTGCAGAACCCGTTACACGGAGCAAGCTCCCGCATCCCCGTGGCCCGCGATAGGTGTCGTTTGCCAGAATCGGTGCAATTGCATACTGGAAAAGGCAGGGACGAGAGCTTGAGAGACAACTCGGGTGAGAGCGCGAAGAGAAAACAATTCTGGGATAGCACAGGCTATTCAATGTGGCGCTTCAGCCAGGAGAGCAGCGCCTGTTTCGGCATGGCTCCAACCGTTCTATCAGCAACCCTGCCTTGCTTGAATAGCACCAGGGTGGGCACGCTGAGCGCCTGGTACCGCATCGCAGCTTGGGGGTTCTGGTCAACGTTTAACTTCGCAAAGACCACCCTGCCCCTAAGCTCGGCTGCAAGCTCATCTATTACCGGTGCGAGCATTCTGCACGGCTGGCACCAGTCCGCATAAAAATCCACGAGCACAAGCGGGTACCTCTGCACAACCTCACCCAGTGCCTTCTCATCCACATGCAGCGGCGAAGACGGATACTCAGCCTCCTGCCCTGTAACACGGTGGAGCAACTTCTCCAGCTTCCTCCTCTTTATGGCCTCGAGTTCATCGTTCATCTGCACCACCATTGTGTGCGCCGATAGTTATTTATTTTCTGCAGAACAAACTATCACATAGTCTATATGTTGTGTAACATGTTCAACAAATTTGAACATAAACGGTTTGAGCAGAAAGTGGGCGGTAGGAATGTTTGAGGCCCGGAGTCTGATATGCTCAGGTGAGCCGAGGGTTGATGCGGTGATGCAGTGTCTCCTGGGTCTGCGCCCCCTGGAGGTAGAGCTGTACTTTGAGCTGCTAAGAGCACCGGGTACGCCGGCGGAACTTAGTGAGCGCATAGGGAGGAGCCGCAGCCTGGTGCAGCGTGCACTTCAGAACCTTGTGGGCTATGGCCTGGCCTACAGACGGGTTGTCACCAGGGATAGAGGCAGAGCATACATGTACGAGGCAGTGCCCAAGGAGGAAGTAAAAAAATTGCTGCGTGGCGCCGTCAGACAGTGGACCAGGGCTGTTGAAGAGGCAATCTCAAAATGGTAAAAAAGTGGAAGTGCCCCCGGCTCAGTGGCCCTCGGGCATCTCCTTGTCCTTTGCGCTGGGGTGCACCACCTCCTCGCTTTCAATCGCAATTGCCACTTTCAGGAGCAGGGTGTACACCAGAAAACCGAGCGCCCACACGGCGAGGGTTATCATTATCTCCATCAGTGTGGGATAGTACTCCCATATCTCGCCGATGGGCGTGGGTATGAAGCCGGGGATTACGAGGCCCATGCCCTTCTCTATCCAGATGCCAACGAAGGCAAAGACGCAGGCGATGTTCAGTGTGGTAAAGTTTTTCCTGGTCTTGGGGAAGAGCAGAAGAAGTGCAGCTATTATCTCCATGGTAATCGCTGTCCACATGTACGGCTGGAGCTTTGCATATGTTACACCGTTGTGCTCAAGTCCGAAGAACAGGTACTTGAGGGGTGCCAGGTGGGAGGTGGCTGCATAGGCAACAGTGTATATTTCAGAGCCCAGGAAGAACAGGTTTACCAGCATGGATATAAGGGCGATGTGTGCGAGGGTGAAAAGGGCTCTGTCGGTCACCACCAGCTTGCAGCCCGGCTGTCCAACACAGGTATAGCGGCGCACTATCTGCAGTATTATTATCATAAGCGCAGGTCCCGCGGTAAAGGCGCTGGCCAGGAATCTGGGCGCCATAATGGCGGTGTTCCAGAATGGCCTCGCAGCAAGACCGCCGTACAGGAAGGCTGTAACCGTGTGGATGCTTATTGCCCAGGGGATTGATATCAGGATGAAGATGTATATCCACCTGCGGGGCTTCTCCCTGAGATACGCCTTGTAGAGCAGGTAGCCGGGTATGAGCAGGTTGAGGAACAGATATCCGTTGAGCACTATTACGTCCCAGGTAAGCATGCTCTGCGGCCAGTTTGGAGTTCCGGTGATGGGGAGCAGGTGGAACATCCTGTCAATCCTGCCCAGGTCCACAAGAACGAAGGTGAGCACCATTACCAGAGCTCCCACCGCCATCAGCTCGCCGAAGATGGTTATGTGCTTGAACTCCTTGTAGTTGTAGAGGTAGGCCGGGAGCACTATCATGACCGCCGCGGCGGCAACGCCCACAAGGAAGGTGAAGTTGGCGATGTAGCTGCCCCAGCTCACCTGGTCGCGGATGTCTGTGATTATGAGACCGTACTTGAGCTGGTAGTAATAGGATATGGCCCCGAAGATCACCATGAGCAGAAGACTGGCCAGCCAGGCGTAGTACTTCCTGCTTCCGGTGAGGGAGACTTTTATCGAAGTTATCAAAAAGTCTATAAGCTTGCCCATTTTTATCACCTCAATCTATGAAGTAGAAGAACTTCGGATGCGTTCCCAGCTCCTCCTTCAGCCGGAAGACGCGCTTTTTCTCCAGCACCTTGCGGACATCGCTCTCCGGGTCCAGCAGGTTGCCGAACTTCCTCGCCCCGACCGGGCAGATCTCCACGCATGCAGGATAGCGACCCTCTCTGGTACGCTGGATGCAGAAGGTACACTTCTCCACGACGCCGCGCATCCTTATACGGTTGCCCAGGTAGTGCATCCTGGGGTTTATCTCCTCCGGCGGGATGTACGGGTCACTCCAGTTGAACCTCCTTGCCCAGTAGGGACATGCGGCGATGCAGAACCTGCAGCCGATGCACCAGTTGTAGTCCACCACTATTATGCCATCCGGCTCCTTCCAGGTCGCCTTGGTGGGACATACCTTCACACATGGTGGACGCTCGCACTGCTGGCACTGGATTGGCATATAGAACTTGTCCTTCTCGGGCACCTGCTCAGGATAGTAGTAGTGCTCGCTCTCCTCCAGGTTGATCCCTGCCAGCACTTCGCCAAACTTCGTCCGGAAGTCCCTGGCCTTACCGCCCGGGTGAATCTCATATTTTTCAAACTCGAGCACCCTTATCCACTGAATCTCACCCCTCCAGGGCTCCTTGGGATTCGCCCGCGACTGGTTGTTCTCCCGCACGCACGCATAGACGCAGCGCCTGCAGCCGATGCACTTCTGGATGTTCAGGGCATAGCCCCAAACCACCCCCTCCTTTGGAGGTGTTGTCTTAATCGTGGCGTCTATCCCGTACTTCTCCTTGTATTCCTTCTTAAGCCGCTCTATGACACGCTGTTTCTCCTCCTCGCTCATCTCCTTGTAGTGGCTCTGGAGGAGCTCCTCCACTGTAACGTCGATTACAGGGATCCGCACATTTGCAAAGGGAATAACGGCCGCGGCCGCACCCGTGGCCGTCTTCTTCAGAAACTCCCTTCTGCTCCTGTCAACCATATCTCTACCTCCACGCAGCATACAGGGCGAGTAGAACGCTGAGGGCGAGCACTAAAAAGGCGTAGATGGGATAGTTGGGTATCTCATTCCACGGCTCCGGTGGCTTTTCCGGAGGCTTCTCCGGTGTTATGGGCTTAAAGCTCGGGTCATGGGGGTTATGACAGTCGGTGCACACCACATCCGGCGTTGGATTTGAAATGTTTCCAACCCATCTTCCATGGATGCGGTCTTTCCAGTCCTCATAGATCGGCCCGTGGCACTGACCGCAGAGGAGGGGTGAGGACTCGAAGGGTATCTCTGTGCCGTTGAATAACCGCAGGGTATCGCGGTTCACGGGATTGTGGCAGGTGAGACACCAGAACCTTCCGTCTCCGTGCTTCAGCTCAAATCTGTGGTTGGGCGTTGTCGGAGCACCGCTTAGCTCCCTGGGCACCGGATTTGGTGCAAACTGGGCGTGGCACACGTTGCACCTGCCTCCGGGCTCCGCCTCACCCGCCGGGAGTTCTCCGTATCCCTCCAGAGTTCCGTATTTTTTGTAGTACTCGCCCGCAGGACCCAGCTCTGGAGGACCACCGGGATGACAAACAGTGCAGCTCTCTCCGGTTTTTTCTGCAAACTCGGGCTTCGCATTCACCGCACCAGGGGCGCTCAAAAGGATAAAAAGAATCACCAGACCAGTAGCAACACGTATTTCCATCATCCTCTCATTCTCCTGCAGAATTTTACTACCATCACCCGGGGTGTGCCAGCCACCTGACTAATTTATTAAATTTATATTTAAAAGTTTTGTTTGGCACACCCTGTAACTTCATTCACGATTCCACCGGACCCCTGCACAGGTCTTTCTCCTGTCGCCTGCCTCCCGGGCTGCTTTGCCACTGTTTGGACGGTGGGAGTTGTTCTATGCAGTGACATGCCTGCGGTGACAAACCCCTTCTGCACCGCTTAAAGTATTTCAAAATGCGCCCGGAAAAATCTTTCTGATGTCACAAAATAGTAAGCGTCCCTTTGCAGCTTTCCACAATGCAGGGGCGAGCGCATCCCTCCGGATGAGGAGTTAAACTTTTATTTTCAATGTGAATGCTCTGTCGAAATGGCTGTGAAGCTGAGCGACTTTGACTATCACCTGCCCAGAGAACTCATAGCCCAGAAACCTCTCCCGAGAAGAGACGCCTCCAGGTTGATGGTGCTCAGGGGCAGCGCAATAGAACACCGCATATTCAGGGAGATTGTGGAGTATCTGGGGAAGGGTGACGTGCTGGTCTTCAACAACTCCCGGGTTATACCAGCACGGCTCAGGGGGAAGAAGCCAACCGGAGGTGCGGTGGAACTTCTTCTGGTCAGAGAGCTCAAAGAAAACCTGTGGGAATGCATGTTCAGGGGAAGGCTCGTGGAGGGCACCCGGGTACACTTTGCGCATGGACTCTCGGCTGAGGTTGAGCAGAAGCGTGAGGGCACTGCTGTGATGCGCTTCTATGGAGGAGATATCAAAAGGGAGATGTGGAAAATAGGAGAGGTTCCCGCCCCTCCCTATATAAAAAGAAGGGTAAGCAGCGATGAGTATCAGACGGTATATGCGAGTGTAAACGGCAGTGTGGCAGCACCCACCGCCGGCTTCCACTTTACGGTGGAGCTTCTGGACAAGCTGCGCTCAATGGGTGTGGAGTTTGCCTTCATAACACTGCACGTTGGTCCGGGAACCTTCCTGCCGGTCAGACATGAGGATGTGGAGAAGCACAGGATGCATGAGGAGCAGTTCAGCATACACCCCGCGGAGGCGGATATAATAAACAGTGCACTTGAAGAGGGGCGGAGAATCTTCGCTGTGGGTACCACCACAGTGCGCGCCCTGGAGAGTGCCTTTCATGGCGGCAGGATTAAGCCAGGCGTTGCCACCACCTCCCTTTTCATATACCCCGGGTATGAGTTCAGGGTGCCCTACGCGGGTCTCATAACAAACTTCCACCTCCCCCGCTCCACCCTTATACTGCTCGTGAGCGCCTTTGCCGGAAAAGAGAGGATTCTCAGGGCCTACCGGGAGGCGGTCAGGCTGAGGTACCGCTTCTACAGCTTTGGAGATGCGATGCTCATATTGAGGCAGTGACGCATTCTGCACGCGGGCTGTTCTCAACTCCTGTCACGCACAAGCCTGCACAGCGCCTCGATGAAGTCCGGTGAGGTGCCCAGCGCCTCTACTCTGCGGAAGTGCTCTATTCCCAGCTTCCTGGCAAGCCGGGCATAGACGAAGTCAATTTCATAGAGTGTCTCTATGTGGTCTGAAACAAAACTGACGGGCACCACCAGAACACTCTTTCTGCCCCGCTTCGCCAGAGTGTGAAGCACCTGCTCAACATCCGGCGATAGCCACCTTCCAAGACGGAAGCCGCTCTGATATGCCAGGCGGTAGCTCTCAATTCCCGCTCTTTCCGCCACACCCTCACAGGTGGCACGCACCTGCTCTTCGTACCCATCCCGCCTTGCCATTTCCAGCGGCAGGGAGTGGGCTGAGAACAGCACCTCCACCTCCTCCCGGGGAGGAAATCCTTCAAGCGCCTGCTTCACCTTCTCTGAGAGTGCATCAAGGTATGGGGGAAAATCACCCCACCTTTCTACACGCCTCACCTCAAGCTCCTCATCAACCATCCGGAGTGCGCGCTCGAGCTCTGCGAAGCACGTGCCGGAGGTGGCGCCTGCATAGTGGGGATATAGGCTCAGAGCAACCAGCTTGCGGGCGCCGGCATTGATGGCACTCCTCAGAGCCGCTGCGATGTCCGGCTCAACGTACCGGAAGCCCACAAAAACTCTGTATCCGGTACCGAGTCTCCTCTCCAGCGCCTTCGCCTGGGCACGTGTTGTCCTGGGCAGAGGAGAGCACCCCCCTATCAGGGCATACCGCTTCTTCACCACAGGTGAGCGAAGCGCTGCAAGCAGAAAGGCAACCGGCTTCTGAATCGGTGCCGGCAGGGGCAGCACATGGGGATCAGAGAGCATGCGGTACAGAAAAGGCCTAATCTGCGAGAACGACTCCGGGCCGCCCATATAGAGGAGCAGCACCGCCTTCTCAGCCATGGTTTAAATTCTCAAGGAGCCTATAAAAAGCTATGGAAGTGGGGTGAGTATGTACCCGCTCTTCAGGTCTCCAACCACCGCACAGTCACCTCGGTGCCAGCAGTAGCTTGCTGTGTAGGCACAGATGATGGCATCCAGCAGGTCCTCATAGCGCTTCAGAGCATAGCCCCGGAGCCTTTCAACCTCCACGTCAAGTATCTCTTCAGGCACCCGAAGCGGGGGGTCGCCCCCGGCAAGGGAGTGCAGAAGCCTCTGGTATCTTCGAAACTCGGTATGGCGCAGACTGCGGCATCTGCCAGCCCGCTGCTTGTACTTCAGGGTCCTATCCAGCCTGAATATCACCACCATGGCGGAGTGGGGGAACACCTCCGCGAAGACTCTACCCCGGCTGGGTGCCTTTAATGCAGGGTTGTGCTCAAATCCCGCCTTCATCAGCCGCTCTCCCAGCCTCTGTCCGCGCACACCTCCATAGCGCTCCAGCAGGGTCCGGTTCACCGGATATACCCCTGCTTCATGGCGTCTGAAAAGACTGGAAACCAGACGGTCGCACTCTCTGCTCCCCCGAATGTTGGGAACAGTAATGGGAGCGTCTATAGCAACAAAGGCGGGAGCACTGCCAGCCCTGGCAAGAATAAAAGAGACTATCTCTTCCAAGCTGTGCAGGGCGGATTTCCAGGCAACCAGCTCGTCCCCGTGCGCCACCGCCACTGCACTTGTGTTGCGGCGTGACCAGGCAAGGTCAACGCCCACGAAGTACATAGCTATATTATAGGCAAAGACAATTATTAAACCAATGTCCAGAACAGTGGAGGCGAGGCTTGCAGAGCTTGAAAAGTTTCCGGATGAGGCGGAGTTCTACAGGCTCGTGGCAGAGGTAAAGCGCAGTAGAAGTCTTATTGAGAGGTACGCTGAGCGAATTGGGAGGATAGACGCCAGGATATTCACGGAGAGGACCGGACTCAGGGTGAGCGTGGGCACAGGCACGGCAGCCATGCTTCTGCTGGGCATTGCGGCGCTTCTTCTGCTTGTACTCGCTCCCTCTATGGGGGCAGGCCTCCACGGACTGCTTGTGATATCAGCCACCTTCATGCTCATGACAGCACTGCATCCCATCGCCCATCTCCTTGCAGGCAGGGCACTGGGAATGCGCTTCCTCTTCTATTTTCTGAATGGACCAGCGAGGGTGGAACCAACCCTAAAGGTGGACTATACCAGCTATCTGCGTTCCTCCCCCGGGGCAAGAGCCGCAATGCACCTCTCAGGGATAATAGCAAGTGTTCTCGCAACCCTCATCGGCTTCCTTGCCGCATACCTGAGCGGTGCACCCGCCTTTGCCAAAAATCTACTGCTCCTGCTGCTTATTCTAAACACGCTCTTTGAGTTCTCCCCGCCTCTGCTGGTTAAACTCGGCTTCAGGGGTTTCAGAAAGTCGGACGCCTACCGCTTTTTCAGGGAGCTGAAGCTGAGGGAAGAGGCATGATGCCCATAAGGGATGAGAACCCCTCACAGAGCACACCCTATGTAACCCATGCCCTGATTCTCGCCAATGTGCTGGTGTTCGGTTACGAGGTCTGGCTGGCACTGCAGGGCAGGCTTGAAGAATTCATATACACCTATGGAATGGTCCCAGCACGGGTGGTACAGGGAGAGGCGCTTCACACCCTTCTCACAGGCATGTTCCTGCACGGCGGCGTGCTTCACCTGTTGGGCAACATGCTCTATCTCTACATCTTCGGGGACAACGTGGAAGATGCCATGGGACATCGCAGATACCTGCTCTTCTACATCCTCTGCGGGCTTTCGGCAAGTGCGCTTCAGATTGCCATAAATCCGGCCTCGGAGGTGCCCAACGTGGGCGCAAGCGGAGCCATTGCGGGCGTGCTCGGTGCATACTTCGTCACCTATCCCTTTGCCAGGGTGCACACCCTGATATTCCTGGGCTACTTTGTCCGCTGGGTGAGCCTTCCCGCAGTTGTTCTCCTCGGATTCTGGTTTGTGTTCCAGCTCCTTGCCGGCACCGCCACCCTGGAGGCGATGAGGCTTGGGTATGGCGGTGTTGCATACTTTGCCCATGTGGGCGGCTTCGTTGCGGGCATGCTGCTGGCAGGAATTTTCAGAAAAACACAGCCTATGCGTCGTTCAGGAGGCACTCTATGGTTTTAAAAAGGATTGCCCTTTCGACGGGTTTTGGAATAACCGCATCCGCACCTGCGGCGAGGCTCTTCTCCCTGTATTCAGGTTCATACAGCACTGTAAGCACAATCACAGGAACACGGCAGCCCCTTTCCCTGATTCTCCTCAGCGTCTCCCAGCCATCCATGCCAGGCATCATTATGTCCAGCAGAATCACATCCGGCAGGGTCTCCTCGAGCAGTGAAAGCGCTTCCATCCCGCTTCCGGCGAGAAGAACATCGTATCCCCTCTTTTTAAGCAGCGTCTTCAGCATCTCGAGGAATCCTGGATCGTCGTCAACACACAGTACCCTGAGCACCACGGTCCCCCGGAATAAGCTGGCACGGACTGCATAAATACTTTGCTTTTCAGAAACTGAAAAAGTCATGCCAGCAGAGTAAAGCCCAGAGCGAAGGTATCTCCAAGACCCGCGGTTGCCACCGGCTCCTCCACGTAGAGGGCGGGTACAACCACCAGGGTTCTGTCAAAGCTGTGCTTCATCAGCTCCCTTCTGGCCTCTATCCCTGCACGGCAGGGCTTCGGCGGCGAGAAGCGCTCCAGCTGGGTCATATCCGGCAACCTGCCTTTACTGGCCCTGTAGGCTGCCAGGAGAGAACCAAACTGCAGCGCCGCCTTGACCTGCTTTGGGTAGTCGTCGCTCAGGCACAGGGCGTAGCTGGAGCAGTGCACCACTACCCGGGGAGCACAGCTGCACACCTCCTCCAGCGCAGAGGTGAGCTCCTCTTCACCTGTTAGCTGCCGGAGTTCGGAGATGTCCATGCCCACGCTGTCAACGGCTGGAAATATCCTGCGCCTCACTTCTCTCAGCACGCGCTCACTTCTGTACTGGGCGAGCTCAAGATGAAGGAACAGTTCCGGGCTCAGCTCCTTCCACTCCCTGAGCAGCTCCTCAGCCTTTCTCACCCTGGACACCATGTCCCCCCTGAGGAGGTGGAAGCCGGATATCATACCCTTTGTTATGCCTCCAACCTCGCGCCTGAGCAGTTCTGTGAAAACCTGGTCTATCTCCAGCACCTCCCCTTCAGGGTCCCAGGAGGCTATGAAGCGGGTGCTCTCCGGTACAGGTGTGCCAAAGTGCAAATCTCCCTTTTTCAGCTCAATTACAAAGTGTACTGCAGGTGTGCACTCCTCCCTCAGCTTCCTGAGCGGGACAAATTCCCTGTCCCCGGCCACCATAACCGGCCCCTTCAGCAGCTCACCAAAAATCCGGCACCTCCTTGCCAGGTGCAGGTAGCTGGTCACCCCCAAAGAGGAGCTGGCAAGTGCTGCCTGACCGCACTGTCCGCCCACTGCAAGGGTATCGTAGCCCAGGTTCTCGAGCAGAAAATTCAGGGTATCCCTGCTTACATACACCTCCCGCTGCTCGCCCGTGGCGGCGCACTCTCTGAGGGACCTCAGCTCCCCGGGTAGAGAGAGCGAATCCAGCTCTCCTTCCCCAGCATACTTCACGGCGTCGATGTTGACATTGAAGGCGAGCAGAATTCTGCCGGGCATGTATGCTCTGGCCTGCTTGAGTCCACAGCTGTAGTACAGCTTACCACCTCACAAAGCCCAGCTCCTTGCCGTCTTCGCGCAGAAGCATTCTGCTGAACTGCAGCACCGCCACCTTGCCCCTAACGGGGGTGAGCATCCTCACCTCTCCGGCATTGAAGCCCTTGATAATACCAAGACCGAGCGTCTCACCCTCCGGGTCTGCAAGTCCCACAAGCAGATGGGGTTTCATTAAATCACGCATTCCCTCATCACCCCTCTCAGAACCCGCCCGCTGAAATCTCAGCTCCTCAACTTTCAACCTCCGCATTCTGGAAGAGGCAAAGTACCTGCGGAAGGCCTCCCTGCGAAGAGCACGCCGCTCATCAAAGCTTTTTGGCTCTGCCATCTCCGATACCGGAAGACGCGCACACTGCATGTGGGAATAGGCCTCAAGCAGGGGCTCAAGCTCCGCCTCCCGCTGCAGTGCAACTATAAGCTCAGGGCTGAGCAATTCTATCTTAAACCCCTTCAGGGCAAAGCCCGCATTTCTGACAAAGCCGGTGGTGTTCACAACCACAACCTGTCCCTCCGCCTTCTCGGCCATTAGCTTCGTGCCCACCAGCAGCGGAAGCAGATGTCCGCGCGGTGATGTTGAGCCCACAAAATACATTGCCCTCGGCACAGCAAGGCGCAGTTCATACAGGTATCTGAACTCCCCCAGTGTGACTGTGGCCGGAGGGCCCAGGTCCTTCTGCCCTATGTCGGCATCTACAAGAGAGCAGCTGATACCGGAGTTCAGCAGTACTCTGAGGAGGTGGCGGATAAAAGTGCTTTTGCCCGTGTCGGTTTCACCGATAACAAGCACCAGGTGAGGCCTATCTCTGCAAATCTGCCTGGCAGCTTCGTCCCATTCCCGGGGCAGGTGGATATCCATAAATCCATTCCGTACAGGCTGGTAAAAAATTTAATCCGTAAAACAAAAAAGAATAGAGGGGCCCTTAGAAGACGGGCTTCACCTTGTACATTGTTATACCTGCTTTGCGCAGGAGTTTCATCGCCTTCACGCCGTCAGGCGGGAAGACGTGAATCGTCGCGTGGAAGGGCGGAACTGTCATTACCGTCTTGTACTTTATTGGTATCTTGTTCTTCTGGAGAATCTCATAGGCACGGTGATAGTCGCCGTTCATGTAGTCAACACGGATAGGTATGCTCACGTCTGTGCCACCTGGCACGTCGTCAACTATCAATCCCTGCCTCTCCTTCTCCTCCCACTCGCGGATGTCGTCGTCGGTAAGCTCCTCCTCGAACTTTCCGGGGAATTTCCTGGAACTCAGCCAGGGTGCCTCAAGTGGATTTATTCCCATACCTCTCACCTCACATAATAGCCTTCTGTTATATATCCAGCAGCATATGTGCCGCCGGAGCATAATATGAAACTTCTGCTATATAAATGTTTTTGTTTATCTGCCACAGAAACAGATATATACCGGTCCCTGATATAATATCCTACTGTTATGGCAGGTGTGGGAATACTGACGGAAAGGCAGGCACAGGTGCTGCGCTACGCTGCGATGGGCTATACACAGGAGGAGATTTCAAAGGCTCTGGGGATATCCCAGCCACGTGTCTCCAGGGCGCTGAAAACAGCTCAGGAGAAGATAGCCCTCGCCAGAAAAACTCTGGAGTTTTATGAAGAGCTGAGGTATATAAGGGAGCTGAGAGAGCGCGGATTCCGGGGCGATGCGGTACTTAAATGAGATACAAGATAAGGGTAGCCCGCGGGTCTAAAAGCCCGTCTCAGAACCCTCAGCGGGCCAATACCCGTTGCACGCCTGCAAGGACAACCATGCCGCAGGCTCAATGGCTAAGGAGAGCCGGGGGTGAGATTTGAACTCACGTAAAGCGGATCTGCAGTCCGCCGCCTCACCTCTAGACTACCCCGGCGTGGCATACTCATCCGCTACGTTGACCTCATAAAATATATTCATTAACCGCATCAGTTAACTATTTATAACCGGCAGGAGGCTGAAAACCTCCATGGGCAGAGGTGCCGCAGTGAGTGTGAGCCAGAACTTCAGCTTCCGCTTCTGCTGCGAGAGTAAGAGCTGCTCCATTGCGTGCTGCCATGGCCATGCCATCGCTCTGAACCCCTACGAGGTCCTCAGGATTAAGGAGCACCTCGGGATAAGCAGCGAGGAGCTTGAGGCACGTCTTCTCAGCCACTACGACCGCGGCCTGCCCCTGCTCATGCTCCCCCGCGACCCCTGCCCCTTCCTCAAGGGAAGGCGGTGCACCATCTATTCCGCAAGACCGCTTGCGTGCAGGCTTTTCCCCTTTGGCATGCTCTGCGACGGCAAACTTAAGACGGTGTTCATGCCCTGCGAGGGCGTGGGGAGGGGCAGGAGCTTCACCCTTGCGGAGTACATCGAAGAGCAGGGCGCTGGCGAATACCTGGCGATGTGGAAGAGGTGGGTGAGCTTCGTCGAGGCCGTGGAAAGAGCGGAGCTTGGCAGCATGAGGCAGGTCTTCTTAAAAATCCTTCTCTACAACTTTGACTTTACGCCGAAGGGCGCAGCCCGTGAAACTGCGGAGGAGCAGTTCCTTGCCAGGCTCAGGCTTGCGGAGGGGCTGCTTTAAGCTCTGAATCCGAATAGGCGCTGATTTTTTATTATAAACGCCGGAAGCTCCTCGAGTTTGCTGGGTCCAAAGACGGTGCGCCACCCCAGCTTAAGGCGCAGCACCCTCGCCTGCCTGGGCAGGATTACGCTCCTGTGCCTCAGCTCCGCTCCCTCAAGCATCTCTCTTAGAGCATCTGTGCTGAAGGTTCCCAGCGTTATCGCGAGGCGCATGCAGTAGCCCTCGCTGGGCACCACCGCGAGGTAGGCGTTTATGCGCGCGAAGGAGAGCGCCTCAGTTACCCTCGCCACGGTGTACAGGTAGTCGCTTGTTGCGATGAGCGGCGAGCTCTCGCAGGGTGTGCCCACCTCGAAGATGCCGCTCTTCGTTGGAATCCGGTGGTCCGCTATCGGGTAGGCAGGAAGATAGGCCCCGGGGTTTAGCACCAGGCGAAGCGCCCTGCGCAGCCTTTCTTCGAGATGTGGGCACCTCTCCAGCTCCTCCTCCCTCGCAGCGCCCTCTGCGAACTCCTCGCAGTCGGCGAAACCGCATTCACCGCAGTCGAGGTGAGGAAGGTACCCGTAGAGCGACGCCCTGCCCTCGCGCTCCCTGCACGCCTCGACGCAGTTGAAGCACAGGAAGCAGCGCCCGTAGTTTATCTCAGGTTTGCCCTCCACCAGAGCAACCGCCTTCACGGGGCACGCGTAGACGCAGGCGCCGCAGCCGTCGCAGCTCTCGCCAAGTGGCACGCGCATGCAGAGGCACGCGGGGATAACGTGGGCAGGTGCTCCTCCACGTCTGTCCGAATGAACCGGGAGGTGGTAAAGGGCGCTGGAAGAAGGGCAATGGAAATCGGGTGAGATTTATATACCTTCCAATAAGAGTCTACCTTGATTATATTGAGGAGGAGGGTGCCTCATTTCCGAGCACATGCGCGTCTTAACGCTGCGCGATGCGCTTGCCATTGGCGTGGGGGCAACCGTCGGCCCGGGGATATTCACCGTAGTTGCACCCCTGGCGGGTGCTGCGGGCTCGCTTGCGCCTGCAACGTTCCTTCTCACCGGCTTCAGCCTTTTATTCTCGGTGCTCGCCCACGCGAAGCTGGCGAGCACCTTCCCCAGCACCGGCGGGCTTTACGTGTTTGTCAGGCGCGCCTTCGGCACCGCCGGTGGCTTCTTCGCTGGCTGGAGCTTCTGTCTTTCGGCTGCCGCCGCCGGGGCCTTTGTCGCTCTGGGCTTTGCCGACTACCTGGGAATTTTCACAGCCGTGCCGCGTCTTTGGGTGGGCATAGCGGTTATATGCTTCTACCTCCTTCTCAACCTGGCAGGGATACGCCCGGTTGTTTTTGTGCAGAAGATATTTACCGCGGCTACGCTGTCGGTACTGCTGCTGATCATACTCAGCGGATTTCTTCACAGGGAGGTGCTGCCCCGGCAGATGGAGCTCCCGCCGCCGGGGATGCTGCTTCACGGCTCGCTCCTCACCTTCACCCTCTTCGCCGGCTTTGAGGTCGTGGGCAGCATGGCGGGTGAGGTGAGAAATCCAAGGCGAACTCTACCCGTGGCAATGCTTGCCACACTGCTCATCGCTATTTTTTTATACACCGCAGTAGCAGCAGTTGCCCTTTCAACGCAAGCGGCGGAAGAGCTGGCCGGCAGCTTGATCCCCCTGGCAGAGGTGGCACGCCATCTGCTGGGCACCGGGGGAAGCTACATCGTCGCCGCCGGGGTTCTGCTGGGCTCAATGTCGGTGATTAATGGGCAGATACTGGTAATCTCGCGCATAATGAGTGCCATTGCCAGAGACGGTATTCTGCCTTCGCCGCTCCTCAACTTCAGGGTCAGCACCACCCTGGCGAGCGTGCTCCTGGCTGGCGTCATGCTCGGCTTTCCGAGCGTGGGCGTGCTTGCTCAGATATCCAGCTTCTTCTTCGTTCTTATGCTGATAAGCACAAATATGGCCTACATAAAGCTGTTTAGGCCCAAAAGCCTGCGACAGGGTCTTTTTGCGGGCGGCCTGCTCCTGCCGCTCGTCTTCCTCGCTGGCGTGAGGCTCGAGGCGCTAAGCCTGATCGCCGCCTGGCTGGGGGCAGGAGGTTTGGTACTCGCCTTCAAACTAATCAGGCACAGAAATTAGGCCTTCCTCAAGCGAGCAATTTCCGGAAAACTACAAAAAATCCTCAAGCGTAACCTCCTGCCTCCTTTTCAGCTTCGACAGCCTTATTCCCAGGAGGCGGACCCTCTCTCCCAGGAATTCTGAGAGCAGGCTCTGCGACACCTCCTTTATCGTGGCCAGGTCGGCGTGGTGGCTCTTCAGCGTCTTCGCGCGGGTGTGGGTCTCGAAGCTGGCGAACCTGACCTTAAGCGTGAGCGTCCTGAAGAGGAAGCCCTCCTCCTCCAGATCGCGGTGCACCCGCTCGGCAAGCTCCTCAAGTGCCGCCCTGAGCTCCTCCTCTTCCTCGATATCCCTGAGAAAGGTCTGCTCCCTCCCGATTGACTTAACTTTGAGGCGCTCCCCCACCTCGCGTTCATCCACCCCGCGGGCGAGCAGGACAAGGCGAGTGGCGAATCTGCCGAAGTGGGGGATAAGCTTCTGAACATCGCAGCGCGCGAGTTCGCCTATTTTTGTTATCCCCAGCTCCCTGAGCAGGGCCTCGCTCCTCGCCCCGATTCCTGGAATTTTCCGGACAGGCAGCGGGGCAAGGAAACTCTCAACCTCCCCGGGCTTGACCACCGTCAAGCCATCTGGTTTGCGGTGGTCCGAGGCTATCTTCGCCACCAGCTTGTTCGGAGCGATGCCTATGGAGCAGGTGAGCCTCTCCTTCTCGTAAATCTCCCGCTTTATGCGCCTCGCAAGCTCAGCCGCCTCTTCGTAGCTCTTCGCAATGCCGGTAACGTCAAGGTAGGCCTCGTCCACGCTCATCTGCTGGAACTTAGCAGCGTAGCTGCGCAGAATCTGCATTATCCTCTTCGAAACGCGCCAGTAAAGCTCGTGGCGCACAGGAAGAAAAACGCAGTGGGGGCACAGCTTCTTCGCCCTGGTAATCGGCATGGCGGAGCGAATGCCGTACCTCCTCGCCTCGTAGCTGGCGGTGCTCACCACCCCCCTGCCCTTCTCCGGGTCTGCGCCAACCACGACGGGCTTTCCCCTGAGCTCCGGGTTCTCGCGCTGCTCTATAGCCGAGAAGAAGCTGTCCATGTCCACGTGGATAATAATCCTCTCACGGCGGCGCATACTCGATGCTTCCCGAGGGCTAATTTACCTCCACCAGCCTGTACTCCGCGCTCCCCAGCCCAAGGCGCTCGGCCTCGGCGAGCTGCACCCTTGTATCGAGGTCTGCGAAGAGGGACTCGAACTTCCTCGCCCCCATCGCCCTGCTCTCCTCGCCAAGCAGCGTGTTCTCCAGCCCCTGCGACGCCTCGATCAAATCCAGGGAAGCTCTATCTATTGCGAGGGCATCTCGCGAGGCGAGCACCCCTATGTCGGGCACAATCGGGTTGTCGCTGAAGGCGCAGCAGTCGCAGTGGGGCGTCACCTCCAGCAGGAAGTTGAAGAACAGGAAGTTCTTCCTTCCCTTTGCCTTGAGCACCGCCTTTGCGGCGGCGGCGATGCGCCTGCTCAGCGTGGCGTTGTCGGTCCACTTCAGGATTATTGCTTTCTCCTCGCAGTACTCCACGCACCCGTTGCACTTTACGCAGCGCGCCGCATCTATCGCAGGGGGAGAAATCGCCCCTCCAGGGCAGGCCTCCGCGCAGGCGTTGCACCTCGTGCAT
>Ga0256830_1000097_pt1 | contig 75478 bp, 59 predicted proteins | sample 128326metaG_FD_190537 | JGI IMG/M metagenome (GOLD analysis project Ga0256830, IMG submission 190537) | Hydrothermal vent microbial communities from Lau Basin, Pacific Ocean - 128-326 | ecosystem: Environmental > Aquatic > Marine > Hydrothermal vents | place: Pacific Ocean: Lau Basin | collected... | reverse complement strand
ACTGAAGAGCAGTCCACAGTCATCTCCCCCTTTCCGTGCTATCCTGAAGGTGGATCGCGGGTAGGAACGATCGGCCAGAGCCCTGGCTCTGGCACCACGGAAAGGGGGATGATGATGTTTGAAACATTGGCGAGCAGCTTCTTCCCACTGGTGCAGATCGCTGCACTCTCCATCGCTGTCCTGCTGGCCATCTCCAGCCTCTCCCTGCTCCTGCTTTCCGCCTTCAGCGTCCAGATGGGAGACGAGACGGCAGCCGGCGGCACACCCATCGCGCTTCTCCTGCTGGTGCTTGCCTTCCTTCTGGCCCGACCCTTTGTATGAGCCTGACCGCGCACCACCCGCCTTCGAGCGGATCGGGGCCCTGCCGAAGGCGAACCGGGTTGTAGCGTCGAGAGAGGCTGACCTACGGTCAGCCTCTCTATGGTTCTCCCCGCACCACCTGCACCGGCCCCAGTACCACCCGATCCCCGGCCAGGTTCCCCTGCCGGTCGAAGAGGGGCAACCGCCGGACCGTCGTCATCCCGTAGAGCCCCACCTCCAGGTAGTAATCGCCCGCCGGGGCTTCGTCCGGCACCCGCAGTCGGTACGAGGGATCGGCCACCTGCTGCCCCTCGATCCACTTGGGAATCCAGAGGAAGGTGGGGAACGCCCCTCCCATCGGCGTGTAGTCCTGTTGCGCCCACACCTGCCCGTCGGGACCGATCAGGTGCACAAAGACGGTGTAGCTCTCCAGCACCGGCTGAAGGGCCCGCCAGCCCAAGGTCACATGGAGGGTCTGGCCGGCCCGAAGGCGGAGGGGTTCTCGCCAGGGAGCCTCCCGCCGCTGCCCTCCAGCCCGCACCCGAGCCCCCACCAGCGCGATCTTGCTATCGAAGTTGCCCAGCGCCCGGGCCAGGACCTCTCTGGAAGGCGTAACTCCGCGAGCTGGCGCCACCTCCAGCGTCCCCAGTTCGATCATCATCTCCCCTCCGCTATCCTCCCCCTCCCTTTCGGTCAGGACCACGTCCTCGCCCCGGGATAGGTTATGCATCCCCAACCGCAGGGGGTAACGCCCTGGAGGCACCCCAAAGGGGATCGTGATCTCAAACCGCTCCACCACCACCTCGCCCGGCTCCCACCAGGGGGTGTTCAGCCGGCTGTCCGTCGTCCAGCGATAGGCCCGATCGCCCAGCAGGACGAAGGGCAGGTAGTAGTCTTTCAGCCGGCGATCCGTCCGCATCGCCAGCGTCAGGTAGACCGTTTCCCCGACCGGCACCCGCTCCCGGTCCAGCTCGTAGCCCAGGAGCCGGATCACGTCGTCGGCCACCAAGTCCAGGCGCTGCGCCAGAGGGGGGAGGGTACGGTCAGAGGAGAGCAGTACCCGGTAGAGGGTGGGGCCGACGGGGCGCAGCCGCAGACCGTAGATCCGCTCGGGGCACCGGTTGGGAGGCTGAGGGCGCACCTCGGCCTGGGCCACCTCCCGCCGGTAGCCCGAGAGGTAGAGGGGACGCTCGAAGCGGGGGATGCACTGCTCGTGGACGACGCGGGCCCAGACGTTCTCCACCCAGGGGTTGGCGCTGCCGGCGGCGACAAAGACCAGTTCGACGTCCTGGGGGTCCAGCCGGCGTCCTTCCACATACTGGGCGTACCAGAGGGGGGTCAGGTGCTCCCAGTCGGCCAGGAGCACGGCCCCCTCACCCCGGCCGGCGAAGCGGTCGAACACTTCCTGTGTATAGGTCTCGGCGGCCCGGTAGTTCCGTAGGGAGAGGCGAGGGCCATTGTGCAGCGCTGTCATCATCGGCAGGACCAGCAACAGGAGCGCCAACCCGCTGCCCAGCCATTCCCTGGGACGCCCCCACTGTCGGAGGAGGGCGGCAAGCCAGCCGGCACCCAGCCCGGCCAGTACCGCCACCACCGTGAAGGGGATGAGCAGGTAGGCCATCACGTCCTGGACGGTGTTGATGGTGAAGGCCAGGTGGGTGAGGAAGAAAGGGAGGAGCAAAGAGGCCGGTTTCGGACGGCGGCGGAGCAGCCAGAGCAGGCCCGCACCGGCCAGCGCCAGCGTCGGCAGAGGGTACTGGAGCCGCAGCAGTTCCCAGAAGACCCGCAGCCGGTCCGGCTGATCGGCCAGCCCGAAGTGGAAGAGGTTGACCCGCAGCCCCTGGGCCGTGGCGTGGCGGACGAAGCCGGCCCAGGTCCGCATATCGGTGGGGCCGAAGGGGGCCGTGGGACTGCGCAGGGGGAAGTATAGGAAGGGAACCAAGCCCAAAGCCAGGGCCGCACCGATCTTCAGCAGGGAACGGGGTTCCCGCAGGAGGCGAGGGCGCAGGATGAGGGTGAAAAGCAGGTAGGCCGGCCCTCCGAAAGCCAGCAGGGGGTGGTGAGTGACCCCCAAGGCGGCCAGGAAGGCGAAGGCGTAGAGCCAACGGGGTCGCGCCGTCCGCCACCAGCGGAGGCCGGTCCAGAGGGTGAGGGCAGCCAGGGCGGCGCTGACGATGTGGGCATTGGCGTGGAGGCTGTGCTGCCAGAAGTCGGCGCTGGCAGCCAGGGAGAGGGCGGCGAAGAGGGCGGCCAGGAGAGGCCCGGATGGGGAGACCTGGGGCGTCGTAGAACGGCCCTGGGCGGACCGGGAGGAGGAGAGCAGCATTGCCACCATCCCGTAGACCAGCAGCACCGTCACGGCGCCGGCCGTTGCTGCCAACAGGTTGGTTCGGTAGGCCACCGTCCCCACCGACACCAACCGCTGCCAAAGGGCTGCCAGCAGTGTGTAGAAGGCGTAGCCCGGCGGATGGGCGATGCCCAGGATGTAGGGGATGAACTGGTACTCTGTCGGATCGCCGAAGAGGACCCCCGGGGCCAGCGTGAGGGTGTAGAGGACCAACACGCCGGCGAAAAGGGGACCGGTAGCAAGGGATACCAGGTGGGGGCGAAGGCGTTCCATCCGCTTGAGAGTGCTCAGGGCTTCGTGAGCAGGCATAGACCATCCTGAAGAAGCGGCAGTCTTCCCCTTGCCCGTTGCCGTCTCTCCGGTCACCTGCCGGGCGCCGGGCGTCCGGCCGACCGGAGGAGCAACTCGCAGGGCTTTGGAATTATACCCGCTTTTGCGACGAAGGCCACCGGGTAAACCCTTGCAGTTCCCCCCTCTTGCGAGTATAATTACGACATCCTGGGCCGTCCTGGTTGCCCTGGGGGGGGCGAAAGGGGCTGAAGTGCATGAGTAGGGAAGACAACGGGTTGTATCAGGAACTACGTGGGTTAGGAGGTGTCCTTTGGCCAAGATTTTGATCGTGGAAGATGATCGGTCAACCACCGGGTTGTTGCAGACCCTTTTCGAGATCGAGGGGTATCAGACGGCCCTTTGTCCCGATCCCGACCGGGTGCTCACCGTCGCCCGCGAGGTGGCTCCCGATCTGATCCTGATGGATTACCACCTGGCGAAGCAGGAGAGCCTTCCGCTGCTCCGAGCCCTGAAGGCTGACGCCGATCTGAAGGCGATCCCGGTCCTGATGGTCTCAGGGCTGGATCACAGCATCGAGTGTGAGCGAGCGGGGGCTTCAGGCTTCATCCTCAAGCCCTTTCGGCCCGCCGAGCTTTTGGCAGAGGTCAAACGACTGCTCAACTGATGGACGGGACGTGGTCCCGTCATATTTTGCAGAGATTTTGCGAGAGGTGGAAAGAATGTGATGAACAACAAGCGCAGAAATTCCAACAGTTCTCACCAGTGGCGGCGTATGGACCTGCACATCCATACGCCTGCTTCGGCGGATTACGAGGAGCCGGAGCGCACCTATTTGGAGATTTTGCAGACAGCAGAAGCCCGAGGATTGGACATTATCGCCTTTACCGACCACAACACGGTGGCCGGCTACGAGAAGATGCGTAAGGAGATCCAGGAGCTGGAGCTGTTGGAACGGCTCCAGCGGATCCGCCCCGAGGAGGCACGCCAGCTTGAGGAATACCGACGCCTGTTGCAGAAGCTCCTGGTGCTCCCCGGCTTCGAGTTCACCGCCACCTTCGGATTTCACATCCTGGGCATCTTCTCCGACACGACCCCCCTGCGGGAACTGGAGTTCATCCTCCTGGAGCTGAAGGTCCCACCGGAGAAGCTCTACGAAGGGAGTGTGGAGGTCGGGGCTACCTCGGATGTGCTGACCGCCTATCGGGTGATTGACGAGGCCGGCGGCATTGTGATTGCAGCCCACGCCAACTCTGCCCACGGTGTGGCGATGCGCGGCTTCGATTTCGGCGGACAGACCCGGATTGCCTACACCCAGGACCCCCACCTGCACGCCCTGGAGGTGACCGACCTGGACAAGAAGGGGCGGCGCACGACGGCCAACTTCTTCGACGGCTCGAAGCCCGAGTACCCCCGTCGCATGCGTTGCATCCAGGGCTCTGACGCCCACCGGCTGGTACGGGATCCCAGCAACCCTAGGCGGTTGGGCATCGGAGACCGGGTGACGGAGGTGCTGTTGCCCGAGGTGAGCTTTGAGGCCCTGCGGGAGCTCTTCCTGGGCGATGACTTCGCCCGCACGCGCCCCTACTTCCCGGCCCGCACCCCCTTCGACCACGTCCAAGCGGCCCGCGAGGAAGGCCCCAACATCGTCCAAGCCTTCCACCGGGGCTACTCCCGGCGGGGAGGGCGGCTCTACGCCATCGTGGCCGATGTCTGCGCGATGGCCAACACCAACGGGGGCACCATCTACGTGGGCGTCAGCAGCGATCCCCGGGAGCCCCCGGCCGGCGTCGGCGATCAGCCCGATCAGGTCGTCGCCCTCCTGCGCCAGGAGATCCAGCGCAAGATCACCCCACCCTTGGACGTCGCCATTGATGTGCAGGAGACCCGGGGGGTCAAGGTCGTGCGCCTGATCGTGCCCCGGGGTGAGGACCCGCCCTACGCCATAGACGACAACAAGATCTACGTCCGGGACGAGGCGGAGACCAGCCTGGCCGTGCGCGATGAGATCGTCCAACTGGTCCGGCGGGGGCTGGGGCTCCAGCCGACCGCAGCCCCGGAGATTGTGGAGGGGCGGATCGAGCCACCGCGCACCGGCGTGGAGATCGTGGCCAGCGAGGAGCGGGAGGGCACCCTGTACCACACGATGCGGGACCTGCGCAACGGCAACATCGTCAAGAACGTCACCCGCAAGTCGGCCCGCCGGCTTTGGCACTACGCCATCACCCAGCACGAGCGGCACCCGGTGGACCCGGAGAAGGTGCAGTGGCAGGGGGAGATCGGCCTGTGGAAGAAGCGCAAGCTCAAGGGCCAGGTGCTCTACGACCTGGTGCAGCGGGACGATGGCCGCATCCGGGTCTACTACGGTGTCAGCGAAGCCGGCCTCCACGGCGAGTGGATGAAGCTCATCGAGCGAAGCGAACAGGGGAAGAAAAATGGGTGAGCAACAGGTTGATCTGCCTGTGCGTGAAGGGGTGGCGTTTGACGGTGAGCGTCCTGTCTTCGAGACGGCTAAAGTGCCCCTCTACACCATCTTGCAGTACTTCCTGGATGGGCTGACCATCGAGGACTTCCTCAGCGACTACCCTACCATAGACCGCGCGAGCCTGGAACGAGGCATAGCCTACATCATCCTCCAATTGGGCTATCAGCCCGAAGTGCCCGAGGAGTTCCACTGGTGAGGTTCTACGCCGATGCCGACGTTCCGGCTCAGGTGGTCGCCTACCTGCGGCAGCGAGGCCACAAGTGCATCACAGCAGCGGAGATGGGGTTTGAGCGTCGAGATGACGCCTTTCACTACGCCTATGCCAAGCGTCAACGGCGTATCCTTTTGACTCTGGACAAGGATTTCTTGAACCTCCGGAAGTACCCACTACAGCGTCACCCCGGCATCATTGTCGTGGAACCCGGTGTTCTAGGAGGTCCGAAAGCTATCCAGGAAATCCTAAGACGTCTGTTTCAGCACCTACGGTATGCCCGGGACTTCCGAGAGTCCAGGGTCCTTGCTTCTCTCGAGGGGTTTACCCGCGTGACGCCGACTTTTCGCCAACGGGTGGAATACCGATGATCAAGGTGGGCATTATGACCATTAGTGACCGGGCTTATCGGGGGGAGTACGAGGATGAGTCCGGGCCGCTGATCCGCCGGATCATCGAGGAACGGCTCCCCGGTGCTCACGTGGCCCTGACCAGCGTCGTTCCTGATGACTTCCGCTTTATCAAGGCGGGCCTGCGCCAGTGGTGCGACGAGGCCCAACTGGACCTGATCTTGACCACGGGGGGAACCGGCTTCGGCCCCCGCGACGTGACGCCGGAGGCGACGCGGGCCATCATCGAGCGAGAGGCCCCTGGGCTGGCCGAGGCGATGCGGGCGGCCAGCCTGCGGGTTACCCCTCACGCCATGCTCTCCCGCGCCGTGGCCGGCATCCGGGGGCACACCCTCATCATCAACCTGCCGGGTAGCCCCAAGGCGGTGCGGGAGAACCTGGAGGTGATCCTGCCGGCACTGCCCCACGCCATCGCTCTGATCCGGGGGGAAGGAAGCCGGCCCGAAGAACACCGTCACCCAGGCTGAACGGGTGAACCCTCCAACCACTATCCCTGACCAGGAGGTAATCTATGGACAACCCTTTGGAAACTTTGTTGGCTTCGCTGGACGGTACCGTGGCCGTGGAGGATGGGCGGGTCGTGGTAAAGGATGAGGCCGGCCTGCGCGGTGAGCCCATTGACCGGCTGGCCCACACGGCGGTCTTCGGATCGCCTCAGGAGCGAGGTGCGGCTCGCTGGCTCCTGTGGGAGCTGGGGCAGGCCCTGGGCATCTACTCCACCACCATCCACCCCCTCTACATCGCCCGGGGCAAGGGAGAGGTCCCCAGTGGCTTCACCGTGCCGGCGATGAACCTACGGGCGATGACCTACGATATGGCTCGGGCCGTCTTCCGGGCGGCCATCCCCCGCCGGGTCGGGGCGATGATCTTCGAGATCGCCCGGTCCGAGATCGGGTACACCGACCAGCGCCCCTCCGAGTACATCAGCAGCGTCCTCGCGGCAGCCATCAAGGAAGGGTATCGCGGCCCCCTCTTCGTCCAGGGCGATCACTTCCAGGTGAGCGCCAGCCGCTACGCCAAAGACCCTGAAGGAGAGCTGAACGCCGTCCGCGAGCTGACCGAGGAAGCCCTGCAGGCCGGCTTCTTCAACATTGACGTGGACACCTCCACGCTGGTGGATCTGAGCAAGCCCACCGTGGACGAGCAGCAGCGGCTCAACTACACCCTCTGCGCCGAACTGACCGCCTTCATCCGGGAGCGGGAGCCCGAGGGGATCACCGTCTCCGTGGGCGGCGAGATCGGCGAGGTGGGCGGCAAGAACTCCGACGAGCGCGAACTGCGGGCCTTTATGGACGGCTTCAACCGCACCCTGCCCGAGGGGATGGTCGGCCTGAGCAAGATCAGCATCCAGACCGGCACCAGCCACGGGGGCGTCGTCCTGCCCGACGGGAGCCTGGCCCAGGTGGCCATTGACTTCGACGTGATGCGGCAGCTCTCGGAGATCGCCCGCAAGGAGTACGGCATGGGTGGGGCCGTCCAGCACGGGGCCAGCACCCTGCCCGACGAAGCCTTCAACGAGTTCGTCAAGGCAGGGGCCTTGGAGGTCCACCTGGCCACCGGCTTTCAGAACATCATCTACGACCTGCTGCCTGAGGCACTGCGGGAAGAGGTCTACGCCTGGCTGAAGGAGCACTACAAGAAGAACTGGAAGCCGGGCCAGACCGAGGAGCAGTTCCTCTACAAGGAGCGCAAGCGGGCGCTGGGGCCCTTCAAAGCCCAGTTCTGGGGGTTGCCCGAGGAGCTCAAAGGGACCATCCGAGAACGGCTGGAGGCCAAGTTCGGCTTCCTCTTCGAGCAATTGGAGGTGGTGGACACCCTCGACCTGGCGGTTCGGTACGCGCCCCGCATCGAGATGCACCGGTCCCTGGCCGACTACCTGGGTGGCGAAGCGGCCGGTGAGGATGTGGAGGGGCTGGCCGACTAGGGTGTGACCGAAGGCCGTTGGGAGGCGCAGCGCCGCTGCACTCATCCTACCCTCCCGCAGGTCACCGGTCGAAGGCGCTTTCAGCCCCGATGGGCTATTTGAAGTACGGTTTCGCGTCGGAAACGCGCCTAACCTGCGGGAGGGTGAACAGTTATGGCCGATTGACGATGAGCCGACGGCATCAGGACTGGTTGATGCAGGCCTGGCGTGACTACTCGCATCGCTCCTCGGTGGAGCGCTTTGTCGAGCGGGTGCGATCCCTACGTCCTCTGCTGGTGCTGCTCTTCGGTTCGGTGGCCACCGGCGACTTCACCCAGTACAGCGACGCCGACGTCCTGGTCGTCTTCGAGCGCCCTGTGGACTGGGTGACGGTCTACGCTTGCAGCGACGGGATCGTCCAGCCTATCGTGAAGACAAGGCAGGAACTGACCGCTCAGATCGCTGCCGGCGAGCCCTTCTTCTGCGAGATCGTGGAGGAAGGGGTGGTGCTTTTCGACGACGGTGATCGGTACGCGCAACTCCGCCGCCACGTGGCAGCCGCCCGCGAGCGTTGGGGGCTGGAGCGGACGCCCGATGGATGGCGGTGGACGGCTGCGTAGAGACGGGACAGGGAGAGCCGGATGCCGGAGACCAGCCTGGAGGTTCTGCGAGAGGTGCGCCAAGACTTGCGGCAGCGGCTGATGGAAGCCCACCGCCGACTGCGGGAAGAGGAGAAAGCCTTGGGCCGGCTGAAGTACCAGTGGGCCCTGGCCCGGCGCTTGCGGGACCGAGCCAACAGCGAGGAAGAGCGGGAACTCTGGCGGGTCCAGAGCGATGTCTACATGGGCATGGTGATGCAGCAGGAGCAGGCTATCGCCGAACTCCAGGAGAAGATCACCATCCACCGGACCATGCTGGCTGAGGTCGAAGCGGACATCGCCACCATCGAAGAACAGGGACAGTAGTATGGGACGGACAGACCAAGGCGTGCTGGTCGCCGCCGATCGCTATCAGGTGATCCCCCGCACCCTCTGTTTCATCACTTATGGGGATGAGGTCCTGCTCCTGAGAGGGGCGCCGGATAAGCGCATCTGGGCCAACCGCTACAACGGCATCGGAGGCCACATCGAACGAGGCGAGGAGATCTGGACGGCGGCCCGACGGGAGATCCGGGAGGAGACGGGGCTAGAGGTCACCGACCTGCGCCTGCGGGGTATCGTCCACGTGGATGCCGGGGATCCCCGGCGCGGCGTACTGCTCTTCGTCTTCACCGCCAAGAGCCCCACCCGTCAGGTCTCGCCCTCCCGGGAGGGCACGCTGGTCTGGGTGCCCTGGCAGGACGCGCTGCAACTGGACCTGGTGGAAGACCTGCCCACGCTCCTCCCCCGCCTCTTCCAGGGGCCCGAAGATGCATCCCCCTTCCTGGCCCACTACCGCTACGACGACCAGGACCGGCTGGTGATCACCTTCGCCGACCTGTAAGGCGACAGTGTCCGGCCATTCGTGTATTCGTGCCCCATTCGTGGACGGCCAGTCTCCCTATCTCCAAAGGTATAATCACCGGATGAATGGCCCTTGACATCCCTGCATAAAAGGGCTACAATGGGCTCAGGTTTCTGAAACGGGTTCTGCTTGTGGTCGAGCCATCATAAGGAGGCATGAGATGAAGAGGTTAGGACTCTCCTTGGTGCTTCTAGTGAGCCTGCTCTTGTTGAGCGTAGGGGTGGCCTGGGCCGGCCCCGGCAGCGTGCGGGGGACGGTCTACCTGGACGTGAACCAGAACGGGCAGCGCGATGAAGGAGAGGTCGGCGTCCCCGGCGTCTACATCACCATCTCGGCGGGAGAGTACTCCCACACCTACTACACCGGCGACGATGGCACCTACGCCCCGATCCCTCTCCCCGGCGGGATGTGGCACATTACCCTTCACCTGCCCCAGGGGTACAAGGCCACAACGCCCACCGAGTTGGACGTCTACCTGCCGGAAGGGGAGGCTGCCCTGGGGAATGACTTCGGCATCTACGGCAGCGGGCAGATCCAGTATCCCTATGGGATTGGGGGTGGGGCCCCTAGCACGTTGCCCCAGACAGGCACTCCTGAGGGAACCCGGCTCCCGCTGATGGGGCTGCTGCTGCTGGGATTGGGTGTGGTGATCCTGGTGGGGACACCGCTTGCCCTTCAGCCAATCCGCCTGCGGCAACGGTGAGTGGAGGTCGAGGGGGTTTAAAACCGGGGCTCCCGCTTTGAGGGAGCCCCGGTTTCGCTTTACCGGCCAGCGCGTTGCCGCATCCAATCCAGTCGGATGCCCTCCCGCATCAACCGTCCCAAGTTCTCCTCGGCCCGCCTGCGATCGGTAGGCGAGAGACAGTCCCGGACCATGCCGGAGACGGTGGCAACACAAACGGCCCCAGCCCGCATTCCCAAGGCTGAGGCCGCCGCCAGGATAGCCGCCGATTCCATCTCGACGCCGGCAATCCCTTGCTCTACCCAGGTCCGGTGCAGGGCCTCCTGCCCCCGCTCCAGCCGCCCCCGGGCCATTTGGGTGTAGAAACCATCGCAGGTAACCAACGTGCCCTCGTGAATAGGCAGGGCCAGGGCCCCTCCCCCCTGTACGAAGGCACTGACCAGGCCCGGATCGGCTTCAAAAAGGGGAGGACGGTCCAGAGCCGGCGGTGCGGGCGCCCACCCCTCCGGCCCATCCACCCCCTGGGAGAGCGAGCCACCGTAGGTGGCAGAGGTGCCGTCCAGCCCCAGCGCGTGGTGGGCGACGATGTAATCCCCCAGCCGGGCCGTGATGGCCATCGCGGTGCCCAGGCGGATGACCACCTTGACACCCAATTCGGCCAGCTCCTCCACGGCGATAGCTGCCGACGGCGCGCCAATCCCTGAAGACAGGAGAAGCACGCTCGCGTCGCCCACATGCCCCCGCAGAACCCGGAACTCCCGACGCTGTCCGAGGAGGACCACGTCTTCAAGATAACATCCCAACAGATCCACCCGGTCCGGGTTACCTGTGAGGACGGCGTAGTCAGCCCGGTCCTCAGGCCGGCAGGGCAGGTAGAAGGACATCAGCGGAACTCTCCAAAGTGGTGACGGTAGCGCTCCCGAAAGGGCTGCAGGGTCGGCAGGTTGGTCTGACAGCCCGTCGCCTCGAGCACGAAGGAGGCAACGATGGCACCGGCCTGGGCTGCCTGAGCGGGCGAGAGGCCCTGAGTCAGGGCCCACAGCAGACCGGCCAGGTACCCATCTCCCGCCCCCGTGGGGTCTACCATCTGGTCAGGGGGAACGGCCGGGACCCAGGAGTCCCCCTGAGACGTGATCACCCGGCTCCCCTCCGTGCCCAGCGTAACGAAGAGCATCTCCAACGGCGGGTGGAGCAGTTCCCTGATCTCCGACCAGCCGAAGAGCCGGCAGAGAGCTTCAGCTTCGGCCTGGTTCATCACAGCTACAGTGGCGATCTCGACCAGGCGTTCCAACAAGTCCTGGGGGTAGGCGAAGGGGTCCCCCTTCATCGCCCAGACGATGGGGATGCCCAGCCGGTGAAACTGTTCGGCAACGGCTCGATTGTGCTCGGGCACACCGACGGTGATCACCCCCCATCGGGCTCCCCGCATCCACGCCTCGTCTCCCTCCAAGACCACATCAGCGGTGACGACGCCGGGGAAGAAAAAGGTCTGGTGACGGCCCTGAGGGTCAAAGAAGAGGTAGGTGAAGGAGGTAGCTCCCGGGACGATGTGGACACCCCCTAGGTCCACGCCGGCCTGGGCCAGGGCGGCCCGATAACCACTGGAGGCGAAGTCATCGCCCACGACCATCAGCAGGCCGGCCCGCATCCCCAACCGGGCGCAGCCCACAGCGACGTTGGCCGCGCAGCCCCCCGGCGTCATCTGACCTGGAGGCGGATCGGCCTGGATCACCCCCGTCTCCCCAGGAGCAGGTAAGTTCCTCACCCGCATAATGTAATCCAGGCTGGGATAGCCCGTCGCCACGATCTCCAGCGCCGCCATATGCTCAGTACTCCAACGCCCCCCGCAGGACCTGGGGGATCCGCCCGGTTTCCAGAATCCGGACCGCCTCATCCACCGAGATGACCGCTCCCATATAGCGGTCAATGTCTTCCAGGCTGGCTTCGTGGAGGTGAGGTCGGTTGGAGGAGACCGCCTCACGGGGGACGAGGACCCGATAGCCCCGTTGGAAGGCATCCTGGGCCGTAGCCCGCACGCAGACGTTGGTCTTGACCCCACAGAGCACAACTGCCTCGATCCGCAGGTCGCGCAGCCGCATGTCCAAGTCTGTGCCCATAAAGCCGCTGTAGCGCCGTTTGGGGATGACCATCGCGCCCTCGGGGGGGGCCAACTCCTCCACGATCTCATCCCCACCGGTGCTGGTGATGCAGTGGCGCTTCACGCTGCGCAGTTCCCAATCCCATCGCTCCTCGTCGGGTTGGTGGGAATCCCGTAGATAGATGATGGGAACCCGGCTCTGCCGAGCTGCTTGGAGCAGCCGGGCAACGGCGGGGACGATGGCCTCGGCATCAGGGAAGTAGACAATGCCATCAGGTCGGACGAAATCCTTAACCATATCCACGATGATCAGGGCGATCCTGTCCACAAGAGCCTCCTTGAGCGGTCCTGCAGGCTATCGGGCGCTCAGTCGGCGCTCCCGCAGGGAGAGTACGGTCAACACAACGACGATGATGAGATAAGGCAACATCTGAGGGAGCTGATTGGGAATCTGCACCGTCATCTGAAGGCGAATCTGCACGGCTTCGAAGACGCCAAAGAGCAAGCAGGCGAGGGCCGTGGGAAGGGGCCGAGCCTGCCCAAAGAAGACGGCTGCCAGCGCCATGAAGCCACGTCCGTTGGACATGTTCTCGCTGAAAAGGGTTAGGTTCCCCAAGGAGAGTTGGGCGCCGGCCAGACCGCTCAGGAAGCCGCTGGTCAGCAGGGCCAGGTACTGGATCCGCTTCACCGGCAAGCCAGCGGTCTCGGCAGCCTCACGGTGCTCTCCGACGGCCCGGATATGGATGCCCAGGGGCGTGCGGTAGAGCACCAACCAACTCAGGAAGACGAGAAGCCAGGTGACGTAGACCAGCCACTTGTGACCGGAGAGCATCGGTCCCAGGAGTGGGACCTGGTCAAGCAGGGGGATGGTCAGGCTGCCTAGCCCCTCCAGGTCCTTCGGTGCGTAGGCTCCCCGTGTGTTAAACAGCACCTGGAGCAGGTAGGCCGTCAAGCCCAGGGCCAGGATGTTGACGGCCAGGCCAGCCACGATGAGGTCGGCCCGCAGGTGGATGACGAAGAAGGCGAAGATGAGGGCGGTCAGGAGGCCGACCAGGGCGGCCGCCCCGACGCCAACCACCGAACTCCCCACGGCTGCGGCCACGACGACGGCAGCAAAGGCCCCCATGAGCATCATCCCCTCCAGGGCGATGTTCAACAGACCCACCTGTTGGCTGAAGACGCCTCCCAAGGCCGCCAACACCAGCGGGGTCGTCATCCGCAAGGTCGCAAAGCCAACGTGAATCAACGTTTTCGTCACAGCACACCGCTCCTGCAAGCTGTGAAACGAAGGCCGGGCACCGGTCCACCGGGCCGTCAGGACGCTGAGAGGTCCTGGAGGGCCCGGCGACGGCGCAGGAACTCAAAGGTAAATTGAGCCGAGACGAAGAAGATGATGGTCGCCTCCAGCACACGGATCAGGTCTCGGGGGACGTCGGTGAAGAGCTCCATCGTCGAGCCACCGCTGCGCAGGGCACCGAAGAGGAGCGCCGCCAACAGGCTCCCCAGGGGGGTGTTCCGCCCCAGCAAGGCGACGGTGATCCCGTCGAAGCCGTATCCTGGGGAGAAGCCGTCCACAAAACGATAGTTGACACCAAGCACCTGTCCGGCACCGGCCAGTCCTCCCAGGAAGCCGCTGATGAACATCACCTGCAGGATGGTGCGGGCCACGGGCATACCGGCCCAGCGGGCGAAGATGGGGTTGTCTCCCGCCATCCGCAACTCGTACCCCAACGTCGTCCGACGCATCAGGAACCAGAGAGCCAACACACAGAGGAGGGCGATGGGGAAAGCGAGGTTGAGCTGGGAGGGCTTCATCAAGCGGGGCAACTGGGCTGCCGGCACGATCTTAGGCGACATCGAGTTGGCCAACCCAGGAGCCAGGAAGGGATAGTTGACCAGATAGCTGGTGAAGAGGATGGCGACGTAGTTGAGCATAATGGTGGTCACGATCTCGTCCACGCGCAGGTAGGCTTTCAGGTAACCGGGCAGCAGCCCCCACACCCCCCCGACCATTCCGGCGGCCAGGAAGGCAAGGGGGATGAGCAGAAATCCCGGCAGCGCCGTCCAGGTGAAGCCCACCCAGGCGGCGGCGAAGGCCCCCAGGTAGAGGGAACCCTCCACACCCACGTTGAAGACGCCGGCCCGGAAGGCGATGGCCGTCGCCAACCCGGTGAAGATGAGGGGGGTGCTGGCCAGGAGCGAGTCGGCGATGCTCAGGCGGCTCCCCAGCGCGGTGGTGAAGAGGGTGCGGTAAGCGCCCAGCGCATCTTTGCCCGAGACCTGGATCACCAGCGCCCCCATCAGCAAGGCAACGGCCAGGGTGATCAGCGCCTGGACGATGTTGAACAGGGGAGAGCGCCAGCGAAAGGTCACCTGGTTCATCTGGCCTCCTGATCTGCCTGAAGGGTCTCCGGCCTGTGACCGGCCATCATCAACCCCAACATCTCCTGGGTGGCCTGCTCCGCCGGCACCTCCCCCACGACCTGCCCCCGGAAGAGGACCAAGATGCGGTCCGCCAGGGCTAGGATCTCGTCCAAATCCGCCGAGATGAGGAGCACACCCAGCCCCCGGTCGCGCAACCGGAGCAATTCCCTCCGCACCGCCTGGGTGGCTCCAACGTCCAGCCCCCGGGTGGGGTGGGCAGCGATGAGGAGGGAGGGATCGGCAGCCAGCTCCCGGGCAACGACCACCCGCTGCTGGTTTCCGCCGGAGAGGACGGCTGCCGGCGCTGTGGGGCTGGTCACCCGGATGTCGAAGAGCGAGATCAGCTTCCGGGCAAACCCGCTGATGGCCGCCGGGTGCAATAGCCCCCTTTGGGAGAGAGGGGGGCGGTAGTAGTGGACAGCAGCCAGGTTCTCCTCGATGCTGGCGAGCAGGTTCAGGCCCTCCTGAGTGCGGTCCTCCGGGATGAGGCCCAGGCCGGCCTCCCGCCGCATCCGAACGGGCAGATGGTGAATCTCGCGGCCATCTAGCCAGATGCGTCCCTGGACAAGGGGACGGATGCCGGCCAGCGCTTCCAGCAACTCCCGTTGACCATTCCCTTCGACGCCGGCGATGCCCACGATCTCCCCCCGGTGGACGGTGAAGGAGAGGTTGTTGACGGCGGTCAGCCCCCGCTCGTCCCGCACGACCAAGCCCTCGACCCGCAGGGCGGGCTCGCCAATGGAGGCGGCCTGCAGTCGTCGGGCCACCTTCACCTCGCGCCCCACCATCAGCCGGGCCAGTTCCTCCTCGTTGGTGCGGTCGGTCTCCAGAACGCCGGTGACCCGGCCTCGGCGGAGCACCGTCACCCGGTCGGAGAGGGCCAACACCTCGCCCAGCTTGTGGGTGATGAAGAGAAGCGTTCGCCCTTCATCCCGGAGCCGACGCAGGACCTGGAAGAGTTCCTGGGTCTCTTGAGGCGTCAAGACGGCAGTAGGCTCGTCCAGGATGAGGAGGTCCGCCTCTCGGTAGAGGAGCTTGAGGATCTCCACCCGCTGTTGCACGCCCACCGAAAGATCGGCCACCCGGGCGGTCGGGTCCACGGCGAGGCCGAAGCGGCGGGCCAGGGCTCCCACCCGGGCAATCGCCTGCTCGCGGTCCACCAGGAAGAAGCGGCGCGACTCCCTCCCCAGTTCGACGTTCTCGGCTACCGTGAGGGAAGGGACGAGCTGGAAGTGCTGATGGACCATACCGATGCCCAAGGCGATGGCTGCCTGAGGGTTGGGAATCTCAACCCGCCGGCCACGGAGGAAGATCTCTCCGGCATCAGGCCGGTACATCCCGTACAGAATGCGCATCAACGTCGTCTTGCCGGCGCCGTTCTCCCCCACCAAGGCGTGGATCTCCCCTTGCTCCACGGTGAGGGTCACCCGGTCGTTGGCCACAACGCCGGGGAAGATTTTGGTGATCCCCCGCATCTCCAGGTAGGGCATAGAGCTCCTCTCCCCAGGACGCCTAACGCCGTCTCGCCAGAGGCGTTCTGGCTCCGGCTCGCCCTCCGCCCAGCCAAAAGGCGGCTGCTCCGCCTTCCCCTGGCCCACCAAGGTAGGGGCGCACAACACCGTGCGCCCCTACCAGGAGCCGAGGGCGACCGGGCAACCGCTCTGATCTATTGCTGCTCCGTGATGTCTGTGACTTTGATCTCGCCGCTGATGATCTTTTCCTGGAGTTCCTTGACCTTATCAATGTACTCCTTGGGGATCAGGTGGCGCGTGTACTTCATCTCGCTGAGGCCCACACCGCCTTCCTTGAGACCATAGGTGACGACGGTGCCGCCCTTGAGCTCGCCCCGGACCAGTTGCTCGATGAGGCCGTAGACCGCGACGTCCACCCGCTTGAGCATCGAGGTCAAGACGTGGCCGGGCGCGATGTAGTCCTGGTCGGAGTCCACGCCGATGGCGTAGTGGCCGGTTTCTTTGGCCGCCTCGATGACGCCCTCGCCGGTGCCGCCGGCCACCTGATAGACGATGTCGGCCCCTTGCTCGAACATAGCCAAGGCCAACTCCTTCCCCTTGGCCGGATCGCCGAAGCTGTTAGAGTAGCTACGCAGGACCTGGATCTCGGGATCAATGTAGTGGGCTCCCTCTTCGTAACCGACGAGGAACTTGTCAATGCCCGGAGACTGGGTGCCGCCGATGACTCCGATGATCTTCTCGGGGTTAATGCCGGGGATGTTGGTGTCCTTGGTCACCATCGCAGCCAACGCTCCCGCCAGAAAGGAGCCCTCGTGTTCCTTGAAGATGACGGAGACGACGTTGTCCCCTTCCACAGCGATGTTGAGGATGGCGAACATCGTGTCGGGGAACTCCGGGGCCACCCGGGCCAGAGGCTCAAAGTGGGTGTACTCCAACGTAATCACCAGATCGAAGCCAGCCTGGGCTGCTGTGCGCAAGAGCTTCTCCCCCTCCCCCACAGGGTCTGGGGACTCGATGGTCTGGACCTGGACACCGAAGTCCTGAGCAGCTTTGGTCAGGCCGGCGAAGCCGGAGTCGTTGTAAGAACGATCCCCCAGCCCGCCCTGAGCGATGATCAGGGCCACCTTCAGGTCGGGACGTTGGGGCAGCGCTTCTTCTGCCTCAGAGGTAGGCGGAACGGTGGGGGTTTCCTGCTTGCCCCCCTGACAGGCCACTACTGAGGAGAGGATAAGAGCCAGCGTGAGCATTCCAGCGATCAAACGGGCGCGCAGCATCGGACTACCTCCTCTATAGGTGCAGGCGTGGCATGGCGCTGTCACATTTCGCGGCGGCAAGGGTCAGGGAAGAGAATTGCTACGCAGCCTCACCTCCTTTCCTTTTCGCTTCTGTCCTGTCCCCCTGGGAGGCCGAACTGGTGCATCACGTGTTGCCCCGCAGTAGGGTCAGGGAGAGTTCGTAGCGGTCCCAACGGAAGAGGGAGTTGGTGTAGGAGATGGGGATGTCGCCTTCCCGATAGAGGATGTCCTGGATGTTGTAGGCCGGCTCTCCGGTCCGGCTCATCAACAGACGGCCTTCCCGCACCTCCAGCTTGACAATACGGATGGTCCGCCTCGCGTAGGCGAGGCGAAGGCCATACTCTCGCTCCAGGGTGAAGTAAAGGGACCGCTGACTAAAGTCACGCTCTTCGATGCCTGGACAGAGCTGATAGTTCAGATAGGCATCCTCCAAACCGACGGGGTCGCTGTTCACCAGGCGAAGCCGCCCCAGGTGAAAGACCTGGTCTCCCGGCTCAATCCGGAGGCGTTCGGCGATCTCCGGCGTAGCCGGGATGATCTCCGAGGTCAGAACGCGGGAGGTGGGGCGGAACCCTCGGCTGCGCATATCCTCGGTGAAGCCCCTTAGGTCTGTGGGGAAACGCAGAGGAGGGTGAGGGCGGGTGACGAAAGTACCTTTGCCGGGGATCCGTTCAATGTAGCCAGCGCTCACCAACATCTCCAACGCCCTCCGCACTGGCGTTCGGCTGGCCCCTGTCATCTGGCACAGCTCCTCCTCTGTGGGGATCTGGTCCCCTTCCTGCCAAGCACCACTGGTGATCTGCTTCAGGATATACTCCCGAATCTGATGGTAGATGGGCCGTGGGTCGTCGCGACTTACAATCATCGTCTACCTACCTTCCTTGAAGTGAGGACAAGAGAACGGGACTTTGTTACAAAATCATTATAATGGTTTGGCTCCAAATGTCAATAGCTTCAGGGAGGGTTTTTTCGGGGCTTTCGGCCTGCCAGTGCCGGAGCTTAGCACCAGAATATGAGTGATTACAATTGTTTTACAGACTATATTGTGCATATTGACATCCCTAGAAAGTTATGGTAGAATATTGCACACGTGTGCACCCTGTGTGCCAGCTCGATGAGGGCGCTTCGCTCAAGACGGTAGGTTCTATGTCCCCCGTCTCGATCAAAGATATAGCCCGGGCCGCAGGGGTCTCCCACTCTACCGTCTCCCGGGCTCTCCGGGATAGCCCTCTTGTCAGCCCCGAGACCAAAGCCCGCATCAAGCGACTGGCAGAGGAGATGGGCTACTCCCCCAGCGCCGTCGCCCGGGGGCTGGTCACCCGCCGCACCCGCACGGTGGGGATGGTGGTGACTTCCATCGCCGACCCGTTCGTGGCCGAGGTGATGCGCGGCGTGGAAGATGCCGCTCACCAGGCAGGCTACAGCGTCTTCTTGAGCAGTTCCCGAGCTATCCCGGAGCGGGAGATCTCGGTCGTGCGCACCTTCCGCCAGCGACGGGTGGATGGCGTTATCGTCACCGCCTCCCGGGTGGGGAGTCTGTACGCGCCCCTCCTCGAGGAGATCCAGGTCCCGGTGGTGCTCATCAACAACCAACAGCCCGGCACGTATACCTACTCGGTCTCCATGGATGACCGGGAGGGTGCCCAGATGGCCGTAGACCATCTGCTCCAACTAGGCCACCGCCGCATCGGCTACATCGGCTGTGTGCACCGCGAGGCCTCCAGCCAGGCTCGAGAGGCGGGTTACCGGGCAGCCCTGGAAGCTCACGGTATCTCTCCTGATCCCCGTTGGATGGTCTACCCTACCGAGACAGAAGACGTTCAAAACGGACAGATCGGCCTCGACCTGCTCCTGGCGCTCCCTTCTCCTCCGACAGCCATCTTCTGCTACAACGATATGACGGCCATCGGTGTCCTGCAACGCTGCTATCGCCGGGGGATTCGCGTCCCCGATGACCTCTCCCTGGTCGGCTTCGATGACATCGCCATCGCCGCCTATACGATCCCTCCTCTGACCACCGTCCGTCAGCCCAAGTACGAGATGGGTTACCAGGCGATGGAAATGGTGTTGGACCTTCTGGAGGACCATCCCGTTGAGGATGTGCTCGTCCAGGGGACGTTGATCGTCCGAGATTCCTGCCAGCCACCCAACACGTGAGGGGCTGGAATCCCTTTCACCGGTAGGAGGTTACAACTATGAGGGCTTTGATGTTGACAGCCGAGTGGGACCCCCGTCCCGATTACCCGCTGTCCGATTGGGAAAAGGAGACGGGCAAGGCGATCACCGGCTCCAGCATCTGGCGGCACCCCCGTCTGGAAGTGGTCGAGCGACCTATGCCCAGCGTGGGACCAGACCAGGTGCTGATCCGGGTCCGGGCCTGTGGCGTCTGCGGTTCGGATATGCACTTCTACGAGACCGACGAGGAGGGCTACATCCTCTATCCGGGCTTGACCAAGTTCCCCGTGGTGCTGGGCCACGAGTTCGCCGGCGAGGTGGTGGAAGTGGGCTCTGAGGTGACCGATCTGAAGGCGGGCGATATGGTCACCTGCGAGGAGATGATCTGGTGCGGCCACTGCACCCCCTGTCGCAATGGCTTCCCCAACCACTGCGTCAACCTGGAGGAGATCGGGTTCACCATTGATGGGGCCTTCGCCGAGTACATCGCCATCGGGGCCAAGTACTGCTGGAAGGTGAACAGCTACCTGGAACGGTTCGGCGACGAGGAGAAGGCCTACGAAGCGGCTGCGCTGACGGAACCGACCTGCGTCTCCTACAACGCGATCTTCGAGCGGGCCGGCGGCTTCCGCCCTGGTCACTACGTCAGCATCTTCGGGGCCGGCCCCATCGGGCTGGCAGCCATCGGCCTGGCCGAAGCTGCCGGCGCAGGGCTGATCGTGGCCTTCGAGATCTCCCCTCAGCGCCGCGAGTTGGCCAAGCGGGTGGGCGCTGACTACGTCTACGACCCTCGCGAGGTGACGCCCCACGAGGTGCTGATGGAGCTCTCCCAGGGCGAAGGGTTCGACTTCCACGTGGAGGCGGCCGGCGTGCCTCACCTGACGGTCCCGGAGATGGAAAAGAGCCTGGCCATCAACGGCAAGATCGTCCAGATCGGGCGGGCGGCCCAGCGGGTGCCGATGTATCTGGAGACGCTCCAGGTGCGCCGCTCCCAGGTCTTCGGGGCCCAGGGCCATTCGGGCCACGGCACCTTCCCCAACGTGATCCGGCTGGTGGCCTCGGGCCGGCTGGATCTGACCCCCATCATCACCGCCCGCTACAGCCTGGAGGAGACGGTGCACGCCATCGCCCAATCCACAGAGCGGCGGGACGGGAAGATCATGGTGAAGCCAGGCTACCAGCCCCCGGAACCCTCGGAGAAGGTTGAACAGGCCCAGCCGGTTTCCGTGCCGGCCTCCTGACCTGGGCCGTTTCGGTGCCCGGCAGCGCGAGAACTGCCGGGCACCTCCCCCGAAAGCGCGAGGAGAGCGATGGCACGACGAGTCCGTGTAGCCCTTATCGGTGCGGGCCGAATCGGTCGGGTGCACGCCCGCAACCTGGTCTATCAGATCCCGGAGGCGGAGCTGGTGGCCGTTGCCGACGTCATCGAAGAGGCAGCCCAGAAGCTGGCCGCCGAGCTCCAGGTCCCTTCCGTCTACACCGACCCCGAACCTATTATGGAGGACCGGACCGTTGAGGCCGTGCTTATCTGCTCTAGCACCGATACCCACGCCCCATTGATCGAAGCTGCGGCCGCCGTGGGCAAGCATATCTTCTGCGAGAAGCCCATCGCCCTGGACCTGGCCCGAATTGACCAGGCCCTGGCCGCTGTGGAGGAGGCGGGGGTGAAGCTGCAGGTGGGGTTCAACCGCCGCTTCGACCCCAGCTTCCGGCGGGCTCGGGAGATCGTAGCCTCAGGTCGGATCGGCCAGCCTCACATCGTGCGCATCACCAGCCGGGATCCGGAGCCCCCACCTCTGGAGTACGTGAAGGTCTCCGGGGGCATCTTCGTGGACATGACCATCCACGACTTCGATATGGCCCGCTTCCTGATCAACGATGAGGTGGAGGAAATCTACGCCGCTGGCGGCGTGCTGGTGGATCCCCAGATCGGTGAGGTCGGCGATCTGGACACCGCGATCCTCACCTTGCGCTATGCCGGCGGTGCACTGGGCACCATTGACAACAGCCGGCGGGCCGTCTACGGCTACGACCAGCGGGTGGAGGTCTTCGGCTCCGAGGGCATGGTAATGGTCTCCAACCGGACGCCCGATACTGCGGTCATCAGCGACGGCGAGGGCGTTCACGCTGCCAAGCCCCTCTTCTTCTTCATCGAGCGCTACGCGGAGGCCTACGTGATCGAGATGAGGGCGTTCATCCGATCCATTCTGGAGGACACCTCGCCTCCGGTGACCGGTCAGGATGGCCGCATCCCCGTAGTCATGGCCTACGCTGCCCGCAAGTCGGTTCAAGAGAACCGCCCGGTGCGGCTCAGCGAGGTGGAAGGATAGGCCAGCGCAGCCCGCTGGCCATCGGAGGGCAGTCGCTCCAGCTTTCCAAAGAAAGGGGGTGGTACCTTAGGAGAACGACGGATCGTGGAATCCGCTTCGCCCCAGAGCGGGGCTCCGGCGAACCTAAGCAAGGACGGTCAGAGCTATCCAGCTTGAATGCGAAGGAGGAGGTTGCTATGTCGCGCCGCGTTTGGCTTCCGGCACTGGTCCTGCTGATCGTCGTGGCGTTAGTCGCCACGGCTTGTCAGCAACAGGCGACACCGGCTCCCAAAGAGGAGGAGAAAGGTGCTGCCCAGGAAGTCGAGTTCACCTTTTACGTCGTCTCCCACGGCGGACCGGCGGACCCCTTCTGGGGCGTCGTGATGCGGGGGATGGAAGACGCGGCTGCCACGCTGCCGGTCAAGGCCATCTACTCAGGGCCGGAGAAGTTCTCCATTGATGAGCTGGTCAACCTGCTCAACAGTGCCATCGCGGCCAAACCGGATGGGATCGCCGTCACCATCACCGATCCCAACGCGCTGGATGAGCCCCTGCGCCGAGCCATCGAGCAGGGTATCCCCGTCATCGCCATCAACGTGCCCGACCCCCGGCCGGCCGGCGAGCGCATCCCCTACCTCTTCTACGTCGGCGGCGACGAGTACCTGGGGGGGCAGCGGGCCGCCGAGCGGATGCTCCAAGAGCGGAAGCCGACGCGAGCCCTCTGCGCTATCCACGAGGTCGGTCACGTGGGACTGGAGGCCCGCTGCAAGGGCTTCATTGACGTGATGAGCGAGGCTGGCGTTCCCGCCGAGAAGTTAGACATCGGCACCGATCCCACCCAGGCCGTCGAGGTCCTCAAGAGCTACTTCGCCAAGAACCCCGACACCGATGCCGTCTTCACCCTGGGGCCGCTGGGGGCCAACCCGATGATCCAATACATCAAGGAGAACAACCTCAAGGGGAAGATCCTCCACGGCAGTTTCGACCTGGACGAGGTGACCTTGGGGGCGATCAAGGACGGCATCACCCTCTTCACCATTGACCAGCAGCAGTACCTCCAGGGCTACATGCCCATCGTCTGGCTCTACCTCTACAACAAGTACCAACTGGTCCCCGCCACAGACATCCTCACCGGCCCGGCCATCGTGGACGCCTCAAACGTGGGGGCCATCGAGGAGTTGATCAAGGCCGGTTACCGGTAGTCCATCGGAGCCCGTCTGCATCTTGACCGAGCCCATAGGTGGCAGGGAGGGGCTCTGCTCCCCCTGCCACCTCTCCAAGGGGGAGAGGAGCGAGCAGACCTGATGAGCGTAAGGGCGTCTACCTGGAGATCGCTGGCACGCCAATTGTCCCGCTATCCGGAGATCGGTGCCCTAGCGGGGTTCTTGGCCGTTTTCATCGGCTTTTCCCTCTTTGCTGAACGATTCTTGACATTGGCCTCGCTTTCCGGTATCATGACGATAGCCGCCGAGCTGGGCATCGTCGCCGTTGGTATCACCTTCCTGATGATCGCCGGCGAGTTCGACCTCTCGGTGGGCTCTGTCCTGGGGGTGGGGGCTATGGCCTTCGCCCTGCTGGCCAAGGCCGGTTGGCCCCACAGCTTGGCCTTCCTGATCTCGATAGGCCTGGCAGCAATCATCGGCCTGATCAACGGTCTCCTGGTCATCCAAACCCGCATTCCCTCCTTCATCGTCACCCTGGGCACGATGATGTTCTGGCGGGGAGTCCTGCTGGCCGTCACGGGCGGCTTCCCCGTCGTCTACGAGGGCGGCTCTTGGTTGCTCTCTGCCTTGGGCGGGCGCTTCGCTGGTGGCTTCCATACATCCCTCTTCTGGTTTGTCCTGATCGTCCTCATCTTCCAGGTTGTGCTGACCCAGACGCGCTACGGAAACGGTGTGTATGCGACGGGAGGGGACCCCGGCGCTGCCCGCGCTCTGGGCGTGAATGTGGCGCGTACCAAGATCATCAACTTCGTCCTCTCGGCGATGCTGGCGGCCCTGGCTGGCATCATTCAGTTCAGCCGCTTCAAGTCGGTGGACCCCTTGCGCGGGCAGGAGTGGGAGCTCCAGGCCATCGCCGCCGCCGTCATCGGAGGAACGCTGCTGACAGGCGGGTACGGCAGCATCCTGGGGACCGCCCTGGGCGTGATGATGATTGGGATGGTGCGCAGCGGATTGGTGTTGGCCGGCGCACCGGCCTACTGGTATCGCGCCTTCATCGGCGTCATCCTCATCGCCGCGGTCATCATCAACGTGAGAATCCGGGGGCGGTAACGATGGCCAACGAACAGAACGAACCCCTGGTCCGTATGGTCAACATCAGCAAGAGCTTTGGCCACGTCCAGGCCCTGCAGGGGGTGAACTTCACCGTAGGCCGGCAGGAGGTGGTCGGCCTGCTGGGGGATAACGGGGCAGGAAAGTCCACCCTGATCAAGATCCTCACCGGCCTCTACCCCCCCGACGAAGGGGAGATCTACTTCGAGGGGCGCAAGGTGCGCTTCACCTCCCCCCACGATGCCCGGGAGATGGGCATCGAGACCGTCTACCAGGACCTGGCCCTGGTGCCCCTGATGAGCATCGCCCGCAACTTCTTCCTGGGGCGGGAGCCGGTGAAGCGGATCGGTCCCTTCCGATTCCTGGACCAGAAGACGATGAACGACGTGGCCCGTCACGTGCTGGCGGAGATCGGCATCCGCATCCGCTCCCCTCACGAAGAGGTAGCGACCCTCTCCGGGGGAGAACGGCAGTCCATCGCCATCGGACGGGCGATCCACTTCGGCGTCAAGCTTCTCATCCTCGACGAGCCTACCTCTGCCCTCTCGGTGAAGGAGACCCGCAAGGTCCTCAACTACATCGTGGAGGCGAAGGATCGAGGGCTCTCGGTGATCTTCATCACCCACAACGTCTACCACGTGCACCCTGTGGCCGACCGTTTCACCATCCTGAGCCACGGGCGGAACCTGGGGGACTTCCACAAAGGGGAGGTCACACCAGAGGAGATCTCGGAACTGATCGTGGGAGCTCTGCGACCTGAAGAGGTGAGGCAAGCGGCATAGAGCTGCCCACGGGCGGGGCTGACGAAAGGCCATCCCTACACAGCGGGAAAGGAGGTGATGCCCCGGAATCTTGTGGAAGCGCAATCCGGTATCTGTTCATTGGACACAGGCTCTCTGGAATAGGGAGCCGCTCTCTGTACCTACCCGCAAATCCAGACACCATAAAGGAGGAGATGAGCGATGAAAACGCGGTTCCTGTGGTCCTTGCTGAGCGCCCTGATCGTGGTCAGCCTGCTCCTGACGGCCTGCGGCGGTGGGGCGACACCGGAGCCCACCAAAGCGCCGGAGGAGAAGCCGGCCGAGAAACCGGCTGCGGAGATCGAAGAGGTCACCATCGTCGCTTGGACCATTGGCCCCGACGATCCTTCCTACTACCGGGCCAAGAACCTGGAGACGGCGGCCGAACGGCTCAACAAGAAGCTGGAGGCCGAAGGGTCCAACGTCCGCGTGAAGGTGGAGGCCTCCTTCGACACCACCTCCTGGGGCGACTACAAGAAGCGGGTGCTCTTGGCCTTCGAGGGCGGCAAGGCTCCCGACATCGTGCTCTCCGGCCACGAGGACATCGCGCCCTGGGCCGATGCCGGCTACATCATCGCCCTGGATGACTACATCGCCCAGTACCCCGACACTTACAACGACATCTTCGAGAGCCTGTGGGGGGCGGTGACCTACAAGGGCAAGCGGTGGGCCATTCCCCAGGACACCGAGGCCCGGCCTATGTACTTCAGCAAGGCCCGCCTGAGGGAACTGGGGTGGTCCGAGGAGGAGATCGAAGCCCTGCCTGAGAAGATCAAGAACGGCGAGTTCACCCTCTACGACATGCTAGAGGTCGCCAAGGAGGCTCAGGACAAGGGCGTCGTCGAGCCCGGCTACGGCTACTGGCACCGCCCGAAGAAGGGGTCCGACTTCTACCACTTCTACTACAACTGCGGAGGCACGCTGCAGGACCCCGACACCGGCAAGCTGGTCCTGGACAAGAAGGCGCTCAAGTGCGTCTACCAGTTCTTCTGGGATGCCACCCAGGAGTACAAGGTCACCAAGACCGACCTGATCGGGACCGAGTGGAAGATCATCCACGAGACGGTCTCCAGCGGCCGGGCCCTCTTCTTCAACGGCGGCACTTGGAACTGGGCCGAGTGGCGGGATAAGTACCTGCCCAATGAGGCCGATCCCGAGGCCTACCTGTGGGAGAACATCGGCTTCGCCCTGATCCCGGCGATGAAGAAGGGCGGCAAGCCCAACACCCTCTCCCACCCGTTGGTCTACATGGTCACCGCCCAGTCCAAGAACCCCGACCTGGCCTTCCGCATCATCACCGAGGCCACGGCGCCGGACCTCAACGCCCTGCATGCCGTCGAGAGCGGCCACCTGGCCATCCTCAAGTCGGAGCTGAACGATCCCAAGTACGCCGAGGACAAGTTCGCCCAGGCGGCCGCCTATATGCTGGAGTACACCACCTTCCTGCCCAACAACCCCGACTTCGGCACCTTGGATGAGATCTACTTCGGCGGCATCTCGGCGGTCGAGAGCGGCCAGTGGACCCCCGATGAGGCGGTGGAGAACGTCATCGCCGACGTCCAGGTCGAGCTGGGCGACAAGGTGATCATCAAGGAGTAGGTGAAACCGCCCTTGGGGTGGGGAGTCACCCCAGACCCATCGCCGGGCCAGGGGGCTCCCCGCCCCACCCTGCGAATTGCGAATTGCAAATTGCGAATTGCGAATTGCGAATTGCAAGTTGCACCGTGCCCCACCCGGGGAGGCGTTGCAAACGGGGAGGAAGGTCTATGTCCTCACACAATCCTTCGACGGCCGGCACGATGGTGCTCGCGAGGGAAGAACAGGCATACCGGTCCTTCTGGGTAAGGCTCAGAGCCTACTCAGCGCCTGCCTTCTTCCTCAGCCCTGCTGCCATCCTGGTCTTCATCTTCTTCTTCCTGCCGGTCCTGCTGACCATCCTGATCAGCATGACGGATATGAGCACAGCCACCTTTGGCCGGTTCAACTGGGTGGGGCTGGCGAACTACGCCAAGATGGCCAAGTTCCGCTGGACCAAGGTGATCCTGAAGAACACGGCCATCTACGTCTTCTTCACGCTGACGCTTTTCAACGTGGGGTTGGGACTGGTCATCGCCCTGGTGACCACCCATATGAACCGCAGGGCCGGCTTCCTCTTCCGCACGCTGTGGCTGCTGCCGCGCATCACGCCCTCGGTCGTCTACATTATGATGTGGCGCTGGATGGCTGCCGATGCTCCTTACGGCATCCTCAACCAGCACATCTTCGGCCCCTTGGGCATCCCGCCCAAGGACTGGGTCACCGCTGCTCCCTGGGTGATGGTGATCCTGGTCAACGGCTTCGTTGGCGCTTCCTTCGGGATGATCATCTTCACCTCGGCCATCGAGTCCATCCCCGACGATTACATCCGGGCGGCCAAAGTGGATGGCGCTTCGACCTGGCAATCCATCCGTTATGTCATCATTCCCATGATCAAGTGGCCACTCCTCTTCGTGACCACCTATCAAACGCTTTCGTTGTTGACCTCTTTTGAGTACATTCTGCTCCTCACCGATGGCGGGCCGGGCCGGTACGGCACCGAAGTGTGGGCGCTGAACGCCTACCACCGAGCGCTGGCCAACTACTGGGGGAACATCCAGTTCGGCTACGGCGCAGCTCTCGCCTCGGTGCTGGTCGTGATCGGGATCGTGATGTCCATCATCTACCTACGGGTCTTCCAGTTCGGTGCCCTGATTGAGGAACCGAAGATCGAGACCTTGTGAAGGGAAGGGGGATGCGATGTACACCTGGGAGCAGAGGATAAGGGCAACGATTCCTTACGTCATTATGGGGATCATCACCTTGCCCATCATTGTCGGGTATGTCTGGATTCTGATCTCCAGTTTCTTCTTCACCACCGAGGGCCTGGTGCCCAAGGGGCGCTTCACGCTGGAGTACTGGCGATTCCTGGTGGAGCCCATCGCCCAGCGGCCCAGCATCTGGATCATCACGCTGAACACGCTGATCCTGGCCCTAGGCATGGCGGTCTTCGTGGTCCTGATCTCGGCGATGGCCGGCTACGCCCTGTCGCGCCTCAACTTCCCAGGGCGAAAAGCCTTCCTTTCCCTTACCCTCATCCTGCACGCCTTTCCCAGCGTGACGCTGCTGATCGCCATCTTCTACGTCCTGCGGGCCATCAAGCTCTATGACACGATCACGGGGGTGGTGTTGGTCCAGGTCTCCCTGATGCTTCCCCTGGGCGTCTGGCTGATGAAGGGCTTCTTCGACAACGTCTCCTGGGATATGGAGCGGGCAGCGCTGATTGACGGCTGCGGTCGCCTCCGAACGTGGTGGGAGATCCTCCTGCCCAACATCCGACCGGGCATTGCGGCCCTTTCCATTTTCTCCTTCATCACCGGCTGGAGTTCCTTTCTCATCCCCTACACCTTCACGACCACCGACACCAAGGCGACCATCGCCGTTTACCTGAACAGCCTGATCGGCGATTCCACCTTCGTCACTTACGGTCAGGTGGCGGCTGTGGGGCTCTTCCAACTCATCCCGGTGATGCTTTTCTTCATCTTCAGCCAGGAATACCTGCTGAACATCTACACCGGCGGCACGAAAGGCGGCGTGTAACTGCTGCCGGGCTGGCTTTCCTAGGGAGGGTGAACATGCGGGTTCAACTGGAAAATCTCACCAAGCGGTGGGGACCGGTCGTCGGTGCCGACAACATCAACCTGGAGATCGGGGATGCGGAGTTCGTGGCCTTCTTGGGCCCCTCGGGCTGCGGAAAGACGACGACGCTTTTGATGATCGCGGGCATCTACAAACCCACCGCCGGGCTCATCAAGTTCGATGGGAAGGTGGTCAATCATCTGGCCCCCAAAGACCGCAACATCGGCATGGTCTTCCAGAGCTACGCCCTCTACCCCCATATGACGGTCTTCGAGAACCTGACCTTCCCGTTGAAGCTGAAGAAGGTGCCGATGGAGGAAAGGCGAAAGCGGGCCCAGCGAGTGGCGGATATGATGGGCATCGGCCATCTGATGGACCGCAAACCGGCCCAGCTCTCCGGCGGGCAGCAGCAGCGGGTCGCTTTGGGACGGGCGTTGATCAAAGAACCTCAGTTGCTCCTCTTCGACGAGCCCCTCTCCAACCTAGACGCCCGTTTGCGCCTGACGATGCGCAGCGAGATCAAGCGCCTCCAGATGGACCTGGGCATCACGTCCATCTACGTGACCCACGACCAGGTGGAGGCGATGACGATGGCGGACCGGATCGCCGTGATGCGGGACGGGAAGCTCCAGGCTTACTGCCCGCCCGACGAGCTGTACGACCAGCCGCGCACCCTCTTCGTTGCCAGCTTCGTCGGCAACCCGCCGATGAACTTCCTGGAGGTCGAGGTCGTCCGGGAGAACGGCGAGTACCACGCTCGCTGTGAGGGCTTCGACGTCATCGTCCCGCCGGAACGGGGGGAGAAGGCCGCCGGCCGGGGCAAGGTGATCCTGGGCATCCGGCCTGAGGACGTCTCCCTGGCCGAGGAGGGCATCGCCGGCGAGGTCTACGTCGTGGAGCCCTTGGGCCGCGACGACCTGGTGGACGTGCGCATCGGCGAGAGCAAGGTCCACTTCTTGGCCGATCCGGCGCTGCGGCTGAAGATCGGGGACACTGTCCGGCTCCGCTTCAACACCCACAAGGTCCAGTTCTTCGACCCCCAGACGGAAAAGTCGCTGCTCTGGACGGACTGAGCTCCCAAAGGGGGCTTTTGTCCAGCCGTAGACCATCCCAGTGTCCGACGCCCGGACCCGGGGTGAGGGCGGACGGGAGTCCTGCTCCTCGGGGATAGGGCGTCGTTCTGGTTCCGACGGCCGACCGCCGGTGGACGACGGCCGACCGCCGACTGCGGACTAAGGACCGAGGACCACCCGACCACTCGACCAAGCGACCAAGCGACTATAGTGAGGAAAGGGATGGATTCAACAGGAGGAAAGGTCCGCCAGGATCGGGTGATGACGGCCATCGTGGGGAGCTACCCCAAGCCCGACTACCTCTTCGCCGGCACGGGACGCGAGCTCCTGGACCAGATGGGGATGACCCTCTACGATCTGGAGAAGGCGGTCGGTCCCGAAGAGTTCCGGGCGCGGCTGGACAGGGCGGCCCGGATGGCCATCGAGGATCAGAACGAGGCCGGTCTGGACTTCATCACCGATGGGGAGGAGCGGCGGGGCCACTACGTCCTCTACGTGCTGCGCCGGCTGGGTGGCTTCGACTTCGAGCACCTGCGGGAGAAGTCCATCCGAGAGGGGATGTACGTCCGCCGCCTCCCCGTCGTCGTCGGGAAGATCGCGTATGAGGGACCGATCCTGGTCGAGGATTACCGGTTCACCCAGCGGTACGCCAAGGGCATCGCCAAGATCGGCCTGCCGGGGCCGTCCACCGTGGTGGACAGCGTGGTGGACGACTACTACCAGGGGGACCGGGAGCGGCTGGCGATGGACTACGCGGCAGCGATCCGGCACGAAGTGGAGAACCTCATCGAAGCGGGCTGCCGGGCGATTCAGTTCGACGATCCGGTGCTGCTCCGATACCCCGACCAGGCCCAACGGTGGGGCCTGGATGCCCTGCAGGCTTGCTTCCACGGGCTGGAGGATCGGGCGACCTTCTTCGTCCACATCTGCCGGGGCTATCCCGACAAGCCGCTGGAAAGGCAGGGCATCGAGTACAAAGCCAAAGCTGAGTACTACGCCGATGTCCTGAGCTGGCTCAGCGATTCTGCCCTCGACGTGGTCTCCATCGAAGGAGCCCAGAGCCGGCTGGACCTGTCGGTGCTGCCGGCCATTGGAGAGAAGACGGTGATGTTGGGCGTCGTGGACGTGGGCTCGGACGAGGTGGAGAGCGTGGAGGCTCTGGTGGAGCGGGGGCGGGAGGCGTTGCAGTACCTGCCCAGGGAGCAGCTGATCCTGGCTCCCGACTGCGGGATGGTGCAGCTCTCCCGGTCGGCGGCCAAGGCGAAGCTGACCAACATCGCCACCGCCGCTTCGATCCTGAACCAGGCCGTCGGACCATAGACCGTTGACTGCCAACGGCTGACCCCCTGACCATCCGACTACCCGACCAAACGGAGCAACCTTCCGAGGGCATCGGTGTTATAAAGTCCAGGTAGCCGGTGATTACCCATATCTTTGGAGATAGGGAGCTAGCCGTCCACGAATGGGGCACGAATACACGAATTAAGGACCACCTCATTCGTGCATTTGTGAGAAATTCGTGGACGGCCTGCTACGGACCACGCTCTCGCTCACTTGTGGGTAATCACCGACCGGATGGGTCTTGACAAACGGGTGCCCTTTTGGGTATAATCTGGTTGCTATATTGGTTTCCCTCCGTTGTCTACTCCCCACGGTTGGCTTCGCAGCGCTTGAGACCAGGCAAGAGCGATTCGTCCAAAGGCTGTTTCTCCCCAAGAGGACTCTCCGTAGAGCAGTCCTGTTTGGGTGCTCAGGCATCCTTGTCCTCGACGCAAGAAGGGGGGTGATAGACGCAACCCAAACTGTGGATCCGATGGACGATTCAGGTGGGGTCGCTTTCCTGAGGCCAATCAATCGGTTGGCCCTAGTACCAAGTTAAGGAGGGAAAAGCTATGGCACTGCTAGTCCTGGTCATCACGTTGGTGATCGTCATCCTGGGCTATCGCTTCTACGCGAGCAAGATGGACCGGGAGGTTATCCAGTCGGATCCCAAACGGGCGACGCCGGCGACCCTCTACCAGGATGGCGTGGACTTCATGCCGGCTAGTGGAAGCGTGCTCTTCGGCTATCAGTTCAAGTCCATCGCCGCGCTGGGCCCCATCGTCGGTCCCATCGTCGCCGTGCAGTGGGGATGGCTGCCGGCCGTGCTGTGGCTGGTGATCGGCGTCTTCTTCATCGGCTGGGTGCAGGACTACGCCTCGGCCATGCTGGCGATGCGGAACGAGGGCATGACCCTAGGCGGTCTGAGCTACAAGCTTATTTCCCCTCGAGCGCGGGGCATCCTCCTGAGCTTCCTCTACTTCTACCTGCTCCTCATCATGGGTGCCTTCGGTTACGTCGTGGCCGGCCTGCTGGCCAATCCGGTGGTTCCTTTCGGCTTCCTCTTCCTGACCTTGGCAGGGCTCCTGGCCGGGCAGATGACCTACCGCTGGAAGCAGGACCTGCTCTTCACCACCGTCCTCACCGTGGCCCTGGCCCTCATCGGCATCTGGCTGGGCACGACCGGCTTCTTCACCAACATCGCCCAAGGCATCAACGGGCTGGCCGGTGACGCCGAAGGCGTGCTCTACAAGACCCCCTACGGACCGATGAAGTGGTCCGTCTGGCTGTGGGGGATCGTGGCCCTGGCCTTCTGCTACCTGGGGTCGGTGCTCCCCATCTGGCGCTTCGCCCAGCCCATCAACTACACCTCCTTCTGGTTCGTCCTCCTGGGCATCGTGGGCTCCATCGTGGGCATCTTCCTGGCGACCCTGGGGGTGGGCACGGCCAAGACCAACTTCGCCATCCCGGCCTTCGTCACTTGGAACCAACCCCACCTGGGCTGGCTATGGCCTATCCTCTTCGTCACCATCTCCTGCGGGGCCATCTCCGGCTGGCACAGCCTGGTCTCCACCTCGGGCACGGCCCGCCAGCTTGAGAAGGAGACCGACGCCTTGCCCGTCGGGGCCGGCGCGATGTACACCGAGGCGGTGTTGGGGGTCCTCTCCGTCGTCTTCGCGGTTACGGCGACGGCCGGCACCTTCTATGACCCAACCCAGAACTGGAAGCTGACCGCAAAGGCCGGTGGGGTCTTTGCCGACGGGATGTCCCGCTTCCTGGGCGTGCTCGGTGTCCCCGCCGATCTAGGGACAGCCATCGGCTCCATCTTCCTGGCCGTGATGGCGCTCACGGTGATGCAGTTGGTCCTGCGCTTCATGCGGGTGGCCAGCGCCGAGCTGATCGGCGACAAGATCGTCGCCTTCAAGAACCCCCACGTCGGCTCCATCGTCGCCATCCTCTTCACCCTGCTGATCCTGTGGACCGGCTTCTGGCAGAGGATCTGGGTGCTCTTCGGTGGGGCCAACCAGCTCTTCGCCGGCCTGGCCCTGCTGCTCATCACCATCTGGCTGGCCCGAGAGGGGAAAGCCTACAACTGGACCTTCTGGCCGGCGGTCTTCATGTACGTCACCACGGTGACCGCCCTGCTGATCACGGCCTACAAGTCCTTCAACGCGGCCTTCGAGCCGGGCATCGAGGCGGCCTTCGTCTTCGGCAACCTGGTGGCCGGCCTCATCGGGCTCTTCCTCGCCCTGGCGGCCCTACTGCTGGCCTACGACGGGCTCCGCTCTTTCCAGAGGGCCCGCACCGAGATGGCGATGGCAGCCCGCTGAGAAACGCCTCGGTCTGCTGACGTCAACACTGCAGGTGGGAGGGCTCTACGGATGGGCTCTCCCACCTGTGTTGCTCGAATGCCGAGGGAGGAGAGGTCAATGCGAGGGATCGTCGTCGAGGTGGTCACACCGGTCCTGACTTTCCAGTCCCACTGTTCCCAGTGCGAGTTCGTCTTCGACAAGACCGGGCTGGGGGTCAACGCCGCCGTGCAGCAGGAAGCGATCAACGCCTATCCGGCGTGGCTGCAGGAGGCCTACCTCCAGGTCTCCGATTGGGTTCGGGAGATCGCCCGGCGCTACCAGGGCGCAGTGCGGGTCTGCATCGTGGACCCCCAGTCGCTGGAGGGGATGTGGCGCTTGCTGCGCTATTGGATCCGCCGTTACCCGACCTTCCTGTTGGACGGTCAGAAGTTCGTCGGGTGGGAATCGGAGCCGGCCCTGCGAGCGGCGATCGAGGAGAAGCTGTCGGCCCAAGGCATGGAGGAAGCAGGATGCGGCGGCTGATTGTTGAGGTCATTGCCCCCGTGCTGAGCTATCAGCTCCATTGACCCCACTGCGAGTGGATGTCAAACCAAGCGGGCCTTGGTATCGGGGACAAAGTCCATAACGAGGAGATCAACGAATATCCTGAGTGGCTCCGCGAGGAGTACCTGCGGGTCTGCACCTGGGCCCGGGAGGTGGCGGAGCGCTATCGGGGAGCGGTGCTGATCCGCATCGTAGACCCCGAATCCCTGGTGGGAATCTGGCGGCTGATCCGTCACTGGATCCGTCGCTACCCCACCTTTCTCATAGATGGTCAGAAGTTCGTCGGCTGGGAGTCGGAGCCCGAGCTCCTGGCCGAGGTGGAGCGGCGGCTCCAGGCCCGGGGCTGGCCACTGCCGTCGGAGGTGGAGACGCCCCCGGGATGAACCCGAGATGGCCCTCACGCCGGCTCACCGCCAGCGACCGGCCCTCCAGATGGTGATCAGGAGCCAGAGACCCAGGAAGCTGGCGACGATGAAGCCCAGGATCACCAACCAGGTGATGATCCCCCATTGAGCGTTCAGGTTGAGGGTGGGGATGAGCAGGGCCAGGGCGACGATGAAGGCGGCGACGAGGATGCTGAGGGCCAGCCGGCTGGCCATGCGGTCCATCCGCGCCGTCGTCTCTTCCAGTTCCTGCAGGCGCAGCCGGATCTGCAACTCCCCCCGTTCCGCCTGCTCCAGCAAGCGCACCGCCTGGCGCGGGGCCACGCTGGTCAGCTCCGCCCAGTCGGTGATCCCCCGGAGCAGGGAAGGCCCCCAGTGGTCGGGCAACCAAACCTGCCGCATCAGGCGGCGGACGTAGGGCTCCGAGACGGCGAAGATGTCGAAGTCGGGGTCGAGCTTCAACCCCACCCCCTCCATCATCCCCAAGGTCTTCCCCAACAGCCAGAGGTCACTGGGCAGCCGCAAGTGATGGCGGAAGGCGATGGGCATCACATCCCGAATGACCTCCTGGGCTCGGATCTCTTTGAGCGGCAGCCCCTGATACTTGCGCAAGAGCCGGGCGATGTCCCGGCTCAGGCCGTTGCGATCCACCCCCTGTCGGGCAGCTCCCATGCGGATGAGCTGATCGGCGACGGCCTCGCTGTCCACCTGCACGGCAGCGATGTAGAGGCGGACCAGGTCCTCGCGAAGCCGGCGGTCCAGGTAGCCCACCATCCCGAAGTCCATCGCGCCGATCACCTCGCCGGGCATGACGACGAAGTTGCCGGGATGGGGGTCGGCGTGGAAGAAGCCGTCCACGAGGACCTCTTGGATGATGATGCGGGCAGCGTGGAGGGCGATCCGCTTGCGGTCGTAGCCGGCCGCATCGAGGGCCTCCACGTCGTCTATCTTGATCCCCCGGATGCGTTCCAGCGTCAACACCCGGCGGGTCGTCGTCTCCCAGTAGACCTGGGGGATGTAGAGGGCCGGCTCGTCGGCGAAGTTCTCCCGGAAGCGGTCGGCATTACGCCCTTCCCGCCGGTAGTCCAGTTCAGCCCGCAGCGTGTAGGCGAACTCCTCGGTGATCTCCGGCAGGTCGTAAAGATCGCTCAGGGGGGTGTGCTGCTGAGCCAACCAGGCCAGGTCGCTGAGGATCTCCAGGTCAGTCTCGATGATTTGGAGGATATGGGGGCGCTGCACCTTGACGACCACCTCGGTGCCGTCAAGCAGGATGGCCGGATGAACCTGGGCGAGAGAGGCTGCGGCAATGGGCTGGGGATCGAAGGAGGCGAAGTGGGCGCTCAAGGGGGCGCCCAGCTCTTCTTCCAGGCAGCTCTGGATCGCCTCCCAGGGGACCGGCGGGACGGTATCCTGGAGCCGGCTCAGCTCGGCGATGTAGTCGGGTGGGAGCAGGTCGGGACGGGTGCTGAGGATCTGGCCCAGCTTGACGAAGGTGGGCCCCAGGGCCTCTAGGGCCAGCCGGAGCCGCTGGGGGGTGGTCAGCGCGGAGGAAGGGGGAGGCGGCCGGCGAGCGATCCGACGGGGGAGGCTCAGCAGCGGCGTCAGGCCCAACTGGTCCAGCGCCTCGCCCAACCCGTGACGGAGGAAGACACCGGCGATCTCTTGATAACGGCGCAGATGCCGGATATGGCGAGCAGGAGATCGGAGCCCAGGACGCCGATGGGAGATCCCTACACCTCCTCAGAGAATGTACCCGAAGAAAGGGCTGTGGGCCTCACCCGCCCCCATGGGCACGATATATAATCCTTCAGAACAGCCCGGTACGTTTAATGACGATTATACCATGAACCTTACCTCCCTTCCACCCACTCCAAGGTGACCGTCACGAGTTTGGGACCTCATTCTGAGTTGCCTCCAAAGGCCAGGCAACGCTCAGGCCGGCACAAGCACCCCTTGCTCCCGCAAGGGCCGGTGGACGCGCTCCATCCCCCACCACTGAGATGCCACAAGCCTCCCAGCAACAGGCTGCGCAGAAGGGGGATATGCCAGGTGTGAGACAGATACCACCGGCCGGCACCGGGATGGACGCCATCACACCTCAGGCTATGGCGTCGCCCATACCGTTGGCCTCCTGGAACCACCACCACCTGGGGCGGGCAGGTGAGCCGGCCCGCCTGGCTTTCGGGCATATGGCCGAGGACGGCCAGGACAAGAATGCTGAGTACCACCAGGACGTGCAGGGGCGGGTAAAGTCTTGACATCGGTGGAAGAATGTGGTAGAATGGCTGTAACTTTGTTCGCTGATTAAAGTATTGGAGGAGCCTGTGGCCCGCTTGCCCCGAGGAAACCGCGCCCTCATCCGCAAGATCAACCGCAACCTGGTGCTCAACCTCATCAAGAGCCGGGGGCCTATCTCCCGCACGGAGATCGCCCGCCTCTCCGGCCTGAGCCTGGCCACCGTCTCGGCCATCACCGCCGAACTGATGAAGACCGGCCTGGTCCACGAGATGGGCGCCGGCGAGTCCACGGGCGGGCGGCGGCCCGTCCTCCTCCGCCTCAACCACCGGGCCGGCTTTGTGGTGGGCGTGAAGCTGATGGAGCACGCCATCACCAGCGCCCTCACCGACCTGGATGCCCAGGTCCTCCACTACCAGGTGACCCCCTTGCCCCCCGCCGACCCCCATCCCCCTACCGTCGAGATCGTCCTGCCGCTCATCATCGAGGCCATCGAGACCACCATCCGGGAGTCGGCGGTGGAGCGCCGGCGGATGCTGGGCATCGGCGTGGGGATGGCGGGGCTGGTGGATGGGGCGGCCGGGATCTGCCGCTACTCCCCCTTCTTCGGCTGGCGGAACGTCCGCATCGCCGACCCCATCGCCGAGCACTTCCACCTGCCCGTCTACCTGGAGAACGACGTGAACACCCTGACCATCGCCGAGCAGTGGTTCGGCTACGGCCACGGGGTGGACCACTTCGTGGTGGTCACCGTGGGGCGGGGCATCGGCGCCGGCATCGTGGTCAACGGCCAGTTCTATCGCGGGGCGCTGGGCGGGGCCGGGGAGTTCGGCCACATCACCCTGGTGGATGGCGGGCCGCCCTGCGATTGTGGTAAGCGGGGCTGCTTGGAGGCCCTGGCCTCGGACCCGGCGGTGGTGCGCCAGGCGCGGGCGGCCATCGCCCTGGGGGAGAAGACGAGCCTGGCTGCGGTGGACCCCCTCTCGCTGGAAGCGGTGGTGGAGGCCGCCGAGGCGGGGGACGAGCTGGCCCGGCGGCTGCTGGCCGACTCGGGCCGGTGGCTGGGCGTCGGCATCGCTACCCTGGTCAACGTCCTGAACCCCCAGATGGTCATCGTGGGTGGTGAGGGGGTGCGGGCCGGCGAGTGGCGCTTCGGCCCGATGCGCGAGGTGATCCGGGCCCACGCTTTCAACGGGCTGGCCGATGAGATGGAGATCGTCATCGAGCCTTCCGGCGATGAGGCCTGGGCCCGGGGCGCGGCCTGCGTGGTGTTGGGGGAGCTCTTCCGCTCGCCCGTGCAGCGGGAGGGTGCGGTGGACCTCATCGCGGCGGTGGCCTGAGGCCCCTGCCCGACCCCTACGCTCTGTCAGTCGTTTTTCTTCGGCCCCAACTTACTTTGCTCTCCAAACAAAGTCGAGGCAGAAAGGAGGGATGCACCGCTCAAGGAGACGACCGATCACCCCTTTTTCAGTTCGTTCTTCAGAACCCCTGTAAGCTAAGGAGGAGAACCCAATGAACGCGCGCAAGGCTTTTCTGCTTTTGATCGTCCTCGTGGTGCTGGCCCTCGTGGTCATTGCCTGCGGGCCGGCGGCCACACCCACCCCCCAGGTCATCAAGGAGACCGTCGTCGTCACCCAGGTGGTGGAGAAGCCGGGGGAGAAGGTGGTGGAGACCAAGATCGTCGAGGTCGAGAAGGTCGTCACGCCGACGCCGCAGCCGGAAGGGCCAGTGACCATCGCTTTCTGGCACGCTTACAACCCGGTTGAGACGGAGATGCTTACCAAGAAGGTGATCCCGGCCTTCGAGGAGAAGTATCCTAACATCAAGGTTGAGGCCCAGGCTGTGCCGTACAACGAGTTCCGCAAGAAGCTGTTGACCGCCATCGCGGGAGGCACCGCCCCGGATCTCATCCGCTCCGACATCATCTGGGTGCCGGAGTTGGCCGATATGGGGGCCTTGGTAGCTTTGGACGAGCTGATGCCCGACTTCGACGAGTACAAGGACCAGGTCTTCCCCGGGCCGCTCTCGACCAACTACTGGAAGGGCCATTACTATGGTCTTCCCCTGGACACCAACACCCGCATCCTGATGTGGAACAAGGAGATGTACGAAGCGGCGGGCATCACCGAGCCGCCCACGACCATTGACGAGTTCCTGGCCGTCTGTGAGAAGATCAAGAGCCTAGGCGAGGACAAGTACTGTTTCGCCGATGGAGGCACCTACGGCTGGGCAGTGCTCCCTTGGATCTGGAGCTTCGGAGGTTCCCTTACCGATCCTGATATGACTACAGCCTCCGGCTACGTCAACAGTCCTGCTACAGTAGCAGCCTATGAGTTCCTCAAGGAGCTCCTGGATAAAGGGTACCTGCATCCTGGCATCCTCGGCGGCGGTGTGGACACCTCCGGTGGGTATGCTCAGGACCAGATTGCGAACCTGCTGGAAGGCCCGTGGATGCCTGCTATCTTCGAGGCTCAGTATCCAGACAAGGAGATCCAGTGGGCACTTATGCCTGCCGGGGATGGGGGCTCCATCTCTGTCGTGGGTGGCGAGGACATTGTGATGTTCCAGCAAAGCCAGCACAAGGAGGCGGCGGCGGAGTTTATCCGCTTTATGCTCTCGCCCGAGGTGCAGTTGATGATGGCAGACGTTGGGCAGGTGCCAGTGCGTATGGATGTCACCGACGAAGCGGTGCAGAAGCAGCCCTACTTTGCGCTCTTCTTCGAGCAGCTCAAGACGGCCAAGGCCCGCCTGCCCCATCCCAATTGGCCTAAGATCGAAGACCTGCTTACCAGCACCGGCCAAGCCATCCTGCGGGGTGAGAAGGGCGCTCAAGAGGCCCTCGACGAGCTGGCTCCTAAGATAGACAGCTTGCTGGCGACAGACTGATCCTCCCGTCAGCTACAGCAAAGAGGCGGGCGGACCTATGGCCGCCCGCCTCCCCTGATGCGTGTTTCTATCCCACACCGCCTTTTGGGGAAAGTTTGCGTGATGAACAGAGCCCTCCGCCGGCAGCAGATCCGAGTGGCGTATCTCTTCATGCTCCCCGGCTTGATCTTCTTCCTCACCTTCCAGATCTATCCTCTGATCAAGGCCTTCCAGATCAGCTTGTACCGATGGGAGATCATGCCGGGGCAGGCCAGCCAGTTCTTGGGGCTTGCCAACTATCTGCGGGCCTTCCAAGACCCCATCTTCTGGCTGGCGATGCGGAACACGGCCCTCTACACCCTGGTGACCGTGCCGGGACAGATGGTGCTGGCTATGGTAGTTGCCCTGGCCCTCAACCGTCTCGTCTGGGGACGGGTCTTCTTCCGCACGGTCTACTACCTCCCTGTGATCACCTCCTGGGTCGTCGTCTCCTTGCTCTTTAAGTTCCTCTTCAACAGCCAGGCTGGGCTGATCAACTTCGTCCTGAAGGACCTGTTGCACCTAACTCCCAACTACATCCCCTGGCTTCAGAATCCCGGCACCGCCCTCATCGCCATTATGACCTTGGGCATCTGGAAGGGGATCGGTTGGTCTATGGTGATCTTCCTGGCAGCCTTGCAGGGGATTCCCGTGGAACTCCACGAGGCGGCTGCCATTGACGGGGCCAGCCGATGGCAGCGGTTCTGGTACGTGACCCTCCCCATAATGCGCCCCACCCTCGTCTTCGTCCTGGTGATGCTGACCATCGGTGGCTTCAACGTCTTCATTCCGGTTTATCTCATCACCGGGGGAGAGCCTATGCACCGCACGGAGACGATCCTCACGTATATGTACAACGAGGCCTTCAATTTTCTGGACTTTGGCTATGGTGCGGCGCTCTCCTATCTCCTGGCGGCTATCATCTTCGTCCTCAGCTTCCTGCAGATCCGCTTTTTGCGCCGGCCCGTGGAATTTTGATGGAGCGAACCCCGATGGTGTTGAACAAGCGTCAGCAGTTCGTCGAGATCGTTTTCCTGTACCTGGCCCTGGGGGCGGGGGCCGTCGTGATGGCGATCCCTCTCATCTACATGGTCTCCACGGCCCTGAAGGGGCAGGTCTACGTCTTCGAGATCCCTCCCCGTTTCATCCCTAGGGAGCCCACCCTCGTCAACTTCATCGAGGCCTGGCAGTCGAACAACTTCTCCCTCTACTTCCGCAACAGCGCCGTCGTGGCCGTGACGGCGACCCTCGTCTCGGTGCTCTGTTCCGCGATGCTGGCGTATGCCTTCGCCCGTTTCCAGTTTCCGGGCAAGGCCCCGATCTTCTACATGCTCCTCTTTACCCTGATGATACCCGGCTTGATGCTCATCATTCCCCAGTTCCTCCTGGCCAAGACGCTGGGGCTGCGCAACAGTCTGAGCGGGCTCGTCTTCGTCTACGTGGCGATGACGATCCCCTTGAACACCTTTCTCCTGCGGGGTTTCTTCGAGCAGTTGCCCAGAGAGTTGGAAGAAGCGGTGCTCATAGACGGCGGAGGGTATGGCACCATCTTCTTCCGCATCATCTTGCCTCTCTCCCAACCTGCCCTGGCTACCGTTTCCATCTTCACCTTCCTCTTCGCCTGGGATGAGTTCACCTGGGCGCTTACCGCGATAGATGTGGAGGCCAAGCGGACCCTGCCGGTTGCCATTGCCACTTTTCACGGGGCACACCTCACCCAGTGGGGCCTGGTCTTCGCCGCCTCCCTCATCGCGATGATCCCCATCGTGCTCCTGTATGCGAGTCTGCAACGCTACTTCATCAGCGGCCTGACCACCGGGGCCCTCAAGGGTTAGGGGGAGGAGGCATGGCTGCCGTCGAGATTCTGGACATCTTTCCTCACAAAGGAACGTATCCGCCGGGGGAGGAGGCGACCATCTGGGTGCACGGACACTGTCCGGGGCCGGCCCCCTTTCGGGGCACCATCCGACTCCAGGTGACCTTTCTGGCGGATAGGGTGCACGAAGTAGAAGCGGACCTTTCGCTTCCCCCCGGTGGATCGGAGTGGGTGTCTGTGGCACTGCCCCTTCCTCCGACGGATGGACGGGGCTACGGCGTGGATGGGGTGGTGACTGACGAGGAGGGCAGGGTAGTCGCCCGAGCTTCTACGGCCGTGGATGTGCTGAGTCGGTGGACGATGGCCCCTCGTTACGGCTTCCTCTCCGATTTCCCGCCGGATCGGGCCGACGTCGTGTCTACCATCGAAGGGTTGGCGCGCTACCACATCAACGGGCTGCAGTTCTACGACTGGATGTATCGCCACGAAGACCTGTTGGCAGATCAGGAGACCTATCAGGACCCGTTGGGGCGTTGGCTCTCCCGCCAGACGGTACGGGCCTTCATCGAGGCGGCCCATCGTCGCAACATCGCTGCAATGGCCTACACGGCCGTCTACGGGGCATCGGTGGGGTTCGGGCAGGCCCACCCCGACTGGGCCCTCTACGATGCTCAGGGTCGCATCATTCCCTTCGGCCAGGATTTCCTAAGCATTATGAACCCTGCCCCCGATTCCCCTTGGACCGACTACTTGATAGCTCAGTTCGTAGAAGCGATGCACAAGATGGGCTTCGACGGGATCCATCTGGACCAGTACGGCGATCCCAAGGCGGGCTTTGATGCCCAGGGACGTCCGGTGGAGATCGCCCAGGCTTTCCACGCCTTTATCCGGCGAGCGCGGGAGAGGTTGGTGGCCGTCCGCCCTGAAGCGGCGGTCGTCTTCAACGCCGTGGGCAACTGGCCCATCGAGGATGTGGCTCAAGCACCGCAGGACTTCCTGTACATCGAGGTGTGGCCCCCCCATACCCGGTACTACGATCTCTGGTCGTTGATCGTCAACGCCCGACGGCTGGGCGAAGGGAAGCCGGTCGTGCTGGCAGTCTACATCCCCCCTTCTCAGCCCCACAACGTCCGCCTGGCCGATGCGGTGATCTTTGCCAGCGGGGGGTTCCACATCGAGCTGGGTGAGCAGGGGAAGATGCTGGCCGATCCCTATTTCCCCAATTACCAGCCGGTGCCGAAGGGGTTGGCCGGCGTATTGCGTCGCTACTACGACTTTGTGGTGCGTTACGAGAACCTGTTGGCTCTGGAGACCGAGGACGTCACCGAAGAAGAGGCCGGGTCCATCACTATCGAAGGCGTAGAGGTCACCCACAAGGGGGATCGGGATAGGGTGTGGGTGATGGTACGGCGTGGGGCAGGCGTGGAGGTCATCCACCTGATCAACCTGGTCGGTCTCCCCACGTCCGAATGGAGCGAGGCGCTGCCGGCAGGACCTTCCCCTCTGGAAGGGGTGCAGGTGCGTTGCTACACCGACCGACGTCCTCGGCGCGTCTGGCTGGCCTCCCCCGACTTTGCCGATGTCCAAGCTCGGCCTCTCCCCTATCGCGTTGACCGGGATGAGCGGGGAAGCTACGTCACCTTCACCGTGCCCCGCCTTGACTATTGGGACCTGATCGCCATAGAGTGTGCTCGTTGAGCACCGACAAAGGAAGGAGCAAGAGTATGAAGACCAACAAGTTGCTCACCCTAGGTATCGTCATCGCAGTCTGCCTCCTGGCAGTCCTGACGATACGCACGACGGTCTCCGTCCTCGCTGCTCCCGGTGACTTGATCCAGCGGGTGTACACGGACAAAGCCCGGTACGATCCCGGAGATCCGGTGACCATCACCGTGGAAATCAAGAACAACACGGGGGCGGACTGGAGCGGTACGCTTTACCTGGACATCCGTCACCTGGAGACCACGGTCTATTCGGCCAGCCAGTCCCTCAGCGTGGCCTCGGGGGCGGCGACGACCAAGACCTTCACCTGGACTGCGCCGTCCACCGACTTCCGGGGCTACCACGTGGAGGTGCGGGCCGGGACCACCGATGCGAACGCGACGGCCATTGACGTCTCCAGCGACTGGACGCGCTACCCCCGCTACGGCTATGTGCACGATTTCACCCCTGGTCAGACACAGGCCCAGAGCCAGGAGAAGATACGCCTCCTCGCCGAGAACTACCATATCAACGCCGTCCAATTCTACGACTGGATGTGGCGTCACGAGCAGGTCATCTCCCGTACCAACGGGACAATCAACGACCCCTGGTACGATTGGGCGGGGAACCCCATCTCGTATGGGGTGATCCAAGACCTAGTCGAGGCTGCCCACGGCTATGGGATGGCGGCCATGCCCTACTTTATGATCTACGCCGCCCTCCAGGATTACCAGCAGGTCTCCGGTGTCAATCCCCAGTGGGGGCTGTACTTCGACACCACCCACACGAACCAGGTGGTCTTCGACTTCGGGGACGATGATCCCAACACCAACCTGTGGATCTTCAACCCGGCCAATCCGAACTGGCAGAACCACATCTTCCGCCAGTACGACGAGGCGATCCTCACGGCGGACTTCGATGGCATCCACCTGGATCAGATGGGCAATTACTGGAACACTACCTACTACGACTACTGGGGGAACACCGTTGACCTGGGCAACAGCTTCTCCGCTCTCATCAACAATGCCAAGGAGCACATCAGTGCCCTTGCCTACCACAATGCCGGCAAAACGGGTCAGGATGCTCTCACCTTCAACCTGGTCAACGGGGGCGTCAACGCCTGGGGCGTTAACGACGTGGTGCGCAATGGGGACGTGGACTTCCACTACAGCGAGATCTGGGAGAACAGCACGACCTACAAGGCGATCTACGACTTCGTCCGCCAGGTCCGTACGGAGAGCGAGGGGAAGGCCATCGTGCTAGCGGCCTACCCCAACTACTACGAGAACACGGGGACCCGCTACGAGGCTGAGGACGCCACGCTGTACAACGTGGGGACCAACAACAATCATCCCGGCTACACCGGCTGGGGTTTCGTAGACCAGTTCGGTGAGGCGGGGGACTACGTCCAGTTCTCCATCTCGGTCCCCGAGGATGGCAAGTACGCCCTGGTCTTCCGCTACGGCAACGACACGGGGGCCACGGCCACCCGGAGCGTCTACGTGGACGGCGTGGACGAGGCCCAGATCGAGTTCCTGGATCAGGCCAACTGGGACACCTGGGCCCGCGATGCCTATCACGTGACGACGCTGACCGCCGGGAACCACACTATCAAGCTGGCCCGGGATGCCGACGATTCTGGGTTCATCAACCTGGACAGCCTCACCTTGGGCACCTTCGACGAGGATACCGTCCGCCTGGCTAATGCCGCCTTTGCCGCTTCAGGAGCCTTCCATATCGAGATGGGCGAAGGGGACCAGATGCTGGGGCACCCCTACTTCCCCAACAACAGCAAGCAGATGCGCAATTCCCTGAAGGCGGCGATGAAGGACTACTACGATTTCATCACCGCCTACGAGAACCTCCTCTTCGACCCTGACCTGATCCCCGGTGACGGGGGGCTGCAGTGGATCGAGATCGCCAACGAGAGCCTCTCCGGCGATGGGTCCGGCAACACCATCTGGTTCCTGACCCGCCGCAACGACGACTACGAGGTCCTGCACCTTATCAACCTGGTCGGCAACGACGACCAGTGGCGCAACGAGGCCAACACGCCGCCCACCAAGACCAACCTGGCCGTCAAGTACCGCATGGGCCCCAACGTCACCATCTCCGGGGTCTACCTGGCCTCGCCCGACCTCGACCACGGCAAGACCCAGGCCCTGAGCTACACCACCGGGAGCGACAGCGTGGGCAACTACGTCGCCTTCACCGTCCCCTCGCTCCAGTACTGGGATATGATCTACATCAAGCGCTCCTTCACCGCGCCGACCGGCGACCGCTACGAGGCCGAGGACGCCATCAAGACCAACGTCGGGGTCAACACCAACCACACCGGCTACTCCGGCAGCGGCTTCGTGGACCTCTTCGAGAGCGTTAACGACGGCGTCTCCTTCCTTGTCTACGCGCCCACCGAAGACGACTACGTCCTGCGCTTCCGCTACGCCAACGCCACCGGCTCCACCGCCACCCGCGACGTCTACGTTGACGGCCAGTACGCCGGTCGGGTGACGATGAAGTCGCTGGCTAACTGGGATACCTGGGGCGACGGCATCCTCACCGTCCGCCTCAAGCCGGGGCTGCACCAAGTGGTCTTCTGGTTCACCTCGCAGAACGCCACCGCCATCAACCTGGACTACCTGGAGGTGCAGCCGGCCTACGTCTGGGCCTTCGACACCCAGATTGACCGCCTCCCCGACGGCTACTACCTCACCTTCCGGGTGGGGCTGCCCGGCTACGTCCACTGGGGGACGGACAACTGGAACAACGTGACCGACACCTGGTTCGTGCCCAACGGCTCCTCCGATCCCTACGAGGACTACGAGGCCACCATCGGCCCCTTCAGCGGCAGCACCGAGATCAACTTCACCTTCGCCTGGGATGACAACGACGACGGGACCATTGACCGCTGGGAGGGGCAGGACTGGTCCATCGGCACCAACGCTCCCACGGCCGATTACTACCAGGTCGAGGGGATCACGGGGAACAACTACGCCTTCGCCCAGTTCGATGCCCGGGGCTCCCTCTTCGACTTCATGGTGCCCCTGGGCATCTGGAGCGGCATCAAGGTAGACGGCAGCGTGGGGGCCGAGGGGGCTCAGGTGAACATCTACAAGTCGGTCGCCGGGGTGAAGGTGGGCAGCACCTACTACTGGCTGAACGACCCCACCTGGTGGGACTACAGCCAGAGCTACGTGGACGACACGGTGACCCTCGTCTTCACGGCGACCCACAAGACATTGCCGCTGCAGGTGGTGAAGACGGCCTTCATCCCCAAGAACATCACCTTCCCCAACGACACCAGCAACAACCCCATCCGCGGCCTCCTGATCCAGCGCTACACGGTGAAGAACACCGGCGCTTCCTCCCTCAACGCGACCTTCCTCTACTACCAGGACATGAACATCAACGGCGCGGATGCCCAGGACAGCGTGAGCTACAACGCCACCGACGACATCCTCTTCTTCCACGATCCGGGCGATGCCAGCACGGGTCGCACCCGCACGCTGGACTTCGGCCTGGCGCTGCGGGGGAGCTCCAGCGGCTACAAGACCTACCGAGAGACGGACGCGGCCTACCTGGCCAAGGACCTGACCATCGCGGCCGGCGGCAGCCAGGGGGTGGACCTGTTGCTGGTGGGGGCCCACACGCCCTCCACGGGGGCCGACCTCTACACCAGCCACATCAAGCCGGCGGTGGACTGGTTCCGCAACGCCAACCTGGACAGCGTGCGCAGCACCACGGAGAGCTTCTGGACGACTCTCCTCTCCAACGCCACCACCTTCGAGTCGCCCGACGCGACCTACAACCGCCTCTACAAGCGCAGCCTGCTCACCGCCTACCTCTACTTTGACGCCGAGAAGGGCGGGATGGGGGCCGGCTCCTACAACGGCGCTTACTTCTACGTCTGGCCCCGCGATGCCGTCTACGGCGCGGTGACGCTGGACCGGGCGGGCATCCACGACGTGGCGGCGAAGGTCTACGACTGGCTCTGGAACACCGCCAAGCGCGATACCTCGAGCAACGACATTGGCAATGACGGCATCTACCATCGCTACTGGTACCAGAAGTACACGATGGACGGCGAGCCGGAGTGGTGGAACCCCCAGGTGGACGAGACGGCGATCATCCCCTGGGGAGCCTGGTACCACTACCAGGTGACCGGTGACAGCACCTTCCTCAGCAGCTACGGTGACCTGGTCCGGGAGGCGGCCGATGTGGCCTCGACGGAGAACCCCCACGAGTGCTTCAACTACGACGGCACCCTCAAGCTGATCTACTCCCAGAACGCCTGGGAGGACAAGTGGGGCTACTTCCTCTACTCGAACGCCAACATCGTGGCCGGGCTGCGGGATGCAGCGGCCTACATGGACGCCATCGGGGACACCACCTGGAAGAACACCTTCAACAGCCGCAAGGCCGACTTCGAGTGGGGGATCCGCAACAGCCTCTACAACGCGACCACGGGCCGCTACGACCACGGTCGCTACGTCAAGAAGGTGGGCTACTGCACCAACACCGGCCTGGAACTGAACCGCGATGTGTCGGCCGACATCTCGATGCTGGGGCTGGTGACCCCCTTCGCCGTCGAGCCGGTGACGACGACGGCTGCGGTCAGCACGGTGCAGCACCTGGAGCCGGCCCTCACCGACTTCAGCGAGACCAAGATGGCCTACGGTGGTGTCGTCCGCTATCGGGCCGACCAGGAAGAGCTCTACGGTGCCGACTACCGGGACCACGGGGACAGCTACTACGACGGCGGCCCCTGGATGATGCCCACCGACTGGCTCAGCGAGTACTACCTGGAGTGGGCCGACGCGGTGACCGGGACGGCGAAGGTGGACCGGGCCAAGGCCTACGTGGACTACCTCATCGGCTACCTGGGCAACCTGGGGCTGGGGGCCGAGCAGATTGACGAGAACAAGCGGCCCGACCAGTTCGCCCTGGAGACCGCCTGGGCCAACGTCTGGGAGTCCAACGGCAAGATCGTGGACAATCTCTTGGCCTTCATTGACTACCGCTACGACGCGACGGCCAACGCCCTCAGCGTTGCGCCCAAACTGCCCAGCGCCTGGAACTACCTGGGGTCCAGCATCCGGCTGAAGGACGGCACCCTCTACATCAAGGTCACCAAGGGGACCAATCAGCGGTTGGTGGACCTAGACAACAACACTCCCACGGCCCTCTCGGTGGAGGTCTACGTCCAGACCGATGCCCAGCCGACCGGCGTGAGCGGCACGACGTTGAGCTGGAGCTACGACGCCACCACCGGGCGGGTGAAGCTCTACGGCACGCTCGGCGCCAACACGACCCAGGACATCACCATCAGCTACTGAGAAGGGGGGCGGGGGCGCAGCAAGCCGTACCGGGCGGACCGCTGCGCCCCCGTCGGCACATCTTTGACGCGAGAGATGGGGACGACGAAGAAGGTTGGTCACAGGTAACTGTTCACCCTCCCGCAGGTTAGGCGCGTTTCCGACGCGAAACCGTGCTTCCAATAGCCCATCGGGGCTGAAAGCGCCCTCGACCGGGGACCTGCGGGAGGGTAGGCTGATAGATACGGTCACAGTGCAGCAGAAAGGGGCGATGGTCAACGATGGTGAACCTTCCCCAGCACAGCATCCAGGTCATTCTCACCCACCAGGCTCCCAGCGGGGCCTACCCGGCCTCACCCACCTTTCCCACCTATCACTACTCTTGGTTCCGGGATGGGGCCTTCATCGCCTACGCTATGGACGTGGTGGGCGAGCACGAGAGCGCCCGCCGATTCCACGACTGGGTCGTGCGCACCATCCTGCGTCACCGAGAGCAGGCGGAACGGGCGATCCGGCGGGCCGAGCGGGGCCGGCTCTTGGAGGAGGACTACCTGCACACGCGCTACACCCTCGACGGAGAGGTCGGCGATGAGGAGTGGCCCAACTTCCAGCTCGATGGGCTGGGCACTTGGCTCTGGGCCTTGGCGGCGCACGTCCGGCGGCGGGGGGATAATCCGTACACCCTGCCATCCTCCTGGCGCGAGGCGGTGAAGCTCACAGCCCGCTATCTGGCCGCGCTCTGGGCCTACCCTTGCTACGACCTGTGGGAAGAGCATCCCCAATACCTGCACCCCTACACCCTATCCGCCATCTACGCCGGCCTGCAGGCGGCCAGAGCTGTGGGGGTGTTCAACCTGGATGGTCAGGCCACGGCCGACGAGGTTCACCGCTTCGTGCTGACCCACGGCGTGCGGGACGGGCATCTGGTCAAGCAGATCTGCCCACCGGAGCAGGAGGCGACCCTTGATGACGATCTGACCACGGCTGTGGATGCCAGCCTCATCGGCGTCTCCACCCCTCATCGCCTGCTCTCGCCCACCGATCCCTTGATGCAGGCCACCGCTGCGCGGATCGAGGCCGAGCTGCACTGCGAGGGCGGCGGCGTGCACCGCTACCGGGCCGACACCTACTACGGCGGGGGCGAGTGGGTCCTGCTGGCCGGCTGGCTGGGTTGGTACTACGTGGAAGCGGGAGAGCGCGAGCGGGCCCAGACACTCCTGCGCTGGATCGAGGCCCAGGCCGACCCGGAGGGGAACCTGCCGGAGCAGGTCTCCACCCATCTGCTGGCCCCTGCCCACTACTCGGAGTGGGAAGCCCGTTGGGGGCCGGTGGCCAAACCCCTCCTCTGGTCCCACGCGATGTACTTGATCCTCTATCGGGCCCTGGAGAGACGGGAAGGGCACTGACCTTCAACCCCATCGGAGGGAGAGACGAAAGAGGGCGCGGAGGAGACTCCGCGCCCTCTTTCGTCCTCGGCCTGCTTGTCGCCCTATCCTACCCTTTGTCGGGAGCCCAGCAGAGGCTCCAGATCAGCACCACGCCGGCCCAGAAGGCGGCTGCGACGGTCAGGTGCAGGACCCGGGTCCACATCGGCAGGCGGAGCAGCACGTTGGCGATGCCCAGCCCAAACTGGACGAGGAGCAGGGCTCCCAGACCGTAGGCCAGGCGCACCAGCCGCCGGTCCGTCTGCCCGATCACCAACCAGGCGACCAGCACCAAAGCCAGGAAGGCGACGCCGAAGGCCACGTAGCGGTGGAGCATCTGGATCAGCGTCAGTGAGTTTTCGACGGGGACCCCGCAGAGGGGGAAGGATGGGCAGGCGAGGGAGGCACCGCTGCGGGTTACGTAGGAGCCGGTGAGCAGGAGCAGGTAGGTAGCCACCGCCGTCCCCGAGACCCAGGCAACGAAGGCCCTGCTGGGGGAGGCTTCCTCCCCTCTTCCCCGGATGGCCGGGAGCGCCGGTGAGGCGTGGGCCAGCGGAATGGCCACCAGCCCCACGATCAGCATCGCCAGGGCGGTGTGGATCCAGCCGGTGAGAGGCGGGATTTCGAAGATGACGTGCAGCCCCCCCAGAACCGCTTGGATGACCAGCAGGCCGACGGCGGCCACCGCCGGACGGAAGATCCAGGGGCGGTTCCGGTAGCGACGCCAGGCCAGCACCCCCAGGAGGACGATCTGGAGGCTGGTCGCAGCTCCGATAAGGCGGTGGGTGAACTCCATCCAGGCCCCGGTCAGGGCCGGCGGGATGACCCGTCCGTAGCAGAGGGGCCAGTCGGGGCAGCCCAGGCCGTAGCCGGTGACCCGCACAATGCTGCCCATCGCCACCAGCAGGATCGTGCTGATCAGCGTCGAGAGGGCCAGGAGGGGCAGCGATTGTCGCCCCACGAGGGGCTTTGTCCGATCCATTGTAGAGACAGCCATTGGAACCTCTCCTTCGCGGTATCGTTCTTGGGTTGGACCCTCCCGCAGGTTCCCCCGTGATCTACGGGAGGGTGACAACGGTCAGGCAACTAGAGGTGGGTTGTGGTTACCCAAGCAGGGTGTCCACCCAGATCATCAGCAGCACCAGGGCCAGGTAGAAGTTGGACGCCTTGAAGAGGGACAGGGCCTCGCGCCCGTTGGGGTGGCGCAGCAGCCGGGCGTTGCGGACCACCAGGTCGGCGCTGGCGACGGCGACGGGGACTAGGTAGAGCCACCCCAGGGCCGGGTGTCCGGCCAGCATCAGGGCCGCCAACGCCGTGGCCCCGGTGTGCACCAGCACCCAGAAGGCAGCGGCACGCGGACTGGTCTGCAGGGGCAGCATCGGAATACCCCCCCGGGCGTAGTCGTGGCGGTAGACGATGGCCAGGCTCCAGAAGTGGGTGGGGGTCCACAGGAAGACCAACAGAGCCAGCGCCACGGCTCCCGGCTCGTTCCACGCGCCGGCGGCTGCGCTTCCGCTAAGCACAGCGGCGCTCCCCGCCGCCCCCCCGATGACGATGTTCAACAGGGTGCGCGGTTTCAACCAAAGGGTGTAGACGCCTAGATAGATGGCAGCGCCCAACAGCAAGAAGAAGGTCAGGGCGGGGTTGAAGGGGAGCACCGCCAGGGAGGGCACCAGGATCATCGCGCCCGCCACGTAGGGCACCCGGTCAGGCTGGGGGATGACGCCCACCACCAGCGGTCGCCGGCGGGTGCGGGTCATCCGGGCGTCGGTCTCCTGCTCCAAGTACTGGTTCAGAGCCGAGGCTCCCGAGGCGGCCATCCCTCCTGTCACCAGGAGCACCAGCATCCGCCCCAGCCCCGGCCAGCCACCGGCCCCCAGGAGGGCCCCTCCCGTTGCGGCGAAGAGCAACAGGGCGACGACGCGCAGCTTGCAGAGGGTGGGGAGCGCCCGCAGCCAGAGGAGGAGAGAAGTGGCTCTCCCGGCCTTGGGCGGGGCGATCGCCGCCACCGGCAGCACCTCTCCTGATTCCACCAGATCGTGCTCAAAAGTCATCGTGCTTTCCACCTTTCCCCGGCCTGCGCCGGATGGATGCCAGCATGCTGGGCCGATGGGGGCTCCACCTTCAACGACTCGATGGTCTGGCGGCCTGAGCCGGGTGCGGCGCTCAGTGCAGGTGGAAGACCGCTCCCTCTTCGTCGTAGAGCAGAGTTCGGACACGACCGGCCTCCACCTCCACCCGATCGTCGAAGACAAGCCGCCACGCCTCTCCATCGTCCATCATCCAGATACGGATCCTGTAGCTCCCTGGCGACAGAGTCCAACTCTCCAGTCCGTAGGTTATCCCTTCGCGCCGCAGCCCCCGGGGACGGTAGGTGCGCTCTAGGACCGTCTTCCCATCCACCTCGACGCGCAAGTGCACGGGGAACCGTTCACCGCCCAGGACCTGTTCGGGGGCAACGCTGTCGGGCAGCTTGGTCATCACTTCAGGAGCGATCTCCGACGAGGGTGCTTTGAGCTTCCCCGGGTGGGCGAGGCCCAGCCGGATCATGCTCGTGTTGAGGGTGGAGGCGGTGGTGGGACGTTCGGCGGTCAGGGCCAGGCCGAAGGTGAGGGTCAGCAAAGCCAGGGCAACAAGGCCCGAGCGCAAGCGTCGGGCGATCCCACGCCAGCCGCGCTGCTGAGGGGTATCCGCTGGCGGCTGCTCGTCCGCCGGGGCCCCGGCGGCGATGCGGGTCAGCAGAGTCGTCACAGCGTGGCGGTCGCCGGGAGCGGCCTCCAGCCAATAGACACCCTGGCGCACGAGGGCGTGGCGGCGGCCCAGCCGTTCGGCCAGCCAGCGAGGCCCCTCGCGGAAGGCGCAGTCATCTTCGGGGCAGCTCAGGACGAGCACGGCCCGGGCTCCCGCCTTCAGGCTCTCCCGTGCCCACGTCGGCTGGAGCATGCCCGCGCAGGGGAGGGAGAGGCTCACCAGGGGGAGGAGATGGGGGTTGCTCCCGCTCCAGGCATGCCGTAGCAGGAGGGGTTGGGAGAAGACCTTCGTCGGCTCTGGGTCGGGGAGGGCTTCGGGGAGGGAGCCCAGGGTAGTGTGGCGTTGACAGGTGAAGATGACCACCGGGGCCTGACCGGCAGCGCGGGCGGAGGCCAGGGCCTCCCGGATCGTTTCGCGTAGTCGTGAGGTTGGCAAGCCGATCAGTTCCATCCCTCCTGGCGCACAGGTGCCGACGCAGATGCCGCAGCCGGTGCACAGGGCAGGGTTGACGACGGCCCTAGAGGGATAGGGGGCCTCGTCGGTGCGGGGGCGCATCTCAATGGCCTCGTAGGGGCACTGTTGGAAGCAGAGGGTGCAGCCGGTGCAAGCGGGCTCCGCCACCACGGCCGGCCCCATCGTCCGTCCCCGGGCCAGCCAGGGCAGGGCCAAAAGCACCGCCATCACCAGGCCGGCCGCTCCCCAGAAGGGGAGGTTGCCCCACAGAGAGGTGGGCCGCAGGAACCCCAGGTACCAGTGGTCTAGGGAGATCGTCCCGACCAGCCGGCTCAGGTCGGCCGGAGGGGCGTTGGTCGCAGGTCGCGCCAGCGCTAGGGCCACCAGGACCAGGCCGGTCCCGACCATCAGCCAGCGGGGGGACCACCAGCGGGCGCGGGAGAGGCGCAGTTCGTGCACCAGAATGCCCAGGACGATCAGGACGCTTAGGAAGATGTGTAGGAAGAGGATGATCACAAAGAAGGCGAAGGTTCGGGAGGCGATCTCCGGGGTGATGAAAGCCAGGGCGAAGGCCCCTTTCAGCAGGCCGATGGCGTACTCGGTGAGCCATTGGGCTCGCTGGTCCCACACCAGCCAATAACCCATCACACCGATGATCCAGATCAGGATCAGCAGGAGCCATCCCGACACCCAGGCCAGCCAGCGGCTGCCCCAGAAGCGATCGCTCAGGAACATCTTGAGGGCGTGCAACAGGATCACCAGGAGCAGGCCGTCGGCGGCGTAGCGGTGGACGGTGCGCATCAGCGATCCCAGCCAGGAGTGGCTGATGCCCATCACCGTTTCGTAGGCCCGGTCCGCGCCTGGACGGTAGAAGATGGTCAGGTAGGTGCCGGTGACCGCCAGCACGATGAGGAGGAAGATGGCGAGGGTCCCCAGGTGGTAGAGCGGGTTCCAGGGGCGGACCTGCCCGTCCACCTTGTCGGACGTCAGCCGGTTTAGGAGGACCTCGATGCGGGTCCATCCCCTCTCCAGCCTCCGTAGGACCCGTCGCTGCGGATAGTAACGTTTCATACTTCGCCTCTTCTCTTTTTGGTCGCTTGGTCGAGTGGTCGCTTGGTCGGGTGGTCCTCAGTCCTCGGTCCTCAGTCCTCGGTCCTTGCCCCTTGCCCCCTGCCCCTTGTACCTTTTCGGCCTATGTGCTATACTCTTGGGAGATTCGGCCTGAGTTGAGTCCTCTTGAAGGAGCAACCTCTATGAGTCTAGTGCGATCCTCACCTCGCACCGTAGCGGAGCGGTTAAAGGCACTGGCTGAGGTCTATGAGCACGGTCAGGCCAGTGAAGTAATAGATCGCACGTTGGACAAACTGCTTGCCCACGAGGCCGAGGTGACCCGAGCCCAGCTACAGCAACTGCGGGCGGACCTGGCCCAGTTTGAAGAGCAGTATGGTCTCCCGTCTGACGAGTTCTACCGCCGGTTTCAGGCGGGCGAGACCGACGACCGGATGGACTACGTGGAGTGGGCTTCCTTGGTTCAAATGGTCCATAATCTTGAGAGACGGCTGCGTCTGCTCGTGGGTGAGGATGGCGAGTGACGGTCACCGAGTATCTCAATGCGGTCAAAGAACGGTTGGTGACCGACCCATGGGTCCTCGAGTTCCGGGTGGTCCGGGAACGCATCACGGTCAGTGACGGATACTTGCGGGCTCGGCTGGTCCTCGCCGATGGCAGTTTTTTGGAATTCTCTGAGTACGTGCAATGTTCCCCTGATGGGACGATTGAGGTCATCACCTACAGCTACCATTGGGCAGATGTTGAAGGTCGTCTCATCCGGCGTTGGGATAACACACCTCACTTTCCTCACCTTGCTGGTTTTCCTCACCACATCCACATCGGGAGTGCTGGTGCTGTGGTACCGGGTCGTCCAGTCAATATCTTTGAGATCCTCGACGAAATCGCTCAGCGCTTTCTAGGGGCCGATATTGACTAGGAAACTTACGTAACCCTAGGGCGTTACCGGTGACGATGAGGCTGCTGGCCACCATAGCGGCAGCGGCCAGCACCGGCTGGAGATGGCCCGTCACTGCCAGCCCCAGCCCGATGAGGTTGTAGACGAAGGCCCAGGCCAGGTTCTGGTGCACCCGGCGTATCGCCGCGCGGGCCAGGCCGATGAGCCAGGGGATCAGCCGCAGGTCGTCCCCGACCAGGATGATGTCGGCGGCGGCGCGGGCGACGTCGGTGCCCTGGCGGATGGCCAGCCCGACGGTCGCGGCGGCCAGGGCCGGCCCGTCGTTGATCCCGTCCCCCACCATCGCCGTCGGTCCCGGCGCGGCCCGCAGATGGGCGATCTTCTCCTCCGGCCGCTGCTCGGCGTGAACGGGAACCCCCAGCAGCCGCTCCCAACGCCGACCGGCCACAGCGTCGTCGCCGGTCAGGACGGCGACCGACACCCCCATCTCCTGGAGCGCTGCCACCGTTTCCACCGCCTCCGGGCGGGGCTCCTCCCCCAAGCCCAGCAGGCCGGTCACCTTTCCCTCCCAGCCGGCGTAGATCACGCTCAGCCCCTGTTCGCGCCACGTCTCGACGGTCTTGGCGAGGGGCGGGGGCAGTTCCAAGCCTTGGGCGGCCATCAGGCGGGCGCTGCCCACCCAGATGGTCGTGCCGTTCATCCGACCGCTCACCCCCCGGCCGGGCCAGACCCGGAAGTCGGAGACGGGAGGGAGGGGTGGGGGGGCGTCTTGGCGGTCGGCCTCATCGGGCGGGCGGGCAGCGGCCACCACGGCCTGGGCCAGGGGGTGCTCGGAATGGGCTTCGACGGCGGCGACGCGGGTCAGGAGGAGGGTCTCGGACACGCCGTAGGCCGCCACCGCCTGGAGACGGAAAGGTCGCCGGGTCAGGGTTCCCGTCTTGTCGAAGAAGAGATGGCGCACACCGGCCAGCCGTTCCAGCGCCCCGCTGCTCCGCAGGATCACGCCGGCCTCGGCCGCCCGCCCCAAGGCCAGCCACAGGGTCAGCGGCGTGGCCAGGCCCAGGGCGCAGGGGCAGGCGATCAGGAGCACGGAGAGGGCGTGGAGCAGCCCGACCTCGGGGCCCGCCCGGGCGGTCCAGAAGGCGAAGGTGCCCCCGGCCAGAAGGACGGCGATGGGGACCATCAGGGCGGCCAGCCGGTCCGCCAGCCGTTCCACCGGAGCCCGCTCCCACAGGGCCTGGTGGAGCAGGCGGCCCATCTGCCCCGCCACCGTCTCGGCCCCCACGGCGGTGGTGATCACCTCGAATCCCCCATCCAAGCTCAAGGTCCCCGCCAGCACAGGGTCCCCCGGGCGGCGGAGGACCGGCGTGGACTCGCCGGTGAGCAGGCTCTGGTCCACATCCCCCTCGCCCACGGCCACCAGGCCGTCCACGGGAAAGCGCTCCCCGGGACGGACCCGCACCCGAGCGCCCTTGGGGACCTCCTCGACGGGCACGCGCCGCTCTCCGTCGGGGGTGATCCAGGTGGCTTCCTGGGGAATCCGCTTCCAGAGCCGCTCGACGGCGCGGCTGCCCGTTTTCTGAGCCCGCAGTTCCAGCCAATGGCCGATGCTCACCAGGAAGAGGAGCATCGAGGCGGTGTCGAAGTAGACGCGGTCCAGCCCCAAGAAGAGGTTGCGCACCGAGAGGCCGAAGGCGGAGAAGGCCCCCAGGGCGATGAGGGTGTGCATGTTGGGCCGTCCCCGCAGGAGGCTGGCCATGCCCGCCCGCAGGATGGGGATCCCCAGGATCAGCATCAAGGGGAGGCTGCCCACGAAGAGGATGATCTGGAAGAAGTCGGCGAGCCAGGCGGTCTCCGGTGAGGCCCATCCCAGCCCTTCGCGGAAGTAAAGCATCAGGCTGATGAGCATCACGTGCATAGCGAAGACGCCGCCGATGAGCAGCCGTTGCCAGTGAGCTTCTTCCTCATCGTAAGGGGGATCGTCGGGGAGCCAAGCCCGGTAGCCCAGCCGCCGGATTCGGCGGAGCCAGCGGCGGGGGTGGGTACGGTCGGGGTCGAAGGTGACCTGGGCCTCCCGGCGGACGAAGCTGACCTGGACGTCCTGCACGCCGGGCGTCCGGCGCAGGCTCTCCTCGATGAGCCAGCCGCAGGAGGTGCACCACATCCCGCCCAGGGCGAGGGTGGCGACCGCCGAGGGCCCTCCTCCGGCTTCAGAGCGCTCCAAGGTTCCCGGGGCCTCCCCCCCGTTGGCCCTCGCCGGCGGGGCTTCCTCGTGCAGCAAGCGGGCCACTTCGCGGCAGGCAGGGCAACAAAAAGCCCGTCCCCCTTCATCGGTGATGGGGTGGGCCGTGGGCAGACCGCACAGCGAGCAGGCGACGGGGCCCTGGCCTACCATAACATCACGCCTCCCAGGCGCAGGTGGTCCACCCACCCCCAGGCGGCCAGCCCCCGCAGGGCCATCTGGGTGCCGAAGAGGAGGACAAGGAGAGCCGCTGCATGGCGGGGCCACGCTCTGCCGGTGGGGAGACGGGGGAGGGGGCGCTGCGCCAACCAGCCCATCCCCAAGAGGGCCGGGGTAGTCCCCAGGCCGAAGGCGAGCATGGCCAGGGCGCTCAACCAAAGGGGGCCGGAGGTCACAGCAGCCAGGAGGGCGGTGAGCACCAGGCCGCAGGGGAGCAATCCCCACAGCAGGCCGATGCCAAAGGGGAAGAGCAAGGCCAATGGCTGCCGGCCGGTGGGCTGCCGGACGAGGCGCTGCATCGCCCGGCCCCATCGGCTCGTCAGACCGGCCAGGTAGGTTTCAGGGGATGGTGCGCGTCCCAGCAGGGCTATGGCCAGGTAAAGGGCGGTCCCGGCGGCGATCAGGGCCAGGGCACCCTGGAGCCAGGGCAGGTGGGGGAGCAGCCGGCGGGCGCTGTGGCCCAAGAGGCCCACGGCCAGGCCCAGGAGGACGTAGCTGGTGATGCGGCCCAGGTGGGCCAGCAGCAGCCGACCGCCGGCGATGCCCCCCCGTCGGCCCAGGAGCAGCACGATGGCACCGCACATGCCTGTACAGTGTCCCAGACTCCCCAGTAGTCCCAGCAGGAACGCGACGACCATCCCTTGTTTCCCCCGGTTTCCCAAGGACCCTCCCGCAGGTTCTCCTCACGCCAGATGACCTGCGGGAGGGGGACACGTCAGCGGACGATCCAGGTACGACCCAGTAGCCACCAGTTGCTCAGGTAGTAAGCGGCGAAGAAGGTCAGGAAGGCGAGGACGAGGACGAAGGTGCCCTTGGGGCGTAGGCCCTCTTCCCCCTCCTCGGCGGAGGTGGAGGGTGCCGGGGGGCTGGAGGGGGTGACGACGAGCAACAGCCCCCGCGCTTCCTGCCGCTTCCCCGTGAACACGGAGACGAGGACGATGATGAGGAACATCGCACCGCCCACGACGGCGATCAGAGCGCCGATGCCCAGGACGGCCAGAGCCAGGTGCACCGTGCCGGGGATGGTGGCCGGGAAGGGAGCCTGGGCGAAGGTGATGTCCCAGTGGCGGCGGGCCACCCCCTGGATGCCGGCGGCGATGAAACCGATGGAGACCAGGGCCATGCCCAGGCCGAAGATGTAGGGCTGCCAGGTGGCCCAGCGCTTCAGCTTCAGCTCGCGGCGGAAGATGAGGGGGATGAGGTAGTAGGTCAGGCCCATGAAGGCGAGGGTGGTCCCTGCCACGACGGTGGCGTGGAAGTGGCCGGGCACCCGCAGCGTGTTGTGGGCCAGCATGTTGATCTGCTCGGTGCCGATGGTCACGCCGGTCACCCCACCGATCCAGCCGAAGATGACGATGGAAATCACCAGAGCCGAGAAGCCGGGCTCCCGCCAGGGGGCTTTGCGCAGCCACTCCAGCAACCCTCGGCGGTATCCCTGGCGACGTAGGGCCACCTCCATTGCGGCCGGGACGGAGAAGGCGTGGATCATGCTGCCCAGCACGGCCAGGTACATCGCGTAGGAGGTGTTGGTGACCTTCCAGGCGAATCCCGGACCGGGGTCCACCAGCAGGTGATGGGCCGAGCCCAGGTTGATGAACAGGATGTACAGGATGAAGGCGAAACGGGAGAGCTTCTCGTTGAGGGGCGTGGCTCCTGTGGTGATGGCCGCCAGAGCGTACCAGATGGCGACCATCGCGGCCAGGTTGATCTGCTGGGCCGGGTGGCCGAAGCTCCAGAAGAGGTTACGGTAGAACCCCGGGTCGTAATTGGGCAGCAGGCCCAGCGACCAGAAGAAGGCGGGAACCAGGGCCAAGGCCCCCGAGAGCAGGGTGTAGGCGGCGATGATGGCCGCCGTCACCAGGCCGTAGACGACGAGGGGGAGGGAACCCTCGTACCGTTTTTCGGCCTTGGCGACCACGATGGTGGCGAAGAAGAGCCCCAGCGCCAGCAAGGCCCCGACGGCGAAGAGGATGTAGCCCAAGTAGAAGACGGGGTGGGCCTTCAGGGGAACGTAGGCGGTGAACATGACGTCCGCCTTGCCCATCAGGACGATGACGTTGATGAGCACCGATCCCACGATCATCAGGGCGAAGGCGAGCCATGCCAGCGAGGGGCGGACCAGACGGGCGTTCAGCATCACCGCGCCCCCGAAGTAGAGGCCGGCGATCTCGAAGAAAACGATCCAGGCCACCAGCATGTCAATGCCGTGGGCGGTGAGGATGCGGTAGAACCAGTCGGGGGGAAGCAGGTGGATCACCTGCCAGCGGGTTAGCGCCAGCAGAAGGGCGAAGATGCCGCCGATCAGCAGGAAGACCACGGCAGCCACCGCATTGGCGATGATAAGCCGTTCAGCGGCCAGGTCTACCTTCAGTCCCGTCACCGGGCAGGTGCGGAAGACGGCTTTCTCTTCGGACCAGGGAATGGCTTCAGCCGCCATCGCTGTTTCCTCCTTAACTTGGCTGGATAGGCTAGTCGGTTACGATCAGCTTGCTCACCATCAGGTGGTGGGCGATGCCGCAGTACTCATTGCACACCAGGGAGAACTCGCCGCTCTGGGTGGGTGTCAGGGTGATGACGTAGTCGTAGCCGGGCAGGACCATGAAGTTGAGGTTCAGCGGTTGGATGGAGAAACCGTGTTGGATGTCTATCGAGGAGACGTGCAGGCGGTAGGTCTGGCCCTTCTTCAGTTGCAGGATGGGGTACCACTGCCACTGGCGGGCCAGCAGGAAGACGTCGCCGGGGGGCGGAGCGACCACGGGGACGCCCTTCTCGGTTCCCACCTGATACTGTTCGATAAAGTCCGCAACACGCTGCTGGTACTCTTCCGGCGAGACCCGGTAGGTGGTGGCCGGCACGTTCTGACGGCCCAGGAAGAACCAGATCGGCATCATCGCCGTCAGGAAGATGCACCAGACGAAGGCGATGGTCAGCCAACTGCGCTCCAGGCGATCCAGAGGTTTCCACCAAATTCGTGGTGGGGCAAGCATAGTGACCTCCTTTCCGATGGGCTGTGGAGTGCGAGCACTGACGGGACGATCCGTCCACCGAGGACGATCGAGGCTCCCCGGTTAGGGGAGGAAGGGGACGCGGAGGAGTTCCATCAATCCCCAGACGTTGTACAGGATGAAGCTGATGACCAGGGAGAGCATGAAGAGTAGGAAGATCTCGTCGAAGACGATCTGTCCGATGGGGATTCGTCCCTTCGGTTCTTCATTGTGGCTGCTCATGGATGACACCTCCTTCCTTGACCGTTTGGAATGCGGATCAGAGCGGAATGGGCGGTAGGGGCGAGCTCTACGAGCTCACCCCCACCTGCCCTGACGGTCCCCTCCTCCCTCCTTGACCTTGACTGTTCACGCGAGCGGGGGTGAAGGGGGGGGCGACGCGCCTCGGAGGGCGCGTCACCCCGAGACGGGATTAGTAGATGTCATTCATTGTGTTGTAGACGTTGAACTTGCCGGTGGGGGTGATCAGGTCCTTAATCCGGGCTTTTTCTTCGAGGGTCTTGTCATCGTAGATCACGATCTCCCCCGTCTTGCCCGGCTCGTCCTTCCGCCCCCAGACGCTGACCCAGACCTCGTCGCCCTCCTTGTTGTACTCGATGTGCACGGCACGACCGTAGTCGGCCACCTCCCAGCACTTGGCGACCTTGGTCGGGTCGTCCTTGGCGATGACGCAGACGCTGCGCTGGATCGTCTCGTCGGGGTTGAGGGTGTGGTCCACCCAGATCCAGGGGCTGTTGGGATGGGTCTTGACGAAGAGGCTGCCACCACCCAGGAGCTCGATCCGGCGCACGACCTTCCAGGCGTACTCAGGATAGCCCTCGGGATCGGTCCCGATGCAGGCCATCAGGGGCTCTCCTAGGTGGACGGTGCACCAGGCCGGGCCGTATTCGGGGTCTACGTAGTTGGCCCCACGGCCAGGATGTGGCTTCACCCCCGTCTCCACGATGGCGGCCAGCTTCTCTTCCTTGGCGTCAATGACCACGATCTTGTTCCGCTGGTTGGCGGCGACCAGGAAGTAGCGCCCTGAGGCGTCCCATCCGCCGTCGTGCAGGAAGCGCTCCGCCTCGATCATCTTGATGGTCGGGTTGTCGGGCTCGGTGTAGTCCACCAACCACACCTGGCCGGTTTCCTTCACGTTGACGATCCACTGGGGCTTGAAGCGGGAGGCCACGATGCTCGCCACTCGGGGCTCCGGATGGTATTCCTCGGTGTCGTAGGTGTAGGAGCGGGTGCTGACGACCTTGATGGGCTCCAGCGTCTGGCCGTCCAGGATGACGAAGTGGGGCGGCCAGTAGCAGCCGACGATGGCGTACTTGTCGTAGAAGTCGCCCAACTCGCCCTGGTACTTGCTGACGTCAATGGAGCGGGCGTCGTAGCAGGTGCGCACTTCCGCCACCTTGTCGGGCTTCTCCATCCACAGGTCAATGAGCACCGCCTTGCCGTCGCGCCCAATGGTGTAGACATAGCGACCGGAGGCCGACATCCGGGAGATGTGGACGGCGTAGCCGGTGTCCACGACGCTCACGACCTCCTTGGTGTCCCCGTCAATGATGGCCACCTGGCCGGCATCGCGCAGGGTGACGGAGAAGAAGTTCTGCCAGTTGCGGTCGTGCTGGGGCTTCGTTGGCCGCTGGTCGGGCGGGACGATGAGGTTCCAGGTCGCCTTCATCTGCTCCATGGACATCTCGGGTGGAGCCGGCGGTTCATGCTGGATGAACTTGGCCATCAGCTCCGCCTCGGCCTCAGAGAGGACGCCCTGCTTGCCCCAGTCGGGCATGCCGCGAGGGGTGCCGTTGAAGATGATGGCCTGCAAGGCCGTGGTGCCCTTGGGCAGGGTCTGATCCGGCGTCAGCGCCGGCCCCGTCGCACCCTTGCGCAGCACACCGTGACAGCCGGAGCAGCGGTCGAAGAAGATCTGGGTGGCCTTCTGGAACTCCTCCTCGGTCAAGGGCGGCGGCTGGGCTCCGGCGGCCTCCGGCGGGGCCACCGCCTCGGCAGCACCGGCCGGCAGGCTCGCCAGGTAGGTGACGATGGCGTCCAGTTCGGCCTGGCTCAGCGTCTGGACGGCGGGCATCAGCCCCTCCTGGCAGGGGCCGCCGGGGCAGTCGGGCACGACGAAGACGTCCGGGTCCACGATGGACTCGCGGATGTAGTCGGCGGCCGTCTGCGCTTTGCCCGTGTAATCGCCGCTGGCGATGCGCTCCGCTGCGACCTGGCCCATCTCGGAGAGGTCAGGACCGATGGTCCCCTGAGCGCCAGCGATGCCGGGGATGACGTGGCAGGCCCCGCATCCCCCTTTCTGGAAGGCGGCTGCGACGACCTCCTCGCCGACCGTCTCCTCCGCCGGTGGCGGCGTCACCTCCTGGGTGACGATGACGGTTTCCTTGACGATCTTCGTCACCTCCTGGGGGACGATGACCGTCTCTTTGATCACCTCAGGCGTTGGGGTTGGTCGGCTGCAGGCACCGATCGCAACCCCCAAGACGATGAGCAAGATCAAGAAACGTAAGGGTATGCGCTTCATTGGTTTTGTCCTCCCTATTCTCCCTAATGTAGGCCGGATGTGGGCTCTTGGAGGCTATGGGATCATAGCCGTCACTCACACGGTGTGAGTCTCTCCGGGGACTGGTGGAGGTGCGGTGTTGGCAGGGGGCTCCAGATCCAGAGCGTTCCGCACAAGGGTCAGGAGGTTCCCCATAGCGAAGGGTTTCTCCAGCCAGTCCAGCGGCTCCAGGGCTGCCAGGCGACGCGAGGAGGGAGGGGTGTTGAGCAGCGCCACGAGGGGCACGCTCTGTCCCCAGGGTTGGCGGCGAAGGGCTTCTGCCATAACCCACCTCCCCTCGTCGTCGTCCAGGTCCAGCACCACTAGCTGGGGCTCTGGCGCTGAGGCCAGCAGTTGAGCGATACTCTCTGCTCCCCAGACGCTGATTCCCCGCTCGCGTAGGTTAAGCTCGATCAACCAGCGGATCTGTGGGTCACCGCTCACGATCCAGACAACAGGCACAGCCATAGAGGCCCCTTCTGCGTGGCCCGCGCTACCGGTATGTCGGCAGACGGGGGCAGGAGGTGGTAGATGGGGGTAGCTTCCGCCTATAGGGTAGCAGGAGCTCCTGAACACGACCCGAACCCCCGCCTTCGTTACCTGAAAAAATCCTGAAAAGCGGTTGGGTGGTCGGGTGGTCGGGTGGTCGGCGGTCGTATGCAGTCCTCGGTCCTCAGTCCGCCGCCAAGCCGCTGGGGCGCTAGGCCGCTAGGCCGCTAGGTCGTAGGCCGGCGGTCAGCGGTCGTTAACCAGTGGTCAGGCATCGGCGAAGGAGTAGCCGACGCCCGGATGGGTGAGGATGTAGCGGGGGGTGGTAGGATCCGGCTCGATCTTGCGCCGCAGCCGCCGGATGTAGGTCCACAGGTATTCCGTCTCATCGCCGTACTCAGGCCCCCACACCGCTTGCAAGAGGGCTCGGTGGGTGAGCACCCGTCCCGCGTTGAGGGCGAGATGGGACAGCAGATCGTACTCCGTGGGGGTCAGTTGGATCTCCCGGCCACTCACCGTCACCCGACGGGCGGCGAAGTCAATGGTCAGTTCGCCAATGGTCAGGGGAGGGCGGGGTGCTGTCGGAGCCTGGACGGCACGTCGCAGCACGGCTCGCACCCGGGCCAGCATCTCCTCCACGCCGAAGGGCTTGGTCAGGTAGTCATCGGCCCCCAGATCCAGAGCCCGAACGACGTCCTTCTCCCGGCCTCGCGCACTTAGCATAATGATGGGGACGTTGGATTGGCGGCGGATGGCCTGGCAGACCTCGAAGCCGTCGGGACCCGGCATCATGATGTCCAGGATGATCAGGTCCACGACCGACTCTTGGAAGACCTGGAGGGCAGTACGCCCATCCTCGGCGGTCAGCACTTCGTAGCCACGTGCCCGGAGGTTGGCACTCAGGTACTTGATCGTTTCCGGCTCGTCATCCACAACGAGAATGCGCGTTTTCTTCATCGGCTCTCTGCACGGGGAGGCTGAACTGGAAGCAGGACCCGACACCGGGCTTACTCTCCACCCAGATGCGGCCACCGTGGGCTTCGACGATGCGCTTGCAGATGGCCAGCCCCAGCCCGGTGCCCGCCACACGCCGCGCACCGTTCACCCGGTAGAACCGCTCGAAGATGCGCTCCTGGTGTTCGGGAGGGATGCCGATCCCCTGGTCGGCGACGGAGAAGATGACTTGGTCCGCGCGGCGATGCACGCTCAGGGTGATGGGTGTACCGGGGAAGGAGTACTTGACGGCGTTTTCGATCAGGTTGATCAGGACGACTTCGATCTCCCGCTCGTCCACGTAGAGGGCCGGCAGGTCGGGTTCCAGGTGCAGGTGCACGGGGCGGTCGGCGATCAGGTTGCGCCGCCGCCGCAGGACCCTGTCCATCAGGTCGTTGACCAGACACCACTCTCTTTCCATCGGCAGGCCGTCGGCCTCCAAGCGGGAGAGGTGGAGGATCTTCCCCACCAGGTTGGACAACCGGTCGGCCTCCCGGTTGATGCTCTCCAGAAAGTCCCGTTGGGTGGCGGCATCCCACTCCACGTCGGTCTGGAGGAGGGTGGTGGCAAACCCCTTAATGTGATGGAGGGGGGTGCGCAGCTCGTGGGAGACCATGGATATGAACTCGTCCTTTAACCGCTCGACCTCTTTGCGCTCGGTCAGGTCGTGGACGATGTGAACCACGCCGACCAGTTCTCCGTCGGTGTTGGTGATGTGGCCATAGCTGATCTCCACCCAGGCGTCTTGGCCCGAGGCGGTGGGGATACATCCCTCCACCTTCCCCTGCCGCCTGGTGGGGTTCAGAAAGGGACAGGAGGTGTCGCAGATGGATGCCCCGTCGTGGGTGCGCACGTTGAAGCGGTGGCGGCAGGTCTGGCCCAGCAGGTCCGCCCGCCGCTGCCCGACCAGCCGTTCTAGCGCTGAGTTCACCGTCACCAGGCGCTGGTCGGCGTCGCTAATCCAGATGGCGTCTTGGGATGCCTCGATGGCCGCGATCACCTTGCTCTGCTCCTCGGCGAGCCGACCGTAGGAGGTCCGCAGCTCTTGGACCATCCGGTTGAAGGCGCGGCCCAGTTCGCCGATCTCGTCGGTGCCTTGTACGGGGACCTGGACGTCCAGGTTGCCGGCGGCGACGGCCTGAGCCTTGGTGGCCAGTTCCCGGAGCGGGTAGGCCATTCGGGCTCCCAGGAGCATCGCGACCACCGCTGCCAGGACGGCCCCCAGGAGCAGGCTGGCGATGACCGCTCGGATGGCCTCACCGCGGAGTCCTCGGAAGAGCTGTTCCGGCAGGCCGATGCTCAGGGTGCCGATCACCTGGCCGCTGTCGTTGCGGATCGGATCCACGGCCAGCAGGTAGGGGATGCCCCGGATGGTGGTCTTGCCTCGGTAGGGAAGGCCCCCTGCCGTCTGGGCCGAGACCTCTTCGGGCATCAGTGCGCTCATCGAGGGGACTCCCGATGAGGGCTGGAGGGAGGTGGTGACGATGGTCTCGCCACTGCTGATGAAAATGAGGGGGCGGTGAAGGTCTGCACCGGCCACGGTGTGCTGCTGATGACCGTGCAGCTTCTGCTGTAGTGCGTTGGGCACATAGGGATCGTTGTGCAGCAGGTCACCGGTGATGATGAGGCCGCAGACCGAGCCATCGCACAGGACCGGCGTCGTCACGATCACGGCCAACCCGGCCTGGGCATTGGGCACTGCCAGTCCCTCCTCTGCCAGGAACTCGGAGGGGAGGATTTCGCTGGAGAGGATGGCCTCCCGCCGTTCTGTGGCGGTTGCGATCAGGTCGTTGAGGGGGAAGTGGTCGCCGGCCCGATCACTGTTGAGCCGGGCGATCACCCGGCCCGTGGGATCGGTGACGAGCCACAGGTCCACGTAGGGGCGATGGGTCTTCCAGGCTCGCATCAGGCGGCGCAGGGCCTCGCTATCCCGCTGACGGACCATCTCCTGGATGGACGGCTCGACAGCGGCCTGGAGCATCCCCATCCGCATCTGCTGGCCCCGGCTCCAGTATTCGGCCCAGGCCATCTGCATATCGTGTTCCAGGGTCTCTCGGGCGCTATGGACCATCGCCTGGCCGATCAGGCGGGTGGTCATCAATCCCAACCCGATGATCGGTCCCAGGACGATGACGAGGAAGAAGAGGGTGAATTTGTATCGCAGCCTCATCGCTGTCCTCGCCAAGAGATGCTAGGGAGTCCACCACTGGTGGCCCCACTGCGTCAGGAGCTGATCGGCCGCGGGCGGTCCCCAGGTGCCTGCCCAGTAGGGGTGCACCGGAGGACGCCGTTCCAGAAGCGGGGTGTAGAGCTTCCAGGAAGCTTCGACCTCATCGGCCCGCACGAAGAGGGTCTGATCCCCGGTGAGGATGTCCAACAGCAGCGTCTCGTAGGCGTCGGGCAGGGGGCCGAAGGCTTCATCGTAGCGAAAGCGCAGGCGGTGGGTCTGCACGGAGATGGGCTCGCCGGGAGCCTTGACCTCGAAGAAGAGGTCGAACCCTTCATCGGGCTGCAGGGTGATGACCAGGACATTGGGATGCATCTCGCACCGCTCGAAGGGCTGAAAGAGCGAGACGGGGGGGTGGCGGAAGGTGACGACGATCTGGGTGCTCCGCCGGGGCAGCCGTTTCCCGGTACGCAGGTAGAAGGGAACCCCCTGCCAACGCCAGTTGGCGATCTCCAGCCGCATGGCCACGAAGGTCTCCGTCTGGGAGTCAGGGGCGACACCCGGCTCCTCCCGGTAGCCGGCCACCTCCTGGTCCCCGACCCGGCCCCGGGTGTACTGACCGAAGATGACGTTGTCGGGATGGATGGGGGCGATGGAACGGAGCACCTTGACCTTCTCGTAGCGGATGGCGTCGGCGTCGAAGGCGGCCGGCACTTCCATCGCCGTCAGCGCGAGCAACTGGGTGAGGTGGTTCTGGACCATATCGCGCAGGGCACCGGCGTGTTCGTAATAACCGGCCCGATCCCCCACCCCTAGCCGCTCAGCCACGGTGATCTGAACGCTCTCCACCCGGTCTCGGTTCCAGAGGGACTCGAAGATGGCGTTGGCGAAGCGGAAGACGAGGAGGTTCTGCACCGTCTCCTTGCCCAAGTAGTGGTCAATGCGGTAGACCTGGGACTCGTCGAAGTAGCGGTGAATGAGGTGGTTCAGGTCCTGGGCGGAGACCAGGTCGCGTCCGAAGGGCTTTTCCACGACCAGCCGGGTCCAGCCGGGCCCTCGGTTCAGTCCGGCCCGACCGAGCCCCTCGATGGTAGAGGGGAAGGCGACGGGGGGCAGGGCCAGGTAGAGGACCCGATTGCCGGGCAGGTTGTGCTCCCGTTCCAAGGCGACGACGCGGGCGGCCAGGGCCTCGTAGTCCTCGGGCCGCCCTTTGCCGATGGGCTGATAGTACAGGCATTCCTCGCACCAGTGGGGCGACCGCTCGTCGGTGAGCAACCCGGCCTCGGTCAGGGCCTCGCGGGCCAGGGCTCGGAAGCTCCGGTCGTCCAGTTGGGTGTTGCGGGCCACGCCGAGGATGCGGCAGCGGCCCTCGAGGACCTCTTGGGCGCTCAGCCGGTGGAGGGCCGGGAGCAGCTTGCGACGCATCAGGTCGCCCGTCCCGCCCATCACGACGAAGAGGTGGGGTTCTACAGGGATGCCGGCCATCGTCATCTCTCTTGCGAAAAACCATCAGAAATTGCACCGTCCGATTGGTACGAAATCTCCCAAGCCTCCTTGGCCCGTGTTTGGGATCATCCCGATGAGGATGTCTATACTTGAACCAAACGGGCTGCTTCCACACTTAGTAGCCATGTCAGGTGGCCGCGATGGGGCCGGACGATCTGGGCGGGCAGGCGGTCGGGTTGGTACGGCCCCATCAGCACCTCCCGCAGCCGTTGAGCCTTGTGCTTGCCGGCGACGAGGAAGGTGACATAAGCAGCGGCGTTGAGGACGACGGGCGTCAGCGTCACACGCCAGGCCCCCAACTTTTCCACGTAGGTTGCCACGACCCATCGCTCCTCTTCGTGGAGCGCCGCCGTCCCCGGGAAGAGGGAGGCGGTGTGTCCATCCTCTCCCATCCCCAGCAGGATGAGGTCGAAGCGGGGGATGGGGGCTCCCTCGGATGGCGTCTTGCCCTCGGCGAAGAAAGCCCGCAGCGTGGCCTCGTAGGCGGCGGCAGCCTGCTCCGGGGCCTGCTCGCAGGGGATGCGGTGCAGGTTGGACGCCGGGATGGTCAGGCGGTCGAGCAGGGTCTCGCGGGCCATCCGGTAGTTGCTCTCGGGGTGGTCCGGCGGGACGCAGCGCTCGTCGCCCCAGAAGACGTGGACGCGGGTCCAGTCCACCTGCGAGGCGAAGGGCTCGTCGCTCAGCCGCTCGTAGGTGCGTCGGGGGGTGGAGCCGCCGGCCAGGGCTACGCTGAAGCGGCCCCGCCGGGTGATCGCCTCCTGGGCCAGGGCGACGAACTGCTCAGCAGCCACCCGCGCCAGGCTTTCGGTATCAGGATGGACTTGGATTGAAGGGTGCCTCATCGTCCTATAGCGAGCCGCGTTTTTCTTCCAAAGTTGCCAGCAGCCGGTCGTAGGAGGCGGCGAAGGCAGCCACACCCTCTACCTGCAACTGCTCCGTGATCGCCCCCAGGTCCACGCCCAGGTCCGCCAGACGGGCCAGGGTGGCCTCCGCCTCATCCACCCCCTCTTGAACGGTATTCCCCCGGACCTGACCGTGGTCGAGAAAAGCCTCCAAGGTGTGGGGCGGAAGGGTGTTCACCGTGTCGGGGCCGATCAACTCCTCAACGTAGAGCACGTCGGAGTAGGCGGGGTTCTTGGTGCTGGTGCTAGCCCAGAGGGGACGCTGTACCCGAGCGCCTTGCCGACGCAAGGCGGCGAAGGACTCCCCGCCGAAGATCTCCTGGAAGCGGCGGTAGGCGACCTTGGCGTTGGCGACGGCGGTCCGGCCCCGCAGGGCCAGGGCCTCCGGCGTGCCGATGGCCTCTAGGGCCCGGTCCACGGCGGTGTCCACCCGGCTGACGAAGAAGGAGGCCACAGAGGCGGCGCGACGGGGGGCCGGGGCCCGCTCCAGACCCCGGATGTAGGCGTGGGCCGCGGCCTCGTAGTGAGCCAGGGCGAAGATGAGGGTGACGTTGACGTGGATCCCCTCGGCGATGAGGGCTTCGATGGCCGGGATGCCCTCTGGAGTGGCCGGGACCTTGATCATCAGGTTAGGGCGGTCCACGGCCTGCCAGAGGCGGCGTGCCTCGGCGATGGTGCCCGCCGTGTCGTGGGCCAGGTGGGGTGAGACCTCCAGGGAGACGAAGCCGTCGGCCCCATCGGTGGCCTCGTAGACGGGGCGGAGGATGTCGGCGGCCAGGCGAATGTCCTCGAAGGCGAGCGCTTCGTAGAGGGCGGTGACGTCGGCGCGAGGATCGGTCTCCAAGAGGCGGTGCAGGGAGGCATTGTAGTCGGCGCTGCCGGCGATGGCCTTCTGGAAGATGGTCGGGTTGCTGGTGAGGCCGCTCACCCCCTGCGAGACCAGGTGCTGCAGCTCCCCGCTGGTGATCAGATCACGGCGGATGTAGTCCAGCCAGACCGATTGGCCCTGTTGGACCAGATCTTGTAGCGATGTCATAGGGTTCCTCTCCAAGCCATTCCGCATGGTGGCCCACGATCAGGGCCCTTTCAACAGACGCACCCAGTAGCGGTCCCCAAAGGGAGGATCGAAGGGAATCGCAAGCCGACGGTAGAGGGTTGGCGGGATGCCGATGTCGGCCAGGTAGAGATCGCCGGCCACCCGGTGCAGCCCGGTCTTGGGCAGGGCCGGTGTCACGTTGCTGTGTGTCGTATTTCACGTTCAAGCTGCGGGGGAATCTTACCATGGAAGTGCGAGGAATTCAAATCGGAGGGATAGGGTCAGAATCGGCTGGGCGGGCGCTCACCAAGGGGCACCCTCGATGGCTTCCGTGGTGTTAGAAGGTGTTGAAACGGAGCACCCGGATGGAGAGCACGTCGTCCGCGTTGCGAGAGCGTGGGATGTCGCAGTACATTGAGGCTTTGGAGACGATGCCGCCTCATTCGTACATTTGTGGGAAATTCGTGGGCGGCCTGCTACGGACCACTCTCTCGCTCACTTGTGGGTAATCACCGCGGATCGCTCGTTTGCCACCGACGCGGTTTTGTGGTACCCTTCATAGGGAGCGCTCCTGGCGTGTGTGGGACGTCACCTCATACGCTATCAAAGAGGAGCGCTCTGTCCACTTCAGCAGCCTTCCATCCACCATCCACCTCCCTCGGTGCCTTCCCGAGGGCAGCAGTCCGACACGCTTGCAACTTGCAACTTGCAACTTGCAACTTGCAACTTGCCACAAAGGAGTGTGCCCATGCCCCGTGCCCTCTTCTCCCTCTACGACAAGACAGGATTGGACGCCTTCGCCGGCCGGCTGGCGGCGATGGGCTGGGAGCTGGTCGCCAGCGGCGGCACGGCCCGCGCCCTGCGGAAAGCCGGCCTCCCCGTCACCGACGTGGCCCAACTCACCGGCTTCCCCGAGATGCTGGGCGGGCGGGTCAAGACCTTGCACCCGGCGATCCACGGCGCGATCCTGGCCCGCCCCGGCGCAGCCGACCGGGCCGAACTGGCCGCCCACGGCATCGCGCCCATTGACCTGGTCGCCGTCAACTTCTACCCCTTCCGGGAGACCGTCGCCCGGCCCGGCGTGACGGTGGAGGAGGCGGTGGAGCAGATAGACATCGGCGGCGTCGCCCTGCTCCGGGCGGCGGCCAAGAACTTCGCCCGGGTGACCGTCCTCTGCGACCCGGCGGACTACGCCCCGGTCCTGGCCGAGCTGGAGGCCCGGGGGGAGGTCTCCCCGGCGACCCGCCGCCGGCTGGCCGCCAAGGCCTTCGCCCACACCCGCGACTACGACGCGGCCATCGAAGCCCTCCTGGCCGCCTCCGAAGGGGAGGCGACGCCGGCCCCCTTCCCCTCCCGCCTCACCCTCACCCTCCACCGGGTCCGGGCGCTGCGCTACGGCGAGAACCCCCACCAGGCCGCCGCCCTCTACGCCCCCCGGCCCGACCGGGGGCCGTTGGGGGGCCGGCTGCTCCAGGGGAAGCCCCTCTCCTACAACAACCTGCTGGACCTGGACGCCGCCTGGCGGGCTGCCGTCGGCTTCCCCGCGCCCACCGTCGTCATCGTCAAGCACCTCTCCCCCTGCGGCATCGCCAGCGCCGAGAGCCCCGAGGCGGCCTACCCCCTGGCCCTGGCGAGCGACCCCCTCTCCGCCTTCGGGGGCGTCATCGCCGTCAACCGGCCCGTCACCCTCCCCCTGGTCGAGGCCATCGGCAAGCAGTTCGTCGAGGCCATCGTCGCGCCGGCCTTCGACCGGGCGGCCCGGGAGTGGCTGGCGGCCCACAAGCCCTCCTGCCGGCTGGTGCAGGTGGCGGAGGCGGAGCCCCCGCCCTGGGAGCTTCGCACCGTGCAGGGCGGGTTCCTGCTCCAGGTCCCCGACCGGGGGGATCCCGAGGGAACGGCCTGGCGGGTGGTCACCCGGCGAGAGCCGACGCCGGAGGAGTGGGAGGCCCTTCGCTTCGCCTGGGTGGCGGTGCAGCACGTCAAGTCCAACGCCATCGTCCTGGCCCGGGGGCGGGCGACGGTGGGGATCGGGGGGGGGCTGCCCAGCCGGGTGGACGCGGTGCGGCTGGCGGCGGCCAAGGCCGGCGACCGGGCGCGGGGGGCGGTGATGGCCTCTGACGCCTTCTTCCCCTTTCCCGACGGCGTGGAGGTGGCGGCCGAGGCCGGCGTCACCGCCGTCGTCCAGCCGGGCGGCTCCGTGCGCGACGAGGCGGTTGTGGCGGCGGCCGACCGGCTGGGGCTGGCGATGGTCTTCACCGGGGTGCGCCACTTCCGCCATTGAGGCGGGGGGCGCTCACCTCCCCAACGCCTCCCGCACCGATCCCACCAACCCTTCGTCCGGCCTCCGTCCTGCCCTTTGGCAGGGGGTGAAACGCAGAGACGCTGAAACGCAGAGACGCTGAAACGCAGAGGCGCGGAGGCGCGAGAGACGCGGAGGTGCAGAGACGCTGAAACGCGGAGACGCTGAAACGCAGAGACGCTGAAACGCAGAGACGCGGAGGTGCAGAGACGCTGAAACGCAGAGACGCTGAAACGCAGAGACGCTGAAACGCAGAGACGCGGAGGCGCGAGAGACGCAGAGATGCAGAGATGCAGAGTCGCCGGGGCGCCGGGCCGCTAGCCGGAACCCAACTTGCGGAGGGCTTCCGTCACCGGCTCCAGCAGTTCCCCGTCCGGCTCCCGGCCCAGGGCTTCGCAGGCACGCCGGTAGTTCTTCTCGATGTCTTGCATCCGCTCGGCGAAGGCGGCGGGGAGGCGGAGGAAGAAGGGGCGCAGCAGCCGCAGGGCTTCTTCCAAAGCCGTCAGGGCTTCTGCGGGTTTTCCGGCGTCCAGGAGGACCTCCCCCAGGGTGTTCAGGGCATTGGCCAGGTCGGGGAGGAAGGCGTCGGGGTGGGCCTGGGCCAGCTCCCGGTAGAGGGCCACCGCCTCTTGGGTGGCCTCCAGCGCCTCCTCCCGCCGGCCCAGGGCGGAGAGCCAAAGGCCCAGGTTGTTGAGACTCAGCGCCAGGTCGGGGAGGAAGGCGTCGGGGTGGGCCTGGGCCAGCTTGCGGCGGATCGCCACCGCTTCCTGGGTGGCCGCCAGCGCCTCCTCCCGCCGGCCCAGGTCGGAGAGGTCGCGCCCCAGGTTGGTGAGGCTCGTGGCGAGGTAGTGTAGGAAGGCATCGGGGTGGGCCTGGGCCAGCCCCCGGTACAGGTCCACCGCCTCTTGGGTGGCTGCCAGCGCCTCCTCCCGCCGGCCCAGGGCGGAGAGGTCGCTGCCCAGGTTGGTGAGGCTCATCGCCAGGTCGGGGAGGAAGGCGTCGGGGTGGGCCTGGGCCAGCCCCCGGTAGAGGACCACCGCTTCCTGGGTGGCCGCCAGCGCCTCCTCCCGCCGGCCCAGGGCGGAGAGGTCTCTGCCCAGGTTGGTGAGGCTCATCGCCAGGTCGGGGAGGAAGGCGTCGGGGTGGGCCTGGGCCAGATTCCGGTAGAGGGCCACCGCTTCCTGGGTGGCCGCCAGCGCCTCCTCCCGCCGGCCCAGGGCGGAGAGGCGGATGCCCAGGTTGTTGAGGCTCGTCGCCAGGTAGTGTAGGAAGGCGTCGGGGTGGGCCTGGGCCAGTTCCCGGTAGAGGGCCACCGCCTCTCGCGCGGCCTCCAGCGCCTCCTCCCGCCGGCCCAGGGCGGAGAGGTCGCTGCCCAGGTTGGTGAGGCTCGTCGCCAGGTCGGGGAGGAAGGCGTCGGGGTGGGCCTGGGCCAGCCCCCGGTAGAGGGCCACCGCTTCTTGCGTGGCCGCCAGCGCCTCCTCCCGCCGGCCCAGGGCGGAGAGGATGTTGCCCAGGTTGTTGAGGCTCATCGCCAGGTCGGGGAGGAAGGCGTCGGGCTGGGCCTGGGCCAGCTTACGGTACAGGGCCACCGCCTCTTGGGTGGCCGCCAGCGCCTCTTCCCGCCGGCCCAGGGCGGAGAGAGCCACACCCAGGTTGTTCAGCGCCCCGGCCCGCTCCTCCGGCCCCTCCGCCCCTTCCACCCGGAGCCGGTAGAGGGGCACCTGCACCCCCCGCAGGCTCAGGGTCCGGTCCGGCGCCGGCAGCACCCGGCCCAGCGCCTCCAGGAAGGGCCGCGCCCGCTCCTGGGAGGCCCCTCGGACCGCCGCCAGCATCGCCTCCAGGTTGGGCAGGACCGCCGCCAATCGGCGGTGGCGGGCCGCCTCCCCTTCCGGCAGCCCCTCCAGCCAGGCGGTCCAGGCGGGCAGCAGGGCGACCAACCGCGCCTGCCGCTCCGCCTCGTCCAACGGCCAGTGGGTCCGGGCGTACTCGGCCACCGTCCCGTGCCACCGCCAGAGCTGGAGGGCCGGGTCGAAGTCGGCCAGGGCCGCTTTCCGCAGCGCCCCCAGCCCCTCCCGGCTCCCCCCCGCCGCCGCCTCCAGCACCCCCTCCGGCCCGTTCCCGGCGGGGAAGAGGGGGAGGAGCCGCCAGACCTCCCGCCCTGCCTCCCCCACCCGCTCGGCGCTCCAGGCGTGCACCCGCTCCAACCGCTCGCCGAAATCCCCCCGCCGCCCCTCCACCTCGGCCAGGAGCCGGTCCAGGTCCCGCTCCCCCGCCCGCGCCACCAGCAGCTCCACCAGCCGGGGGTGGCCGTCGGCGGCCTCGGCGATGGCGCGGGCCCGGCGACGGGGGAGGGGGATCCCCCGTCGGTCGGCCAGTTCCAAGGCGTATCGGATCGCCTCCCCGGGGCCGATCCCCTCGTGGAGGGCCAGGGGGTGGGCAGTGGGCAGCTCTTCCAGGGCGGGCGAGGGGGGGCGCAGCGCAACGATGGCCCCGCTCTCCTCCCCCGGCCGGCCCAGCAGCCGGGCCAGCCGTTCCAACTCCCCCTCGGCCAGGCCCTCCAGGTTGTCCAGCAGGAACAGGGTGGGCCGGAACGCGGCGTACCCCCGGAGCGCCTGGGCCTCCCGGCCCGGCTCGGGGGAGAGGCCCAGCTCCTCGGCCAGGACGCGCAGGAGGTCGTCGGCCGTGGCCGGGCGGGCCTCCCCAACGGGAGGCCCCTCGGCGAAGACGACGCCGCCGGGGAAGCGCCAGGCCTGGCGGTGGGCCGCCTCCACCAGCAGGCCCGTCTTGCCGATCCCCGCCGGGCCGGTGAGGACGACCACGGCGGGCGGGTGGGCCAGGGCGCGGGCGATCGCCACCAACTCCCGCCCCCGCCCCAGGAAGAGGGGGCCGGGCCGGGGCGGGAGGTTGCCGGGGGGCCGGCCGTCGTCAATCCACCAGGGCGGTTGGGGCGACCGGTCGGTCACCCCCACACGGTCGGCGAAGCCGAGGTCGCCATCCCCCAGCAGCACCACCTGGTGGGTGGTGACGGCCCGTCGGGCGCGGGCCACCGCCTCGCCCAAGGGGTAGCCCGCCGTCAGCTCGGCGTAGAGACGGCCGGCGAAGCGGACCGCCTCGGGGTCCAGGACGGGGGCGGCGTGGCCCACGGCGGCGCGGGCCATCCCCCTCTCCACCAGCGCCTGGGCCACGGAGCGGGCGTCGGCGGCGCTCTCGCAGCCGTTGAGGACCACCAGGTCCAGGGGATGGGGGAGGCCCT
>Ga0256830_1000096_pt1 | contig 75649 bp, 77 predicted proteins | sample 128326metaG_FD_190537 | JGI IMG/M metagenome (GOLD analysis project Ga0256830, IMG submission 190537) | Hydrothermal vent microbial communities from Lau Basin, Pacific Ocean - 128-326 | ecosystem: Environmental > Aquatic > Marine > Hydrothermal vents | place: Pacific Ocean: Lau Basin | collected... | reverse complement strand
CACCCCCATCCGCGCTCATCCGTCCCATCCGCGTTCATCCGCGTCCCATCCCCCCTTCGTCTTGCGCCGCACCCGCAGCCGGATCCCCTCCACCCCCACCACCTCGACCTCCTCTCCGGCGGGGATGGGGCCGTCCTCCGCTTCCGCCGTCCAGTACTCCCCCATCAGGAAGACAGTGCCCTGAGGGTTCAGTTCACTGCGCACTCGAGCGGTCGCCCCCACCAGCCCCTGGGCTCCCGTCATCGCCGGCGCCCGCTGAGCCTGAATGGCCTTGGTCACGATGAACAGGAAGAAGGCCGACGTAGTCACGGCCACGCCGAGGACGAAGGGGACGGAGATGCGGGCGTAGGAGGGAGCCCCTGCCGAATTGAAGAGGATCAGCGCACCGGCCACCAACGAGGCGATCCCCGCCGCCGTCAGCGCCCCGTGGGTCGGGGCTTTGATGTCCAACACGAAGAGGACAAAGGCTACAACAATGAAGATCAGCCCCAGCCAGTTGACCGGCAGCACCCCGATGCCGTAGATCCCCAGCGCCAGGCAGACCACACCGATGAAGCCGGCCACCCATCCGCCGGGGCTGGAGATCTCGATCAGGATGGCCTGGACACCGATGGTGAAGAGGAGGAAGACGACGTTGGGGTTGACCACCACGTGCAGGAGCTGCTCGATAGGGTTCATCGGCAGCCGTTCGATGCGGGCACCGGCTGTGCGCAGGAGCTGCTCTTCCCCCTGGACCTGCACGGTGAAGCCATCCAGCTGGGCCAGCAGTTCCTCAAGACTGTCGGCAACAAAGTCCACCAAGCCCGCTTCCAGCGCCTCGCTGGCGCTGACCGCCTTTGCCTCCTCAATGGCGGCCTCGGCCAGCTTCACCGCCTCTTCCCCTCGCCGCTCGGCCAACCCCCGTGCCTGGGCCTTCAACGCCTCCTTCGCCTTCCGCGCCAGGGTCTCGTTGAGGTCCTCGCCGCTACCGCCGACGGGGCTGGCCGCCCCGATGGCCGTCTCCGGGGCCATCGCTGCGGCGTGACCGGCCAGGGTGATGAGGGTGCCCGCCGAGCCGGCGATGGCACCCCGGGGAGCCACGTAGACCACGACGGGAACCCGGCTTTCCCGGATGGCCTGGATGATCTCGTTCATTAAGTCAATCTGGCCCCCCGGCGTATCCAGCCGCAGGATCATCGCCTCCACCCCACGCTCCTCAGCGGTGCGCACCCCCCGCTGGATGTAGCTCACCATAGCCGGAGTGAGGGGTCCCTCCGCCTCAACCAACAGGACGGAGCGGCCGGCATCCTCGGCCCCCGCCGGCACGACGAGGGCCAGCAGCAGCCCCAGCAACAGCATCCATCTGCCCACTATCCACCCCTTTCCTTGCATTTTCTCCGCTCCTCGAGGATGGACCAACGAAAGGCACAGCCTCCCCCTCCCGCAGGCCATGCAGGGGGAACCTGCGGGAGGATTCCTGGGAATGCCAGGCAGCTCAGAAAGGCACAGACAACCACCCTGGAGTATACCTCACCCCCGCTTGAAAAACAACCTGCGATGGCGGGAAGCTTCCTGTCAGCCTATCGTCAGCCTTCCCCTCTTGCGCGAAAAGCCGTCCTGTGATAAGCTATCCCGTAAGAGCCACAACACCGATGAACAGAGCGGGACGTGAAGGAAAGGAGATCAAGATGAGCGAACTGAGTACAGCTCCATCGGGACAGAACCAAGGACGTACCACCCGGGTGATCCTGCTGGCGTTAGGAGCCCTCCTGCTGGCCCTTATCGCCTGCGGGGCTATCGCTTTCGTCATGCGCGATCAACTGACCACCCTGCTCCCCTTCCTTCAACAAGGCGAGGAGAGCCGGGCAGCCGAGATCATCCCCCCTGATGTCTTCCTCTTCGCCACCTTCAACCCCAACCTCCAGCAGGCCGACAACTTCGACCTACTGAAGCGGGCTTGGGGCGATCTAACGGACGTGGGGGACAAGCTGGAGAACTGGCCGGCTGCCCTCTTCGAGGATAGCGACTTCGACTATGAGGCCGACATCAAGCCTTGGCTGGGTCCCGAGGCCGCCATAGCGGTCACCGGAGTGAACCTCGTCTCCGGCGGAGAGCCGAGCTTCCTCGTCGCCATCGCCACCTACGACACGGAAGCCTCGGGTCGCTTCCTCGACAAGGCGCGAGAGCAAGAGGGAGGCGTCTTCCAGGAGGAAACCTACCAGGGCGTGACCCTGTACGTCAAACAGGTCGAGGATGAGATGGAGCAGCCCCTCACCTATGCCACCTTCAACAACTTCGTCGTTGCTGCCAGCGACGACGAGACGATGAAGGACGCCATTGACGCCTGGAAGGGCAAGCGGAGCCTGGCCCAAGATGAGACCTTCATCAAGGTCCAAGGCAGCCTCCCTATGGAGCGGGTTGGCTTCGCCTATGTGGACTACGCTCAGATCTTAGGGCTGGCCAAGATGGCGATAACCAGTGGCATGGCCGGGCCTTCCACTCCTGGAGTGGATCAAATGATGGCCCAGGCGGAAGCCCTCCAGGCGATGGCCTTCTCCCTGGGCTTCACGCCCAACGGCGTGCGGATGGACACGGTCATCGTCTACGATCCGGCCAAGCTCCCCGAGGAAGCCTTCCAGGCCGGCCCCTCCTCGAACAAGATCCCCGACCGGGTTCCTGCCAACACGATCCTCTACATCCCTGGGATGAACCTGGGCACAAGCATACAGACGGGGCTGGACCTGCTCCGCCAGAGCGATCCAAGCACCGCCGAGGAGTTGGACAGCGCCCTTCAGATGCTGCGGGAGCAGTTGGGGCTGGACCTTGAGGAAGAGCTTCTCCCTCTCCTCGATGGTGAGTTCGCCTTGATCCTCTTCCCCGACCCCCAGGGCCTGATGGGGATGCCCGACGTTCCCCTGGGCGTGATGCTGATCACCGAGGTCTCCGACGAAGGGAAGATGACCAACGTCCTGGGGAAGCTGGAGACCATCTTTGCCGCCAGCGGCGAGGTGGAGATCCGCCAGGAGCAGGTTGGGGGTCGCGAGGTCACGTTCCTCTACGAGCCTATGGGCAGCCCCGTGCTGGGCTACGTTGTGGCCGATGGCTTCCTATTCCTGAGCACGTCGGCGGACGGGATGAAGACCGCCCTGGAGGGAGGCGAGGTCCTGGGCCAGGCCGCCCTCTTCAAAGCGGCGACGGCACCGCTGCCCAAACCCAACGGCGGCTACTTCTTCTTCAACATCCAGGAGACGATGGACCTGGTCGAAGGGGCGATGGGCCCGGCCGATCTCGAGGATTTCACCCAGGAGGTCAAGCCCTTCCTGAAGCCCCTGAAGGCCATTGCCGCCGCCAGCGAACCGGTCTCCCAAGGTCAGGAGATCACCACCGGCACTTTCTTCCTCTACATCGAACCGTAACCATCCCTCAACGACTCGTTGCACCACAAAGGCCCACCCTGCCTGTCCGACAGGGTGGGCCTCTTCCTCTCAGCCCGCCCGCTCTGCCGCCGTGCCCCCCAGTGGTTGACGAGGCCCCGGCTACACCCCCATCTCCGCCTGATACCAGGCCCAGAGGCGGGCCAACCCTTCCTCCACCGACGTCATAGGGCGGTAGTCCAACAGTCGTCGGGCCTTACCGATGTCGGCGTAGGTGACCGGCGGTTCGCTGGCCGGCGCCGGCGGCGTCTCCAGCCGGGCCTTCTTCCCCACCAACGCCTCCAGGATGCGGACGAACCGGTCCATCCAGATCGGCTCCCCCCGCCCCAGGTTGATCACCTCGTAGCCCAGGGGGCGGTCCAGAGCGGCCACCACCCCCTGCACGATGTCGTCCACGTAGGTCCAGTCGCGGCGCATCCGCCCCCCTTCGAAGAGCGTGATGATCTGGTCGTGCACCAGCCGATGCACGATACGATAGGGCATCATGTCGGGCCGCCCCCGGGGACCGTAGACGCTGAAGAACCGGAGGGCGGTGAAGTTCAGCCCGTGCATGTTGTGGTAAGCGTGTCCCATCATCTCACAGGCCCGTTTCGTCGCCGGATAGGGGGCCAGCGGGCGGTCGGCCACGTCGTCCTCGACGAAGGGAAGCCGCCGGGTCCGCCCGTAGACCGACGAGGTGGAGGCAAAGACGAAGTTGCCAACGCCATAGTCCCGTGCCAGGTCGAGCAGGTGAACGGTCCCCAGCACATTGACCTCGGTGTAGAGGACGGCCCGGGGGACCGAGGCCCGGACGCCGGCCATCGCGGCCAAGTGGGCGATGGCGTCGAAGCCTCCCACCCTCTCGAAGAGGGCCGCCAATCCCTCCCGATCCCGCACGTCGGCCTCCACCAAGGAGCAGCGGGGATGGGTGATGAAGGCCGCAACGTTGGCCCGCTTGCGGGCCGGATCGTAGTAGTCGTTGAAGTTGTCCAGGCAGACCACCTCGTCCCCCCGCGCCAGCAGCGCCTCGCAGAGGTGGCTGCCGATGAAACCGGCCCCTCCGGTGACCAACACCCGCATTTCACTTCCCTCCCGGTCGCAGGTCCTGAACGTTCAGTTGAAGGTAGCGGGCCCCATTCCACTCATTGACCTCTAGATGGTAGACCACGTCGAGACGAGAGGGGAGTTCCCCCAGCCACGCTCCCTGGCGGAAGGCAATGGCATCCCAGACGACCCGCCCATCGGTGAGGCTCAGCTTCAGGTGAGCATCGGCGGAACCAACGGTCCGGGCCCGGACCACCTGGACGTTGCGGCTCAGGAAGAGGGGCGGCGGATTCTCTTCCCCACAGGGCTCCAGCCGGGCCAGGTCCTCGTAGAGGGCAGGGGTGAGGGCGGAGAGGGGGACCTCGGCATCAATCTCCAGGGTGGGCTGGAGGTCCCGATCGGAGAGGGCCTCCGCGGCCAGATCCTTGAGAGCCTGGGCCAGGGCAGGCAGGTTCTCGCTGCGGACGGTGAAGCCGGCCGCTGCCGCGTGCCCGCCGTGCTGCTCCAACAGCCCCACGCAAGCGTCGAGGGCACGGGTGATGTGGAACTCGGGGATGGAGCGGGCGGACCCCCGGCTCTCCCGCTCGCCGATGCGCACGACGACCGAGGGCCGGTAGAACTCCTCCACCAGCCGTCCCGCTGCCAATCCCACCACCCCCTCCAAGAAGCGCTCCGAGGCAGCGAAGATGAGCGGGGCCTGGGGGTCCTCGGCCAGGGCCTGCTCCCGGGCGATCTCGTAGGTCTCCTGAGTGATCTGCTGGCGGCGGCGGTTCAAGTCGTTCAACTCGTCGGCCAGGTGCTCCACCTCACCCGGGTAGCGGGCGATGAGGAGCTGGAGCGCCTTGCGGGCGTGGTCTAAGCGGCCGGCGGCGTTGATGCGCGGCCCCAAGACGTAACCGATGGCAGTGGCGTTCACCTCCTTCTCGGCGTAGCCGGCCCGCCGGATCAGCGCCTCCAGCCCCGGACGTTCGCGGGCGTTGATCTGCCGCAGCCCTTGCCGGACCAAGTAGCGGTTCTCACCCCTCAGCGGCATCAGGTCGGCCACCGTTCCCAGGGCAACCAGGTCCGTCAGTTCCACCGGGTCCAGTTCCGCCCGCTGGCGGTCGTTGTGCCGGTTGACCATCAGGAGCGCTTGAGCCAGCTTGTAGGCCACCCCGACGCCGGCCAAGTCCCGAAAGGGGTAGCGGTTGTCAGGACGCTTCGGGTTAATGACCGCCAGCGCCGGCGGCAGGTCCGGCCCGATGGAATGGTGGTCGGTGACGATGATCTCCAGCCCCCGCGCCCTGCCGTGGGCTACCTCTTTGAGGGATCGAATGCCGCAATCCACCGTGACCACGACCCGCACCCCTCGTTCCGCCAGCTCGTCCAGGGCATAGGGGTTGAGGCCGTACCCCTCCGTGACCCGGTGGGGGATGTAGGGGATGACCTGGGCACCCAGGGCCTGCAGCGTCTCCACCAGCAAGGCTGTGGCCGTCACGCCATCCACGTCGAAATCGCCGTAGATGGCGATGGGCTCTCCGGCCCGGATCGCCCGTCGCAGTCGGGCGACCGCCCGGTCCATATCGGCCAGGAAGAAGGGGCTCGCCCCCGGCTCCCCACCGGTCAGGAAGCGCCGAGCTTGGCGGGGATCGGTGAGGCCTCGGCTGTAGAGCACCTGAGCGAGGAGGGGATGGAAGTCGGCGAAGCGGCGGAGGAAGTCAGGGGGCGCTGGCGGGAGGACCCGCCAGCGCTTGCTCTGGGCTGGATGCACCGTTCCTCACCCTCCTCGAGTTACCGGCCTTCGATCCAGCCCTGCTGCTTCAGGAGATCGGTGAGGACAGGGATTTCCAAGTATTCACCCTGATAGGCCTGATAGGCGAACCAGAGGGCTCCCAAGAAGGGGATAAGGTAGATGCCCAGGCAGAGGCAGTTCAGCAGGAAGCGGATGACCCCAATGTCCAGAACAGCAGTGGTGGCCACCTGGACACAGAAGAGGGCGACAAAGACCACAAAAACGGCAACAGCATAGGTCAACGCCTGAACGGCGTGGTACTTCTGGAAAGCCCGTCCGCGCATATCCTCGACCAACAGAATGATCAGGGCGACCAGAGGGATCGGATAGGCAATTGCCGCCAGCAACCGATCGTTGTCCGTGATCTCCGGTGCAGGGACTTCGGCCATAGCAACCTCCTTGGTGCTCGCCAGGATGTAGAGTGCGGTCCGTTCCGAGGGATCAACGTGAGGACTGGGGACAAGGCTTCATCGGTAAAGATGGTAAAGATATTGTACTCCATTCTCGCCTTCCGGGCAAGGGTTTTGAACCGATGATTACCCACAAGTGAGCGAGAGAGTGGTCCGTGGCAGGCCGTCCACGAGTTTCTCACCAATGCACGAATGAGGCGGTCCTTAATTCGTGTATTCGTGCCCTATTCGTGGACGGCCAGTCTCCCTATCTCCAAAGATATGAGCAATCACCGGTTTTCGAATGGGTGATTACCCACAAGTGAGCGGGGGGATGGACTACGGTGGGGCCTTGCGATGATTGCACCGCTGTGCTACAATGGGGTGGGGTACGTGACAGGTCACAAGGGGCAGGGAGCGAGGCCCAACGCGCGGGGCTGAACCCCCGCGCTAATAGGATGGACGGGGTGGATAAATCCGACGAGCAGACCGAGAAGAAGTAGACCGTAGAAGCGAGGAGGGAGCTATGGCTGTCATTGAACGTCGTTTCCACGTCAACGCACCGCCGGAGAAGGTCTTCGCCTTCCTGGCCGATCATGCCAACGACCCCCAATGGCTGCCCGGCCTCACCGACAGCCGGAACTTCACCGGCGAGGGCACGGACTACCGCTGGGAGTGGACCTTCAAGATGGCCGGCCTTTCCTTCAATGGGACCGGCGTGGTCAAGGAGCACGAGCCACCCCGCCGCCATGTGGTCGAGACGCGGGGTGGCCTCGTCAGCACCTGGGCTTGGACCATCGAGCCGGAGGGGGAGGGCAGTCGGGTCACCCTTCGGCTGGAGTACACGGTGCCGGTCGCCGCTGTGGGGAAGATCGCGGAGAAGCTCCTGCTCCGGCAGAACGAGAAGGCCGCCGATGAGGGGGTGGCGAACCTGCAGCGGATCCTGGGGAGGTAGGGCTTCTCGGCGCTCTAACCCTTGGGGGGAACCCTCCCGCAGGTCCTTCCCACAGCCTAAAGCGCGTCGTAGGCCGCTGCCGGTCGGCCGTTGCCGTCGCCAGGCACCTTGGGACCTGCGGGAGGGGAATGCATAGGGGAAACCCTGCCGCAGGTCCTTCCCACAGCCTAAAGCGCGTCGTAGGCCGCTGCTGGGAAGCCGTTGCCATTGCCGAGTACCTTGGGACCTGCGGGAGGGGGATGCATAGGGGAAACCCTGCCGCAGGTCCTTCCCACGGCCTAAAGCGCGTCGTAGGCCGCTGCCGGGAAGCCGTTGCCATTGCCGAGTACCTTGGGACCTGCGGGAGGGGGATGCATAGGGGGAACCCTCCCGCAGGTCCTTCCCACAGCCTAAAGCGCGTCGTAGGCCGCTGCCGGGAAGCCGTTGCCATTGCCGAGTACCTTGGGACCTGCGGGAGGGGGATGCATAGGGGAAACCCTCCCGCAGGTTCTTCCCACGGCCTAGAGCGCGTCGTAGGCCGCTGCCGGCAAGCCGTTGCCATTGCCGAGTACCTTGGGACCTGCGGGAGGGGGATGCATAGGGGGAACCCTCCCGCAGGTCCTTCCCACGGCCTAAAGCGCGTCGTAGGCCGCTGCCGGCAAGCCGTTGCCATTGCCGAGTACCTTGGGACCTGCGGGAGGGGGATGCATAGGGGGAACCCTCCCGCAGGTCCTTCCCACAGCCTAAAGCGCGTCGTAGGCCGCTGCCGGCAAGCCGTTGCCATTGCCGAGTACCTTGGGACCTGCGGGAGGGGGATGTCGGAGAGGCCTAAAGCGCGGATGTCCCGCACGACCACCAGGCCGTTCAATTTTGAAAAACCCCGCCTCTAACGACGGAACGTTGACACTGGAGATGATGTCCTACCGGCGCTCGTACACGTTGATCATGCACTGCAAATTGAGCATCCCCGCGCCGCCGCCGCTGAGATCGTAGGCCACGAACAGCCGGTCACCGTCCAGCAGCACCCAGGGGCGCTGGGCGTTGAAGTTCTGCGCCACCGCAGTGACCGGGATCTGCTCCAATAGGTTCCAGTCCGTATCGAAAATGTCCAGCATCACATCGCCCTGGATATGTTTCCCGCGGTGGTAGGCTATGTAAATCTTTCCATCGGCCACCGTTCCCCCCATAGACCACTGGGCATTCTCCTCTAACAGCACGCTGCGGACGAAATCCCAGTTCGCATCGTAGAGAAAGGCCTTTAGGTTGTTGCGCAGGAAGTTGTCGGCGGAGACGTAGGCGAAGCCGTCGCCGTAGGGGATGAGCGTGCCGCCGTTGATGTTCGGCTCATCGTCCAGGATGTGGTCTTCCAGCGGGTTCAGGTCGGTGTCGTAGACCCACACGTGGGTGTAGAGCACTTCATCGGGGTTGGCGTCCTTATTCGAGCGCATGTCCGGGTTGTCCGGGTTGTAGATGCCGCTCAGGTAGAGCCGGCCATCCCAGACGCGCAGCATCTGGTCGTTGGCGGCGTGTCCCGAGGGCAGCGGCACGATGGTTTCCTTCACCAGGTTGAAATCGGCATCGTACTTGCCCAGCACCCAGCCCTCGGGATGGGCGTTGAGCAGGTAGTAGAACTGCCCGTCGGTGTCAATGGCGTAGTCGCCGGGATGGGTGGAGAACTGCTGCGGCTCGCCCCAGGTGCTCAGGTCGGCGGAGAGGGTGCGGCGCACATCGCCCGCGTAGCGACGGGCTTCTTCCACCTCGCGGTTGTCGAACGCCCCGCCGAAGGTCACGTCGTAGCCGTCACCATCGGCCTGCGGAAAGATGCGGCAGAAACCGCCTACATCGTAGCGCTGCCCGGCTTCCAGCGTGCCGAACAGGGTGGTGACATAGCGCCACCGACCGGAAGCCGGCGTCTCGGTCACCACCTGCGCCAGGTAGTCTTCGCGCGACAGGGCTTCGGTGGACTGCTCGCCAGTGTACATGCCGGCGTCGCCGGTAGGAGTGGGGCGCGGCTGCCCCGCGCCCCCAGGAGGTGGGTTCCCCGGCTGCCCCGCACCGCCGGCGATGCGCTTGTAGGCGAAGGCGTAGCCGCCATCTGGCAGGGCGATGATGGAGGCGTCCATCCCGTTGCCGGGCACCCGGCCGGGGACGGTCTCCCAGGTCTGCCCGCCGTCGGCGGAGACGTGGATTTGCGAGAGGTAGAGCGCCACGCGCCCGTCGGGGAGCAGCCCCAGTTCGCCGATGCCGGGTTCCCGGAAGGTCGGTTCGATCAGTTCGTAGGACGCGCCGTCGGTGCTGCGCGCCAGCAGGGTAGCCCCCTCGCGCTGCAGGGCCATCAGCCAGGAGCCGTCGGGCAGTTGCACCAGGCTGGGGTCGGTGACGCCCGGCACGGCGATCAACTGCTCCTGCCCGGTGAAGTGCAGCCCGTCCTCCGAGACGGCGCGGTAGATGGGGTGCGGGTCGTCGGGGCCGAGTTTGGGCCCCTCGCCGACGAAACTGCCTTCGAAGTAGACCAGTTGGATGCGACCATCGGGCAGGCGGGTGACGTTGGGGTCCACGGCGTTGCCGTTGAACTGCCCGTCCAGGGTGACGCAGCCCAGCACTTCCCAGGAGCCGTCTTCGGCCTGACGGGCGGCGAAGATACCGTGATGCCCCGGCTCACCGTTGACGAAATAGACCCACAGGCGGCCGTCCGGCCCGATGACCAGGTCGGGCACCGAGGCGTGGTCGAGGATCAGCGCCCCGTCGCCGTCGAAGGTCAGGCCGTCGGGGGATGTGGTCAGGTACACCTGGTGGCTGTAGATGGGCGATTCCTGCGGATCGCCGGCGGTGCAATCAGACGTTGCGCCCTGGAGCGCGGTGGGAGAAGGTTCGGGGGACACCGCAGGTAGCGGAGACGGAGGGGAGCCTGGCGGCGGGGGCGGCGGGTTGCCGGGCTGATTGGGCGGCGGGCTGGCCGGAGGATTCGGCGGGCCGGCGGGCGTGGGCTGCGTCCCGCCGCAGGCGGTCAGCAGCAGGGCGAGGGAGAAGAGCAAAGTAAAGGTTTTTCGCATGGGCAGGCATCCTTTCGCTCAGAGCAGGCCACGGCGATGGCCGCCACCTATCCACAAGATCAAGAGCAAATCCAGGCGTTCCAAAGTACGGGTGAAAAAACAAGAGCCATCCTCCGACGTTGGCCGACGCTCGGCAGGATGGCTCCCCTGCTTGACCTCCCCTCACAAGGCCCTAAGCCTTGAGTTGAGGCGGAGTTCCTATGAGCGGGGCCGACGGGACTTGAACCCGCGATCTCCGGCTTGACAGGCCGGTATGTTCACCAACTACACCACGGCCCCGTTTCGCGCTGTAGTTTACCACAATCCCCCCAAGTCGTCAACCATCCCATCATCCTTCAGCACGCTCAGGAGGAGACCCGATGACCGTCACACTCCAAGGCAAAACCGTCCTCGTCACCGGCGGGGGGCGCGGCATCGGTCGCGCCGCCGCACTGGCCTGCGCCGAGGTCGGCGCCCACATCGTCGTTGCCGCCCGCACCCGCTCCGAGATCGAGGCCACCGCCCAGGAGGCCGCCTCCCGCTGGGGCGTCCAGACCTTGGCCCTCCCCTGTGATGTGGCCGACTACGCCGCCGTCGAATACCTGGTCACCCGCACCGTGGAACGCTTCGGTCGGCTGGATGTGGTCGTCAATGCCGCCGGGGTCATCCATCCCATCGTCCCCGTCTGGCGGGCCGACCCCGCCGCTTGGCAGGCCAACCTGGCCATCAACCTGGTGGGGGCCTTCCACGTCACCCGCGCCGCCCTGGGGCCGATGCGGGCAGCCCGCCAGGGCCGGATCATCCACGTCTCCAGCGGAGCCGCCCGCTCCGCCGTCGCCAGTTGGAGCGCCTACTGCGCGGCCAAGGCCGGCCTCGACCACTTCGTCCGCGTCGTCGCCCGAGAAGTCGCCCCCGACGGCATCGCCATCTACAGCTTCTGGCCCGGCATCGTGGAGACCCAGATGCAGCAGGAAGTCCGCCAGGCCCCTCCCGAGGACTTCGGCGAAGAGAACGTGGCCCGCTTCCGAGCCTACTACGAGCAGGGCTGGCTCCGCCCCCCCGAAGAGCCCGCCCAGGTCATCCTCTACCTGGCCACCGTCGCCGATCCCGCCCGCAGCGGCCAGGTCTTCTACATTGACGACGAAGCGGTGCGACGGGAGGTAGCCCAGGCTCTGGGCCGGCCTATGCTGCCGGGACGCGGCTGACCCACCCCCAGGGCATCACGGCCCCAGCAGGTCCCGCAGCCCGACCAGGGAGTCGGGCCGCAGGAGGCAGACGTAGCAGAGGCCGCCACCGACATCGGCGTTCGTTGGCGCTTCACAGCGCCGGCAGGGAGCCAGGCGGCCGGCCACCAACGACTCCCCTTCCTCCGCCAGCAGCCGGTGCCCGGCGATCTGCTCGCCGCAGGTGATCGCCTCGGTGGGGCAGACCCGGAGACAGAGCCTGCAGTCCACACAGAGGCCCGCCCGGAAGAAAAGGACAAAGCTCGCCTCATCGTCCCGAAACTCCAGAGCCCCGGTGGGGCAGAAGCGGGCGCAGAGAGTGCAGGCGGTACACCGATCCGAGGCCACCTCCAGCGCCGCGATGGGCAGGTCCGCCGTCGGCACCGGGCCGGGGAAACGGCCCACCCGTCGCCAGACCGCTTGCAACCGCCGCCGCTGGGCCGGCACGTGTTTGGGAGGCAATCCCCGCATCGGCTGCGGCAGGTCCTCTCCGACCTGGGGAAGCCCCGCCGCGACGACGGTGGCCGCCGCCTGCGAAACCAGCCCGGCCAGCGCCCGGAAGAAGTCCCGCCGGCTCACGGGTACCTCCTCGCCCGCCAGGGGCCGGACCGGGCGGGGCCGGTCTAGCAGCCCCTCGGGGTTCGCCGTGTAGGTGCAAACCTTGACCCCACGTCCGAAGGCCCCCAGCCAGCCGTTGGCCTCCTGAGCGGCAGCGACGATGGCCGGCTGCACCGCCCCCAGAGGGCAGTCGGCACAGAGGGCGTCGTTGAGCCAGAGGGAATGACCGTCCAGGGCCAGCGTCAGCAGCAGAGGTACGTCTAGCGCGGCCAGGCAGCGGGGTGTGGCCACCACAGCGCCCTCGGGCAGGCGGCTCTCCCGCCGCTCCGCCCCCAGCGGACAGGCCAACTCGACCGGCTCTCCACTGGGCAGCGCGGCCACCGTCGCCCGCAGCCGGTCCTCGCCAGCACCGGGCTGGCTGAAGACGCCGGTGGGGCAGACCCGCAGGCAAAGGCCGCAGTTGGCGCAGACCTCCTCGTCCAGCGTCACCGCCGGGCTGGTCGAACGGACCCCGACGACGCCGGCCGGGACGACGGGGGCCAGGGGGTCCTCGGCAACGGTGATCGCTTCGACAGGGCAGGCCTCAGCACAGAGGCGACAGCCGGCATCTCGATGGCGGACGTTCAGGCAACGGCGGGGCTCCACCTGCACCGGCCCGCCGGTGAACCGCTCCGCCAGCGCCGCCAACCGTTCCAGGTCCATCAGCCTTCCTCCTGACTTCGCAGGAACCGCCGTTCCAGCAGGTCGGCCAGTCCCTCCACCTCCTCCAGATCGAAGCGGGGGACCCCCATCTCCAGGGGGAGGTCGGTGACCAGGGCGACCAACTCTTCGGAGGTGCAAAGGGGCTCGCGGCTGCGGGCGGCCCGCACCACTTCGACCTTGGGCGTATCGGCCCACCGATACCCCTCCGTCAGCACGATGTCTACCTCGCCCATCATCGCCGCGACGGCCCCCAGGTCCAGCTCGCCTTCGGTCCGGCGCAGGAGGAACATCTTCCCCGGTGCAACCAAAGCGACCGCTTCGGCCCCTGCCTGGGCGTGACGCCAGGTATCCTTGCCCGGTTTGTCCACCTCGAAGCCTGGATGGGCGTGGTGCTTGATCGTCCCCACCCGGTAGCCCCGTCCCCGCAGTTCGGGGATCAGTCGCTCCAGCAGCGTCGTCTTCCCGCTGTCTGACCGGCCCACAATGGAAACGATGGGCGGGACACGCCCGTTCTGTGTCATGTGGCTCATCCCTGTCCTCCCCTGCCACTGTGCAGTAAGGCCATTATACACGAATCGGCACCTTTGCCCAGTTTCGGCCTTTTGGTGTATAATAACTTTATCGTTGCGTAAGTCTACCTTGATGGTAACTGTTCACCCTCCCGCAGGTTAGGCGCGTTTCCGACGCGAAACCGTGCTTCAAATAGCCCATCGGGGCTGAAAGCGCCCTCGACCGGTGACCTGCGGGAGGGTAGGCTGATAGATACCCTTGATGAAAGGGGTGACATCCTATGCGGAGACCCACCTTTTCCCTCGGCATCCTGTTGGGAGCGCTCATCAGCAGCCCGCTGGTGGCCCTCTTCTTCCTGGGAGAGCAACTTGCCGCCCTTCCCTTCGTGCCCTTTGACCTCTTCGACTGGCTGGCCCGCGTCCTCCCCGGCAACGTGGTCACCCTGGGCATTGACAGCATCGTTGGGCTCGTCCGGTTGGTAGGTCTGGGACCGACCGATCGGGTCGCCAAGGGGGTTGAACAGGCGATGGCCATCGGGTTGGTGGTCGTGGCCGGTGGAGTGCTCGGGGGGCTGCTTGCCCTGGCGATAGGGCGCACCACCCGTCCCGGCTGGCAGGTTGGGGCGGGTGGAGGGCTCCTCCTCGCCCTCCTCGTGGGCGGGATCGAGGTGAGCGCCGGGGTCCTGGCGAAACCGGTCGGGGGGCTGCTCTGGATCGGGCTGCTCCTCGCCGGTGGGGGGGCCTTGCTGGGCCACGCGCTCTCCCCGGCCGCCGAGCCAACGCTCTCCCCCCAGGATCGGGCCTTCCGACGCGCCCTGCTGGCCAAGATGGCGGTGGGCTCGGCCGGCGTCGTCCTGGGTGCGTGGGGGCTGGGCCGTCTGCTGGGGAGCCGCCCGGCCCCCTCGGGTGCGGGTCAGCCCCTCCCCGGCGGGGCGGCCTCCGTGCCCCCGACGCCGACCCCGCCCCTGGCGGCCGGGAGTGCGCTGCCGGGGGCTTCCCCTCAAGCCACCCTCGCCGTCGCCCCGCGCGACTTCATCGCGCCGGCCCCCGGCACCCGGCCCGAGGTGACGCCGACAGAAGCCTTCTACCGCATTGACATCAACGCCCGTCCCGTCAGCATCGAAGGGGATTCGTGGGTGCTCCAGGTGGATGGCCTCTTCGACAACCCCCGCCCCCTCACCCTGGCCGACCTGATGGCCTACCCGCCGGTGACCCAGGCCATCACCTTGAGCTGCATCTCCAACCCCATCGGCGGTGACCTCATCGGCACCGGGTACTGGACCGGTGTCCGCCTCCGCGATCTCCTGCAGGACCTGGGCTTGCGCCCGGAGGCCCGGGAACTCTACGTCGAGGCGGCCGATGGCTTCTACGAGAGCGTCGCTATGGCCGATCTGATGGACCCGCGCACCCTCTTGGTCTACGGGATGAACGGCGAGACGCTGCCGGTGGAGCACGGCTACCCGCTGCGCATCTACATCCCAAACCGGTACGGGATGAAACAGCCCAAGTGGATCACCCGCATCGAGGCCATTGACCGGGAGGGACCCGGCTACTGGGTAGATCGGGGCTGGAGCGCCGAGGCCCGGCCCCGGATCATCTCGGTGATTGACACCGTGGCCGTTGATCAACAGGTGGACGGGAAGGTACCCATCGGGGGCATCGCCTGGGCGGGAGACCGCGGCATCCAGAAGGTCGAGGTCCAGGTGGATGGCGGCCCCTGGGTGGAGGCCGTGCTGCGCACTCCGCCCCTGAGCCCGCTGACCTGGGTACAGTGGCGCTACGACTGGCCCGCCGTCCCAGGGCGGCACACCTTCCGGGTGCGAGCCACCGACGGCACCGGAGCTTTGCAGATCGAGGAGAGGCGGCCCACACGCCCTGACGGGGCCACGGGGTACCACGAGGTGACCGTGACCATCTGAGCGCGGTGGCGAGACCACTTGCCGAATCTGGCGAACGTGGTATAATTGGAGGGACTTTCGGGGCGTGGCGCAGCTCGGCTAGCGCGCTACAATGGGGTTGTAGAGGTCGGCGGTTCAAATCCGCCCGCCCCGACCACTTAACAAAGGGCGCGGTCCTTCTAGAGCTGCCGCGCCCTCTCTCTTTTGCGCCTTGGGCACGCCCTGTCGTGCCCTTTTTTCTATAGGACGGGGGGGCTCCCCTGTTCTCCACAGCCTACAGTCAAGGAGGGAGCGATGAACGCGCAGGAAGTGCTGGAGCGGGCCCGCGAGGACAAGGTGCGCTTTGTCAGTCTTCAGTTCACCGACATCGCCGGGACGATCAAGAGTGTCACCATCCCCATTGGGCGGTTGGAGGAAGCACTGGACCGAGGGGTCTGGTTCGACGGCTCCTCCATTGAGGGGTTCGCCCGCATCTACGAATCGGATATGGTGCTCCACCTCGATCCTGATACCTACCAGGTGCTCCCCTGGAGCAGTCCGGAGCGCCGCCGGGCCCGGATCATCTGCGACGTTCATCGCCCTGATGGGAAGCCCTTCGCCGGAGACCCCCGCTACATCCTGAAGCGGGTGATGGCCAGGGCACGCAAGATGGGATACATCTACAACACGGGGCCGGAGTTGGAGTTCTTCCTTTTCAAGAGAGACCAGGACTACCCTACCCAGCCGGTGCCCCACGATGTGGGCGGCTACTTCGACTTCTCCCCCCGCGATGAAGCTCAGCGGGTTCGCTCCGACATCATCCTGGCTCTGGAGGCGATGGGGATGGAGGTGGAGATGGGGCACCACGAGGTGGCTACCGGGCAGCACGAGATTGACTTTCGGTACGCCGATGCTCTCACCAGCGCGGACAACGCGATGACCTTCAAGTACACGGTCAAGGCCATCGCTGCCACCCACGGTCTCTACGCCACCTTTATGCCCAAGCCCATCTTCGGCGTCAACGGATCGGGGATGCACACCCATCAGAGCCTCTTCACACTGGACGGGAAGAACGCCTTCTACGATCCCGACGATCCCTATCACCTCTCGCCCATCGCCTACGGCTTCATTGCCGGTCAGTTGGTCCACGCGCGGGCGCTGGCGGCCGTGGTAGCTCCGACGGTGAACTCCTACAAGCGGCTGGTGCCCGGATACGAAGCTCCCGTCTACATCTGCTGGGCGCAGATCAACCGCTCGGCGTTGATCCGCATCCCCCGCTACTCTCCGGGACGGGAGCAGTCCACTCGGGTGGAACTGCGCTGTCCCGATCCCAGCGCCAACCCCTACCTGGCCTTCGCGGCGATGCTGGCCGCCGGCCTGGACGGGATCGAAAAAGGGATGACGCCCCCGGAGCCGGTGAACGAGGATGTCTATCTCTTCACCGATGAGGACCTGCGCCAGCGGGGCATCAAGGTGCTGCCGGGGACGTTGGGAGAGGCTCTGAAGGAACTGGACGCCGACGAGGTGATCCAGGAGGCACTAGGGGAGCACATCTACCAGGTCTTCACCCGGGCCAAGCGGGCTGAGTGGGACGATTACCGCATTCAGGTTACCCCGTGGGAGCTGGACCGGTATCTGGAGACGCTGTGATGAGAGGAGCCGAGTCCGAGGGCATCTCAGGGTGAAGACGCCTCGCGGAGACCTTGGAAATCCGGGGTTGGCTTGAGCACCGAAAAGCCCCAGAAAGTTATGGGGCACACCTTGACAAGGAACTCTACCTATGGTAATCTACTCAGTGATTTGCCCTTCACCGGGCGTCGGTGCGTTGCCATAGCCGTCCCCTCTGGCCGGGGGAGGGTCTCGCGCCTGCTACGGACCTGGGAAGGGCTGGTATGCCTTACACCCATTTCAGCCTGTAGTTCGATTGGGAACCCACAACTGCAGCAGGAGGTCACAGCGTGGCTAAGGAGAAGAGTGGGTACTACTACCCAAATAAGATCGCCCGCATCTATTTGCAGGCGATGGAGGAGATCATGGGGAGGAATGGCTTGAACGCCATCCTCAACATGGCCGGCCTGAGCGAGTACATTGATAACTTCCCCCCGGATAACCTCGAGAAGGAGTTCGACTTCGCCGACTACGCTGCCCTAAACCAGGCTTTGGAGGATATGTACGGACCTCGAGGGGGACGAGGGTTGGCACTCCGGGCTGGCAGGGCCTCCTTTGCTCGAGGGTTGCAGGGCTTTGGCGCACTGGCTGGCGTGGGTGATCTGGCCTTGAAGATGGTCCCCCTTCATATGAAGCTCAAGATGGGGCTGCCGGCTATGGCGCGGGTCTTCACCCAGGTCAGCGACCAGATCAGCCGGGTCGAGGAGCGCGATGGGAACTTCGTCTACATCATCGAGCGCTGCCCTGTCTGTTGGGGACGCAAGGCCGAGAAGCCTGTCTGCCATGCTGCCGTCGGCCTGCTGCAAGAGGGCCTCCGGTGGGCCAGTGGAGGCAAGGAGTTCCGCGTTGAGGAGATCGCCTGCATCGCTGTGGGGGACAAGAGCTGCGAGTTCCTGGTCTACAAAGACCCGATTGGCTAGCCACCGTCTGTCGTGGAGGAAAAACCGATGACAGAGGTGCAACGAATCCTCGTGGTTGAAGACGATGTGGATACGGCGGAGATGCTCACGGCCTACTTCGAGGCTCAGGGCTATGAGGTGCTCTCCGCTGCCTGGGGAGAGGATGCCCTGCGGTTGACCCAGGAGGTGATCCCGGACCTGGTCGTGCTGGACATTCGCCTGCCAGACATTGACGGGTACGAGGTCTGCCGTCGGCTCCGATCCCATCGTCGCACTGAGCACATTCCTATCATCTTTCTCACCGAACGCCGGGAACGGATTGACCGCCTGACGGGGCTAGAATTGGGCGCGGTGGATTACATCACCAAACCGTTCGACATCCAGGAGCTTCGCCTCCGGGTGCGCAACGCCCTGCGGCGAGCCAGCCTGGGCACCCTGGTGAACCCCATCACCGGCCTTCCCACAGACCCCCTCATTGATGAACGCCTCCAGACAGCCCTCCAGCAGGGGGGGTGGGCGTTGCTCTCCGTGGGAATCCGAGGCCTGCGCGAGTTCAGCGATAGTTATGGCTTTGTGGCCAGCGACGATGTCCTGCGAGCCGTGGCCCTGATGATGCGCAATGTGGCTAAGGAGATCGGAGATGGGGACCCCTTCATCGGGCACTTGGGGGAAGCCGATTTCCTGGTGGTCACCACGCCGGCCAAGGTGCAGGACCTGAAGCAGAAAGTGACATCGCGCCTAGAGCAGGCCATAGACTACTTCTACCCCCTCAAGGATCGGGAGACCGATCGAAGCTCCCGTCCCCAGATCTCCATCGCCGTCGGAGTGGTGACCGATAAGGACGGTCCCTTCGCCACGCCGATGGACATCAAGCGGGCCGCGATCAAAGCGCAGACGGTGACGCGCTGAGGGCTGCACCTTAGCTCTGCCTCGCCAGGGTTTGCGCCGGGCCAGGTCGCCTGCGTAAACCCTTTTTTCTTTGGCCGTACTCTCCCTGGAGGGCAAGCGGTGAAACCTATCGTCGTCGTCCCCACCTACAACGAAGCCGAGAACGTCACCCCCCTGGTGACGGCGCTGCTGGCCCTGGAGATCGAAGGGCTAGAGACGCTGATCGTGGACGATGCCTCCCCCGACGGGACGGGGCGCATTGCGGATGGCTTAGCCCGTCGCTATCCGGAACGGGTGCACGTCCTCCACCGGACCGGCCCTCGGGGGTTGGGGCGGGCCTATCGCGCCGGATTCCGCTGGGCCCTGGACCGGGGCGCTGATTACATTATCCAGATGGACGCCGATTTCTCCCATCACCCCCGCTACATCCCCCGGTTTCTGGAGAAGGTCCGGGAATACGACGTTGTCGTTGGGTCCCGCTACGTGGAAGGGGGCCGGCTGGACGAGCGGTGGGGATTAGGGCGCTACCTGTTGAGCTGGTGGGCCAACAGTGTCTACGCCCGCCCCATCCTGGGCCTCAAGGTGAAGGATGCCACCGCCGGCTTCAAATGCTGGCGGCGGGAGGTCCTGGAGGCCATTGACCTGGAGACCATCCGCTCCAACGGCTACGTCTTCCAGGTCGAGATGGCCTACGTGACCCAGAAGCTGGGCTTCCGAGTATTGGAGATCCCCATCTACTTCGAGGATCGCCGGATTGGACGTTCCAAGATGTCCATCCCGGTGAAGATCGAAGCCGCCCTCCGTGTCTGGCAGGTCTGGTGGCGACACCGGCACCTCTCCCCACGTGACCGGCGGAAGCCGGCCTCCTGATCACCTTGTTCCCTCCCTCCCCTCCAAAGGCTGGTGGCCTCCCCGTAGGAAGTAGATCGCCGGGCCCCGTCCATAGGGGCGAACGGCTGTTTGCTCCTATGGGTGACCATCCTCCAGCCGACCTATTGAACGCCCAACCCAGCTTCCCAGCGCTCTTGGCGGATGCGCAATCCTCCGAACCGCCACAGGATGCGTCATCCGGTGGCAACAATGGGGAAAGCGGAGCCGCAGGGAAAGACACCCTTAAGAAAGTAAATAACGAGCTTGAGAATATTCACATTCCGACAAAGAAAATTAAGTTTCCCCCTTGACAGACATCAATTTTCGTGCTATAATCTTGCAGGTCGGAAGCCCCAGACGTTCCCATCTGGGCTGAGGGCGTGGAGCCAGGCCGCATCCGGTGGCCGGCCTGGCAGGCGAAAGGAGGCTGCATGGTGTACCCTCTCATCGGTCGGTGTCCTGTCTGTCAGGAGACCCTGATCGTCACCCGGCTTTACTGCCGCAACTGCGACACGAGCATCGAAGGTCACTTCGACCTAGGACGGTTCCACCAGCTTACGCCCGAACAGCTCCACTTCATCGAGACCTTCATCCGCTGCGAGGGGAAGCTGAACCGGGTACAGGAAGAACTGGGGCTCTCCTACCCCACCGTCCGCAGCCGCCTGCGGGAGGTGATCCGGGCCCTGGGCTACGAGATCCCCGAGGAAGAGGGTGCTCCGCCCCCTCAAGAGGAGAGGATGGCTGTGTTGCAGATGCTCCAGGAAGGCAAGATCACAGCCCAGGAGGCGTTGAACCTCCTCCGCCAGCGGTAAGGCGTGAGCCGTTCTCCGCCAACAGCAGGCTCTGGATTCGAGACAGGAGGGCAAGATGTACGTTCAGCGGTTCGAAGTTTCGGCTCGCCCCCACCTGACCATTGCTCACAGCGAGGATGACCTGACCATTCGGGGGGAAGGGGAACGGGAGATCGTCGTCAAGCTCTATGGGAATGCGATGGAGATGGAGGTCAGCAGGGAGGGCGAGACCTTCACCCTGAGCCTCCAGGCCCGCTGCACCGTCGTCTGTCCCGAGGGAACGACGGTGACCGTGGAACGGGCCGAGGGAAACCTGACGCTGCGTCGTCTGGAGGGGCCGCTGGCCTTGCGCCAGGTGCGCGGCGACCTGACCCTCAAGCAGGTGGGGCCGACGACGGCCGATGAGGTGCAGGGGGACCTCCACGCCCGACGGGTCCAGGGAGACCTGACCCTGGGCCAGGTCTTCGGCGACGTCATCCTCAAGCAGGTGGAGGGGCTCCTGACTGCCCAGCAGATCGCCGGGGACCTGGTGGTCCGAGACCTGGAAGGCGGTGCTGCCGTCGAGCAGGTAGAAGGCGACCTTTTGCTCCACACCCCGTTGACGGCTGGGAAGACGTATCGCTTCCAGGTGGATGGCGATGCGCTCCTCCGCCTGGACGAGGAGAGCAACGTCCAGGTGACGGTGCAGGCAGAAGGCGAGATCATCGAGGACGAAGCGATCTCCTTCGTGGAGCGTCAACAGCCGGAGCGCCATCGCCTGGTTGGTCGGATCGGTACGGGTGAGGCGACACTGGAGGTCCAGGCCGGTGGGGATGTGCTCCTCGCTCCCCCCACCGAGGGCGTGGGTGTCGCTTTCGGCGTCACTTTGGGAGAGGAGATCGAGGAGACCATCGAGCGGGTGATGGCGGAGGTCGGACGCCAGTTGGACGCCCGACTCAGCGAGATTGATGCGCTGATCCAGGCCCAGTTGAGTCGCTGGGAGGCCAGGAAGGTGCGGCGCAAGGCGGAGAAGGCCGCCCGACGTGCCCAACGCCACGCCCGGAAGATGGCCAAGGCGGCCCGACGCCGGGCCAGAGCAGCTCAGCGGCAGTGGCGGTGGTGGGAGGAGGACGTCGCCCCGGAGCGGGATGTGCGCATCCGTCAGGACGAGGAACCGGTCACCGAGGAGGAACGGTTGATGGTGCTGCGGATGGTCGAGGCGGGCAAGCTGAGCGCCGAGGAAGCGGCCCGACTCCTCGAGGCGATGGGATCGTAGGCCGATGGTCGCCCAGGCTGCTCGGGGACGTCGGAACCCCGACGGAATTCGTCCCTTTCGCGCCATCACCGACCTGCGGCCCGTGGCCGACCTGATCGCCTTGGCCTTTGGGGATGAACTGGACGAGGCCGGCCGGCGGGCGTTGCGGGAGATGCGTTGGCTGGCCTGGGTCTCCCCCTTGCTCTGGCTGACCAACCAGGTCGTGCCCCCCGGTGAGGGGGTGCTCTCCGGCTTCGTCTGGGTCGAGGAGGGGCGGATCGTGGGCAACGCCTCCATCCGCCCCTTCCCCCCCTACGGATCGGGCCTGCCTCGTCCCGGCGGGCAGGGCTGGTTGATCGGCAACGTGGCCGTCCACCCCGACTACCGACGGCAGGGGATCGGCACCGCCTTGATGGAAGCGGCCATCACCTTTGCCCGTCAGCACGGTGGTGCGTGGGTGGGACTCCAGGTGCGGGCCAACAACGAGGCCGCCCTGCGCCTCTATCGGCGGCTGGGCTTCCAGGAGGAGGGGCGGGTGATCTTCCTCCAACGCCCGCCGGACGCTCCCCCGGATACCCTCCCCGCGCCATCACAGCCGCTCCGCCCCGCCCGTCCCGGGGATCAGCGCCACATCTATCATCTGGCCCGAGAGAGTTGGCCGGACGGCCTGGCCTGGATGGCCCCCGTCCGTCCCGATCCCTACCGGCTGGGCCTCTGGGAGCGGCTGGGGGATTGGCTGAGCGGACGGCGTCGCTCCTGGTGGCTGTGGGAGCAAGGGGACCGCCTGCTGGCGGCGGTGGGCGTGGAGGTGCGTCGGCAGAGGCGGGCAAGCCATCGCCTCCGCCTCCTCGTCGCCCCGTCGGTCCGAGGGCAGGTGGAGGCCGCGCTGATCGCCCAGGGCCTGGCCGTGCTGACCTCGGCGCCTGGCCACCCCATCACCGCCCGCCTCTCCCACGAAGACCAGCTGGCGCTCGACCTGCTGCAGGGGGTCGGCTTCGAGGCGGTCCAGACCTTGATCCATATGCGCCTGGTATTGAGCCGGGAGTAGCACGTCATGAGCTCTATGCTGCGCAATCGGAACTTCTTGTTGCTTTGGCTGGCCCAGTGGATCTCAGGGGCCGGGGATACCTTTTCCTTTCTAGCCCTAGCGGTGCGGATTGACAGCTTCTTCACAGACCCAGGCGATTCGGCGCGCGCTCTGGGAGGTGTGCTGATCGCCTTCGCCCTCCCCCAGCTCCTCCTAGGCATCTTTGCAGGAACGTTGGTGGACCGTTGGGACCGACGTCGGGTGATGGTCGTCTCCGATCTGGCCCGTGCTGCCCTGGTGCCCGCCTTCCTCTTGCTTCGAGACCCCGGTCACCTGTTCTGGGCCTTCGGGATCGCCTTCTCGATCTCCTCCTTCAGCGTCCTCTTCTACCCCGCCCGTGGTGCGCTCCTGCCCGCCTTGGTGGCGGAGGAGGACCTGATGTCCGCCAACGGTTGGATGCAGGTGGGGCGAACCGTGGCGATCCTCTCCGGTCCCATCCTGGCCGGTATCGTTGTGGGCCGCTGGGGAACAGGCGTGGCTTTCGGGGTGGACGGTGCCAGCTACCTGGTCTCGGCCTTGCTGGTGTTGAGCATCCGAGGGGTGGTCACCCGCCCTGCCTCCAAGGAAGCCCTCCAGCGACCGGCCTGGCACGATCTAGCCGAAGGGGTGCGGTACGTCCTGCAGAGCCGCCTCCTTCAGGGGATCATCCTGGGTCTGGGTGTGGCCATGCTGGGGTTGGGAGCGGTCAACGTGCTCTTCGTCCCCTTCCTCCGTCGCGCTTTTCAGGCACCCCCGGAAGCGCTGGGAGGGCTCCAGGCAGCCCAGGGAGGTGGGATGCTCCTGGGAGGGCTGGCGATGGGGACTCTGGGGAAGCGCTTTTCCCCCCTGCGGGTCTCAGTCACAGCGATGTTCCTGCTGGGGCTCGCGGTGGCCCTCTTCGGGATGGCCCCTGGCTACTCCGCGGCGCTCCTGATCATCCCTTTCGTCGGCCTGACAATCCCGCCGCTGAATGCGGGATTGCAGACTATGATGCAGCAGGAGATCCCTCAGCGGATGCTAGGGCGGGCCGGATCGGTGGTGGACATGGCGATCACCCTAGCCAACCTGACCTCTATGGGAGCTGCCGGCTGGTTGGGTGGGCTCTTGGGACTGCGAGAGGTCTTTTTGCTGGCAGGAGGGCTGACACTGGCCGGGGGCCTGGCGATGGGATGGGCCCTGAGAGTGGGGGTATCTCAGAAAGGAGCCGCCATCGAGGTTATGGGATAGGGTGATAGCGTGGGGCGCTCGGCGGCTCATCAAGACCGGCGCGTGAAGATGTCGGGATGCTCATACAGCCCATTAGGAGGTATCCTATGGCAACAGCAGAAGAACGGTTGCAGATCCTGAAGATGATCGAAAGCGGCCAGATCACCGCCGAGGAAGGAGCCCAGTTGCTGGAAGCCCTGAGGGAGGAGGATCGCCGTCGGGAAAAGCGCTGGCCGGGCGGTCGGGGCAGGAAGCCCCGCTGGTTCCGCGTCCGGGTGACCGACCTGGACACGGGCCGGTCCAAGGTCAACATTAACCTGCCCTGGGGGCTGATCAACGTGGGGCTCAGGATGGGCGCTCGCTTCGCCCCTAACGACATTGACCTGGAAGAGGTGATGGAGGCGATCCGCTCCGGGGCCGAGGGGAAGATCGTGGACGTGATTGATGAAGAGGATGGCGAGCGGGTTGAGATCTTCGTGGAGTGAGGAGGGCCGGTGCGACAACTGCTGATCCGCTGGGTCATCAACATCCTGGCCGTCTTCGTGGCGACCCAACTGATCCCCGGCGTCTACGCCACCAACGGCCTCTCCTTGGCCGTGGTCGCCCTGGTGCTGGGGCTGGTCAATGCCCTCCTGCGCCCCCTACTCATCCTCCTCACCTGTCCGCTGGTGCTGCTGACGTTGGGGCTCTTCGTCTTGGTCATCAACGCGCTGCTCTTCCGACTGGCCGCCTGGTTGACGCCCGGCTTCTACGTGGAGGGGTTCTGGGCTGCCTTTTGGGGGGCGCTGCTGGTCAGCCTGGTGAGCCTGGTGCTCAACCTCCTGGTGGGCGAGGAGGAGGAGGGCGCGTAGGGAGCGGGATGGTCAGCCGGCCCCGGCAGTCTCCCGCAGGTAGCGGAGCAGGAGCTTCAGCGCCGCCTCGGCGGAGAGGGCCTTGTTGCCGCTGCGGTCCTGGTTCCAAACGTGCCGCTCCCACACCTCCCGGTCGCGGGCGGAGAGGGCGACGTAGGTGAGGCCGATGGGCTTGTCGGGCGTGCCGCCGGTGGGGCCGGCGATGCCGGTGATGGCGAGGGCGACGTCGGCTCCCAGGGCTCGGCGGGCTCCCCGGGCCATCTCCACGGCGGTCTCGGCACTGACCGCGCCGTGGTCGTAGAGGGTGTTGTGACGCACCCCCAACAGCCGCTCTTTGGCCTCGTAGCTGTAGGCGACGATCCCGCCCAGGAAGTAGGCGGAGCTGCCGGGCACCTCGGTGATGCGGTGGCCCAGCAGCCCGCCGGTGCAGCTTTCCGCCAGGGCCAGCGTCAGCCCCCGCTCCCGGAGCAGCCGGCCTACCTGCTGTTCCAGGGACTCCTCAGGCCTCTCTACCAGAGACGTACCCACGGCAACTCTCCCTATACCGTGCAATGTCCAGCGTATCGGCGGTCCCCCTTGGTCGCGCTCTAATCCTCTCAGCCCCTGCCTCCGGTGCAAGCGGTGGCGGGGGTCAGTGGCCGTCGGGAGGTGCCCTCTCCCAACGGTCGCGCCTTTTAGGGACCATTATGGCTCAAGGGAGTTTTCAAAAACGACGGCCGGCGACCGACCGCAGCCGGCCGGCCGCCTCCTCCGGCGTCAGATCCCGCTGGGGCTCCCCCAGCATTTCGTAGCCGACCATAAACTTCCGAATGGTCGCCGAGCGGAGCAGCGGAGGGTAGAAGTGGGCGTGCAGGTGCCAGGCCGGGTAGGGGTGCCCATCGGTAGGCTGCTGATGAAAGCCCATCGAGTAGGGGAAGGGAGTTTGGAAAAGGGCATCGTAGCAGCGGGTGAGCTGCTGGAGGATGTCGGCCAACCCGGCCTGCTCCTCCTCGGTCAGATCGGCCAGGGAGCCGACGTGCCGCCGGCTGAGCAGCAACGTCTCGAAGGGCCAGATGGCCCAGAAGGGGACTATGACGAGGAAGTGATCGTTCTGGCCGACGACCCGCTCCCCCAGCCGTACCTCCAGGTCCCGATAGTCGCACAAGAGGCAGGAGCCGTGAGAGCGCCGGTAGACTCGCTGGGCCCGCAACTCCTTGGCCGGCTCGTTGGGTAGGTGCTCCACCCCCCAGACCTGACCGTGAGGGTGGGGGTTGCTGGCTCCCATCATCGTTCCCTTGTTCTCAAAGATCTGGACGTAGCGGATGAAGGGGCGCGCCCCCAGATCCCGATATTGCTCGATCCAGGTCTCTACCACGCGCAGGAGGGCAGACGAGGACAACGTCGCCAGCGTCAGGTCGTGGCGAGGGGAGAAGCAGAGGACACGGCAGATGCCCCGTTCGCGCCGGGCGATGAGCAGCCCCTGCTCGTCCATCTGGAAGGGCGGGGCGTCGGGCAGGAGGGCGGGGAAATCGTTGTCGAAGACAAAGGTATCGGTATAAGGAGGGTTGCGCTGGCCGCCGGCCCGTTCGTTGCCGGGGCAGAGGTAGCAGTCGGGATCGTAAGCAGGGCGCGCCTCCTGAGGAGACGGCTCCACCTGGCCCCGCCAGGGGCGCTGTATCCGCTGGGGAGAGACGAGGACCCACTCCCCCGTCAGCGGGTTGTAGCGCCGGTGCGGCCCGACCATCACGATCTCCCGAAGGCGATGATGACCAGCACTGCGAAGGTTAGGGAGTGAGCAATCTCGGCCACGCCCAGGCGGACCAGGTTAAGGGATTTGCGATCCTGCCAGCGCCAGGCTCCGTAGAGCACCTTGAAGGTCATCGGGACGAAGGCGAGGGGGGTAAGCAGCGGGGCCTGCCGCAGCGCCACCAAGGCCAACACAATAGTGAGCACAGCCGTCTGGTAGGCCAGGCAGGCCTTGGCCTTGACTAGCCGCTCACCGATCCGGTCGGGGGCGGGGAGACGGGGCTGCTGGCGCACCTTGAGTTTGATGTAGAAGACAGAACCGCCGAAGTAGAGGGCGTTGATCAGTCCCAGGACGGCGGCCGTCGTATCCAGCCGGCCGCTGGCGGCGTAGTAGGCCATCGGCGCGCCCAGAGCCAGGCCAAAGATGCCTGCCAGTTCTCCGTAGACCGTCATCTCCCGACGGCGGGCGACGAGCGCCAGGTAGAAGAGGAGCAGCAGCCCACCCAGGATCCCGATCGCCATCAGCCAGACCAGCCCGTGGGCCAGGACGAGCCAGCCGCCGCTCAGCAGGCTGAGGCTGCCATAGAAAGCAGCCCAACGCATCAACGTCGTCCGGTTCGCCGTGGGGCGCCGGCGCGTCCTGATCAGCGTGGCCAGGGGATAGCGCATCAGGAAGAAGCTCAACGCGGCGATCAAGAAGACGACAACCCGCCCGTGGCGGACGGGCGCGATGGCGGTGCCCAGCGCCAGGGGCACCAGCAGCATGAACCAGGCACCGTGTTCCTTGGGAATAGGGGGTGTGATCTTCATAGCCGTCCATCCAAGAGAGTTTTGGTCAGACAGAGAGAATTATCCCCCATTTAGTCGGATTTGTCAACTTCTGGCAACTTTCTTAGATCTCGGGATTCCCACCGCGGTCAGAAACGCAAGCGATCCCATCGTTCCGAGCACGGGCGCACGGCTGTGTGCCCCACGTCGGAGGAAATCAGATGTCCTATGGGTGGCTCTGGCTGCGTCGTGCTTTCCTAGGAGTGCTGTGGCTCGGCGTGCTGCTGGGCACCGTGCTGACGTGGCACTGGGGACAGACCACCCAGGCCCGGAGGCTGCTCGGCGTGCCCTGGACCTGGATGGCCGCGGCCGCCCTGGTGGGGCTGGCCGTGGTGGCCCTGGACGCCGTCCTAGAACTCCCTCTTTCTCCCCTGCCCCCCCTCGTCCCGCCGAGCCAGGAACTCGCCCGCTGGGGGCTCTTCTCGACCTTGGGGCTCATAGTGGCCGGCTTCTCCGCCCTCATCGCCTGGTTGGTGCGGGCAATCCCCCTCGCCCTTTTCACGCTCCTGCCCTGGCTGGGCCGGGACCCGTGGCTGCGCCCGGTCTACGTCGCCACCATCCTGGGGCTCATCCTCGGCACCTTCTGGGTGCTGATCCTAGTGGACGCATCGGGCTTGAGCTTTGCCATCCGCCGTACTCTGCGCTACCGCCTGCTGCACCTGCGCACCTCGGAGGTTGAGATCCTGGGACTCCTGGCCGCCACCGACCTGCCAGAGGTGGTGAAGGATACCTTCGCCGACCACATCCAACGCTATGGGATGAGCCCCGAGGTGGCCCAGAACCTCCTGCGGGCCCTGGAAGCCCATCCTCCTGCCGACAACGGGACCTCCATCGTTCGGGCGATGCTGACCCAGAGCCTGTACAACTGGCTGGAGGAGGAATCGCTGAGCGGAAACGCGGAGGACGATTGACTTTTGAACGAAGGCGGTATACAATAGGCTACGAAGCGCGTCCCATCTACGGATCACCGCCCGGTCCTGACCGCACGAGGGGGAAAAGTATGGAAACGATCTGCTGCGTCTGCCACCGGCCCGTCGGTCCCGATGCCCCCCGGCTGGGTGGCCGGCCCTACTGCCCTGATCACTATGCGAAGGTCGCCCGGGACCGCCGCAGCCTCTGGCAAGCCGGCTTCCTCCAGATCGCCGCCCTCATCGCCTTCGTCCTGCTCGTCGCCCTGCTGGTGGACCTGGTGAACCCCACCCTCGCCGGCACCCCCCTGCTCCTGGCCGGCCTCCTCCTGGCCCTGGTGCCGGCCCTGCTCTGGATGGCCTTCTTCTACCTCCAGGACCGGCTGGAGCCGGAGCCCAAGAGCTACGTCCTGGGTATCTTCCTCCTGGGCGGGCTGCTGGCCCAAGCTGTGGCCATCCCGGTGGTCCAGGACCTCTTCCAGGTGCAACGCTGGCTGGGAGCCGACCCCCTGACCACCCTCCTGGGTTCCATCCTGGTCATCGGCCTCACCCAGGAGTTCCTCAAGTACGCCGCCGTCCGCTACGCCGTCTACCCCCTGCCGGAGTTCGACGAGCGGGTGGATGGGGTGATCTACGGGACGGCGGCCGGCCTAGGCTTCGCCACCGTCCTCAACGTCCACTACGTCCTCTCCAGCGGCGGGGTGGACCTGAAGGCCGGCGTCATCCGCATCGTCGTCACCGCCCTGGCCCAGGCCAGCTTCTCCGGCATCAGCGGCTACTTCCTGGGGCGGGCCAAGTTCGAGGTCGAGCCGACCTGGTGGCTGCCCGGCGGCGTTGCCCTGGCCGCCACCCTCAACGGCCTCTTCACCTACCTGCGAGGGGAGCTGACGACCACCGGCCTCAGCCTCCAAGGGGGCGGCTTCAACCCCTGGCCGGGGCTGATCCTGGCCGCCATCGTCGCCACCGCCACCTTCAGCCTGCTCTTCTACCTGATGCGCCGGGCCAACCGGCTGACCCTCGCCGGGGCCGACATCCCTCAACAGCAATGAGCCCCGGCCCATCCGGCTCTTGACGCCTTCCGTCCGCGCCCTCGCATCGCAAGGAGTCCACGATGGTTTCAACCCTCCGTCCCGTCACGGGAGATCGAGACCGATACGCCGACTGGCTGGTCCTCGGCCTGGTCCTCATCGGACTGGCCCTGGGATGGTTCCTGCGGGCCTCGGTGCTGAGCCGCACAACGGAGTTCCGCGACCCGAACACCGGCATCAGCGTCCGCTATCCGGCCGGCTGGCGGCGCAGCAGCGACACCACCCTCCTGCTCCGGGTGCGCGATCCGATGGGCGGGACCTTCCCCACCACGCTGGAGCTCCGCGTCCGCCCCCTCGCCCCGGAGGCCGACCTCCGGCTGGCCCTGGAGGGGCTGGCCCTGGAGCGAAGCCGGACCGCCATCGCCTACAAGCCCCTCCGGACCGACCTGGTGGAGGTCCAAGGGCAGGTGGCGACGCGGCGCACCTTCACCTTTGTCTATACCGGCGACAACCCCTACGTGGAGCAGCTCCCCGTCGTCGTTGTGGGGGCCGACGTGGCGCTCCGGCTGGACGGCGAGCGGGTGGTCATCGCCACCCTGCTGGCGGAGGCCGACCGCTTCGACGCCGAGCAGGGCCGCCTGCGGGCCTTCCTCGAATCGCTACGGCAGCTATGAAGGTGGTATGGAAAAGCATGTTGCGAGACCGCTCATAAGGTACCGGCTGACCGACCACGCTCGCCAACAAATGGCCCGACGCAGAATCCAAGAGGTGGAAGTGATGAAGACCCTCTCAATGCCAGAACAAGTCTTGCCCGTGCGAGAGGGGCGTGTCGTCTACCAATCCCGTGTTGAATGGGGTAAACCACCACGCGAGCACCTGCTGAGGGTTTTCGTAGACATTGATCGTGAGCCACCGGAGGTGGTGACCGTCTATCGCACCAGCAAGGTGAAGAAGTATTGGAGAGAAGAAGAATGAAAATCATCTATGACCGAGAGACCGACACCCTGACGGTGATTTTCTCCGACGCCCCCGTAGCGGAAAGCGACGAAGACAAGCCCGGAATTATTCTCGATTACGATGCGTCAGGGAACCTGGTAGCCCTGGAGATCTTGGACGCATCCCACCGGATGACTATGCCAACCCACATCGAGTACGAGGTTGCTCTTGCTTAACAACCTCTTAGGGAGCGCCTGAACGCACCTTGAGCGCTTCCTGCTCTCCCTCCCGATAACTGCCTCCCCAGGAGCACACCGGGATGAACAAGAACATCTCCCCCCTTCTCATCGGCCTGTTGATCCTGTCGGCGCTGGCGTGCAACCTCTCCTCCGGCGGGGCGCTGCCCACCGTCACGCCGACCGCCCGCCCCACGCAAGCGCCGGTCCGCCAGCCGGAAACGCCGGCTCCCCCGACGGAGACCTCGACCGCGCCGACCACGCCCCCCACCGAGGCCCCTGCAACGCCCCCCGGCGCCGAAGAGGAGCACCAGCGCATCCGGCACCTGATCCGGGCCACCGTCCAGATCATCGCCCTCCAAGAGGGGCCTAACGGCTACCAGCCCCTGTGGACCGGCTCCGGCACCATTGTCAGCCCCGACGGCTACATCTTGACCAACGCCCACGTCGCTACCGATCCCGACCCGGCCTACCGCCCCGACGCCCTGGGCATCGCCCTCACCAGCCACTCCGACGAGCCCCCCGAACTGACCTACCTGGCCGAGGTGGTCGCGATGGACCCCCGGCTCGACCTGGCCGTCCTGCGCATCACCACGGACCTGAACGGACGTCCGGTGGACCCGGCCTCTCTGAACCTGGCCTACGTGCCTCTGGGCGACTCGGACCAACTGGAGCTGGGCGACCGGTTGCGCATCTTCGGCTATCCGGGCATCGGCGGAGAGACGATCACCCTCACCGAGGGCTCGGTCAGCGGCTTCACCCGGGAGCGGGGGATCGAGGGACGGGCCTACATTAAGACCGATGCCACCATCGCCGGCGGCAACAGCGGTGGGCTGGGGGCCAACATGGCCGGCGAGCTGGTCGGCGTCCCCACCCAAGTGGGCTACGGCGGGGCCGAGCGCTTCGCCGACTGCCGCTACCTGGCCGACACCAACGGCGACGGACGGATTGACGAAAACGACAACTGCATCCCCGTCGGCGGCTTCATCAATGCTCTCCGCCCCATCAACCTGGCCAAGGGGCTCATCGAGGCCGCCCGGATGGGGATCGCCCAGCCTACGCCGCAGCCCTCCGAGCGCCCCACGGGGACCCCCCGTTTCAGCCGGCTCCTCTTCGCCCCCGACGTGACGGAGAACGACGAGCCGACGGCCATCGTCACCCAGCTCCCCTCCGGCAGCACCCACATCTACCTCTTCTTCGACTACGAGAACATGCAGGATGGGCTCACCTGGGAGGCCCGCTGGTACTACAACGGCGAGTACGACGAGGGGGGCAGCATCCCCCCCGGCCCCTGGGCCGGCGGCGAGTCGGGCACCTGGTGGGTCGCCATCCTCAACGAGCAGGGGCTGGCCGATGGGGAGTACCGGGTCGAGCTCTACGTGGAGGGGGAGAAGCTGGCCGAAGCGTCCATCGTCGTGGGAGGTGGTGAGACGGGCCGGCCCACCTTCCGCAACCTCACTTTCGCCGAGGGGATCACCGACGATGGGCAGCCGGTGAACCCCGGCCGCCTGCTCCCGGCCGGCATCCAGCGCGTCTACGCCTTCTTCGACTACGAGGGGATGCGCGATGGCCTGGCCTGGAGCCGGACCTGGTACTACGAGGGCGAGGCAGTCGCCGAGGGCGGCGGGACCTGGGACCAGGGGGCCAGCGGCTCCACCTGGGTGGCCCTGGACAGCCGCGAGCCGCTGGAGCCGGGCAGCTACCGGCTGGAGCTCTACATCGAAGAGAAGCTGGTCGCCGTGGCCGACTTCACCGTCGCCGGGGAGGCCGGCACCTCCGCCTTCGGTCCCATCACCTTCGCCAGCGGCATAGATGCCGACGAGCAGCCCCTCAACCCCGGAACCCAGTTCCCCAGCAGCCTAGAGGAACTCTACGTCTTCTGGGAGTACACCGGTATGCGCGATGGGATGGCCTGGGAGGAGCGGTGGCTGCTGGACGGGGAGGAGTTGGCCCGCTTCGAGGCCACCTGGCAGTGGGGGGAGAGCGGCCTCTTCTGGGACCGTATCTACCGGGAGAGCGGCCAACCCCTTGACGATGGCACCTACACCCTGGAGCTCTACGTAGAAGGGGAACTGGTGCAGAGCGGCACCGCCGTCATCGGCAGTGGTGCGGCCCCCACCCCCACCCCCCTGCCTCCTACGGAGGGCCTCATCATCCAAGGGACGATCCTGGACGCCGATACCGGGCGGGGGATCGAAGGGGCTGCCTTCATCGTCCTCCAGCCTGGCGTCCGCACCGGCGAGTGGGATGGCGACGAGACCCAGGTCTACACCTGGGCCACGGCCGACCGCAACGGCTACTTCGAGCTCCCTTTGCCCCTGGAGCGGGGCCAGCGCTACAGCATCATCGTGGGGGCCGAGGGGTACACCCCACTGATGGAGGACGACCTGCTGGTCTCCGACGAGCCCTCACCCCTGGAGGTGACCATCCGGCTGCAGCGGAAGTAGCCTGGAGGGACGCAAGTCCTCGCGTCCTCGCGACGCTTTTCCCCTTTTGACCCCATCGGGCGCGGGAGCCCCTGGCTTCCGCGCCCTTTCCTTTCACCCCACCCGCCGACTGCCGACCGCCAGCCGCCGGCCGCTGATTTCGCCCTCTCGGCGCCGAGTGTGACCAAAATGGGTTGGGAGCGGTAGAAGCGCAACGCTCCTGCATCTTTCCCCCAACAGCCTCCGGTCACGCTCGGTTCAAAAGCCCCTGGAATCACTGACGCACTGAGGGAAGTGAAGACACTGAGCCGTCGTCCCCCATCCGTTCAATCCGTTCCCCAATCCGTTGACAGCTCGTCCACTCCGGCCACGGCGGGAGACACGAAGGACACCAAGAGCTCAAAGGGCACGAAGCGGTGCGAAAGGCTGGACAAGCCCTCTTGGGAGCACCACCCCATCCGTTCCAAATCCGTTCAATCCGTTCCCAATCCGTTGACAGCTTGTCCGTCCGCCAACCAAGCCCCCAGAATCCCTGAAGCTGAGGGAGGTGAAGACACTGAGCCTTGGGCAGGGCGGCCCAGGTCGTCGGCAAGGCCGTGACCCGACGGCGGGTAGGAGGCGTACAACCCCTCAGTGAGCTCATTTCCTTCAGTTGCTCAGTGATTCAACAGCTTTTGGTCACGCTCCTCAGCGCCGAGGTTCAGCCCCGCGCGTCGGGCCGGCGGCAGTCCCCCGGCCAACTTGCATATGCCGCATATCTCGATTGCATCTTCTGCAGCCAATGCGCCTAATGCCGATTGTGACGTCTGTCACCTGTTGGCGCTGCCATACGTCACTTGCTGGAGACGGGGAAACGGACTAAGATGGGCACGCACGTTCAAACTTTCACATATTCGACCCACGGAACGAGGAAGCCTATGGACGAGATGCTGACCGCCAAGGACCTGCAAGCGCTGCTCCAGGTGGACCGCTCGACCATCTATCGGATGGCCGAGGCCGGTCAGATCCCGGCCATCAAAGTGGGCAAGCAGTGGCGCTTCCCCGCTAACCTGGTCAAGCGGTGGCTCCAGAGCCGGGTCGAGACTTCGGCCCCATCCCTTCCCGCCGATGCCCTGATCTCCCAGAGCGACCTGGCCTCCCTGCTGCCTCTGGAGTGCGTCCAGCTGATCCAGGACACCTTCGCCGAGGCGCTGGGCGTGACCCTGGTCATCACCGATCTGGAGGGGCACCCCATCACCCGCTTCAGCAACCTCTGCGGCTTCCTGGAGATCATCGTCCAGAACCCCAACGCCCTCTCCCACTGCATCCAGGACTGGCACGATCTGGCGACCATCATTGACCTGGAGCCGCAGTTCACGCGCACGACCTCCGGCCTCCTCTGCGCCCGGGCCTTGATCCGCGTTGGCCACGAGTTGAAGGGCATGGTGCTCCTGGGAGGCGTTGCCCCCGACGACTGGCCCCCCTCCGACGAGGCCCTCCGGGCGATCGCCACCACGTTCGACGTTCCCCCAGAGGCGTTGGCCGCCCACCTGACGGAGGTCTTCCACCTGGAAGCGGACCGGCGAGCCTGGGTGCTCACCTTGCTGCAACGCATCGCCAACATCATGTCCCACCTCGCCACGGAGCGTGGCCTTTCGGCAAGATCGTAACCGTCACCCATCGCACGGAGTTGGATGGAGGGAAGCATGAACCGTCGCATACCGATACGGGTGGGCCTGCTGCTCGCCCTGGCCGCCCTCAGCCTGGTGCTGATGGGGGGGCTGAACGAGCGACAGGCAGTAGCCCAGTGCGGGTCCTCGGTCTCCTCCTGCAAGAACTGCCACGAGGTGCAAGGGCAGGACCCGGTGAACAACGAGGGGGAGTGGCACACGGCCCACGCCTTCGGCGATTTCTGCGAATTCTGCCACGCCGGCGACGTGCAGGCCACGGACAAGGAAGCCGCCCACCAGGGGCTGGTCGCCCCCTTGGGCGACGTCCAGGCCAGTTGTCAGTCGTGCCACCCCAACGACTACATGGACCTGGCCCAGCAGTACGCCGGCGTGCTGGGCGTTGAAGTGGGCACCGGCGGCGGCGGTGGAGCCCCTCCGGCCGGCGAAGCCCCATCGGCCCCCTCGGCGCCCTCTTCGGAGGCCCCCGCCGCCCCGGCCGCAGCCGGTCCGGTGAGCGCCCCGTCGGGAGGCGAGATCATTGACCTGAACAAGGTCTACGCCGAGAGCCAGGCCGCCGAACAGCCCAGGACCAACGTCAGCAACCTGGTGCTCATCGCCCTCATCCTCCTGCTGGCCCTGGTCTTCCTCGGCCTGGTGTGGCACTTCGAGCAGGTGCCCAGCCGCCTCGCCGCCTGGTGGCGGGCCAACATGCTGATGGAGATGCAGGCGGCCCTGGCCGGTGCCCCCGCTGCGCCCCCGTCCATCCCATCCCCTGGCGAGGTAAGGCCCTACCCCACCGGGCAGCCGGCCCCCACCGCCGAACCGCCAGCGCTGGCGGAGGTCATCGCCACCCTGGCCGAGGCCGATCCCGCCACTTTAGAAGCCATCGCCCGGCTGCTGAGCAACCGCCCCCTGGGGCCGCAGGTGCTCAAAGCGGTCTCCCGTCTGGATTTGAACCTGCTCTCCGCCGTCACCCGCCTGGACCCTGAGGAGGTGGAGTTGCTGATGGCGCTGCGCAAGGAGCTCTCATAGGAGAGAAAGGGAGGGAAAGGTGAACGCGATCATCCGCGCTCTGAGGAAAGAAGAGTGGTCCCCCATCTGGTCGGGGGCCGGCCTGGGGATCGTCGCCGTCCTCATCGTCGCCCTCAGCCACCAGGCCATCGGAGCCTCCGGCTCCTTCGAGAACATCGGCGGGCTCATCCTGAAGGCGGTGGCACCCGACCTGGTGGAGAAGAACCTCTACTTCAAGTTCGTCATGCCGCCGGGCATCACCTGGCAGGTGATCCTGCTGGTCGGTGCCTTCTTCGGGGCCTTCGCCGCCTCCAAGCTCTCCGACACCTTCAAACTGGACCCGGTGCCCGACCCCCAGTGGAAGCGGGTCTTCGGGCCCAGCCGCTGGAAGCGCTGGGTGGCCGCCTTCGTCGGCGGCATCATCCTGGAGTACGGCGCAGGCATCGCCGGCGGCTGCACCAGCGGGCTGGCCATCGCCGGGGGGATCGCCCTGGCTCCCGCCGCCTTCATCTTCATCGCCGGTATGTTCGTCTCCGGCATCGTGACCGCGATGATCCTCTACGGCAGCAAGTTCTAGGGGGAATACGATGCTCGACTACCTGCTCGCGCTGATCTTCGGCTTCTGCTTCGGCTGGCTGCTGCAGAAGGCCGGCCTGACCAAGTACTCCAAGATCGTCAACGTCTTCCGCTTCACGGACCTGGCCGTGCTCAAGTTCATGATGTCCGCCCTGGTCGTGGGGATGATCGGCCTCTACGGCCTGCAAGCCCTGGGCGTGATCACACTGATGAAAATCACCCCCACCTACGTCGTCGGCAACCTGGTGGGCGGGCTGATCTTCGGCGTGGGCATGGCCCTGGCGGGCTTCTGACCGGGAACCTGCGTCGCCGGTGGCGGCCAAGGCAACCTGGACTACCTGATCCCCGGGATGTTGGGCTTCCTGGTCGGGGCCATCCTCTACGGCCTGACCTACCCGCAGGTCTTCCCCAAGATCTCGGCCCTGGCCAACCTGGGTAGCGTCGTCCTGGCAGACCTGATCCACGCCAACCCCTGGTTGCTGATCATCCTGTTCACGGAGATCACGCTGATCCTCTTCTACGTCCTGGGCAAGACGGGCGACCCCAGGGCGAAGGCCGACCAGGTGGGGAGCACAGGACAGAAAGCGTAAAACGCCAAAGGGGAAACGCGAGATGAGCAAGAAAGGACGTGAAGCACCCGAACCGTCGGTGTTGGACCGCCCCATCAGCCGGCGGACTTTCCTAGGGGTGAGCGCCGGGACCCTGGCCGCCCTGGGGCTGGGGCTGCGGCTCCCCCGCCTCTCCTTGGAGCCGTCCCTCTCGCCGGACGGTGGACTGAAACCGCTCCCGCCCGTCGTCTTCGACCGCGAGGTCTACTCTTTGTGCGAGCAGTGCGTCTGGCGCTGCGGCCTGGTCGCCAAGGTCAAGGACGGGAAGGTCTACAAGCTGGACGGCAACCCCCATCACCCCCACTCCAACGGGATGCTCTGCCCCCGAGGGCAGGCGGGGGTGGCCACCCTCTACGACCCCGACCGCCTGCTCTACCCGATGATCCGGGCCGGCGAGCGGGGCAGCGGCAAGTGGCAGCGCGTCTCCTGGGAGCAAGCCCTGGACTACGTGGCGGAGCGAATGCTGGAGATCAAGGAAAAATACGGCCCCGAGGCGATGATCTTCAGCACCACCCACAACCTGCTCCAGCCCGTTTTCGAGAACTTGCTGAAAGCCTACGGCTCGCCCAACTACGGGACCCAGCGCTCCCTCTGCTTCAACGCGATGATCGTCGCCAACCTGCTCACCTACGGGGTGCAGGAGCCGGGCCGCGACTACAGCGCTGCCCAGTACATCATCTACACGGGCCGCAACCTGCTGGAGGCCATCTCCAACTCGGAGAGCCAGGCGCTGGTGGCGGCCATCGCCCGGGGGGCCAAGGTCGTTGTGCTGGACCCCCGCTTCACCAAGACGGCAGCCAAGGCCACGGAATGGCTGCCCATCAAGCCGGGGACCGACCTGGCCTTCCACCTGGCGCTGATCCACGAGATCATCTACAACGACCTCTACGACCACGCCTTCGTGGAAGCCTACACCGTGGGCTTCGACGAGCTCAAGGAGGCGGTGCGCGACTACACGCCGGAGTGGGCCGCCACCAAGACGGAGATCCCGGCCTCGACCATCCGGCGGATCGCCCACGAGTTCGCCCTGGCAGCCCCCCACGCCTTCGCCCACCCCAACTGGCGCACCAGCAACTTCCTCAACTCCTTCCAGACGGAGCGGGCCATCGCCATCCTGAACGCGCTGGTGGGCAACTGGGGGCAGCCCGGCGGCCTCCAGCCGGCCGCCGGCGAGGAAGGGGCCGGCCTGGCCTCCCTCCCCCACCCCCCCTACCCGCGCGTGGCCGCCCTGCGGCTGGACGGCGTGCCCTGGAAGTACCCGCTGGTGCCCCTGAAGCTGGGCGTCTTCCAGGAGATCCGCGACAACATCCTGCGGGGCGAACCCTACCAGGCCAAGGGCTGGTTCATCTACCGCCAGAACCCGGTCAACGCCCTGCCCGAGCGTCGCAAGACACTGGAAGCCTTCAGCAAGCTGGAGTTCATCGTCACCATTGACATCGCGATGAACGACACCGCCTGGTTCAGCGACGTGGTCCTGCCCGAGGCCAGCTACCTGGAGCGGTACGACCCACTGACGGTGGTGGACGGCATCGTCTTCATCCGCCAGCCGGCCGTCGAGCCTCTGGGGGAGAGCCGGTCGGGCTTGTGGATCTTCAAGCAACTGGGCGAGCGGCTGGGCCTGGGCGACTACTTCCCCTACGAGGACGAGGAGGACTACCTGCGGCAACAACTCGCCCCGCTGGAGATCACGCTGGAGGAGCTGAAGGAGCGGGGCTTCTACCGGCTGCCGGAAACCGCCCCGGCCGAGGCGGAGGGGAAGCCTACGCTGAGCTGGAACACCCCCAGCGGCAAGATCGAGCTGGCCAGCGAGGTGCTGCGCAACGCCGGCTTTCCCGCCGTGCCCACCTGGGAAGCGCCGCCGGAGCCCTTTGAAGGCCAGTTCTACCTGCTGACGGGCAAGGTGGCCCAGCACACCCAGTTCGCCACCCACAACAACCGGCTGCTCCACGAGCGGGTGCCGGACAACCCCCTCTGGATCCACCCCAAGGCCGCCGCCGCCCGGGGGATCGCCGACGGCGACGAAGTGTGGGTGGAGAGCGCCGCCGGTCGGGTGAAGACCCGGGCCCACGTGACCGAACGGATCCGCCCCGACTGCGTCTACATGACGCCCGGCTTCGGCCATCTGAGCAAGGGGCTGCGCACGGCCTACGGGGCCGGGGCCAGCGATTCGGACCTGCACCTCACCTTCACCGACCCCATCACCGGCTCGCAGGCCCTCAGCCAGACGATGGTGAAGGTCACCAAAGCGTAGGGAGTGAACGACGATGGCGGATACGACGAAGAAGACGCCCCGCTGGGTCTTCGTGATGGAGCCCAAGCGGTGCATAGACTGTGAAGCCTGTATGGTCGCCTGCTCGGTCGAGAACAACGTGCCCATCGGACATCACCGCAACTGGATCGCCCACCAGACCAAAGGGAGCTATCCCGACGTCAGCCTCTTCTTCGCGCCGGAGAACTGCCACCACTGCACCAACCCGCCCTGCGAGCGGGTCTGCCCCACCGGCGCGACCTACCGCCGGGAGGACGGGCTGGTGCTCATTGACTACGACCGGTGCATCGGCTGCCGCTACTGCATCCAGGCCTGCCCCTACGACGCCCGCTACTTCGACGAAGAGCGGGGCGTGGTGGACAAGTGCACCTTCTGCGTGCACCGTCTGGACGCCGGGCAGCCTCCGGCCTGCGTGGAGACCTGCGTGGGAGGAGCTCGCCACTTCGGCGACCTCAACGACCCCGAGAGCGAGGTCTCCAAGCTGCTCGCCACCCACCAACACTACACCCTCTACCCCGAAGCGGGAACCGGGCCGGCCATCTTCTACCTCGTGGACTAGAGAGGCAGGTGCACGATGCCCACAACCTACGACCCTTTTCTCCAAGGCTACAGCGGATCACCGACGACGATCGAATGGGGCCTGCTGGTGGTCATCTACCTCTACACCGCCGGCATCAGCGCCGGGATCTTCGCCATGTCCGGCCTGGCCACCTACCTGGGCGGCGGGCGCTACCGCCGCATCGCCAGGCTGGGAGCCCTGCTGGCCCCCTGGCCCCTGATGTTGGGCCTCGCCATGCTCGTCTTCGACCTGGGACGCCCTCTGCACTTCTGGCTGCTCTTCACCACCATCCAGTTTACCTCGCCCATGTCCATCGGGAGCTGGCTGCTGACCCTCTTCGTCATCGTCTCGCTCCTCTACCTGGTCCTCTGGCTGCCCCGGCCCCTGCGCAACCTGATCCGGGTTCCCCAGCGCGTCGGCGACCTCCTCGCCCCTGCCCGCTGGCAGCCGATCCCCTCCCGGACGGTGCGCATCGGGCGAGGGGTGCTGGCCGCCGTCGGCTTTCCCATCTCCCTGGGCGTAGGGATGTACACCGGCGTCCTCCTGGGAGCTATCCCGGCCCGCCCCTTCTGGAACACCCCGATGGTCGCCCAGCTCTTCCTCTTCTCGGCTATGTCCACCGGCGTGGCCTTCCTCCTGCTGGTCGCCACCCTGGTGGGAGACCTGCTGGACCCGGCAGCCCTGGAGCACGAACGGCACCTGCTGGTCTCGGTGGACGCCGTGCTGATCGTGCTGGAGATCTTCATCATCATCCCCTTCTTCCTGCACCAGACGCTGAACACCTGGAGCTCGGCCGCCTCGCTCAAGCTGATCCTGGGAGGGCCTTTCACCGCCCCCTTCTGGATCGGCGTGATCGGGCTGGGCCTGCTGCTCCCCCTGGCCGTCGAGGGGTACGAGCTCTTCCCCATCATCCTGAAGGAGGGGGCCATCAAGTACCGCCGGCAGTTGAGCCTGGCCAGCAGCCTCTTGGTGCTGATCGGCGGCTTCCTGCTGCGCTACGTCTTCGTCTACGCCGGGCAGCTCTCCCACTTCCTACCCGTCTTCGCCCGCTGACCCCAGGGGCTCGGGTAGCCTGTGGAGGGGATCCGATGACGAGGATGATGCGCGTCCTCACTTCTACCCGACGGCGCCGCCGTCTCTGGCAGAGACACCAATCTATCCTCTACGCCCTGCACCCGGACCGCCTCCCGGCCGAGAGCATCCGCCTCACCTACACCTTCGGTCTGGGCGGCATCAGCATCCTGGCCGCCACCCTCACCATCCTGACCGGGCTCTTCCTCACCCTCTACTACCAGCCCACGCCGGAGGAGGCCCACGCCTCCATCGTCCTGATCGAAGACGTGGTGGCCTTTGGCAGCCTGATCCGGGCGCTCCACTACTGGGCCGCCCAGCTCTTCGTCCTGGCCGTCACGCTCCACATGGCCCGCATCGTCTTCACCGGGGCCTACGCCCGCCCCCGCCGCCTCAACTGGCTGATCGGGCTCGGCCTGCTGGTCCTCGTCCTGCTCTGGGACTTCAGCGGTTACGTGTTGCGCTGGGATGAGGGCGCCCACTGGGCCCTGCTGGTGGGCACCAACCTGGTCGGTCGGATCCCCCATCTGGGCCGGTCCCTCTACCTGGTGCTGGTGGGCGACCGGCAGATCGGGGAGGCGGCCCTGCTCCGCTTCTACGGCTGGCACGTCATCGGCTTGACCCTCCCGGTCGTCTTCGGCATCGTCTACCACCTCTTCCGGCTGCGGGTGGACGGCGGCATCTCCCGCCCTCCGCGCCCGGCGGGCCGGCCCCGCCGGATGGTCTCCAAGGAAGTCCTCTTCCAGCGGGAGACCATCGCCGCCCTCCTGATCACCGGTGGGCTCCTCTTGCTCTCAGCCCTCCGCCCGGCCCCTCTAGGTGCCTCTGCCTCCCTGGACCGCCCTCCCCCCACGGCCCAGGCTCCCTGGATCTTCCTCTGGGTACAGCGCCTGCTGCGCCACCTCCCCCCCTTCTGGGCCGGGGTGGGCATCCCGCTGGCCTTGCTCACCCTCCTGGCCGCCATCCCCTGGCTGGACCCCCACGCCCGGGCCGGCCGCTGGTTCGACCGACGACGAGGCCCTGTGCAGGCCCTCTTCGCCTTCATCGCCCTGCTCCTCATCGTCTTGACCGTGGGGGAGGTGATACCGTGAAGCATCCGGTCCGGTGGACGGTGGGAGCTGCCCTCTTTCTGCTCCTGGCGATGGCCTTCGCCTGGTGGCGGACCGGGCAGGCCGAGTGGCAGCAATGGCAACGCCGCTACAACGCCGCCCATCCCGACGATCCCATCCCTCTGGGCATCCGGTCCATCACCCCCTCGCGGACAGGCCAGCCGGAGCTGTGCACGACCTGCCACGTGGGCATCGAGGAGATCAGCCCCAGCCATCCCCTGGAGACCTTCGGCTGCGTGAGCTGCCACGGTGGCAACGGGCTGGCCCTGGACCGGGAGCGGGCCCACGCCGGGCTGGTGGGCGGACGCAACCCCTCGGGCTTCGCGACGATGGCCCGGGCCTGCAACTGCCACAGCCACACGGGCCAAGCAGGCCGCGATGGGGTGGAGCGGGTTGGCCGCAGCCTGATGGCCACCTACGCCGGCGGCATCGCCCTGGTGCGCCACGCCTTCGGCGCTCAGCCCGACCAGGAGGGGCGCTACGGGGTGATGGCTGCCCAGGACCCGAACCCACCGCCCGGCTTCGTCGCCGCGCTGAAGCCCCTGCCCGTCTCCGCCCCCGACGAGCTGATGCCGGCCCTCGCCGCCCAGGGCGTCACCGCTTCCGGACATCCCATAGACACCCGCTTCCGTCGATCCTGCCTGGAGGGCGGCTGCCACCTGTCGGAGCCGGCGACGCCCCAGCCTTACCGCTACCGCAGCACCGGTTGTGCCGCCTGCCACTACCTCTACGCCGACGACGGCCTCTACCGGGGCCAGGACCCCACCATCCCTCGGGACGAGCCCGGCCACGGCCGGCTGCACCGCCTGACCACCGCCATCCCCTTCTCCCAGTGCAACCACTGCCACAACCGGGGCAACTACTCCCTGCGCACGATGGCCTTCACGCCACGCCCGGACCTGCCGCCGGCCGGCCCCTCCCTCTCCGACTTCCTGCCCCGCCAGCAGCGCCGCCTGGCCGAGTACTACCAGCCCATCGGCCAGTTCACCCTCTGCGAGTGGGAGCTGGACTGCATAGACTGTCATACCAGCGACGAGGTGATGGGGAACGGCCACATCGCCGATGCCGTCACCGACAGCCAGGTGGTCCGGTGCCGCACCTGCCACGGCACGCTGTGGGAGCTCCCTCAGACGGCCCCCATCACGGCCGAGGACGAGCCGGCGATGCGCCAGGCCCAACTCAACGGCCACGGGAAGCTCCGGGTGGGCGACCGGGTGGTCGTCACCCCTAGGGGAGAGAAGATGTGGGCCGTCCGAGAGGTGGCACCGGGCCGCTTCGTGGAGACCCTCAAGGTGTCGGGAGAAGAGGTGGAGGTGCCGCTGGTCTACGGGAGCGCCTGCCAACAGAAACCCGACGAGCAGGAATCGCGTTACTGCCACGCCTGTCACGCCTATCCGCGCGACGACGCGCTGAAGCCGTTCCTGTCACCACCGTAACGGAACGCAAGTCCAATGAACGAGCACGACGCCTCCCGAACGAGAGAGGGGATGAGCCGCCGGACCTTCCTGGGCCGGCTGCTGGGTGGCAGCCTGGTCCTCGCCCTCCTGGGCTCGGTGCGAGCCCTCTGGCGTTTCCTCACCCCGCCCATCACCACGCCAGCGCCGCCGCCCGTCCCGGTTCCGGACGCTTCCTCCCTCGCCCCCGGCGGCCTCCTCTACATCGCGCCGGCCCGGGCCTACCTGGCCCGGGACGAGCACGGCTACTTCGCCATCTCCGCCGTCTGCACCCATCTGGGCTGCCTGGTGGACCAGACGCCGGAGGGGTTCCGCTGCCCCTGCCACGGCAGCCGCTTCGCTCCCGACGGGACCGTGGAGGCCGGTCCTGCCGCCCACCCCCTGCCCCACCTGGCGCTGCGGCAAAATGCTGACCGCCAGGTGGTCATAGACCGCACCCAGACGGTTCCCCCCGACGCCCGCTTGACCCCTTCCCTCGGCTGACCACAAGGCCCGTTAGCGCGAATAAGTGTTGGGAGACTCCTGAGGTCTGGCAGACTTCGGGAGTCTTGACTCAGGGTTATCCACGCCGGCCAACGCTTCAGATCTATGCTAGCCCTGCACACTTTGCATATTCTGCATCTTGTTTCCTTTTCTGCATATTGTGACACTTATCACGTTTGAATCCTGCAATATATCACTTATCGTGCAGAAAAAGGCAGGGTACAATAAGCGCGAAAGTTCCGGTTATCACAATAACTGGGGGAGGGACAGTATGGCGGAAATGCTGACCGCGAAGGATATGCAGGAGTTGCTCCAGGTGGACCGCTCGACCATCTACCGGATGGCCGAGGCCGGTCAGATTCCGGCCATCAAGGTGGGCCGGCTGTGGCGTTTCCCGGCCGACCGGGTGAAGGAATGGCTTCAGGCCCAGGTGAACGGCTCAACACCCTCGTTGCAACTCACCCCCTCCCCCCCTGCCGACGATGACCTGGCTTCCCTGCTGCCCCTAGAATGCGTCCAACTGATCCAAGACACCTTCGCCGAGGCGCTGGGCCTGATGCTGATCATCACCGACATGCAGGTCCGCCCCATCACCCGGTTGAGCAATCCGTGCGGCCTCTTCTCCGCCATCAACCAACACACCAACGCCCTCCAGAAGTGCATCGAGGGATGGCAGGGCCTGGCTGCTACGGTCGAACTGGAGCCCAAGTTCACCCGGAGCCACCTGGGACTCCTCTGCGCCCGCGCCTTCGTACGCGTCGGCTCTGAACTGAAAGGGATGGTCATCGTGGGCGGCATCGCCCCCGACCGCTGGCCCCCGTCTCAGGAGGAGATCGAGGCCATCGCCGCCACCTTTGAGGTCTCGCCGGAGGTCCTGATCCCCCACCTGGAGGAGGTCTACCATCTGGAGCAGGACCGGCGCGCGTGGGTGCTCTCCCTGCTGCAGCGGATCGCCGACATCATCTCCCACATCGCCACCGAGCGCAGCGTCCTGGTGGGAAAACTGAAGACGATTGCCCAACTAACCAACCTGTAGGAGGAGTGAGAACACGATGAAACGATTACTGGTCCTTGGAGCCGGGACGGCCGGAACGATGGTCGTCAACAAACTGGTCCACCACTTGGACCCCGATGAGTGGAAGATCACCATCGTGGACCAGGAGGAGACCCATTACTATCAGCCCGGCTTCCTCTTCATCCCCTTTGGCATCTACGGTCGGAACGACGTGATCAAGCCCAAGCGGGACTTCATCCCACCGGGCGTCGAGATGATCGTCTCCAAGATCGAGATGATCGAGCCGGAGCACAACCGGGTGCGCATCGCCAAGGACAACCGCTACCTGAACTACGACTTCCTCATCATCGCCACTGGCACCCATCCTCGGCCCGAGGAGACGCCCGGCCTGGCCGAACACGAATGGCGCAAGTCCATCCACGACTTCTACACCTACGAGGGAGCCTTGGCTCTGGCCCGTCACCTGCGCACTTGGTCCGGGGGCCGTATGGTGGTCACGATCATGGAAACGCCCTTCAAGTGCCCTGTCGCCCCCCTGGAGTTCATCATGCTGGCCGACTGGTACTTCTACACCCAGGGCATGCGGGATCGGGTGGAACTGACCCTGGTGACCCCCTTGCCCGGTGCCTTCACCAAGCCCCGGGCCTCGAAGCTGCTGGGCAACATCCTGGAGGAGAAGAACATCTCCGTGGTGCCCGAGTTCTTCGTCGAGCGGGTGGACCCGGACAAGAAGCTGCTCATCTCTTATGACGAGCAGGAGATCCCCTACGACCTGCTGGTCGCCGTGCCGGTGAATATGGGCGCGGACGTCATCGAGCGCTCAGGGCTGGGGGACGAACTGAACCACGTGCCGGTGGACAAGCACACCTTCCTCTCCACCCAGTTCGACAACATCTTCGCCCTGGGCGACGCGGCCAACCTCCCCACGTCGAAGGCCGGTTCGGTGGCCCACTTCGCCGTGGAGGTCTTCGTCGAGAACTTCCTGCGCTACATTGACGGCCTGGAGATGATCCACGCTTTCGACGGCCACGCCAACTGCTACATCGAATCGGGCTTTGGCAAGGGCATCCTCATTGACTTCAACTACGACGTGGAGCCCCTGCCGGGGAAGTATCCCCTGCCGGGCATCGGCCCCTTCTCCCTGCTCCAGGAGTCGGAGGTCAACCACTGGGGCAAGATGCTCTTCCGCTGGATCTACTGGAACATCCTGCTCAAGGGGAAGGAAATGCCCATCCCGGCGCAGATGACGATGGCCGGCAAGTGGATGTAGGAGGCGCTTCGATGGAGGCAAGGCAGATGGCACAAGACCCCAGGCAAGCCCAAGAAGCCCCTCTGGCCGTGGCGGCGGACCTTCCCCCGGCTCAAGCCCTGGCGGAGATCCACCAGAAGCTGGATGCCCTGACCACCCAGGTCGCCTTTCTGACCGAGGAAGCCCGCCAGCAGCGCCGTCGTCGCCAGGAGTGGGATGAGCTCAAGGACGACCTGACGCCCATCTTCAACGACATCTTCCGGCTCTCGGTCCAGCAACTGGAGGAGATCGAAGGCTACGTCCAGATCGAGGACATCTTCCACCTCCTCAAGCGGTTGTTGCGCAACACCCGCAACCTGGAGCAGATGCTGGACCAACTGGAGAGCCTGATGGACCTGTGGCAGGACCTCAGCCCGCTCACGCGGGAGGTCTTCCTCACCCTGATGCGCCGCCTGGAGGAGATGGAGCAGAAGGGGTACTTCGTCTTCCTGCAGGGCGGTCTGGAGATGGTGGATCGGATCGTGACCTCCTTCACCGAGGAGGATGTGCGCCAACTGGCCGACAACATCGTCCTCATCCTGCGGACCATCAAGGAGATGACCCAGCCCGAGATCATGCAGATGATGGGTCAGGTGGCCGTCACGGCCAGGGCCGAGGAACCGACCGATACCTCGCTGCTGCACATCTTGCGGCAGTTGAACGACCCTGCCGTCCGGCGAGGACTTTCCAAGACCTTGCTCGTGCTCCGCTCCGTTGGTGAGAGCGCGAAGTGAGAGGGGGCAAGGGGCAAGTTGCAAGTTGCAAGTTGCAAGGGGCAAGGGGCAGGGGGCAAGGGGCAAGGAGCAAGGGGCAAGTTGCAGGGGGCAGGGGGCAAGCTCCAGAGCTGTAAGCTATAAAGCCAGAAGAAGCTATAGAGCCAATAAGGAGGAAAACCTATGGCTGTTCGAGAGATCGCTGGGAAGCCCATTGAGTTCGACGATGAGGGGTTTATGGTCAACCCCGACGATTGGACGCCGGAGATCGCCAAAGTGCTCGCCCGTGAGGAGGGCATCGAGGAGTTGACCGACCGCCACTGGAAGGTGATCGAGTTCTGCCGGGCCGACTTCAAGGCGCGGGGGGAACCGCCAACCCTGCGGCGGATCACCAAAGCCGGGGGCATCCCCACCAAGGAACTGTTCAAGCTCTTCCCCAAAGGCCCGGCCAAGAAGGTCGCCCGCATCGCCGGGCTGGGGAAGCCCCAAGGCTGCGTCTAAGAGCACGCCTGGATCTTCTCGGAGCCGCCGAAGGCCCTAAGGGTTCTCCGGCCGGAAACCCTTGGGGTCTTCCCGACACAGGATCAAGGAGAGCAACAATGGCTGAGGAAAAGAACCGCCATATCGCCTTCATCTGCTCCAAGGGCGATCTAGACATGGCCTTGCCGGCCCTGATTATGGGTTGGGCCGCCCTGGGCAATGGCGTGGACGTGACCATCTTCTTCACCTTCTGGGGGCTGGACATCATCAACAAGAAGCGCGTGGACCACCTGGAAATCGCCCCGGTCGCCAACACCAGCTTCAAGTTCAGCCTGATGGGTCTGCCCACCGGCAATCTGGGCATCCCCCAGTGGATGGGCGCCCTGCCGGGTATGACCGCCTTCGCCACCGCTTTCTTGAAGAAGAAGATCGCGGACCTGGACGTGCCGCCGGTGCGCGAATACCTGCAGATGCTGGTGGATGGTGGTGCCAAGCTGTACGCCTGCAAGATGACGGTGGACATGATGGGCCTGACGATGGACGACTTCGTCGAAGGCGTCGAGGGCATCGTCACCGCCAGCGACTTCATTGACATGACCGAAGGCGCCCAGATCATCTTCATCTAACCTAGCCCTCCATCCACGCTCCGTGAGCGAGGGGATACACACAAGCAGCCCTCCCGGTCCCAGGGACCGGGAGGGCTGCTTTCCGCCAGACCACAGAGAGCCGGGCGGGGGCCTGCACCCTACCCGGCTCTCTATGCAAAGGAGGAGAAAAGGAGCGCCTTGCTGATTGTACTTTACCACAAAGCCGATTTTCTTTCTGAACGCCCTCCCCACGCTTTCCCTACGGATACCCTACGCCTTCCCGACGATCCCCGATGGCCACCCTGCGCCTTGACGCTCACCCCGCTTTCGCGTACAATCCGGGCGTGAATCCAGCAGCCGAAGACCCGGTCTCCGGGATTCACAACCCTGGGAAGGAGGAGGCTATGGTGAAGATCACCCTTCGCGATCAGGAGTGGGAAGTGGAAGCCGGCATCACCGTTCGAGAAGCCATCGAGAAGGTCGGGCTGACGCCGGAGATGGTCCTGCCCGTGCGCGACGGCAAGCTGATCACCGAGGATACCCGTCTGGAAGAGGGCGACGAGATCAAGCTGGTGGCCGTGATCTCAGGAGGGAGTCCGTAATGAAGTGCCGCAAGTGCGGTCAGAAGGCCGCCATCAACATGCGCCACCACAAGCTGGCGCTCTGCGGGGAGCACTACCAGGAGTGGTTCGTCGAGCAGACGGCCCGCACCATCCGCCGCTACAAGATGTTCCGCCGCGACGAGCGGGTCCTCGTCGCCGTCTCCGGCGGGAAGGACAGCCTGGGCCTCTGGGACGTGCTCCTGCGCCTGGGCTACCAGGCCGATGGCCTCTACATTGACCTGGGGATCGCCACCCGCTTCGACTATTCCGGCCAGTCCTTCGAGAAGGTGGAGCAGTTCGTCGAAACCCTCTGGCCCGACGCCCAACTGCACGTCCTCGACGTCAACGCCCTCTACGGGGCGACCATCCCCGAGGCGGCCCGCATCAGCAACCGGGGGCGGGGCAAGCCCTGCTCCGTCTGTGGGCTGGTGAAGCGCCACGAGATGAACCGGATCGCCCACGAGATGGGGTACGACGTGCTGGCGACGGGCCACAACCTGGACGACGAGGTGGCCGTCCTCTTCTCCAACGTGCTCCACTGGCAGACCGGCTACCTGGCCCGCCAGGCCCCGGTGCTGCCGGCCAGCCACCCCGGCCTGGCCCGGAAGGTGAAGCCCTTCTGCCGCTTCTACGAGCGGGAGACGGCGGCCTACGCCCTGCTGCGGGGGATTGACTACATCTACGAAGAATGCCCCCACGCCGTGGGGAGCAAGACCATCGCCTACAAGGAACTCCTGGCCCAACTGGAGGCCCAATCGCCGGGGGCCAAACTCCAGTTCTACCTCAGCTTCCTGCGGGCCAAGGAGGAGGGGCTCTTCGCCGCCGTCCAGGAGCGGGAGGAAGGGCGGCTCCACGCCTGCGAGCGCTGCGGTCAGCCGACCAGCGCTCCCGGCCTCTGTGCCTTCTGCCGCCTCTGGGACCGCGTGGCCGAGGTGAAACGGCCTCCCGTACCAACCACCCCCTTGTAGGAGGGCCTTCCAGGCCCGACTTTCCAAGCCCGATCTTCGGCCCTGGAAGGGCCTCCTACGCCCTGAAGGGCCTCCTGCGCCCCGGTAGGAGGGCTTTCCAAGCCCGATATGGGGCCAGCGCAGAGATTCTGCCGGTGGCCCCCTTGTAGGAGGGCTTTCCAAGCCCGACTTTCCAAGCCCGATCTTCGGCCCTGGAAGGGCCTCCTACACCCTGAAGGGCCTCCTGCGCCCCGGTAGGAGGGCTTTCCAAGCCCGACGCTCTCAGGCGACCGAGGTCAGCAATCTCCCGCCCATCACACCCTAGCTATTCGAGGCAACGGCGCGATGACACGAGGATACAAGTTCTACGACACCATCACCGCCATCTTTGTGGCCGTGCTGCTCATCAGCAACATCGCTTCATCGGCCAAGATCGTGGACTGGGGCGTCTCCCTCTTCGGGCTGCCCCTGGCCTTCGACGCCGGCACCCTGCTCTTCCCCATCAGCTACATCTTCGGCGACGTGCTGACGGAGGTCTACGGCTATCGGCGCTCCCGCAAGGTGATCTGGACCGGCTTCGCCCTCTCGGCGCTGATGGCCGCCATCTTCTGGATCGTGGGACGGCTGCCCGGCGATCCCGAATGGGAAGCCTACGCCGGCCAGGCCGCCTACGACGCCATCCTGGGGGGCGTCAGCTCCGGCGGCATCATCGTCGCCAGCCTGATCGCCTACTTCGCCGGCGAGTTCTCCAACTCCTACGTGATGGCCAAAATGAAGATCCTCACCCGGGGACGCTGGCTCTGGACCCGCACCATCGGCAGCACCCTGGTCGGTGAGGGGGTGGACACCGCCTTCTTCATCGTGATCGCCTCTGCCTTCGGCGTCTTCCCCTGGAGCATCGCCCTCACCCTCATCGTCACCAACTACATCTTCAAAGTCGGCATCGAGGCGCTGATGACCCCCATCACCTACCAGATCGTCAACGGCCTCAAGCGGGTCGAGCACGAGGACTACTACGACTACGACACCGACTTCAACCCCTTCAAGCTGGAAGTCTGAGCGGGCGAGGACCCTACGACGCGATGCCCTGGTACGAATACGCCGGCAACTTGCACAGCCACACGCCCTACTCTGATGGGCACTGGACCCACGCCCAGGTCGCCCACGCCGCCGCCGAAGCGGGCCTCGACTTCGTCGCCGTGACCGACCACAACATCTGGGTCGGAGGGCTGGAGGGATACTACGGGAAAGCCCTCCTCCTGGTCGGTGAGGAAGTCCACGACATCCGCCGCAACCCCCAGTGCAACCACCTGCTCATCTACGGGGCCGACGCGGAGATGGCCCCCCAGGCTGGCGACCCCCAAGCCCTCATTGATGCAGCCAACGAGCGTGGGGCGCTCACTTTCCTGGCCCACCCCGTCGAGCGCGGCAGCCCCCTGGACCCCGACCTGGCCGCCATCCCCTGGTGCGACTGGGAGCACCTGACCGGCTTCACCGGCCTGGAGCTCTGGAACTATATGTCGGAGTTCAAGGCCCTGCTGCGGAGCCGGCTTCACGCCATCTTCTACGCCTTCTTCCCAGCCCGGGGCATCCGAGGCCCCTTCCGCCACACCCTGGCGATGTGGGACACGCTGACCCAGCAGGGACGGCGGGTGGTCGCCATCGGTGGGGCCGACGCTCACGGCACAACCTACCGGCTGGGACCGATGGAACGGGTCATCTTCCCGTACACCTACCTCTTCCGGGCCGTCAACACCCACGTGCTGCTGGAGCACCCCCTGCGCCAGGACCCCGAGACGGACAAAGCGCTGATCTACGAAGCGCTGAGGGCCGGCCGGGCCTGGGTGGGGTACGATCTGATCGCTCCTACCCGGGGGTTCCGCTTCTGGGCCCGCAGCGGCTCCCAGGAGGCGGTGATGGGAGGGGACCTGAAGCGGCAGATGGGCATCCAGTTCACCGCCCAGGTCCCTGCCCCCGCCGAGATCCGGCTCCTGCACAACGGGCGCGTCGTCGCCCGGACCCGGGGGCGGGAGCTCAAGGCTCTGCTCGTGGACCCCGGCGTCTACCGCATCGAAGCCTACAAGTCCTACCGGGGCCGGCGGTGCGGCTGGATCTTCAGCAACCCCATCTACGTCTGGTGACCGGCCCCTCATCCCGGTGGGCCGTGATCCGCTTGACCCTTCGATCGCCAACCAACGACCACCGACCGCCGACCGCCGACCGCCGACCGCCGACCGCGGACTGAGGACCAAGGACTAAGGACCGCATACGACCACCCGACCAAACAGAGAGGAACGCCATGATACGACGCACCCTGCTCATCCTATCCATCATCGCCCTCCTCTCCACCGCCTGCGCCGGTTCCGGGAGCACGCCGGAGGCCCCGGCGGCCGGCGCCCCCACCGACACCCCGGCTCCCGTCACCCTCACCCTCTGGCACCCCTACGGGGGGACCTTCGGCCAGCAGTTCGAGGCCCTGGTCCGGGAGTTCAACGAGACCCACCCCGGCATCGTCGTCGAGCCCAGCTACGGGGGCAACCTCTGGACGATGCGGGACAAGCTGCTGACGGCCATTGCCGGCCAGGCCGCCCCCGACCTCTCGATGGTGGACCAGTTCTGGTCCTCAGAGCTGGCCGATGCCGGTGCCCTGGTGCCGATGGAGACCTTCATCCAGGCCGATCCCGACTTCGACCGGGAGGACATCTGGCCTATGGCCTGGAAGACGGCCACCTACGACGGCACCATCTGGACGATGCCCTTCTCCCTGAGCAACATCGCCCTCTACTACAACCGGCGGCTCTTCCGCGAGGCAGGGCTGGACTCCGACCGCCCACCGACGACCTGGGAGGAGCTGGCGACGATGGCCCAGGCCCTCACCGCCGACCGGGATGGGGACGGCCAGCCGGACCAGTGGGGGCTGAGCTTTCCGGTGCAGGCCAAGCGGGGCGTCGTCTACTACTGGTTCGCCTTCCTTTGGCAGGCCGGCGGGGAGATCTTCAACGACGATTACAGCGCCGCCCGCTTTCAGGAATCCCCCGGCATCGAGGCCCTGCGCTTCTGGCAGACGATGGTTGAGGCGGGCAGCCTGCCCCTGAGCCCGCCGGACCGAGGCTTCGAGGAGGGGCAGATCGGGATGTTGTTGGCCTCCACCGCTCGGCTGAACCGCTACATCCAAGCCCTGGGAGACGACCTGGGTGTGGCTCCGCTGCCGGCCGGGCCGGCCGGCGCTGCCACCGGCGTCGGTGGAGCCAACATCGCCATCCTCAGCAACGTCCGGGACCGGGAGGCGGCCTGGGCCTTCGTCCGCTGGATGACCTCGCCGGAGGTCAACCGCCGGTGGAGCACCGAAACCGGTTACCTGCCCCTGCGCCGCTCCGTCGTCGAGTCGGCGGAATACCGAGCCTACCTGGAGCAGGAACCCCGGGCCCAGGTGATCGTGGACCAGATGGCCGTCGCGCGGGTGCGGCCCAACATCCCCGCCTACGCCGCTGCCAGCCGGGAGATCGGCCTGGCCGTTGAGGAGGCCCTCTTCACCGGCGCCGACCCCGCCCAGGTCCTGACCACGGCCGCCGAGAAAGTCAACGCCCTGCTTGTCGGTCAGTGAAATGTCTTCCCGTTGGCAAGCCTGGCGCATCGCGATACGGCCTAAGACCTTGCCGGCGGCCGTGGCCCCGGTTCTGGTCGGCACGGCGCTGGCCTACGCCGACGGGCGCTTCGCTCCCCTCCCGGCACTGGCCGCGCTCATTGTGGCCCTGCTCCTCCAGATCGGGGCCAACCTGGCCAACGACTACTACGACTACGTCAAGGGCGTGGATCGGGCCGGACGGCAAGGTCCTCTTCGGGTCGCCCAGAGCGGACTGATCCCTCTGCCCCACCTGCGGAGGGGAATGTGGATCACCTTTGCCCTGGCCGCGGCGGCGGGAAGCTTCCTGATCGCTGTGGGAGGGTGGCCCCTCTTGATCCTCGGTGCGGCGGCCATCGCCGCTGCCGTCGCCTACAGCGGCGGCCCCTACCCCTTCGGCTCCTACGGCCTGGGCGACCTCTTCGTCTTTCTCTTCTTCGGGCTCGTGGCCGTCGGCGGGACCTACTACGTTCAGACCCTGCGCCTCACCGCCACCGCCCTGCTGGCCGCGACTTCGATGGGCCTGCTGGCGACGGCCATCCTGGTCGTCAACAACCTGCGGGACCTTGAGACCGATGGCCGGGCCGGCAAGCGGACGCTGGCGGTGCTGATGGGCGCACGGCTCACCCGGCTGGAGTACACCCTGCTTCTGGTCATCGCCTACGCTCTCTTGCCACTGCTGAGGCCGGCCGGCCGCCGGTCCGTCTGGCTGCTGCTCCCCTGGCTCTCCCTGCCCAACGCCCTCCGCTTGATCCGGGCCCTCCGTCGGAGCCCAGACGGTCCGGCTATGAACCGGCTCCTGGCCGGAACCGCCCAACTGGAGCTCCTCTTCGGCCTCCTCCTGTCCATCGGCCTCGTGCTGGCCCGAATCACCGACGACGTAACTGTTCACCCTCCCGCAGGTTAGGCGCATTTCCGACGCGAAACCGTGCTTCAAGTAACCTATCGGGGCTGAAAGCGCCCTCGACCGGTGACCTGCGGGAGGGTAGGCTGAATAGATACCCGACGACTACCCATAAGCCTTTGGAACGCCGGAATCCCTATTCCGGCGGGCCGCCTAGACAATGTTGCCGGATGGACGGTCCTGGTGTAAAATGGGTTCCAGACGCTGCCCCTCGCCAACCCGTTAAGGAGGTCTCCGGTGTCTCAACGTGTTGCCCTCTACCTGCAGGATGCCCATCCCATCCGGGATGGGATGCAGTATGTCCGCTACGCCGAGGAGAAAGGCTTCGAGGCCGTCTGGCAGGCCGAGAGCCGCCTGGTACGCGACGCCATCGTGCCCATGGCCGCCTTCGCCGCCGTCACCGAGCGCATCAAGGTGGGCTCCGGCGTCATCAACAACTGGACCCGCAACATCGGCCTCCTGGCCGCCACCTTCCTGACCCTGGACGATCTGGCCCCCGACCGGATCATCTGCGGCATCGGGGCCTGGTGGGATCCGCTGGCCCGCAACGTGGGGATCCGACGGCGCAAACCCCTGACGGCGATGCGGGAGACGGTGACGGTGCTCCGCCGGCTCCTGAATATGGAAAACGTGACCTTCCACGGCGAGTTCGTCCACGTGACCGGCATCGAACTGGACGTGGTGCACGGTCGCCGGGAGCCCCGCAACGTGCCCATCTACATCGGGGCCACCGGGATGAAGATGATGGAACTGGCCGGCGAGATCGCCGACGGCGTGGTGCTCAACTACTGCGTGCCGCCGGAGTACAACGACCGCGCTCTGGAGCACTTGGAGATCGGGGCCCGCCGGGCCGGGCGGACGCTGGAGGAGATAGACCGCCCCCAACTCATCGTCTGCTCGGTGGACCACGATCGGGATCGGGCCATCTACGGGGCCAAGGCACTGCTGACCCAGTACCTGGCCCAACAGCCCCACATCGCCCAGGCCAGCGGTGTCAAACAGGAGGTCGTGGAAAAGGTGCAGTCCATCCTGGGCTGGCCGGCCACGAAGGAGCAGATCGAACAGGCGATGCAGTACGTGCCGGACGACCTGGTCTACCGCATCACCGCCAGCGGCACTCCCGAAGAGGCCAAGGCCAAGGTCCAGGAGTACCTGGACCACGGAGCCACCTGCCCCATCCTCTATCCCCTGGGCGACGTCCGGCTGATGATTGACACCTTCGCGCCTTCGAGCAAAAGGTAATACCGTATGACCCTGATCTACCTGGACTACAACTGCTTCCAAAGGGGATTCGACGATCCCGGGCAAATTCGGATTCGGATGGAAGCTCTAGCCTGCCAGGAGATCTTCATACAGGCGGAAGAAGGTGCAGTCCAATTGGTCTGGTCCTTTATGCACGAAGATGAAACTATGCTCTGTCCTTTCCCAGAACGGAAGCTGGAAGTGCTTCGCCTAGCAACTCTGTGCGCGATACGGGTAGGCCCCGAGGAAGCGATCCAGGAGATCGCCGAAGCTTTCCAGCGCGAAGGGTCACTATCTGCGAAAGATGCCATCCACCTGGCATGTGCTTCTTACGTCGGTGCCGACGTCTTCCTGACCTGTGATGATAAGCTGATCAAACGGGCCAGACGACTGGACCTCGAAATGGCCGTGATGAATCCCGTTGACTACGTCAGAAGGATGGCAAAAGATGACGAAGAAAGTAAGAGTTATGAGTGATACGGAAATCAGGACCATTGGCATCGAAGCCCTGAACAAGGCCCTCGGTCCTGCTGCTGCACTTCGATTCCTCACCCTACTTCACCGTGAAGCTACGGATTACGTGGAGATCTCTCGGCGGCTCTACGAAGGCCAAACGATACAAGAGATATTTGAAAGAGCTAGAGCTTACTGGAAGGAATAACTCACAGAACGCCGTCAAGGTCGCGATGAACAAACAACCCAACTCCCGGATGTGCTTCGTCTGCGGTGTGCAGAACCCGGTGGGACTTCACCTGGCCTTCTACGAGGACCACGAGAAGGAGCGGGTGATCGCCCACATCACCGTGCCGGAGACATACCAGGGCTACCCCGGCGTCGTCCACGGCGGGATCGTCGCCGCCATCTTGGACGAAGTGGCCGGCCGCGCCCTGCTCATCCACGGCTCCGACGAGGACCTGATGGTCACCCTGAAGATGGACATCCGCTATCGCCGTCCTACCCCCGTGGGCGTGCCCCTGACGGCGGTGGGGTGGGTGGAACGGCCTGGGAACCACCGGGCCAGGGTGGCCGGCGAAATCCGCCTCCCCGACGGCACCATCACCGCCCAGGCGGAGATGCTCCTGGCCCGCCCCCCCGACGAGTTCCGTGCCGCTTGGGAGCCGGAGAAGCCCTACTGGAAGGTCTACCCCGACCTCCCCGGAGGGCCTAGAGAAGGAGAAGAAGGGAAAAAGTAGGGAACCGATGATGCTCAACCTTCGGGAGTACCACCGTCCAACCGACCTGGAGGAAGCCGTCCGGCTGCTACGCCGGCGCGAGACCCGCACCGTTCCCCTGGCCGGCGGCACCACCCTCGTGCCCTCCCGGCGCCGTGATGTGGAGGCCGTTGTAGACCTGGCCGACCTGGGACTGGCCTACATCCGTTCGGAAGGGGATCGGCTACGCATCGGTGCCACCACGACGCTTCAGCAGTTGGCCCAGGCCCCATTGCTGAGCGATCCACCGGCCGGCCAGACCTTCCTACGGCTGCTGGCGGAGACGGCCCACGCCACCGCCCCCAGCACCCTGCGCACGGCGGCCACCGTCGGCGGGATCCTGGCCGCTCCCCAGGCCAGCACCCCCCTCATCGTTGCCCTGCTGGCCCTGGACGCCCACCTGACCCTCTGGGCACCCCAACCCCGCCAGACCTCGTTGGAGAGCTTCCTGGCCTACCGAGAGCGACTGCTGGCCGATGGGGCGCTGATCACCGAGGTCAGCCTGCCCTTGCCCAGACCCGACGATCCGCCGGCCAGGGCCGCCTGGGCCTGGGTGGGGCGAACCCCCCACGACCAGCCCATCGTCTGCGCCGCCGCCTGGCTGGTCCGCGCCGGCGACACCGTTCAGGCGATACGTCTGGCCCTGGGGGGTGTGGCCGATCACCCCATCCGCCTCCCGGCCCTCGAACGGGAACTCCAGGGGGCTCCCCTGGATGCGGCAACGCTGACGCTTGACATCCCCAATCCGCCGTCGGACTTTCTGGGCAGTGCCGAATACCGGCAGGCGATGGCCCTGCAACTGGCTCGCCGTGCCCTAGCTCAAGCTTGGGGAAGATAAACGACGGATGACATCCCTCTACGCAGCCATTGTAGAAGCGCAGAGAAACGGCCAACCGGTTGCGATGGCCACCGTCATCCGGGCCCGGGGCTCCGTCCCCCGAGGGGCCACGGCTCGGATGCTGATCTATCCCGACGGACGCACCCAGGGGACCGTCGGCGGGGGAGAACTGGAGCACCGGGTCATCCAGACGGCGCTGGAGGTCCTACGCAGCGGACAGGCCCGCCTCGAGCACTACTCCCTGGCCGGCCCCCGGTCTGAGAGCGTCGGCGTCTGCGGCGGTGAGATGGAGGTCTTCATCGAACCGATCCTCCCCCCGCCCCAGGTGCTCATCCTGGGCGCCGGCCACGTGGGCAAGGCCGTCGCCCACCTGGCTCGGTGGCTGGGCTTCCGCGTCATCGTCGCCGATGACCGGCCTGAGCTCTGCACCCCGGAGCAGGTCCCCGACGCCGACGAACTCCTCGTTGGTTCCCTGGGAGAAGTGGTCCGTCAAGTTCCCATCAACGCCCAGACCTACGTGATCAGCGTGACCCGAAGCTACACCCTTGACGTGGAGACCCTACCCTACCTCCTCGAGACGGAAGCAGCATACATCGGCGTCATCGGCAGCCGCCGGCGTTGGGTGACGGCGACCAAGGCGCTGCAAGAGAGGGGCGTGCCCGAGGAGGCGATCCGGCGCATCCACAGCCCCATCGGGCTGGCCATCCACGCCGAGACGCCGGAGGAGATCGCCGTCAGCATTATGGCCGAGATCATCCAAGTGCGGAACCGGCGAGAGCGCCTGCGCAGCGCCCCCGCTCCCTCGGCCCCTTCATCTGACTCCGGCGGCCGATAGCCCGACGACCGGACCTGGCTTCCCCATCCCTGCCGGACGGCATCGCCGGCAGACCGGGGAGCCTCCGGTCCCACCCAGAGCACGACGACGGAAGGTGACCCTATGTGGCACAACTTCTACACCGTCACATCCGTGGAAGAAGCCCTGCGGCTGCTGGCGGAGCACGGGGAGCGAGCCCGGCTCATCGCCGGCGGCACCGATCTGGTCCTGGAGATGGAACGCCGGCAGCGCCCCGGCGTGGAGACGCTCGTTGACATCAGCCGCGTCGCCGGCCTCGACCGCATCCGGCTCGATGACGAGGGCTGGATCCGCCTGGGGCCGCTGGTGACCCACAACCAGGTAATCGCCTCGGCCCTCTGCGTCGAGCGGGCCTTCCCCCTGGCCGCCGCTTGCTGGGCCGTCGGTGCCCCCCAGATCCGCAACACGGGCACGGTGGCGGGCAACCTGATCACCGCCAGCCCGGCCAACGACACCATCCCGCCCCTCTGGGCGATGGATGCTCGCCTCACCCTGCGCAGCCTCCGGGGCGAGCGCACCATCCCCCTCGCCGACTTCTACCGGGGGGTCCGCCAGGTGGACCTGGCCCCCGACGAGATGCTGGTGGAGATCGCCTTCCCCGCGCTGAGGGAGAACCAGCGGGGGACCTTCCTGAAGCTGGGGTTGCGCCGGGCCCAGGCCATCGCCGTCGTCAATGTCGCCGTGCTGCTGACCTTCGACGGTGGGCCGGACGGGATGGTGACCGACGCCCGCATCACGCTGGGCAGCGTGGCCCCCACCATCGTGCGGGCCGAGGAGGCCGAGGCCCTGTTGGTGGGCCATCCCCTTGATGAGGAGCGCATCGCCCAGGCCGCCCGCCTGGCCGCCCAGGCCTCCCGCCCCATTGACGATGTGCGGGGCTCCGCTGCCTACCGCCGTCGTATGGTCGAGGTCTTCACCCGGCGGGCGCTCCGGCAGGTGTGGCGGGGCGAGGAGCGGGCCGGCTGGCCCCAGGACCCGCCCTTGCTCTGGGGCAAGACCAACGGCCACTTCCCCCCCCTGGCCGGCCGGACCATCGTGCACCGGGAGGGGGGGCCGGAACCGATCCAGACGGTCGTCAACGGGCGGGCCGTCACCGTACACGGGGCCAACGACAAGACCCTGCTGCGGATGCTGCGGGAAGATGTGGGGCTCACCGGCACCAAGGAGGGCTGTGCCGAGGGGGAGTGCGGAGCCTGCACGGTCCTCCTGGACGGCATCGCGGTGATGAGCTGCCTGGTGCCGGCCCCCCGCGCCCACGGGGCCAGCATCGTCACCGTCGAAGGGCTCCGGGAAGATGGTCGGCTGCACCCCCTCCAGGAAGCGTTCATCAAGACGGGAGCCGTCCAGTGCGGCTACTGCACCCCGGGGTTCCTGATGGCCGGCGCTGCCCTGCTGGCGGAGAAGCCCCATCCCGCCCCCGAGCAGGTCCGTCAGAGCATCACCGGCAACCTCTGCCGATGCACCGGCTACTACAAGATCCTGCGGGCCTTTGAAGAGGCGACAAGGGAGTAGGGGAGGATGACTTACGCTTACACGGTCATCATACGACCGGACCCTGAGAGCCCCGGATGGTGGAACGCGGAAGTACCTGCTCTGCCCGGCTGTGTTTCTTGCGGCCGCAGCTTTGATGAAGCCCTCGCCATGATCCGTGAAGCCATCGAGGGATACTTGGCCGTCCTCCTTGAGGAAGGAGAAGAAGCTCCCAGAGATGTAATGAGCGCCCGAATCCCCGTTGAGGTTGACCGTGCCCCCACGCCCGCGTGAAGTGCTGAAGGTACTACGTCGTCTGGGATTCGAGGAGCGCCGGCAGACGGGCAGTCATCGGATCCTGCGGCATCCCGATGGACGGCAGGTTGTCGTGCCAATGCACCCCCGTGAAATCCCTATGGGTACGCTCCGGAGTATCCTGAAACAAGCAGGCATCACCCTCCAAGAGTTCGAGGAGCTGAGACGGAGGAAGCGCCGATGAGTTCCCATCGCGTGATCGGTCGGTCCGTCCCCCGGGTGGACGCCCGGAGCAAGGTCACCGGCGAGGCCCTCTTCCCGGGCGACCTCTCGATGCCCGGTATGCTGCATATGAAAATCCTCTTCGCCGAGCGGCCCCACGCCCGCATCCGGCGCATAGACACCAGCAGAGCAGAGGCCCACCCCGGCGTCGTGGCCGTTTTCACCGCCAAAGACGTGCCCGTCAACGAGTACGGCCTGCAGATGCCCGACCAGCCGGTCCTCTGCGGCCCCGGCTCCGACAAGCCCGGCGCCGACGTCGTCCGCTTCGTCGGCGACCAGGTAGCCCTCGTCGTGGCCGAGACAGAGAAGGCCGCCGCTCAAGCCTTGGCCCTCATCGAGGTCAAGTACGAAGACCTGCCCGTCGTCACCGACCCCGTCGAGGCGATGCAGCCTGACGCCCCCCTCGTCCACCCGGAGCGAGGCGACAGCAACGTCCTCGTCCACTACCGGGTGCGCAAGGGGGATGTAAATGAGGGCTTCGCCCAGGCCGACGTGGTCGTCGAGGGGGAATACCGCCTCCCCTTCCAAGAGCACGCCTACCTCCAGCCCGAGGCCGGCCTGGCCTACGTGGACGAGGAAGGCCGGGTGACCGTCCAGGTGGCCGGGCAGTGGATCCACGAAGACCAGGAGCAGATCGCCCACGCCCTGGGCCTCCCCCTGGAGCAGGTGCGGGTCGTCTACCCCGCCGTCGGTGGGGCCTTCGGCGGCCGCGAGGATATGTCCGTCCAGATCGTCCTGGCCCTGGCCGCCTGGAAGCTCCGGCGCCCGGTCAAGATCGTCTGGAGCCGCCGGGAGTCCATCATCGGCCACGGCAAGCGCCACCCGATGCGCATCCGGGCCCGCTGGGGAGCCACCCGCGAGGGGAAGATCGTTGCCGCCCAGGTCGAGGTGATCGCCGATGCCGGCGCTTACTGCTACACGACCAACAAGGTCCTGGGCAACACGACCGTCACCTGCACCGGCCCTTACGAGATCCCCCACGTCAAGGTGGATGTCTACGGCGTCTACACCAACAACCTCCCCACCGCCGCCTTCCGGGGCTTCGGTGCGCCCCAAGGGGCCTTTGTCGCCGAGATGCAGGTGAACAAGCTGGCCGAGGCGCTGGGTATGGACCCGGTGGAGTTCCGGCTGCGCAACGTCCTGCGGGAGGGCAGCCTGATGTCCGTGGGCACCCCTGTTCCACCGGGCGTCACCATCGGGCCGGTCATCGAGGCCGCAGCCCGGTCCGGGGGCTGGACCCAGGACGAAAGGGGATGGCACCGCCCGGAGAGACCCTCCCCTCGGCGCGGGATCGGCTTCGCCGCCGGCTTCAAGAACATCGGCTTCAGCTTCGGCTATCAGGAGAACAGTTGGGCCCGCATCGAGCTGCGGGGGGATGGGGAGATCGAAGAGGTTTGGCTCACCTACGCCGGTGCCGAGGTCGGCCAGGGCCACCACACCGTCATCTGCCAGATGGCCGCCGAGGCCGTCGGCGTTCCGCTGGAAAAGGTCCACCTGGTCACCGCCGACACGCTCAACAGCCGCAACGCCGGCAGTGCCTCCGCCTCTCGAGGCACCTTTATGGCCGGCAACGCCATCCGGGGGGCTGCCCGCAAAGCCCTGGCCGCCTGGCACGACGAGGAGCGGCCGGCCATCGGCGAACACACCTACCTGGCCCCCAAGACCACCCCCTTCGACCCGGAGACGGGCCACAGCATGCCCAACTTCACCTACGGTTACGTTGCCCAGGTCGTCGAGGTCGAAGTGGATGACGAGACCGGCCTCATCCACGTGCGGCGCGTCATCTCGGCCAACGACGTCGGGCAGGCCATCAACCCCCAGCTCATCGAGGGGCAGATCGAGGGAGGCGTCGTCCAGGCCCTGGGCTACGCCGTGCTGGAGGAGTTCAAGACCCAGAACGGGTACGTCCTCACCGACCAACTCAGCACCTACCTGATCCCCACCGTGCTGGACATCCCCGACCGGGTCGAGTCGGTCATCCTGGAGTACGCCGATCCCGAAGGGCCGTGGGGGGCGCGAGGGATGGGGGAGATGCCCTACCTGCCCCTGGCCCCGGCCCTGATCGCCGCCGTCCGCGACGCCACCGGCGTCTGGTTCGACGAGATTCCCCTGACTCCTGAACGGGTGGCTATGCGGCTGAAGGGAGCGTCGTGAAGGCACGTCGTCAAGTCAGCCTACCCTCCCGCAGGTCACCGGTCGAGGGCGCTTTCAGCCCCGATGGGCCATTTGAAGCACGGTTTCGCGTCGGAAACGCGCCTAACCTGCGGGAGGGTAAACAGTTACCCCAACATCTCCAAGGAGGTCCTGTGAGTTCGGTCATCCATCCCGACCAGATTCCCGTCGCCCATCCCCCTCGGCGCAAGCCGCCCTGGCTGCGGGTGATGCTGCCTACCGGCCCCAACTACCGGCACCTCAAGCACCTGATGCAGGTCAAAGTCCTGCACACCGTCTGCGAAGAGGCGATGTGCCCTAACTTGGGCGAGTGCTGGGGGCGAGGGACGGCGACCTTCCTCCTCTTGGGCGACGTCTGCACCCGCAGTTGCCGCTTCTGCAACATCAAGACGGGACGCCCCGGCCCCGTGGACGAAGAGGAACCCCGCCGCGTGGCCGAAGCGGTGCGGGCGATGGGGCTCCGGCACGCCGTCCTCACCTCGGTCAACCGGGACGAGTTGCCCGACGGAGGCGCTCACATCTTCGCCCGCACCATCGAGGAGATCCGCCGGCTGGTTCCCGGCTGCACCGTCGAGGTCCTCATCCCCGACTTCAAAGGCGACCGGGAGGCCCTCAAGATGGTGATGGACGCCCGCCCGGAGATCCTCAACCACAACGTGGAGACGGTCCCCCGCCTCTACCGCCTCGTCCGGCCCCAGGCCATCTACGAGCGCTCCCTCCGGGTCCTGCAGATGGCCAAGGAGATGGACCCTGACGCCATCACCAAGTCGGGGCTGATGGTGGGGCTGGGCGAGACGTGGGAGGAGGTGCTCCAGGTGATGCGGGACCTGCGGGCCCACGAAGTGGACATCGTCACCATCGGTCAGTACCTGCGCCCCACCCGTAAGCACCTGCCGGTGGCCCGTTACTGGCATCCCGACGAGTTCGCCCGCCTGCACGAGGAGGGGATGGCAATGGGCTTCCGATGGGTGGAGAGCGGTCCTCTGGTGCGCAGCAGCTACCACGCCGAGGGTCAGGCCCGGACGCTCATCAGGGGGGAAGGACGATGAGCCGGCAGGGCCACGTCTTCCAGATCAACATCTCCCACGGTGGGGTGCCCAAACACCCCATCCGCGAAGCGGAAGTCACACGGCTGGGGATCGTGGGCGATCATCAGAACGACACCGAACACCACGGGGGTCCTGAACGGGCCCTCTGCCTCTTCTCCCTGGAGCGTATCCTGGCCCTCCAGGCCGAAGGCCACCCCATCTTCCCCGGCTCCACCGGCGAGAACATCACCGTCGTCGGCCTGGACTGGTCCCAGGTCACAGCGGGAACCCGCCTCCAACTGGGCGATGAGGTGCTGATCGAAGTGACCCGCCACACGACCCCCTGCGCCACCATCCGGGATTCGTTCGTCGGAGGGAACTACAGCCGTCTCTCCCAGAAGCGTCACCCCGGCTGGTCGCGGGTTTACGCCCGGGTACTGCAGCCCGGACGCATCCGTATCGGCGACGCCGTGCGACTCCTGCCATAGCCCCCCGAGAGGCACAAGGAGCATCCCAATGGCCAGCAGAGCCCAGGATTGGCTCGACCAGGCATGGCGCGACCTGGAACACGCCCGGGCCGACCTGACCGGAGGCTACCACGAATGGGCCTGCTTCAGCGCCCAGCAGGCCGCCGAGAAGGCGCTCAAGGCCCTCTACCAGCACCTGAAAGGTGAGGCCTGGGGGCATTCCGTGAAGCGGCTGCTGGAAGAACTCCCGGAGGCGGTCGGTGTCTCCCCCGAGTTGGTGGATTGTGGTCGCATCCTGGACCGCTTTTACATCCCCACCCGCTATCCGAATGGATTCGACTATGGCAAACCGGCCGACTACTACACCGCAACCGACAGCCGGCAAGCCATCGGCTGTGCGGAGAAAATCCTCCGGTTCTGTACGGACCGCCTTTCTCGATAGGGATAAGGCCATCGCCGAGCTGACCGAGGCGGCGCACCGGCTGCTGGACCGAGACAGCCGGGTGATCGCCGTCGGGTTGTTCGGTTCCTTGGCCCGGGGCGATGCCTTGCCCAGCAGCGACGCCGATCTGCTGATCGCCCTGCGCGAGCACCCTCATCGGCGCTGGTTTGACCGGATTCCCGAGTACAGCGATCCCTTCACCGGCACCTCGCTGCCTGTAGAGGTCTTCCCTTACACATGGGATGAACTGGCCCGACTGGCATCCCAGCGGGGCCTCCTGCGCACGGCTCTGAGGGAGCTCATCCCTCTGGGAGGGGATGCCGACATCTGGCACCGCTTGCGCGAGATGGGAGCGGAGACCTGATGCTCGACCGACCTCTCCACCCGATGGTCGTCCACTTCCCCATCGCCCTCTACCTGCTGGGGGTGCTCTTCACCCTGGGCACCCTCCGACAGCACCGGGACGACTACGAGCGCTTCGCCGGATGGGCCTTCCTACTGGCCTGGATCAGCGGCCTCGTGGCCGCTCTCGTCGGCGTCGTGGACCAGGGGACCCTGGACCCCAACGATCCCCGGCGCGGCCCCATCAACAACCACATCACCGCCGGCATCGCCTTCCTCATCCTCAGCGGCTTGGTCGTCTACATCCGCGTCCGCTGGCCCGACCCCCTTCGGAGCTCTCGGCGCTCCCTCTACCTGGCGTTGATGGCCGCCGGTGTCATCGTCTTGATCGTCGCCGGCTGGCTGGGCGGGGAACTGGTCTACGGGCTGAAAGTGGGGATCGAATGAAAACAGCCCCGGAAAGGAGGATTCCGGGGCTGTAAGTCTGACGGATGGGGGAGGCAGACTACACGTCCTCGCCCAAAGTTTCCTCCTCAGGCTCAATGACCTCGAAGCCGGCCTCTCGCAGGGCCTGGGCACGCCGACTGTGGATGGCGGCGGTGACGAGGATCACCCGCGCCGGCGTGACGCCCACCTCGTCGGCGTACAGCTTCCGCTTGCGCTCCAGGCGCTCCTGAATCTTCGGCCCCACGCTGGCCGCAATTTCCACCAAAATGTGCTGCCCGTCCGCGATGACGATGTCGAACTGCTCCCCCCGAATCACCCGGGATTCGACCCTGGCCCCAAAGGACTCCTCCAGCAGCGTCTTGACCGTCTGGCGGAACACGCTTTCGTTGCGAATCCCCCAGCGGCTGCCCAGACGGTCTATAGCCTTGTGGAGCTCCCGGAACCCCTCCCGCATCTCCGTCTCCAAGCGATCTATGACCTGGTAGACCTCTCGGAACCCCTCCCGCATCTCCGTCTCCAGGCGATCCATACGTTGCTCAAGCTGGTCGAGACGTTGGTCAACTTGCTCAAAGCGCCGGTCAACCTGCTCAAAGCGCCGGTCAATCTGCTCAAAGCGCTGAGCCGTCTCCCGGCGGAACTCCCGCACTTCCGTCTCCAGGCGGTCCACGCCGTCCAAGCGATGTTCGAGCTGCGCAAAGCGCTGCTCCGTCTCCTGGCGCGAGGGAAACAGCTCCAGCATCATCCCCCAGATCTCGTGTCGGGTCTCCGGGTGTTCCCGGATGAAACGGGGGATCTCCACCCGCAAGATTTCACGGATCTTCTCCAGGTCAACACTCATCACCCACCTCGCCTTAAGCTATGGCACGGAGTGCCCCGTCCACCCCATCGAGAAGTCTACAAAAGGGCACAGGAATTATACACGAAAATGTTTATCGCGCAAGTCCGCGCCCCTTCGTCACCGCAGTGGACGCTTAGAGGGGATACCCGGTCGGCGGGGATACTTCTCCGGCGTCGTCGCCACCTTGTCCACCACCACCAGGTAGCGGGTCTCGGCCAGGCCGGGCAGCTCCACCGGGATCAGCCGGTTGACCTCACCTCCCAGCAGGGTGATCGCCCGCTCGGCCCGCGTCACCTCGGCCGGCGCATCCTCCCCCTTCTGGGCCAGGCAATGCCCTCCCACCCGACAGAGCGGGAGCAAGTACTCGGCCAACGTCGGCATCTCGGCCACGGCGCGGGCCAGCACCCAGTCGTAGCCCTCCCGATGGCCCGGCACGTGCCCCAGCTCCTCCGCCCGCCCGTGGATCACCGTCACCCGGCGCAGGCCCAGCCGGGCCACGATGTGCTCCAGAAAGCGGGTCTTCTTCCCTGTCGCCTCCAGCAAGGTCAGCCGCATCTCGGGGCAGACGATCTTGAGGGGCAGGCCGGGGAACCCCGCCCCTGTGCCCACGTCTATCACCCGCAACCCATCTCCGGCCACCGAAGGTTTCCTCGGGGCTCTCCCTGGCCGCCCCCCAACCGTCCGAAGGGCCAGCAGACAGGAGAGAGAGTCGAGGAAATGACGCACCTGGACTGCCTGGTAGTCGGTGATGGCGGTCAGGTTGAAGCGCCGGTTCCAGACGACGAGCTCCTCGTAGTAGGTCTGGAAGGCGGCGAGTTGGGCCGGCGTGAGGGTGAGGCCCAACTGCCGGGCGCCTTCGACCAGCATTTCCAGCATCAACCGCTCCACGGGTAAGGCGATCATCGCATCCCATTTCCCACCAACGTCCGGCTCTCCACAGGGCATTATAACCGCCCTTTTCCCCCCCGACAAGCTGTCCTCCCCCTGTTCCCCCCCAATTCTAAGCTTCTTCTAAGCTTTCTCTAGTGTTCTTCTAACACAACGGGAGTATCCTTGAGAGTTGGTCAGACCAGGCCGGGAGGTGCGCCCTTTGCCGCCGTCCCTGCGCCCATCACCCACCGACATCCTTTGCCCCACCGCTTCCGCCGCACCTTCCGGCGCATCCTTTTCTGCTAGCTGCAGTTTGCCATCTGCAATTTGCAATTTGCAATTTGCAATTTGCAACTCGCAACTCGCAACTCGCACTCGGGAGGCACTCGGATGATCGAGGTTCAAGGACTGACCCGCCACTACGGGAACGTCGTAGCCGTCGAGGACCTGAACTTCCACATCAAGCAGGGTGAGGTGGTCGGGTTCCTGGGCCCCAACGGGGCCGGCAAGACGACGACGATGCGGATGCTGACCGGCTACCTCCCCCCCACAGCGGGCACGGCCCGCGTGGCCGGCTACGATGTCTTCACCCAATCGTTGGAAGCCCGGCGGCACATCGGCTACATGCCCGAGACCGTGCCCCTCTACCCGGAGATGACGGTCTGGAGTTACCTCGACTTCATGGCCCGCCTGCGCCGGGTGCCCAACCGCGACGAGGCTATTGAACGGGCTCTGGAGACCTGCCACGCGGCCGACAAGGCCGACGAGATCATCGGCCACCTCTCCAAGGGGTATCGCCAGCGGGTGGGCCTGGCTCAGGCCCTGCTTCACGACCCGGAGGTCCTGATCCTGGACGAGCCCACCATCGGCCTGGACCCCAAGCAGATCATCGAGGTCCGCAGCCTCATCAAGGAGCTCGGGCAGGAGCGGACGATCATCCTCAGCACCCACATCCTGCCGGAGGTGAGCCAGGTCTGCAACCGGGTGCTCATCATCAACCAGGGGCGCATCGTGGCCGACGCCACCCCTGAGGAACTGGCTGCCCAGTTGCAAGGAGCCGAACGGCTCTACCTGCGGGTGAACGGGGCGACGCCCGCCCTGGTCCAGGCATTGAACGCCTTGGACAGGGTCTCTTCCGTGGAGGAGAAGGATGGGGGCTTTGAGCTGGTCGGCCATCTGGACGATGCGACCCGTGCCGCTATCGCCCGTACCGTTGTTCAGGGCGGATGGGACCTCCTGGAGATGCGCCCCATCGGGATGACCTTGGAGGAAGTCTTCCTGCAATTGACGACGGAGGAGTGACGATGCGGAATGCGCTGACCATCGCTCGGCGGGAGCTGGTCGCCTACTTCACCTCGCCCATCGCCTACGTGGTCACGGCGGCCTTTCTTGCCATCTCCGGCTACCTCTTCGCCGCCATCCTGAACCTCACCCGCGAGGCGACGCTGCGTTACCTCTTCGGCAACCTGATGGTGATCCTGCTCTTCGTGGGGCCGCTGCTGACGATGCGGCTGCTGGCCGAGGAGCAACGCTCGGGAACCATCGAGTTGCTCCTCACCGCACCGGTGCGCGATTGGGAGGTAGTGCTGGGCAAGTTCCTGGCCAGCCTAAGCCTCTTCCTGCTCATCCTGGCCTTGACCCTCTACTATCCCTTCATCCTGGCCCGCTTTGGAGAGCCTGACCTGCAGGCCACGGCGGCCGGCTACCTGGGCTTGCTCCTCTTCGGCTCCTCCATCCTCTCCATCGGCCTCTTCACCTCGGCGCTGACCCGCAACCAGATCGTGGCGGCGATCTTGGGGGTCGGCCTAGGGTTGATCCTCTGGCTGATTGATGCCGTGGGGAACTTCTTCGGCCCGCCGATTGCCGGGGTGCTCGACTACCTCTCCCTGAACCAGCACTTCAACGACTTCACCCGGGGCGTCGTGGATAGCCGGGACGTGATCTACTACCTGAGCGTTATCGTTGCTGGCATCTTCCTGGCGACCCGCGTCCTGGAGACGAGGAGGTGGCGATGATCGGGACCAAGGTGAAAGGTTTGCGACCTCACCTGGAGCGGCTTAGCCCTTACGGAGCCGGCCTCGGACTGATGATGCTGGCCGTGGCCCTGGGCATCTGGCTCATCCTGGGGCGGCTGAACACTCTGGCCGAAGGGCTGTTGGCCGCCGGCTTGCTGCTGATCGGCCTCTTCGTCCTGGCCCGACCGGCCCAGGTGCGGGCAGCCCTCACCGGTCGGAGCGCCCGCTACAGTTCCAACGCCGCGCTGATGACCCTGGCCTTCCTGGGCATCCTGGTGCTGGTGAACTTCATCGCCAACCGCCACCCTCAGCGGGTTGACCTGACGGAACTGAAGCAGTACACCCTCTCCCCGGCCACCCGCCAGGTGCTGGCAGAGTTGCAGGAGCCGGTGGAGATCACCGCCTTCTTCTCGCAGCGGGACCGCCGCTGGGGGGACCTGGAAGACCTGATGCGCGAGTACCAGTTCTACTCCGACAAGATCAAGTTCCAACTGATTGACCCTGACGAGAAGCCGGCTCTGGCCCGGCAGTACAATGTCACCAGCTACGGGGTCCTCATCTTCCGCCGAGGTGAGAAGGAGCAACGGATCTACAGCGTCAGCGAACAGGACATCACCAGCGCCATCCTGAAGGTATCCCGGGAGCGCCCCAAGGTAATCTACTTCCTAACGGGCCACGGGGAGCGGGACATCGAGAGCTTTGGCGAAGATGGCTACAGTCAGATCAAGCGGGCGCTGGAGATGAACAACTACGAGGTCCGCCCGCTTAACCTGACCATCAGCCGGACGGTGCCGGCCGACGCCGCCGCCCTGGTCATCGCTGCGCCTAAGAAGCCGTTGCTGGAGGAAGAGCAGAAGGCGATCCGCTCCTACCTGCTCAAGGCCGGCAAGGCGCTGGTGCTCCAGGACCCCGGCAATGAGGCCGGGTTGAACGAAGTGCTCAGCCCCTGGTACGTCCGCTTTGGCGATGGGCTGGTCATTGATGTGAGCAGTTCCCTGCTGAACGATGTCGCCTCCCCGGTCGTCACCCGCTACCCCTACAGCCAGATCACCGAAGACCTGCCGATGATCTTCCTGCCCCACGCCCGACCGGTCGAGCAGGAGGAGATGGACCAGGCCCTCCAGAATATGCCGGGTGTTCCCCGGTACCAGTCCCTCATCCGCACCAGCAACGAGAGTTGGGCGGAGATGAACGTAGCAGACCGCCAGGTCGTCTTCAACCCGGGTGAGGACAAGCGGGGGCCGGTGGACCTGGCCGCCACGGTGGAGGCGGACGCGGCCCTGGGCTCCGAGGAGCAAGAGGAGGCCACCTCGCGCAAGACGCGGCTGGTGGTCATCGGGGACAGCGATTTCGCCTCCAACGCCTTCGTCGGCAGCTTGGGCAACGGGCTGTTCTTCCTCAACGCCATCAACTGGCTGGCCGAGGAGGAAGCGATTATCTCCATCCCCCCGAAGCAGTTTGGGCCGCGCCCGGTGGTGATGACCGGACCGCAGATGCGCTTCGTCTTCTACTCCAGCATCCTGTTCCTGCCCCTCCTGGTCGCCCTGGTCGGGCTGATCGTCTGGTGGCAGAGGAGGTGAGAGGATGAGCCGACGAACGACCCTGATCCTGGTGGCGATCTTCCTGCTGTTGGGCGGCTACGTCTACTTCTTCGAGATCCGGGGCGGCGAGAAGAGGTCGGAGGCGAGTGGCGGCGAACCGTTGGTGGGTGTGGCTGCTGAGGAGATCACCGGGCTGGAGGTGGACGATGGACAGAGCCCGGTACGCCTGGAGCGTGACGAAGAGGGGAACTGGCGGTTGACGGCCCCGGAGGAGAAGGAAGCGGACCAGCCACGGGTGAAGCGCATCGTGGAATCGCTGGCCACCAGCCGGGCTACCCGCACGCTGGGGCCGGTGGACGACTGGGATACCTTCGGGCTGGCCCAGCCTGCCCTCACCGTCACCCTGACTTTGCAGGACGGGACGACGAAGCAGCTCTTCGTGGGCGACCGAAGCCCCAACAAGGCTGCCTTCTACGTCCGCCGACCCGGCGAGGACAAGGTTCACCTGATGCCGGCAGGCGTGGGAAACGACCTGAAGGAGCTGGTGGAGAAGCCGCCGTTCCCGCCGACGCCGACGCCAACGCCGACAGCGACCTTGGAGGTCACAGCCACGATGACCGTGACCGGAACGGTGACGACGACACCATCCCCCACGCCAGCGGGAACGCCCACACCGACCTGGACGCCTTCGCCGACGCCGACCATCCCCTCCCTGATGCTGACGCCGGTGCCCCTGGCGACGCCGGGACCCTAGCGTCGCGTGGTGGCGCTTGTCAAAGCAGCGTGTTGGGAGTATAATCCGACCGTTGTCGAACCTCTGAAGTGGGAGAGTGGGCGATGCCGATCTTCGAATACCAGTGCCAGGAGTGTGGAATCCGGTTCGAGCGGTTGCAGCGCAAAGGCGACCCCTTCCTGACCACGTGCCCGGAGTGTGGTGGGCCGGTGCGGCGTCTCCTCCAGCCGCCCGGCATCATCTTCAAGGGGTCCGGCTTCTACATCACCGACCACCGGCGCTCTGGCAACGCTGGGACCGATCGTTCCCGCAAGAACGGGAGAAAGGACAGCGCCGAGAAGCCGGAGAAGAGCGCAGCCGGGCACAAGGACAAGGAATGAGCCGATCACCGCAGCGAACAGCGCGAGCGGGGGTCCCCGGTGGGACCCCCGCCCCGTTTTCCACCCGCAAGTGACAAGGAAGACCAAAACGGGTATAATACGGGCGAAGCAGGCCCTTGAGCCTGCTGGCGGCTCATCGTTCAGAAGACCGACAGCCCTTGATGTCCTGACTTATCGCCCTCCCGCAGGTCATGTAGTGCCTGACGACAGCAATGGCTTATCGGAGGCTGCTTGTAACGCGCTACGGGCCGGGGGAGAAACCTGCGGGAGGGTCCCTGAGAGAGGGGTCAGGTAGTCCAATGTGCCGATACCGATGTTGACGACCGGCGTGGACCTGGTTGAACTGAAGCGCGTCGAGCGGTTGGTCCACCGCTACGGGGAGCGGTTCCTGCAGCGGGTCTACACCCCCGCCGAGGTCCTCTACTGCCGCGGACGGGTGGCGGAGTTGGCGGCCCGCTTCGCCGCCAAGGAAGCGGTGAGCAAAGCCCTGGGCGTGGGGATGCGGATGATGGCCTCCGACGGCATCGGCTGGCGAGACGTCGAAGTCCTCCCCGACGGGCGGGGCAAGCCTCACATCTACCTGTACGGTCGCGCCGCCGAACGGGCCGCCGAACTGGGGCTGGATGAGTGGGCGATCAGCCTCTCCCACACGGCGGAGATGGCCATCGCCTTCGTGGTCGCCCAATGATGACGCTGGAGCAGATCCGCACCGCGCTGCGACACCGGCCCCGTCCAGGGCTGGCCGCCCAGATGCGCATGGCCCCCTCCTATCGGTGGGAGATGCTGCGGCGCATGCCCCCGCCGGAGCGGGTCCGGGAGGCCGGCGTCCTCATCCTCCTCTACCCCTGCGACGACGCCCTCTGCTTCCCCCTAACCCGACGCACCGAACAGGTGGAGAACCACAAGGGCCAGATCTCCCTGCCGGGAGGGGCCCGGGAGCCGGGGGAGCCGCTGGCAGAGACGGCCTTGCGAGAGACAAGGGAGGAGTTGGGCATCTCCCTGGACGGTCTGGAGATGCTGGGCTCGCTGACACCCCTCTACATCCCGCCCAGCGGGTTCCAGATCACGCCCTTCGTCGCCTACCTGCCCTACCGACCCCGCTTCCACCCCGATCCCGTCGAAGTGGCCGAGGTCATCCCGGTTCCCCTCGCTGCCCTCTTCGACCCCACGATCCGTCGTCAGGAGCTCCGGGAGCTCAGGGGGCAGCCGGTCCGCATCCCCTTCTACGCCATCCAGGGCCACCAGGTCTGGGGAGCGACGGCGATGGTGCTGAGCGAGCTGGCGGCGATCCTCTCCCCTCAATCCTCGCCCAAAAAGTCTAGCACCGCCTGATTGAAGGCTTCGGCGTGATCGAGGATGACGGCGTGTCCGCCTCCCTCGATGACTACCTGGCGGACGTTGGGAATCCCCCGCACCAGGTGGGCCTGCTCTTCCGGCGACACCGTGGTGTCCTCGGAGCCGGTGACGACCAGGGTGGGGGCGCGGACTTCGCCCAGTCGGTCCATCACATCGAAGCGGACCAGAGCCCGCATGGCAGCCCGGTAGGCCGCCGGGTTGGTCTGAGTGATCCGCTGGTAGAGGACTTCGCGGTACGGGGCCTGCTCCGGCTTGGGGAAGATGCGCCGGGCAACCATCCGGGCCTGGGTGGGCAACCCCAGAGTGTGAACCAGCACCCCCCGCAGGAGGACATAGGCCCAACCTCGGAGGCTGCGAGGGCGCAGCCGGGCGAAGGTGTTGACCAGCACCAGCCGGCGCACCAGGTCCGGGTGATCCAGGGCCAACTGAAGCGCCAGCGTCCCCCCCATCGAGATGCCGACGACGTGAGCGGGTGCCGCCTGAATCCCTTCCAGCAGCCGGGCCATATCCTCGGCCATCTGGCGCACGGTCAGTCCACCGCCGGGGTAGGAGGAACGCCCAAACCCCCGGGCATCGGCGGCGATGAGGCGGTAGCCCGCCGCCGTAAACGGCGTCACCTGGAGCACCCAGTCCTCACCACAGGAGCCCAGGCCGTGGAGCAGCAGCACAGGGGGATGGCCCTGAGGGTTGTGCTCCAGGTAATGGATGGTGCAGTCGGGAGAGACATCGTAAGTGGGCATAGGCATCACTCCTGGTCGTGGGGTGGTTTCCAGCGGGGGTCCCAATCGGCAGCACGGGCATACGCCCGCCGGGCTGCATCGAGATCACCTTGGAGCTCTAGAAGACGGCCTAGGTGCTTGTAGGCCGAAGCCAAGGTGGGGTCCAGCGCCAGGGCCTGCTGGAGTTCGGCCAGGGCCCGCTCGTACTCGCCCTGCAGGGTGTAGGCCCAGCCCAGAAGGTCGTGGGCTTCGGCCCGCTGAGGGGCCAGCGCGACGGCCCGTTGGGCCGGTCCCAGCCCTCGGTCCACCCCCTGATCCAGGTAGAAGCGGGCCAGGGCCAGCCAGACCTCCGGGTCTTGAGGGGCCAGCCAGGTCGCGGCCCGAAGCCAGATCTCGGCGGCTACGAAGGCCCCTTCCTCGGCATAGGTCCCACCGATCTCCAGGCAGAGGGCCGCGTTGGTGGGGTCCAGGTCATAGGCCGTCTCGTAGGCAGCACGGGCCAGGGTCGTCTCACCCCGACGATCCCAGTAGAGGCCCAGGAGGGTGTGGGCTACGGGAGAGGCGGGAACCAGCGCCACCGCTTGCCGCAAGGCATCCAGTGCCGCTTCGCCTTCCCCCAACAGGTCCAGCGCCTGCCCCAACCAGGCATAGGCCTCCCCGTAGGCGGGGTTGAGGGTGACAGCCTGCCGGAGGCTGTAGGCGGCCAGGCGGGGCTCTTGGACGCGCAGGAGGGCCTGCCCCAGGAGGGCGAAGCGATAGGCCGGGTCGTCGCTGCCCCGAGCCTGCCCCAACGCAGCGATGACCGTTTCAATGGCCTGCCGGCGGTCCTGATCGGTAGTCTGGCGGTGAGCCTGCTGCAGGTAGGAAAGGCCGAGGGGCAAGGAGGCGGTCTCTCCGGCCGAGGCGACCGCCATCAGGCCCAGGCGGTAGAGAGCGTCGGCGTCGGACGGCTGCCGGGCCAGCACTTGCTCCCAGGCTGCCCAGGCTGCATCCCACATCCCTTGCCGGAAGCGGGCCTCGGCCAGGTCTTGCAGGGCGTCGAGATCCTCCGGCTGGCGGGCCAACGCCATCCGGGCCAACGTGGCGACGGCCTCCCAGTTCCCCAGGGCAGCGTAGGCCTCCCGCAGCCCGGCCCCAACGCGCCGGAGATCACCGCCCCGTTGGGCAGCCTCGAAAAAGGCATCCCGGGCCTGAGCCGGTCGCTGCCACCGGAGATGGAGCTGACCCAGTCGAAGATGGGGTTCGGGATCGTGGGGAAGTCGAGCGACGGCCTGCCGGTAGGTTGCGGCGGCTACCGTCCAGGAATCGGCACTCAGCTCGTCACCCTGCTGCAGGGCCGTCAGCGCGGTCTGGTCAGTCGGGGAAGGAGAGACCGCGAAGAAGAAGGTGAAGAGGACAACCAGGAGCGGGAGGCGCAGTATCAGTCCTACCGAAGCATGGAAGGGTCGGCCCATCCATCGAACGCCTAGATCGCTTCTGTCAGCGTGTACATCGGACCCCAAAGAACCTGGTGCTTATCAGGCCGGGCTTCGGAGACTAGGAGACAGAACCGGTTCCCGCGCTGTCCTGGCGAGGTTGCCGGATCCCTTGATCTCCCAACGCCTGAAAGTTAAGCAGGTCCATCGTTTCGTCGCCCATCGCCATCGCGTAGATTCGGTGTCGGGTCAGGTAGTTCACCATATCCTCGCCCATATACAGGGACGCGAAGATCGGGATAACCCGTTTCCCCCGGTACTCCGGGAAGTAATCCTCGATCTCCTCCAGCGCCTTGATGAAGTCGCGGATGTCCTCGATCCTGGGAGAGGTCTTCGTCTCGTTGATGATCACCCAATCCTCCCCCACGGCGATCACGTCAAACTCCCGCCGCCGGGTCCGATCCCGCTTGTGGCGGACTTTGCGACGGATCATGAAGTCCTCGATCGCCGGAAGGCCAAAGTAGTCCCGAGCGATCCGGGGGATGTTAGGAGCTACGATGTCTTCGACGACGGTCCCCAGCCGATTGGCGAGCTCTCCCCACCGCTTGTTCCAGGCGCGTCGTTCCTCCGCCAGCTTCTTCTCCCACGCCTGCCGGTCCCGCTCTGCCGCCGCCTCCCACCGCGCCCACATCTCCGCCAGCTTCTTCTCCCACGCCTCCCGATCTCGCCTTGCCTCCTCCTCGGACCGGGCCCGCATCTGCTCCAGCTTCTGCTCCCATTCCTCCCGGCTCCGTG